>Ga0316207_10003850_pt1 | contig 13545 bp, 14 predicted proteins | sample 6weekpyrite_MG_FD_204943 | JGI IMG/M metagenome (GOLD analysis project Ga0316207, IMG submission 204943) | Microbial mat bacterial communities from mineral coupon in-situ incubated in ocean water Damariscotta River, Maine, United States -... | ecosystem: Environmental > Aquatic > Marine >... | reverse complement strand
CATTACTAATAACTGTTTATGGTGCGGCACCGGAACCTAAACAGTTATTAGTAATGCGTGGTGGTCATAACGATGGGTTTATTGTCAGTGGTCAGGAATATATTGATACTATTGCATTGTTTATAGATAAAAGTTTGCACAGGTAGTGTATGGTCTGATGTGTATTAGAACGGCTGCTATAATATAAAGCGAAGGTTGAGTTCGATCTGACATGGCTTTTAGGGATGGATTAATTATTGGTACTTAGGGTCGGAGTAAACATATGAGCAATAACCTGAAAAAGTGGGAACTTATTTCCTGGGAAATATTTCATGATATGGCGCGTCAGCTGGCATTTTTAATTCAGTATGATGACTATAAGCCGGATATTATTATTGCGATTGCCCGTGGCGGATATACTCCTGCACGAATCCTTTCAGATTATCTGGGTGTTATGGATATGACCAGCTTTAAGGTCAGGCATTACACGGCATTACACAAGCAGCCTGTTGCTCGTATTGAACATCCGCTTGCCGCTGATGTGAGTGGGCGAAAAATTTTGCTAGTAGATGATGTTAGTGATTCGGGTGATACCTTTGATGTTGCAATTGAACATATTAATGACTGTGCTAATCCGGCAGAAATTAGAAGCGCTGTGTTGCACCATAAGATAGTGTCTAAATATAAACCCAATTATTTCACGCGCGAAGTAAAAGAGTGGCACTGGATTACCTATCCCTGGGCAACGATGGAAGACATGACGGAATTTATAAGGAATATGTCACCTGCAGCGGCCAGTTATGAGGATGTGGCTGAAAAACTCAGGTCTGAATTTGGAATGGAAGTACCGACACAGATTTTACAGGATGCAATGAAACTTCACTCGCAAAAAATATGGGGCGCATGACGGGCTGAATGTTTTTAATAAATTTATTTAAAATTATTTTCTACTGGGGCATCGATTAAAGGTACAAATACGACGCCAAGAATACTGCGAACCTGAGTGTTGCCATTCAGGTCCTTTTCTAACAGCATTAGCTCCTGATGCATGCCAGATATACCCACAGGAATAACCAGTTTACCACCGGCTTTTAGTTGAGTAATCAAAGGCTCGGGTATATGAGTGGCTGCAGCTGTGACGATGATGCCATCGTAGGGAGCATGTTGTGGGCAGCCTTCATAGCCATTGCCCGGGAAGGCTTCAATATTTTCGTAATGTAACTCTTCAAATCGTTTTTTTGCAGAGATCGATAATTCTGTAATAAGCTCCATGGTATAAACTTTTTTGCACAGGGTCGACAAGATAGCAGACTGGTAACCTGAACCGGTGCCAATTTCCAGAATAATATGATCAGGCTTAATATCCAGTAATTCGGTCATTAAGGCGACTATGTAGGGTTGTGAAATGGTCTGGCCATGGCCGATGGGTAAAGGACTGTTCTGAAAGGCTCTGTATTTTAAGTGATCTGGTACAAAGGCATCCCGCGGTACTTTACTAAACGCAGACAATACATCATCTTTGAATTTTTCTATACCAGTCATGCTGCGTGTGTATTTCGCATCATGTTGTATCTCTTGCAGCATTTGTTTGACAGAGTTTTTCACGTTTTAATCCTGTTGACTATGAATAGTAAGCCCTATGTTGCCTTCCCTTCTATTTTTATACCGTATAACCGATAAGTTTCATATCAGAAAGTGCCTGATACGGGTACTAAAAAAACCTGGAGTCAGAGTCCTGCTGTGCAATTTCTTTAAGCCTTCGGATGCGTTCGCTAGTAGAGGGGTGTGTTCTTAATAATGAGGGCTGTGGAGCATGTAAGCCGGGAAGTAATTGCCCGAGCCAGTTGTGCTGATAATTTTCAAGCTTTGTTAAAGCCGATATAAGTCCCTTAGGATCACCAGTAAGATTTACCGCCTCAGTATCTGCATTGAATTCTCTTGTCCGTGACAAGGCGAGTTGCATTAAGGCACTTAAATAAGGTGCGAATATTAATGTTAAAAGCAGCATCCAGGGAACAGTTTCGTATTTTAATAATAATACGGGTAAATAAAAGAACAACATTAAATAACCGAAAAGAGCCATCAGGCCGGTGATGCGATTAATGACCTCGGCTGTGGCCATAACCCATAAGTCTTTACCCTGAATATGAGCCACTTCATGAGCCAGTACTGCGGCTAATTCTCGAGTACTCAGTGCCTCTATCAGGCCGTGACTAATTGCAATGGACTTGTCTTTTTTCATACCGATGGAAAATGCAAGCAAGCTGCGGCTGGGAATGTAATAAAGTGAGGGTGGGTAAGGTAAATGACTTTTAATAGAAAGCCGCTCAATAATTTCTGACAATTTCCCGGGGGCAAGCGGGCGTGCACGGTAAAGGTAGAGAACAAAGTTTGAAGAAATACCAGGAATGCTCATCATTAAAATGATGCCTGTACAAATAGACCATAACACGCCGATATAACCTGCCACCAGCCAACCAATTAGGCTTAGTAATAACAGCATGCCTGCCAGCAGAAGAAAGGTGTGTAGCTGGTTCTGTAGACGGTAATGTCGACTGATGTCGCTATTCATACAGATAGTATAAATTAAACCAGCAAAATAGTGATTATTATTATGCGCTGATTAACTAATGTTTATAAGCTGCTAAGTAGCCTGTTTGAAGTGCATCAATTAGATGGCAGTTTAATGCTGATTAAAAAGTCCAAACGCAGTATATTATTAAGATAGTGATTGATTTTATTTATCTGAGCTGATGCCTTGTTACAACTAACACAAGGGTACATGTATTATGATGAAGTTGACTGCACTACTTTCCCTTATGCTTTTTCTGATGACGGCGGCTTTTTTTAATGCAACGTCAGCTAATAACGTTAGTTCACCGGTTTATCAGTTAACGATTAATGGCATCATTGGGCCAGCAACCGATGATTATATTGAACGGGCACTCGAGACAGCGACTTTGCAGCAAGCAGAACTGGTCGTCATTTTAATGGATACCCCCGGTGGCCTGGATTCTGCCATGCGCGGCATTATAAAAAACATCACCAGTTCCCCTGTGCCAGTTGCAACTTATGTTACGCCGTCAGGCGCACGTGCAGCCAGTGCCGGTACCTATATTCTTTATGCCAGTCATATTGCAGCCATGTCGCCGGGTACTAATCTGGGAGCGGCAACACCTGTTCGAATTGGCGGTATCTCGCCATCAGATTTCAAGAAAAAAGATAAAACTGACAATAATAAAGATAAGCCAGTTGCAGATGACAATAAAACAACTTTGGAACGAAAAGTGATCAACGATGCCGTTGCTTATATTCGAGGGCTTGCACAACTTCGCGGTCGTAATCAGGAGTGGGCCGAAAAAGCTGTAAGAGAAGCAGCCAGTCTTCCAGCCAGTGATGCATTAAAGAAAAATGTTATTGATATAGTTGCCACGGACAGAGCAGATCTTTTAAAACAGATTGATGGTCGTGAGATTGTCATTAAAGGACAGACACAAAAACTGCAGACCGCGGGCCTTACATTAATAGAGATCAGTCCGGACTGGCGCAATCGATTCCTCAGTGTTATCACGAACCCGAATATTGCTTATATTCTGATGTTAGTCGGTATCTATGGTTTGATATTTGAATTTTCTAACCCTGGCGCGATTGTACCAGGGACGGTTGGTGCAATTTGTTTATTGCTGGCTATGTATTCATTTCAGTTGTTACCGATTAACTATGCCGGTATGGCACTGATTTTACTGGGTGTAGCATTAATGGTCGGTGAGGCATTTGAACCCAGTTTTGGTATTCTCGGTATCGGCGGTGTTATTGCTTTTGTTATAGGATCCATTATTTTAATCGATACCGAAGCACCCGGTTTCGGTATCGATATCTCTGTGATTGCATCATTCGCAGTTACCAGTTTTATTATATTTACTTTTGTCGTCGGCATGGCGATGAAAGCACGACGACGCCCCGTTGTAAGTGGTCTGGAAGAATTGTTTGGCAGCGAAGCAGTGGTATTGGAAGATTTTAAAAAAACAGGCAGGGTTAGCATTCATAGTGAAAGCTGGAGTGCGCACTGCAATACACCCTTACGAAAAGGACAAGCCGTAAAGGTGACAGGAATTGAAGGTTTAACCTTGCAGGTAGAACCTGTGACGTCATCAAAACAGGAGTAAACATAATGACAGCCTACACATTGTATGTATTAGCGACATTTATATTTGTTCTTCTAGCAAGTGCGGTCAGAATTCTACGTGAATATGAACGCGGTGTTATTTTCCTGCTGGGTCGGTTCTGGAAAGTAAAAGGCCCCGGCTTTATTATCGTCATTCCATTTATTCAGCAAATGGTCAGGGTTGATCTGCGAACCGTTGTTATGGATGTGCCAAGTCAGGATGTTATTTCTCGAGATAACGTTTCGGTAAATGTAAATGCCGTTGTTTATTTTCGTGTTATCGATCCTGAAAAAGCAATTATTCAGGTCGAAAATTTTTATGAAGCGACCAGTCAGCTGGCACAAACAACTCTGAGATCTGTGCTGGGTCAGCATGAACTTGACGAAATGCTGGCAGAGCGTGAACGCTTGAATGCAGATATTCAGAATGTTCTGGATAAACAAACGGATGCCTGGGGGATTAAAGTCAGCAATGTGGAAATCAAACATATTGACCTTAATGAAAACATGATACGAGCTATAGCAAAACAGGCAGAGGCTGAACGTACACGACGTGCCAAAGTGATTCATGCCGAAGGTGAAATGCAGGCTGCTGAAAAATTGTTAGAAGCAGCACGAATGCTTTCGAAACAGTCTGAGGCATTGCAACTGCGATATTTACAAACATTGACTGAGATCGCCGGAGAACGAACAAATACAATTGTTTTTCCATTGCCAATGGATATGATTGATCATTTACTTGATAAAACAAAAAAATGAGCATGAGCGGTTGTTAATTACTAAGGAAAGTGTAAGGTTTTGTGGCGCGTGATGGAGATAAAAGTGAGTGAATGAACTGAAAGATGTAGAGAATAAGATAAAAGTCACTAAAGAAGGTGAAGTAAAGAAACAGTCAGTGCTGAATCATATTTAATATATGTTTTTATGAAATAAGACTATATTCTATTAAAATATGAGAGATGGGTATTTCCTGAGGCTATTATGTTTAATCAAATTATAAAGTTTATACGTCTTCTAAGCTCAGAAACGGCACCTGTACAAATCAGCCTGGGTATTGCGCTTGCTATGATTACCGGTTTTACGCCGTTGATAAGTATCCACAATTTAGCTGTTTTATTTGTGCTTTTGATATTTCGAGTAAATATAGCTACATTTTTATTAGCTCTGTTTGTGTTCTCCGGGCTTGCTTATTTACTTGATCCTGTTTTTCATAGCATTGGTAAAGATCTGTTAACGAATAAAGACTGGTTAATGCTCTGGACTGAAATGTTTAATCATGAATTATGGCGCATTACACGCTTCAATAATACGGTTTTATTGGGTGGCTTAGTGGCGTCCTTATTATTGTTTGTCCCTGTGGTTGTATTATGTAATTTTTTAATAAAGCGTTATCGGATGTATGTTTTATCGTATATAGAAAAATCACCCTTATTTAGAATGATTAAATCAAGTAAGTGGTTTGCTCGTGCTGTATCGCTGGCTGAATAAAGGTTGAGTATGAAGATAATACGCTGGAAGGGGTTGATTGCCTTTGCTGTAGTAAGTATTGCGCTGGTTGGTTCGATACTTATTTTCTCTGAAGGGATTGTCAAATCGTTCATTGAAACAAGTTTAACAAATATTAATAAGGCTCAAGTGGATGTGGGCTCAGTAGAAATAGAGTATTCGCCATTATCTGTTGCAATAAATGATATTCAAGTTACGGATAACGAAAACCCTGATAACAATGCTCTGCAGATTTCACAAGCAATATTTTCACTGATGCTTAGTGATTTGCTTCTAGAGAAAGTAAATATCGATGAAATGATCCTGAAGAGGGTGCGTACTGACACGGAGCGAAAAACACCGGGTTATATCCCTATAAGCAGAGAAACAGAAGTGGCAACTGCTAATAAAAGTGAAGGCTCTTTGTTTGAGATGCCCCCAATGAGTATGCCGGATGTCGATAAGATTTTGAAAGATGAAAAATTAGATACGATAAAGAATATAAAAACATTGTCTGATGATCTGGTTAAGACGGAAACAGAATGGAATGTTCTTAGTCAGGAGATTAATAATAAAGAGCGCTGGGATAGTTATGAAGAGAAATCTTTATCAATAAAGCGATTTTATAGAGGTAGTTTTTCTAAAAAACTAAAGGCCTTGAAAGAAGCGAAAAAATTGAGCAATGAATATAAGCAGGAACTTGTCAGAATCAGAACTGCAAAAGATAAAATAAACACTGATATAAAGCGATTAGATAGCGGGTACAAAGCAGTACGTTCTGCACCAAAGGCGGACATGAGCCGTATTGCAAAAAAGTATAAAGTAAGTGAATTAAGTGAAGGTAATATCAGTCAGCTGCTTTTTGGTAAGAAAGTAGCTGAATATATAGAAGTGGCAAAGTCATGGAGAAAACGTCTTAAGCCCTATTTCCCAGATGGCACAGAAAACATACCTGTTGTTGAAAGGCAACGATTAGAAGGTGAGGATATTTTGTTTAAAGAATACAATCCGCGCCCCACTTTTTATGTGCGTAGAGCCAGTATGGATATAGAAACAGCCGCAGGAATATACAGTGGTGTAGTTAACAATGTGTCGTCTGATCAGGTAGTTTCAAATAAACCAATAAGGTTTGAGTTTAACAAGCAGAAAACGAGTCAGGGTGAGTCTGAGGTTATAGCAGGGGTAGTTGATTTTACTAAAAAAGATCAGGGCTATGTTAAAGCCAAATATACAATGAAGTCTAAAATCGTTAAGGATGTGGCTATTTCCAGTAATCAAAGCCTGTCACTTAGCTTAGATAAGGCAGTTATGGATCTGGTATTATCAGTGAAATTACAAAATGATATATTAACCGGCGACTCCAAAGCGAATTACACGAAGGTTGGGTTTAATGCGTCAAGTATATCATCTGGTTCTCTTTCAAATGCTGTTGCCTCTTCTTTTTCGAAGGTCGAGCGGTTCTCAGTAGATACGCGTGTTTCTGGTGCACTGAACAGACTGAAGATTAAGATAAAGTCAGATCTGGATGATCAAATTGGCAGGAAGATAAAAGAGCATGCTAAAGCGAGTAAGAAAAAATTCAATCGCCAATTAAAGGCCGGTATTTCTGCGAAGATTAACGCGCCTATGGAAAAACTGGAAAGCAGACGAGAAGCTATTAATAAGATAAAGCAAGAAGTTGAAAATAAAGAGAAATCGATTAAAAAGAAAATATCTGAAATTAACAATAAATTCAAGAAATAGTTACTTAGAAGAGAATGAATGACTCTCAGTGGGGTTTAATTGAAATTAACCTGAGTTTGTTTAAGTTTCTTATTAAAGGGTCATAATAATTATAAAAAAAGGAGTTGGGATATGACTAAAAATATAATTCTTTGTGCTGATGGTACAGGTAATAAAGGGGGCTATACACCTGATAGCAATGTATACAAAATGTATAACGCTATCGAAATTCATGATACGACTGTTCCGCAATATACTTTCTATGATAATGGCGTGGGTACATCAACTAATAAGTACTGGCGCGCGATTACCGGTGGGATCGGTCTTGGTATCCGTGACAATATAAAAGACCTGTATCAGTTTCTGGCTTTACATTATGTGCCGGGTGACAGGGTTTATCTGTTTGGCTTTAGTCGCGGCGCGGCAACCATTCGCGCCTTTTGCGGCATGATAAAAGCAGTGGGACTGGTTAAAGGTAGTGGGCTGGATGACAGACAGTTAAAAGAATATACCAACGATGCATTTAAAGCCTATGAGTTGCATCTCAAGAATCCGGAAAAGGCCGAGGCTTTCAGAAAACATAACCATTCTCATAATGTCATTGATATTCACTTTGTTGGTGTCTGGGATACTGTCGCAGCGCTTGGTTTTCCTAAACGTACAGACAGGACAAGTATTACCCTGTTTGTCTTAAGCGCAGCCTTTAAAGTGCTTGAAAAACTCAGTAATAAAATTTGGCCACATAAATTTTATGATTATGAATTATCTAGCAATATTAAATATGCCTGTCAGGCACTGGCGATTGATGATGAGAGAACTGCTTTCTGGCCACTTGTCTGGGATGAGAAGGGGCGTGAAGATGATAGTGTGGATCAGGTCTGGTTTGCTGGTATGCATTCAAATGTGGGTGGCGGTTATGAGCGTCAGGGAATAGCCAATGTAACCTTTCACTGGATGATGCTGCGTGCAGAAAGTCATGGCATGACGTTTAAACCCGGTCTACAGGATAAGGCCTATCAGGACAGTAATATTCACGGCCGTTTATACAATTCAAGAGACGGGCTGGCTGTGTATTATCGCTATCATCCCCGTGAGATAAAGAAACTATGTGATGAAAAATTATCAGGTAGTATTAAAGTACATTGCAGTGCACTTGAAAGAATGCGAAAGCGTACGGCAAATTATGCACCGGTTGTTTTGCCGGATAAATTTTCAGTAGTCGACTCAGAGGGTACAGAGGTAAAAAAAGTTGATACCCGTCATAATGATGAGGTTATAAAACAGCAAGGCATAGTCAATAACATGATCAATAAGAGGAAATGGCTGTATGGAAATCTGGCTGATCTGACCATGTTGATGCTGGCTTATATCATTTATATGTCCTGCACTAATAACCCCGATGGAGTGAGTCTATTAAGTCTGGTGATTGATAGTATCAGTAAAGGGGATGTGCTCGCGCTGGCTAAGAATTTATACGAATATCATTTACATGCCGTGTTTGTGTTTTTCACCTTAGGATTGTGTCTTGCAGTTAAGAGATCGTCTGTCATTGAAAAAATGATTACAGCCGCAGAAAAAATCAGGAAGGTAATTGTTTAGCCTTTGTATGATATTAGTATGGGGATGTAAGCTATGAGAAAATTGATTTTAGGTGTTTTCTGCTTATTGTTTTCGATGCCTGTTTTTTCCTGTTCGATGGGTGTTACATTAACATTTAAAGAAGGATTGCCAGGTAGTTATGAGATTGAAAGTGAGGCTGATAATAATATTGCATCTTTGGTAAAAAAATATACTCAACGTGATGACTGGGTTAATGCTGATACCGCTTTATTTATTAAGGCTCCGTCAGTGGCAGAAAATAGTTATGTTGTACCGGTATCTATTGATATGACTAAGGAAAGTAATATCGATGAAATCGGTCAGGTAGTTGTTCTTGTAGAAAAAAGTGTAGCAGTTTTACGCACGAGAGGACAAGAAATTGAAATCCCTCATCGTAATCGTCAGGTACCGATTAATTTAAAACTAAATACCGTAAATGCTCTGACAACAGAAAAAGTAGCGAGTTATCGTTTTCATGATAAAGCCGTTAGCTATCTGTCAATGCGACTTAAACTAATTGGTACGCAGAAGGCTCGTGTTATTGCTTTATTGCTACCGAGGAATAATACGCAGCCTGTCAAAGTCATGTCGCAGGAACAGGTCACAAGAGTGCATGGTGGATGCGAACATGTTATTTATGTTGATGGTCCAATGCCTGCAGGGGCAGAGCAAGGCTACTATTATTTTTAGTTTAGAGCTGGGTTTGTCAGTCAGGCAGGGCGGAAATAAGATATGAGTGAGTCAGGAGAAATTAATAAGATTTACCCGGTCGTTACCGAAGGTCAGTTAGTAAACAGTACCTTTACCGGTTTTTCTGAAGGGAATAAATACAGTGAATATCCGGTGTTTACATTTAACAATGGTGATAAATGGCAGCAGGATGAACCGTATTATTACTATTACGGTTTATGGCCGAGACCAGTAGCGAGGGTGATAAAGTACGGCGAAGACTATTTTCTCATTGTGGATGCAGTACCTGAAGAAATTAACCCGATGCTACCAAGACCGGTAAAAGTTAAAAGGGTTTAAGGCTGATGTCTACTTTATGGATCTGATATCGTGATGTTGCTTAATGCATAATAATAAGTGACATGGCCTGTGTTATTCATTGGCCAGGGAAGAATGCCTTCTGAATTAAGATGATTGGCACATAGTGCAAGAATATCCCAGATCATTTCTTCTTTGATTTTCGGGAACTCATCACTAAAGATATCCATGCCTGTAATATTATGAAGTTCCTGTAGTTTTAGCGATTTTTCTCTGAGGTTTTTAGGAAAGAGATATTTTCCCCAGAGCCACATCCAGGTTTTTTCGTCATGATTGAAACAGGCAACGGGAATTATACTGGCAGTTGATACGACTGTTTCGTTCTTTAGTATTGTTATTTCTTCTGTCTGGAAATCATTGCGATATGTGTATGGGTCAAAAATATCAAAGCCCGACCTTTTTAGTAGTGCCTGTTTTCTATCCAGCTCTTCACGGCATTGTCTGATGTGTTGTTGTAATTTTTCTTGTTCCATAAGATAAAGTTGTTTGCGATATTATTTCTTTATAATGGTTTCTTGTAATTTAGTCTGCCTTAAATAAGAAGTCAAATTGAGTTCGTAGTCATGGTTATATGGTTCGGAGTGGCTTTGGAATTTGATAAATTGGCTATCTCCTTAAATCTATTTTTGATATAGTATTTTGATGTTAATTAAAGAAAAAGACAAAAATCAGCAACAGATTGATTATTTAACCGATCTGCTGGAACGTGATTTTCCTGAAACGCAGAAGCGCCTGATTGAACGTGAATTAAAATGTTTATATTCAGGTGATAAAGGTGAGGAGTCATCCGCATATTATCTCAACTTTGATTTTGCAAATAACAAAAACTGGGCTCTGATTCATGATTTAAGGATAGAGCATAAAGGACAGGTTGCGCAGATCGATCATTTATTGATTGGACGTATGATGGATTGTTATGTCATCGAGTCAAAAAATTTCAGCTCAGGTGTATTGATTTCTGATGAGGGTGATTTTTCTTATTTTTATAACAATAAACCGTATGCCATTCCTTCGCCTATTGAACAAAACGAAAGACATATTCGATTGCTTGACCGGTTTTTATCAGATAATAAACTTTACCCGACTCGCTTAGGGGTCGCATTAAAACCTGATTATCGAAATATAGTACTGATTTCTCCAACTTCGAGGCTGACTAAACCAAAGAAAGGTTTGTTTGACTGTAGTGCAGTAATGAAGGCTGATAAGTTTGTCAGCCATTTTAAGAAAGATATTGAAACAAGCCCTCTGAGCAGTATTACTAAGATTATGTCATCTGATAGCCTGATGAGTTTCGCCGAGAAACTTGCCTTTTTACATGAGCCAAAGGCCATCGATTACAAGGCTAAATTTTCAGTCGAAGAAAGTGTTGGTCAGAACGACATAACGGAGTTTGTGGAAGGTTCACCGAAGTGCCCTAAATGTAACGAGGGCATGGTGATGCGGACAGTCAAAAAAGGGAAAAATATCGGTAAAGAATTCTGGGGTTGCAGTCATTACCCTGAATGCAAAGGTGTGGCCGATATAAAAATTACAGTCGAGCCTGAAACAGTTAAGCAAATGATAGAAGCGGAAGGTGCACCCGAATGCCCTAAATGTGGCAAGTTCATGGCCAGACGTGTTGCAACTAAAGGTGAAAATAAAGGTAACGCGTTTTGGGGATGTTCTGACTTCCCAAAATGCAAGGCAACCTTGGGCATAGAGTCAAATGCAACGCCGGAAGATAGTCCTGTAAAAGAAGATGTGTTGGATACTGCTTTATGTCCGAAATGTAATGAACCTATGGTCAAGCGAATTTCTAAGAAAGGGGACAATGCCGGTAAAGAATTTTGGGGTTGTTCGAAGTTTCCTAAATGCCGTGGTGTTTTGACTGTGAAATAAATTTAGTTGTTTTCCTGATGTTTATATATTAAACAGACCATTGTTTGAATTGGCACTCGGTATTATATGAACTATATAAATAAGTATGACTATTTTATGTTCAATTTCTTAAACAGTGTCTGTTAAACGTAAAAAAATTGCGCTGGTCCTCAGTGGTGGTGGTGCCAGAGCGGCGTATCAGATTGGTGTCTTAAAGGCCATTGCTGAGATTCTACCTGAACGTTCAAAAAATCCTTTCCCTATTATTGTCGGTACCTCGGCTGGTGCGATTAATTCTGCGGCACTGGCTATTTATGGCAAGAGTTTTAAATATGCAGTGCGTCAGTTAATTAATATCTGGGCTAATTTTCATGTACATCACGTCTTCAGGGTGGATGCTATGGGGATTTTACAAAATTCCTATAACTGGATAAGTAGCTTTTTTCTGGGTGGCATGGGGCGTAAAAGACGGCTGGCCTTTTTAGACCGCAAACCACTGCATGATTTATTATCGCGTTACATGCCCTGTGAGCGAATTCAGAAATCACTGGATGACGGTGTGCTCGAATCGATTGCGATTACGGCCTCAGGTTATGGCGCAGGAAAATCGGTCACGTTTTTTCACAGTTCTCGTGATATTGATGAATGGAAGCGCTGGCGACGTGAAGGCAAGCGCGAAATCATTACTATTAATCATCTGATGGCGTCGTCGTCGATCCCTTTTATTTTTTCATCGATTCGACTGGGTAATGACTTTTATGGTGACGGCTCAATCAGGCAGGTTGCACCGATCAGCCCGGCATTGCATCTGGGTGCTGATAAAATTATGGTGATTGGTACTTCGCAAACCACAGTCACAGAACGGGATAAAGATATTGAGCCGGAGTACCCTTCGCTAGCACAGATTAGTGGTCATATTCTTAACAGCATATTTGGTGATAGTATGGATGCGGATCTGGAACGGCTGAACCGCATCAACCGTACCATTGACATCATACCTTCGCATGACCTGGTTGAGCAGAATGTGCATTTGAGGCCAATCCAGACGCTGCTGATTTCCCCGAGTATGGATATACAGGCGATTGCTGCAAAGCATACAAAATCACTGCCGCGCATCATTCGCTTTATGTTGCGTGGCATTGGTGCAATGGATGCAAAAAAAAGCAGCCTGATCAGTTATCTGTTATTTGAAAAAGCATTTTGTCAGGAACTAATTGATATGGGATATAAAGATGCCATGAATCAACAAGATGAGATTGTTAAGTTTTTTGAGCTGTACTGACTGCAGTAAAATAACATTGATTCGGAAAAAACAGTTAAGGCCCTTTAAATATTTTTTCTGTGATCGATATTAATGTTGTTTCTGCTTCAAATTATCTTCAATCATTTCTTTTATGACCGCGCGACAGGTAGTAACTTTGCACTGTTCTTTATACTGACAGGAAAGATGCAGACTGTGCACCGTTGTGTCATCAATATCCATCATGGCAACAAGGGCTATCTCTTGTCGTCTGCGTTGTGACTTGGCTTCCTGCATTAACTCTATGGTGCTGTATCCTTCTATAAAACGTTTGCGGGCGTAGTCCGCTATATTGTCAAAGTTATAATTACCCAGACAATCAGGATTATGGTATTTCATTATTTGCTATCACTTATGGTTGATTCTTATGGTTTATTATTATGTGATCTAG
>Ga0316207_10003849_pt1 | contig 13546 bp, 3 predicted proteins | sample 6weekpyrite_MG_FD_204943 | JGI IMG/M metagenome (GOLD analysis project Ga0316207, IMG submission 204943) | Microbial mat bacterial communities from mineral coupon in-situ incubated in ocean water Damariscotta River, Maine, United States -... | ecosystem: Environmental > Aquatic > Marine >... | reverse complement strand
TATTTCCTCGAGACACTATTCATTCTATTTGTTTCACTTCCTTAAAGCTACTTTATGTAATGTTGTTGTATCTGTTCATTTTGGGTAATAAATAATACTTATAATTTTCTTGGAAATAGCTCAAAAGTATTAATTTTATTTTTTAATAAATATTTTGAACATAATCTATAAGCTGATGATTTATATGAATAACTAGAGGGTGTATCACACGCCAGCGTTGAGGCCACTACGGTTATTAATTTGTACATTTAATGTACGATTTTTGTTATAATTATCAACAAGTCAGTAATAAAAAAAATACAAATACTGGTTTGGAAGGGGTATCAGGAATTTTCAGGGAAGTTTGAGTTTGCATGGGCATCATGCAGGCTTGGGGATGAGAGCATGCGATATCGATATCAGTTGTGGGGCTTGTTACGTTTAACAAGCGTCTTTGTTTTTTCATTTACCTGCGCGGCTGTGCCGGGCATGTCTGATGTTACATCTAGTGGTCTTGGAACGACGGTTACAACCTCCGGTGCTGCCAACAATATTTTCACCATTCAGGGCGGCACAAGAAACACCTCTAATTTATTTCATAGCTTTGGTGACTTCGATTTAGTTTATGATGCCACTAACCCTGAGTCGGCTGTTTTTAGTAATAACCAGGGCGGAACCATTGCGAATGTCATTGGTAGGATTACTGGTGGCGCCTCTAATATAGATGGTAATATTTCATTTGATGGCACATTATCGGGTGCGAATTTATTTTTAATTAATCCTGCCGGACTCATTTTTGGTGAACATTCCTCGATTAATATTCCGGGTTCATTTCACGCTAGTACTGCAAACGTTATTAATTTAGGTAGTGATGTATTTGGAGCAGCGACTACTGTTGGCGATATAGGTGGTTTTAGTACTTCATCGCCAACTTCGTTTGGCTTTCTTGCTGGCAACACCAGTGCATTAAAGGTCTTCAGAACTGATTTTACTGTGGGTACTGATGAAACGATATCACTAGTTGGATCAAATGTAGATATTAACGCAGCCACTTTTACCGCGAATAGTGGTCGGATAAATGTTCTTGGTGTTGATTCGTCAGTAGCAAATGCAACGGTGAGTAACATTAATTCAGGGACGCCTACTATTACTGGTACTCGCGGAGATATTATTTTAAATAATTCCAGAATAGATGTTAGCGGCTTAAGTACTGCGATGAGTGCTGATGCGAATGGTGCTGGCGGCGATGTTTATATCATAGGTGGTGCCATTACTCTTGATAACACAGTTATTACCAGTGAGCTTTTCAGCAATGCAACATCGGGTAATATTGTTCTTAATGGTACGGGTGCAGTTTTATTAAGTAACACGGATATTAATACTGGACATGACCAGGGCTTGATGACCGATGATATTGTTTTTCCAGGATTCACAATTCCAGGTATCCCTCCTTTTATTCCAGATATTGTCATTCCTGGATTTACGATCCCGGGGGTTAATATTCCAGCAGTAGTAAAAGGTACCGGTGCTGCTGGCGATGTGTTTATAACAGGTGACACCGTAACTATCGAAGACGGTTCAAATATTTTCTCCAGGACAGAAGCACTGAGCGGAGAAATTTCAAAAGACTCCGGCAGTGTATCAATTTTTGCAACCAACACGGCTGATGTCGCAGACTTCGCAACGTTTACTGGTGCGCCACTTAATGCTGATATTGTTATCAATAATTCGACGATATTTTCAGAAGCAGCTGGTGGAGGCCGTTCTGGTGACGTTAACCTGAAAGGCAGTGGTGGCGGTAACGTAGACACCTTATATATTCTTGATTCAGATATCTCAACTATCATTGGTGACTCTGCGCTGAGTGCAGGAACCATTGATATCAATGCAGATAATAGTTTAATACGAAATAGTACACTTCATTCAGATACGGTGGGTACGGGTGATGCCGGGGTAATCAATATTCGTGGCACTAATCTGTTAATTGATATGACCAGTGCATTAACAAGCAATGTCTTAACAGATAATGCGATGGCTGCTGACCCGATGGTTGCATCAATCACTACCGGTGATACAGGTGATGTTGATATCAATGTTTCCGACTTTTTCAGAATAGATGGTTCTACAATCAGCGCCACCACCGAGGAGAAAAGTACCGGTAATGCAGGTTTTGCCCATGTTATTGGCGGTACAGTTGAAGTCGTTAATTCAACAATTAAATCTGATACATCGGCAGGCTTCGGAACACCCGGTCAGGTATGGGTTCGTGGCATAAATAATGGTGCAAGTTCTACTGTAACGGTCACCAACTCCACTGTTTCATCTAACACAAATGATGGTAATGCGGGGAATCTTGATTACGTTTGGTTAAACACTACGGGTACTGGCGTCGTAGATGGTGGCTCAAAGATTTTATCGACAACCGTTGGCAATGGACAAGCTGCAAGTGTTTATATCTGGGATGGTGACTGGACGATCACTGGTGCGGGTACGGAAATATCCTCCAGTCAGTTAGGCACTGATGCAGGCGTGGATGGTATTGATGGAAATCTTGATGATCAGGATCTGGGTGGTGCGGGTGAGATTAATATCGGTACTAACATCGGTGGATCGGGTGGTACTAATGTTAATTCGCTTGTGGTTGAAATGGGCGCAGTCATTCGTTCAGATACGCTGGGTGATGGTGGTGTAACAGGATCAACAGCATCTAATGCCGGAGCTATTTATGTGCAATCAGATGGTGATGTGACAATTCAATCGGGTGCGAAGATATCATCAAGTTCAGATGCGGGTATTGGTGATGCCGGTCTTATTGAAATAGATACGGCTACCGCATTTAATTTAACGGGTGCCAACACCGCAATCAGCACCAATACCTCTGAAGGTGCAGGCGGTAATATTGATATTACGGTTGGTACAACCGGTGATATCAATACGGGTGGTCAGATATCTTCAAATACGGATGGTGATGGTGATGCCGGTTCTATAAGTCTTAATAGTGGCGACTGGACTTTGAATGGTAACGGGTTTCGTCTTGAGTCAAAACAAACAGCGACTAATGGTCTGGGTGATGCGGGCGATATTTCGATCACGGCGGATAATATATTTTTCGAAAGTGGTGCAGATATTACATCAACAACAGATAGTTTTGCTGCGTTAGTTTCAGATGATACATCTGATGCAGGATCGATAACTTTAACAGCTGGTGTAATCGATCTTGATGGTACGGGATTAACAAAAATTACTTCAGAAGCTGTTGCAAATAATTCCGTTGGTGATGCTGGTAGCATAACCTTCAATGCGACAACACTTCACGTGGATTTTGCAGACGTTTTTGCGCAAAACAGAGGCGGCGGAGGTGGCCTGGTTGATTTTAATATTGCTGGTACTGCAACGATTGATGGCTTCACCTTTGTTCGTGCAGGCACACTTGGTGCAGGTGATGCCGGTAGTGTTGAGCTTAATGCCACAGACTTTGTGTTGGACGACAGATCATATTTAAGATCGACTTCTTCTGGCTCAGGTGCAGCCGGTAGCGTCTCTGTAACAGCAACAAATTCAGCAACCATTACAAACAGATCTGATCTGACATCAGATGCAACTGGGACGGGCGATGCTGGTTTAGTTACCGTGCTCGCAGATACATTTTTCCTTGATAATTCTCAGATAAAAACAAATAACATAAATGGTGCCGGTGGTAATATATCGATTACTGCAACAACGCAAGGTGATATTACTAACCTTAATGCGGGTGATATGCTCAACGGTACAACGGTGGCTTTTACAAACAAAACCATCATTTCTTCTAGTACTTCAGGAATTGGAAATGCAGGTTCAGTAAGTTTACTAGGTGGTGTCTGGAATATTTCAGGCGATACTGTTGATACCGGCGATGGCAGTGAGCTGGGTATGTCGACTATTATTTCTTCTAGTCAAACGAATACTGGTGCGGCAATCGGAGATGCGGGCGATGTATCGATTAATGCGTCATCCGTAAATATTACTGATTTCGCACAAATTACTTCCGATACAAAGAGTGCATCAACAATGTCGGATGCGGGCAATGTGAGCATTGTAACTACCGGGGATTTAAATATAAATACGTCTTCCAATGTTTCATCAAGCGCTGATGAAGGTGTTGGTGAAGCGGGTAGCATCACTCTTGATGCGAATAATTTAACGTTGGACGGAGTAACGATTAGTACCCAAACGAGTAATGGTGCATTGGGACTTGGCGCAATTAATTTAAATGCTACGACTATGGGTATCATTACAAATGGTGATACTACGGCACCACAAACAACTGTACAGGCGACTACAGATGGTTCGGGTATAGCAGGTAAAATTAGCATCACCGGTGGCACCTGGTTAATCGAAGGTGAAAATGTCGGCGCTGATGGTAGTGAAGGAATTATAAGTGGTGGTGGCACAGGCTCTACGATTGTTTCATCTGGTTCCACAGGTTCAGGTGCTGCAGGTGACGTCGATATCAACGTGAATGCATTAACGATTACAGATTTCGCACAAGTCAGCTCAGATACGATTAATGGCCAGGGCGGTAATGTTGTTCTAACCGTGGCCACTACCGGGCTGGTTTCTGAAAATGCTGAAGTGACGGCAAACACGACAGGTACCGGTCAGGCGGGTAACGTGGTGTTAAATGGTTTAGCTGCAGGGCAGGGTGATTGGACAGTTAATACTAATGCGGTCATTTCATCGAATGCCAATACTGGAGCGAATGGAACAGGTAACGCAGGACGTGTTGTTGTCGATAGTAATACGCTCTTGGTAGATAATGCGATCCTATCAACCGGAACTGCTGATGGTACTGATGTAGATGCAGGCTTGATTAGCATCGATGTTGATACTAGCTTGACACTTCAAAATTCAGCCGCAGTTTTATCAGGTGTCGGTGTTGATGGTGGTGCCGCCACTGCTACAGGAAGCGCAGGCCAGATTTTTATTGTCACGGATTCGGGGGGAGCAACGGGTGCTGACTTCGTTCTGGTTACTGGTAATTCAAAGATTGCATCGGGTGTTGAAGATGGCGCTGTTAACGGCACAGGCAATGCCGGTTCGATATCAATTGCTACTGACACCTTTACGCTAACGGGGACGGACAGTGAGGTGTCAACGACAAATATTAATGGCACAACACCAGCCTCGATCTCAGTTGAGGCAAGAACAACAGGTAGCGTGCGTTTAGGCGGACAAATTCTTTCGAATACAATTGGCGATGGTGATGCGGGTGCAGTCAGTATTACCGGTGGCAGCTGGACGTTAACTGGCTTTAGCAATATGGGGACTGATGAAGTCCAAATCGAATCAAGTCAAACTACGGATGGAAATTATGCTGCAGGTGGTCGTGTTGGTGATGCAGGGCAGATTGATATTGTTGTTGACCGACTTGAATTAGAACAGGGTGGTCGAATCTCATCCAGTACGACCAGTGATGCCACGCTTGGAATGAATGTATCGGATGCCGGCGATGTCAACATCACGGCTGATGATGGCGTGATGGGTACTAATGATTTAATTATTTCCAGTGGCATTACATTTAACTTTTTCGGTTTTACCTTTACTTTCCCCACGGCTATTTCCGGTATTAGTGCAAACTCAAATAATGGTATAGGCGATGCGGGACAAATAATTATCAATGCTGGTAGTGCGCTGTTGAGTGATGCATTAATTCAAACTAGAACTAATTCAGGTATTGGTGGTGATATCCGTATTACGGTCGATGAAAAATTTGATGCTAATTCAGGCGTTGCAATCACATCTGATACTGTTGGTTCAGGCACTGCGGGCCGTATTGATTTGAACGGAGGCGCAGGCAGCGACTGGGATCTTACGGGGGTAAATGTAAATACGAGTGCCGGAACTATGGCTAGTGGTGGTGCGGGCGACATCAGTATTGATGTAGATAATTTACTTTTAGATGGCGATACACAAATTGCTTCTGACAGTACCGCAACTGAAGCAGGCCTTGGTGGCACAGCAGGTACAGCAGGGCAAATACGTATCGCGTCTAATACATTTACGCTTGATGGAGCAACCATTGCAACTAATACGGTTGACGGTAATGTGGATGGCGTTGATCCGACGGCTGGGCAAGTTAGTGTTACTGTTAACACAGGTATTATTAGAAATACTGGCATTCCTGCTACACAAATTTCTTCAAGCACTACGGGTATGGGTGATGCAGGCTCGGTTTCACTTGATGCAGAAACGTGGTCAATTACTGGCGATGCGGTTGCAAATATGGATGGCAGTGAAGGAATTGGTTCGACTGTTATCAGATCAACGACAACCTCATCAGGTAATGCGGGTCAAGTTGCAGTCACTGCGGATACTTCCATAATCGTTGATGATTTCGCGGTTATTACATCTAGTGCTGGCAATGGTAGTACAGGTAATGCCGGTCAAGTAGGTCTTTCGACTGAAGAGGATGGCGGGGATGTGGCTGGCGATAGCATTATGATCCTTGGTGATTCGCAAATATCTTCAAATTCAACCGAAGGTACGGCAATGGGAGCGGCTGGTGAAATTCTCATTGTTACCGATGATTTTACTTTAGACGGCGCCAGTATCAGCACTCAAACGGATGCAGGTACGGATCTGACTAATGCTACTGCCCAGGTTGGTTCGATTACGATTACTGCTGTTAATGGTGTCGTACAAAATACGTCGGCAGCCTCACGCACTTCTATCTCTGCAAACACACTTGGTGCAGGACAAGCTGGTGATATAACTCTGGACGGTGGTGACTGGACAATTACGGGTAACGCAGTGGCAGATGTTGGTGTGATGGATGTTAATCGTTCGACTCGTGTTACATCAGGCACAGCGGGTAGTGGCAGCGCCGGTTTTATTGATATTGTTGCAAATAGCATTTTGTCTATTACGGACTATGCACTCGTCGCTACTGCATCAGCAATTAATACTTCAGGTAATGCAGGTCAGGTTGGTTTGCGTGCAGGCACAACTATTACGCTTGATAATAATGCAAAAATTTCTTCAATCACAACTACGAATACGACGGGTAATGCGGGTCTGGTTGGTCTGTCAACAGAAATGGATGGGGGAGATATTGCGGGTGATAGTATCATTATACAAGGTGACGCAGTCGTTACTTCAAGTTCATCACTTGGCATGGGCGCAGCAGGTAATATTCAAATCGACACAGACAACTTCACCCTTGATGGTGGCACGGTAAGTTCCGTGACTAACCTGGGGCTGTTAAATGGCGGAGGCGGGGCAACGCAACAAGGTTCTATTACTATTAATGCTAAAACACTTGGCACAGTACAAAATTCTTCAGTTGCATCACCAACATTAATTACAGCTGACACAGTTGGTAGTGGACCAGCGGGTGACATTACTTTAAATGGACTTGACTGGAATATTACAGGTAATGCCACCGATACAGCAATGAGTCGTTCTACTGTCATCAGTTCTAATACATCAGCAGGAACAGGTGATGCTGGACAAATTGATATTGCAATCAATGGTGATTTATCGATTTCCCAATTTGCACAAATCGCAACCAATACGCAGGGAACTTCAACCGGTGGTGCGGGTGATATTTCCCTGGATGCTAACAATAGTGTCTCGATTGATACACAAGCTGAAGTGGCTTCTAACAGTATTACATCCGGTGCCGCAGGTAGCGTCACAATTACAACAGATTTGGCAGATGCAGTGACGACTGACTTTGTTGCCATTACAAATGGTGCTGAGGTTTCATCAGGTTCAGCCATTGATGGCATGGGGGTGGGCACGGGCGCTGCGGGTAACGTAAGCATTACAACCGATCTTTTAACAGTCAATGCAGGTGAAATTACCACTGAAACAGAAAATGGTGCAGGCGGTAATGTGCTTGTTACGACGAAAGTGGCCAACATTGAAAATGGCAGCGATATAACAGCAGATAGTGATGGTACAGGTGACGCAGGTACGGTGACCTTTAATTCAACGACATCGTTGAACATTAATAGTGGTAGTGAGGTTTCATCTAATTCAAATGATGGAACAGGTAGTGCGGGAAGCGTGACACTTACCACTGCTGATCTTGATGTGGATAATGCAACAGTTGCGACGGTTAATAGTGATGGTGCAAACCCTGCGTCAATTACCATTGCTGCCACGTCAGGTGTGGCAACAGCAACCTTTTCAAATAATGCGCAGATTACTGCTAATACTGAGGGTACAGGTCCTGCTGGCGATATACTGATTACAGCTGGCGATATCCTTGTGCAAACGAACAGCGTTATTAGTTCGAGTTCACAGACTGGTACAGGTAGTGCGGGTAGTGTCAGTATGACAGCAGGTGATATTACGATTAACAATGCCAGTGTACGAACAGTCAATAACGCCGGTGTTGATCAGGCTAATATTACATTAAACGCTACCAACCCAAGTACCGGTATTATTACTAACGGTGCTGTTGTTACTGCAAGTACAGTCGGTACGGGTGATGCGGGCAGTATTTCATTATTAGGACCTAACTGGATCGTTAACGGTTCAACGACACAAGTGACCTCATCAACATCGGGTGATGGTGATGCAGGACAGATTACTGCAACAACAGGTAACTTCTTGCTTGATGCAGCCACTATCTCTACCAACTCCACCAGTGCTGGTGATTCGGGTGCGATATTGATTAATTCGGGTCTGATAACCTTGACCAACGGCGGCACGATTCAATCCAATGTAAGTGGTACAGGTGATGGGGGTGTTGTTACCCTGACATCAGCTTCTGATATTTTCTTATCTAGTGGCGCTGAAGTATCAACAAATACCACACCTAATGCGGCACCTATTATTGAAGGTGATGCAGGTAATATCTTCGTTAATGCAGTGGGTTCATTGAATATGGTTTCATCATTACTCACCTCATCAACGACTAGTGATGGTCAAGCCGGTACGGTTACGATTAATACCGGTGATAGCGTTTACCTGCTCGATAGTACTATTCTTGTTGACTCTACTGGCGCAACAACGGCTGGTGTAGGCGGTGGTAACCTGAATGTGACAACGGGTATTTTAGTGCTTGATAGCAGTACTCTCGATGCGAGTGCAGGCTCAGGTACAGGCGGTAATGTCAGTATCACAGCTGACTTCTTCTTTATTTCACCTGATAGTGTTATTGATGTTTCATCAGGTAGTGGTGCATCAGGTACAGTATCGGTGAACGCGGTAGCAGTTGATTTAAGTGGTAGTTTGAATGCACTTAAAGTGAAGTTTAAAGACAGCGGTAAACTTTTGCGCCAGGCTTGTGCGACCAAGGGTGCGACAAGTAGTAGTAGTAGTTTTATCGTTAATAATGGAATCGAAGGTATTCCATCATCACCGGTTGATTTTCAGTCAGGATCAACGCTTGATGTCATCGTTGCACCCAATGTAGGGGGAGTAGGACTTAACTCTTCAAGTAGCCCGACAGCAGTATCTCCTACAGGCACAGCATTGTTTGCGGCAATCGCTTGTGGTGGATTTTAATCTGAAATACAATCAGATACTTATCACAATGAATGTGAATTAGTAAGATCTAAAATATGGAAACAAATACAATAACAGCCATATTAAGACCGATATGTTATGCCTGTAGTTTAGCAATAGCCGGCACAGCACTGGCAGCCCCACCACTATCGCAAGAGCAATTTGGCCCTGGTGGCGAGCAACTCGAGGTTCCAAAACTGGAGGATCCTGCCGAGACCCCTAAATTCGAACTTCCACCCCTAAGAAAGCCGGTCCAGCAGCCTCAAACGACGGCGCTTAAGATCTTTGTTAAAAAATTTGAATTAACAGGTAATACGGTTTTTTCTGATGAAGAGTTAGCAACAGTAACCAAGCCTTATACTAATAAGGTTCTTACAACCGTAGAGATTCAGGAAGTTCGACAGAAGTTAACCCTGTACTACATTAACAAAGGTTACATTAATTCAGGTGCGATTTTACCTGACCAAAAGATTAGTGATGGCGTTGTAAAAATGACCATCATCGAAGGCGAGTTAACAAGCATCGATGTAAGTGGTAACACAGGTCTTAAATTCGAATACATTACCGAGCGCCTTGCGTTAGGCGGAGTTACACCACTTAATTTAAAAAATTTACAAAAACATTTGCGCTTTATGCAGCAAAATCCGCTTATTAAAAAAGTGGATGCAAAACTTAACCCTGGCGGCAAGCCGGGCGAAAGTGTCCTTAATGTTTTAGTTGAAGAGAACAGCCCTTATAGTTTTGCTGCATTTATAAACAATTATCGATCTCCAAGTATTGGTTCGTTTGCTTTAGGGATAGAAGCGATTGATCGTAACCTGACTGGACGTGGTGACAGAATTGCCTTGAGCTTAACAAAATCAGAAGGCCTGGAAAGTGGCGCCTTATCCTACTCACTGCCACTTAATGCACAAGATACTACGCTCAAAGTGCGCTACAACAAAAGTCAGTCACAAGTCATTGAAGAACCTTTTACTGTCATTGATATTGAAAGTGAAGCAGAAACGATCGGTATCGAGTTAACACATCCAGTTGTAAAAACAGCCGATACAAGTGTTGTACTAGGTATTGGTTTTGATAAACGCAAGAGCCAGTCCTTTTTATTAAACCAGCCGTTTTCTTTCTCACTGGGTACTGACGATGGAGAAAGTCGCGCCACTGTTATGCGCTTATCACAACAGTACAATAGGCGATCTCAAAATGAGGCAATCTCTCTGCGTTCTGTCTTTAGTTTTGGTATCGATGCGTTTGATGCAACGGTTCATGATGCGACAGATATCGCCCGTGTGTGTGGCGCATCAGCTACCAAAGATACTTGTCCGGATGGTGATTTCTCCGCCTGGTTAGGGCAGGCATCCTATGTGCGACGTTTTACTGCACTTGAAAGAAGTATGAATCTCATACTCCGTGCTAATGCCCAAATTGCCAGTGAATCACTGTTACCCGTTGAGCAGTTTTCTATAGGTGGCGCACGTACAGTACGCGGTTATCGTGAAAACCAGTTAGTACGTGATAATGGTGTTGTCGCATCTGCTGAGCTGCGTATTCCGATTATTATTGGTGGTGGTGAAGATGGAAAGGGTGGCACGCCAATTCAACTAGTTCCGTTTATTGATTACGGACGCTCATGGAATGACGGTCGTTCCACACCAGAGCCAACAGTATTGTCATCAGCGGGTCTGGGTCTGTTATGGAGTCCTACCCGTAACTGGCGCTTTGAAGGTTATGCTGCACAGAATTTTCATCAAATAAAGGATGAAAGTGATGAGTATGATCTGCAAGATATAGGAATACACTTCCAGATTAGTTTTAATTACTAAGATTCAAAAAGATTTTAAGCTTTATTGTTTTTAATCTCTTCAAGTAATCCCTTACTTGCTTGTTCAACCAAATCAAAAACATGATCAAAACCATTAGGCCCACCGTAATAGGGATCGGGAACTTCCGTCTCGGTACGGTTTTTAGCGTAATCCAAAAATAAACACACTTTGTTTTTGTGCTGCTTTGGTGACATGGATTTTAAAATAGACAGGTTGTCATTATCCATAGCTAAAACGTAATCGAAGTAATCAAAGTCGCTCACTTCAACTCTACGCGCACGTATATAAGACAGGTCAAAGCCGCGTTCAGATGCGCATTGGCTTGATCGAGAGTCTGGTTTCTCACCAACGTGGTAGGCATGCGTGCCAGCTGAATCCACTTCTACATCTGCTACCATTCCGGCTTGTTTTACCATGTTTTCAAAAACACCATGGGCTGTCGGTGAACGACATATATTGCCCATGCAAACAAAGAGTACCTTAATCATTTTACTCTTTGTCTGTCGGTGCTTTTGGTGGAGCAAACGGGTTTGGTGTAGGCGTAGCAGGTTTGTTCTCTGTCTTGGGACGAGTGAACACTTGCTGTGCAGCGGCTGCCGGCGGTTTAGAACTTGCCGGTGCAACAGGTTTCGGCGCGGGAGCGGGAGCTGGAGCTGGAGCTGGAGTCGACGTCGAAGCTGATGCTGATGATTTATTTGTAAAGACTTGTTGTGGTGCCGCCTGTTTAGGTGCAGCCGATTTTGATTCAGCTGTTGGTGCAGGCGCTACGGGCTTTGGTGCCGCCGGTTTAGGTGCAGCCGGTTTTGATTCAGCTGTTGGTGCAGGCGCTACAGGCTTTGGTGCCGCCGGTTTAGGTGCAGCCGGTTTTGATTCAGCTGTTGGTGCAGGCGCTACGGGCTTTGGTGCCGCCGGTTTAGGTGCAGCCGGTTTTGATTCAGCTGTTGGTGCAGGCGCTACGGGCTTTGATGCCGCCGGTTTAGGTGCAGCCGGTTTTGACTCTGCTGTTGGTGCAGGCGCTACGGGCTTTGGTGCCGCCGGTTTAGGTGCAGCCGGTTTTGACTCTGCTGTTGGTGCAGGTGCTACGGGCTTTGCTGCTGCCGGTTTAGGTGTAGCAGGTTTTGACTCCGATGTAGGCGCAGGGGCAGCAGCGGGTTTGTCACCTGTTTGAGATTGATCTGTTTTATTAGCAGATGCTTCGTTGGTATTCTTTTCGGGGTTATTGCGATTACCTCTTCTTCGGCCACCGCGTCGACCGCGTCGACGACTACGTTGATTGCCTTGATCTTCGTTCTTGTTGTCTTGAGACTGTGCCGAAGTATTTGTGTTTTGCTCTTTCTCACTTTTTTCAGACGGCTTATTGTCTTGAGTTTGTTGAGTGTTTCTATTTTGTTGATCGCGGGTATTGTCTTTATTCTGGTTGCGGTTTTGATTGCGATTTTGCTGATTCCGGCGACCCTGTTGGTTGCGGTTTTGATTTCTATTACCTTGTTGGTTACGACCACCACGGTTATTGCGGCCACGTGATTGACGACGTGGTTTAGGGGGTTCTTCTTTAACTTCTTCTTTTTTACCAAACAGGAAGCCAAAGAAACGGCTAATGATACCGGGTTTTGATTCTTTAGGTGCAACTGGTTTTTTCGCTTTAGTAGGTGTAGATGCCGGTGCAGTCGTCGCTGGCGTAAATGATTTTACAGCAGGCTCTTCTGTACGAGGTTTGCTATCAGATACGATTAGTTCCAATTCTTTTTCTGGTTCATCTGCCATTTGGTAACTTGGCTTATTGAACTCGGCTTCACCTGCATCTGCATCACGAACACGCTGAACTTCAAATCGAGGCGTTTCCAGACTGGGGTTTGGCACAATCGTTACATTAATGCCGTGGCGTCCTTCGATTTCATGAATAATTGAACGCTTTTCGTTAAGCAGGAAGCTGCCTACATCAACAGGCGTTTGCGTAATAAGCCGAGAGGTTTTCTCTTTCATCGCTTCTTCTTCGATAATGCGAAGAATAGATAAGGCCAAAGATTCTGCGCTACGAATACTGCCGTGACCGGTACAACGTGGGCAGGTGATCTGACTAGACTCACCTAACGATGGACGTAGACGTTGACGCGACATTTCCAATAGGCCAAATCGTGAAATACGACCCACTTGTATGCGAGCACGATCTTGCTTGAGCGCTTCTTTAATTCGATTTTCAACAGCACGTTGATTTTTTGATTGCATCATATCGATGAAATCAATCACAA
>Ga0316207_10003848_pt1 | contig 13550 bp, 15 predicted proteins | sample 6weekpyrite_MG_FD_204943 | JGI IMG/M metagenome (GOLD analysis project Ga0316207, IMG submission 204943) | Microbial mat bacterial communities from mineral coupon in-situ incubated in ocean water Damariscotta River, Maine, United States -... | ecosystem: Environmental > Aquatic > Marine >... | reverse complement strand
ATTGAAGTTAAAGGTGGTTTTATTGGCATAGCATTCGAACCGATATTGCATTTTATGACACGACGAATGGGAGCAAACGCCATGGCGGCATTTAAGTACCTTGTTGAAGAAGGGAAACCATACAAAGGTAAACATTCATCTTTAGCAAGGGCACCATTTACATGCTAAGCCCATATATAGTTCATGAAAGTCACTTATCACTAACTTTTACATGTAATTATAAATGCAAATATTACTGTCAATACCTCTTATATCACTGACAGCCTATATGCAATAGAGTCTTTAAAACCATCCCACGGTTATTGGTTACTGAGTCGAGTTTTTTCTTCATTTTTTATTCTCGTTAATATCGACACCATCAAGCATTACGCCTTTAGGAAAACGCCCTAATTTTTAATAGGGAAAATTCCTATTTTTTAATTTTGCATCATTTTTATGCCTGTTTCGCCCTAACAGGGAAAATGACCTATTGAGTGATCAGCGATGAAAACCTAACCTTACTGTCACAAAAATATTAATTCCATACGAATCAGGTTCGGGTTGCTTAAGATATGAGTTTATTTAAAATGAGATTAATTTTTATACTTCTTTTTACACTAGTGTCACAAACAGTTCTGGCTGCTTATGTCTTTACTGCTCCACCTCGCGAATCTACCAGTAGAGGAAAAAAAGTATACAAGCCCATTGCTGAGTTTCTAACAAGAGTCACAGGTGAACATTTTGTATATAAGCAACAAAACACATGGGATGAATATGTTACTGGTATGAAAAAGCAGAAATATGACCTGGTATTTGATGGACCCCACTTTGTGGACTGGCGTATTCAAAATATTGAACATAGTGCCATTCTTAAAATACCCCATGTTTTACAATGGCGAATTATTGTAGGCCAGGACAACACATCTATTACCAAAATTCAGGATCTTGTGGGCATGACAACCTGCGCGCCCGGGTCACCAAATTTTGGCACGCTTAATCTATTTAGTCACTTTAAGGATGAAAGCAAACAACCGATACATGTAGAGGTTAAAGGATGGAATAACGTCTATGATGGCGTAAAAAATGGTAAGTGTGTTGCTGGCGTCTTACCCAAAAAAAATCACCTGATGTATGACGAACAAAACAAATATACTCGCGCCATACACACTCATTTACCCTATCCAAACCAGGCATTTACTGCCGGAAAACGTATTCCTGATGGCCTGAGGGAAAAAATAAGAAAGGCTTTACTGACAGATCAAGGCCAGAAAGCAATGCAAAATCTTCGTACACGATATACCAATGGATCTAAACTGGTTTCTGCAGAGGATGAAGAATTTGACAGCATTCATGCCTTACTTGTTAAAGCTAGAAATTTTACTGAGGCAAATACTAAAGACGAAATATCTCACTTGATCGTTAGAAAATAATGTCACCTCATTATCTATGGCTATACAGTAAGGTAGTGAATGAAAAACCTGATGATGCTCCATATTTAGTTCACTTATAATATTTAAAATACACCATGATATTATGCATAGCTCTGACCTGTCTAAGCTATAGCATCTATGATTTAAATCGACCCTCAAATAAATCAATTTCCTCTTTCAGGACTTCCAGTAAAAATTCTGTAAAAGCTCGAACTCGAGCGGTTCGCCTCAGGTCTGGGTGGGATAATACCCACAGCTCTGCATTCAGGTCTTCAGGTGGTTTAATAATTTGCTGAAGCTGCTGATCTGGATCTGCCAGAAAACAGGGCAGTGGAGCAAGCCCCTGCCCTCGCCTTACGGCCTCAAGCAGTGCTAGAAAGGAATTACTCCTAAATGCGATATGCGCTTCCGGGTGCTGCCTTTTCAGCCATTTACCTGCGGGTAAATGAACCAGCTCGTCATCTGGCATTAACCACGAATAAGCCTCAGCCTGATGATTATTTAAGTACTCTGTTGATGCATATGCGCTGGTTGCGAGTCCGCATACTTTCCTGCCTATCATGGTTTCTGGTGGTGATGTGGTAACACGAATCGCTACATCTGTTTCACGTTGCCCCAGGTTTAAATAATTCCCTGCGATAGAAAACTCGAGCCGTATATCGGGGTACTGTTTTGTAAACCCGGACATATGGGGCATTAATACCTTTACAGCTAATGCATCTGGTGCCGTGACCCTTAGCACCCCTGACAGCCTTAAATCCTTCCCTATGAGTTTGTGTGACAGGCTGAGAACTTCATTCTCTATTCGCTCACCTGCCTGCAAGATGGCTTCACCCGCTTCTGTCATGACATAACCACTGGATAGCCGCTCAAATAAACGTACTCCCAGCAAATCTTCCAGGGCTCCGATACGGCGAAAAACAGTCGAGTGATTTACCCCCAGTTTTCGTGCCGCAGCTGACAAACTGCCCTCCTGGCATACCGCCAGAACAGTTCTCAGGTCATTCCAGTCCAGGGGCTGTGCATTCATGCAAGCTTATCTTTCCTTTATTGCCAATTATCTTGTGGAAAAAAACAGCTTAACATAGCAAAACAAAACATCAAAACAGGAGTACCACTATGTCATTTCTAAGTTATACCCGAGATTTCCACAACAATTTACTTATGCTTTTACTGCGTGATCACAAACGTTACATGCCCATTGTCACGTTTTTTGAGACCATGACCCAGAATTTATCTGAACTTAACTGGAGCGAAACCGAACTCATTGCCGCTGAAGTCAGTAAAGTCAACCAGTCTGGATTCTGTAGTGGTCTACGCAGCGGCATGACTAAGGCGCTTAATGCTGATGCCAGTGAGCTGAAAAATACAAAACTTGCAACGGCATTAACTTTCGCATTAAAAATCAACCAAAACCCTAATGACATCACACAACAAGATATAGATGAAGTTGTTGATGCGGGCTGGAGTGAACAGACTGTTGAAGATATCGTTGGCCTGGTCGCTATTCAGTCGCTCTACAATATTATTAGCAATGGCCTTGGCTTTAGACAATTACCCGAAGGAGCATTTATAGAAATTGCAAACGATACGGTTAACAAAGGGGGTTACACAGCTTCCTTTAAACAGTATATCAAGCCATGAACAATTAAAGCTGAACAAATATTAATCTCTCTGGTTATGGTAGGACTCATGTGCCTGCTCATGTCAGTAGTTATCACAATATTAAATACGGGGTTGTATGATGGTTTTATACAAAGTTGGTTGTATGCATTTTACAACTCCAATCCTATTGCATTTCTGGCTTTATTAATATTTGAACCCTTTGCCACAATTATTACCCGAAAAATAATATGCGGGCAATATGACATCACATATCATTTATGTAAATCACTGCTGTTGATCATAAGAAAGTAATTTAAAGGCAACGAAGATACTCACGTGACTAATTTTTTATTATATGATGATTACTTATTACCTCACGGGTATTTAAATTCAAGCTAATATCGTACAATAATTTTTTCGGAGCTAACTAATTTTTTATATGCTTAAAAAAATAACCACCTACTCTCTTTGTTTAATCTTAGCCTGCATGACGGTATTACCAGCCTATGCAAAAAACCTCCCCATAACAACTCATATCAATGAGCAGGACATTAAAAAACATTACCCAGATGCCAAAATTATTCATGTTGATGAAGATAATTACTCATTACTTGCTGAAAATTTACGCAAAGAAGGCTACACACAGGAGACCGAGCATAAGTCATCAGACGATTGTAATAACTCCCCAAACAGCACGTCACCTGACGCCGATACAACTTTGAATACGGTTGTAGACGTAAGTGATAGTGTTTTAAGGTCAGGCAATAATAGTGGAAGTGGTAATGGTGCCGTTATTGTCTTTGTAATTATAGGCACCATTTTGGTTGTTGTCTGGGCCCTGTATGTTTTTAAATATCTTTATGATCTTGCAACTGGATTTAAACCCTGTGAGGCGTGGTATGAGTTTACCTTTTCCTCAAGTACAATTTCCAGTACACAGGATGAGCATATGGATTTTAATGGTTTGCGCTTTATGACTGGTTTCCGCGATAATAATACCGATGTGGGTATAGCCGCTGAATTTGGCAATGCAGATATTTTATTAACTGAAATTGAATCTCTTAAATTAAATGGCTACTACTGGATGCTCGGCCCCATGTTAAGATGGCGCTTATCAAGCGGAATTAATCCGCATTATTTCCGGATGAATTTTATGGGCGGCACAACTGAGCATGATGAAACAGGCGTAATTGCAAAGGCCACTCTAGGTTTACGATTTGGAATTGGTAAATACATTCACATTGGTTTCAGTTGGGGAGCGATGAATATCAACCTGAGCGAAGACCAGGGGATAATAACTGAACGGGATCAATATCATTATTTATATGGTGTAAATACCGGCTTTAGATTTTAAAAAACAATCCATTATTCTAATTAGATTATTTCAACACACTCCAGACGAATTCCACTAGGGTCTTTCCACTCACACCATTTATAGTTTTTATATTTAAAAAAATTTACTTCTCCCACTTCGTAATCAGTCACTCCCTTTATCTTCAGGGTTTCGATTATTTCATCAAGAGACTCTACTTCAAACGAAATATGTTGTTTAGAGATAAACGCATTTTCATCTCCACCCTCACTCAGAAAAAAGTGTACACTATCTGACTCGACAATTAACGTAGTTTGCTCACATTCCCTGGGGGTACAAATAAATCCAAATATATTTTCATAATACGACTTTGCCTCTGATATTGAACGCACCCATAAAGAAACATGGTCAATTTTTTTAGCTTTGATCATTTACTTTCCCCTGATTACTTTTCAGGTAATTACATACGATTGTTTACATATTTTGCAGGTAACTGCATATCTCTTTCTTAACTTCATCCGGATTTATTGCGCCTACCCACTTCCTGAGTATTTTTCCAGAAGCACCCACAAAAACCAGAGGGCATGCAACTCTTCAGTCTGCGTGTGTACAACTACAGTGACGATTAGAAAGTCTTCTTTTTTAAATGCAGCTTGAAGCGCCACTAAATCAGGGAGTTCTTTAACGCATTAACACTATTAAAAGATAAAACATTGATGTTTTTTTCATCTGCACACCAGCATTACTGGTCTTACCATATTAAAGCCACCCCGATTAAATTATTTTACTTATCAGGTTTATACTGACTTTAACACTACACAAGGCTTAATCATCCTCGCCATGTAACATATTTTTGACTCGCTCAATCATATCCAGTCTACTGTAGGGCTTATAGAGAATTTTCTTATGCAACACACGATTTTCCTGAACCTGGTCACTATAACCACTCACCAGCTGTATTTTCACCTGCGGGTATAATTCATTTACTTTTTCCACCAGATCAAAACCACTCATGCCGGGCATTTTTATATCTGAAATCATTAAATCCACATGAATCGATTCAAGAATTTCAAGCGCCCGCAAACCGCTGCTGGCCTCTAACAATCTGTAGCCTTCTTCTGATAACATATCATTAAGTGTTTGACACAATGCGGCTTCATCATCAACTATCAATATTGTTTCATGGCCTGTTGTACTCATAGTTTAATTTACCTTTTAGCTTTTGCTTCTCGTAGCTGACAAGCGAAAGATATCACCTTAGTTTAGATTCAGTTTTGATTTATTTGAACAATAAAACATAACTTGTGCCATCGTCAGTAACACATTCACTTTCAGAAACTATGCAATTTTAGGCAACGGCCTGATTGATTGAAGAGAGAAACAACAGGAAGAAGACTAGGTGTTTCATTTAAGGCCTATTTATTTTCTTGCACACATAGTGTAACAGAACAAAGCCCGGCTTAAGAACCCCGGATACAAAATGTATAAAAAAGCTATTTATCCCAGCCCATGATATATTTCAACCTGGAAACAGTCGTTTAGGACTTTGCTTAATACCGTTTTTACCAACTGAGTGTTTTTTGATCAATCATTTAAAATAATAACCAAGGGATAGAATAATGAATAAAAAAACAAGCTTGATGTTACTGTGTTTCTTTTCATCTATATTTGCCGTCGAAGCAGCAGAAATTGTGATTTCTGCTGGGGATGCGGGCACCAGTAGCACAGGAAGCTGGTATGCAGCAACAGGTGCAAGCATGCCATATAATGGAAACCAGGGAGTTTATACACAGGCGGGTGGAGTCATAGAAACCTACACTTTTTCAACCCTTATACCTGAAACCACTCTGTACACAGTGGAGGTTTATAACTCATGTTACACACCCCGCAGCCATCAGGTAATTCATCAAATTATTAGTACCGGGGTTAGCGATACGCATATTGTCGAACAGGATTGTGTAGACGACCCTTTTGTGGGGCAGTGGCGCCCCCTGGGAAGTTATAATTTTACAGCCGGTTCTACCGCCTCCCTGGTCATCGATACAACCAACAGCAACAATGTTTATATAGGCGCTACAGCTGTACGATTTATATATAACGCTACAACCACCAATACTTTGCCAACTATTTCAACAGCCAGCACCCAACTAACCGTTAACGAAGGTGCACTGCTTCAGCTTAATGCCAGTGCTCAGGATGCGGAAGATGGCGATATAACGGCTAGCCTGCAATGGAGCGCACTGGGACAGAGTGGCAGTGGTGCCAACTTTTCTGTTGTTGCAGGCAATAGTAATTTTGCGATAAATATTTCCGTGTTAGATTCTAATGGCGCAAGTGCATCACAAACAGTGGACGTAATCGTCCAGGCCACACCTGCTCCATCACAAAATACTCCCGTGGTTTATGACTTTAACTGCACCTCACCTCTACAACCCCTTGTTGGCTTTACTACCAACAATGCAAGCGCCCTGCCCAATGTTGGTATGCGCTGTGGTCGCTATACTGCTGAATTAACCGATAACACCAATGATGTAACTTTGCACTTTAATGATCGCCAGGGGCGTTTTGATGGCGTGTTATTAAACTTTCCCTTCCGGGTAATTGCCAGGAATCTGGGAATAGCGCCAATGAATGAGCCCTTGCTTGCACACCAGTTTGCGGGAAATGCTTATAATTTTGTTGGCCTACAGGTGCATCAACAGGATTTAAACGGTTTAAACTCTGCCCATGTAGTTGTGGGACAAAGGGGCGGCACCCTTAATACAATAGAAGGCAAGATGACACTGAATGGTAGCTCAGTCGTTACAGATATTGGCGATAATGCCCTACCAACCGGACGTGCTGATTTAATGATTGTCGGACAGGTCGATGGCACACTTCTGGTGTACTGGCAACAACCTAATAACAGTGGCAAGCCGAGTAATGACAACTGGATTGCCTATCAGGATTACACTTCTAACCCACCAGGTACATTACCGGGATCACTTCCTGACTGGGGCGGCAATAGTGTCTACATTGGCCTGATCACCTATGCGCAGGGCACTAATGGTGTTCCGTTTATGGGAGTAATGGATAGTTTTGAAGTTGTTGAATAACACTATATGCTATTCATTAATTTTATAGAGTACTAAATGATTTTTTTCAAAGCTTGTTTTGGATAGATTAACTTCAAGCTCAATCTGTTCAAGACAAGAATTGGTAATGCATGCCTATGACCGCCACCCACATAGACGTGGGTGGCGAGTCACCATCGAGTCACCAGGAAGGGATTGACGTCATGTCTTAGGCATAGCACTTAACAGAATAATAGCGGTATTAGTTATACATCCACATCACCGCATATTGAACTTAATCATATAAAGCATTAATGTAAACTGATCAATTAAAACTATTTATTGGGCAGGGTGAGCTTCTGAACATTAGCACATACTCTCTAAAATCACGCTTTCAAAATTTGCTTACACCTTTATTGAACTGGTCTATTCGCAAACAGTTTTCACCAAACCAGGTGACACTGTTTAGCTGTTTTTTATGTCTTGTTTATGCAGGTACATTTTTTCTGCAGCAGACAATATTTTTCACCCTGCTCTGTATGCCGGCATTTTTGTTTCTACGAATGGTGCTTAACGCTTTAGATGGAATGATAGCTAACGAAACGAACAGCAAATCTGCCATGGGCTCAGTATTAAATGAACTGTGCGATGTTGTTTCTGATCTCGCCCTGTTCAGTGCTTTTGCCCTGGTCCTCCCAGTAACATTATGGATATGGTGGTTACTGGTTATATTGAGCTTAATGACCGAATTTATTGCCCTGGCTGTTTATCAGGCAAGCGGGATTCGGCCTTTCTCAGGGCCGTTTGGCAAGAGTGACCGAGCTTTATTTCTAGGAACCTTAGCTGTCCTGCTACTACTTTTTCCAGATGTTGTTCATCTTTTTTACGCTTACATTATAGCCGGTATATTATTAGCCAGCATCACTTCTTTCAACCGATTCAAAACTGTAGCTTTGCACCATTTATAATGCTAACGATTTCTTTATTTATTATTTCTACACTATTACTGGTAACCTTAGTTATTGAATATCAGTATGCTTTAAATAAGACTGTAGAAATCAGCAATAATCGAATACGCGTTCGTACCTGGTGGCTTATCTGCGCAATTTGTATACCGGTATTAATTACCGGAGGATGGGCGATTACATTACTCATTTATGTACTCATATACTGGGCCGCCTTTGAATTTTCGAGATTACTAAATGTTCGTATAAATAGTCTCACGATTTTATTTTTTACATCCAGCCTCTTAAGCTATCATTACATAAGCTTTAAATATAATGATTCTTTATCCCTGTTTTTTTACACGCCCTTACTGTTTTTTTTAGCTTCGATAACAATCCCTAACTGGCTTCCACGTAGCAAAACTCTCAGGACAATACTGGTGCTAATGCTATGCATCTCATCTATTTTCTCTATTGGTCTTATCAGGCTGCAATGCGAAACACTCAAGCTCGACGCGGGACTGGTGATTTTATTTTTATTTTTTATTACCGCATCAAATGATATTTTCCAGTACGTTTCTGGAAAAAAGTTTGGCCACCGCCGCCTCGCAAAAAACTTAAGCCAGCATAAAACCTGGGAGGGAGCCCTGGGTGGTATAGCATTAACAACGATGACCTGCATACTTACGCTGCCTTATATTATTGAAGTTACCGGGTTAACAGCCGCAGTTATAGGTTTCGTTATTTCTATTCTTGGTATAGCTGGGGATTTAAATATTTCTTATTTAAAGCGTAGAGCCAATGTAAAAGACTCAGGCACCTCCCTTCCAGGGCACGGCGGTTTACTTGACCGTATAGATAGCTTAATCTTTACCGCACCTGGATTCGGTCTTTGTTTAGACATGGTATCCATAAGTTAAAACTTCAGGAGACAGATTTGACACAATGGAAAGAAGCAAGGTTTCGCACTACAGATGGCTTAATTCTATTCTATCGATATAAAGAGCCAGCCCAGAAAACGAACAACACTCTATTATTCCTGCATCGAGGACACGAACATTCAGCTCGAATTATACCCTTTGCAGATAGCATTTCCGAAGATAACACCTGGTGTTTTGGCCTTGACCTCAGGGGGCATGGTCATTCGGAAGGAGAAAGAGCCTGGGCTGAAAATTTTAATGTCTGGGTAAAGGACCTGAACAGTTTTACAGGTCATATTAAACATAAATTTGGCTTAGCAACTAAAGACAGCATTTTGGTTGCCAATAGCGTTGGCTCAGTCATAGCACTTAGCTGGATATTAAACTATGGCCCAAACCTGAAAGGCTGCATACTGGGAGCACCGGCTTTCTCGATTAAGCTCTACATTCCTTTGGCTCTTCCAGCTTTAAGACTGGCCAGTAAATTTTCCGATAAACTATTTGTCACCAGCTATGTTCGTTCTCATTTACTGACTCGAGACACAGCTGAAGCAAGAGCCTATGATAGCGACACGTTAATTACAAAAAAAATTGGCGTGAATATCCTGGTCACATTATTTGACACTGTGAACAATTGTTTCAAGCGGCTTAAAGACTTTGAAACACCGGTTTTATTATTTACTGCTGAAAATGATTACATTGTTGATAATAAATTACACAAAACTTTTATTAACGAAATATCAAGCTTGAAAAAGCAACACATCTTACTAAGCAATTTTCGACATGCTATTTTCCATGAAAAAGACCAGCATAAACTGATCTCTTCCTGTCGTCAGTTTATTGACAAACAATTTCAGGACATGGAAATGCACTTACCGGCTGTCATTCCTGAACCCCGTGCACATACGGTTTCTGAACACCAGAAATTAACACAGAAAGGCTCTTCAATTGAACAGCTTTATTATGGCAGCTACCGGTTTCTACTCAAAAGCATTGGTAAATTAAGTAACGGTATCTCACTTGGATTAGAGTATGGTTTTGATTCAGGAATCTCACTGGATTATGTTTATTGCAATCAAAGCACTGGAAAAAACACTCTAGGCAAAATTTTAGATCGGGTTTATTTAAATTCAACAGGCTGGCGAGGAATACGCAGCCGCAAGAAAAACCTTAAAAGTACACTTAGTGGTATTTTAAAACTCCTTAATAATCGTGACATCAAACCTGTTGTACTTGATATTGCATCTGGCCCCGGGCGTTATTTATTCGAAATACAAAAGGAAGTCGATTTTCCAGTTAAGCTTCTATTAAATGACAGTGACAGTCATTCCCTGAATCATGCCAGGAAAATCGCTAAAGAATTTAATTCTACGGATGCCTCTTTCACAAACCGGAATGCCTTTACAATTAATGCAGATTTACCTGAAAATAACCAGCAACCAAATATTATTATTGTGTCGGGCCTGTTTGAGTTATACGATAGCAACCAACAGGTTCATCAGCTTATCAAACAACTATATAAATTAATTAGAAATGAAGGCTATTTAATCTACACAGGACAACCCTGGCACCCCCAACTGAAAATAATAGGGCGCGTATTAAATAACCGAAATGGTAAAAGATGGATTATGCGCCGTAGAATTCAGCATGAAATGGATATGTTAGTCGAATCAACCGGCTTTAGTAAGTTAAACACCGCATCAGATGACCACGGCATTTTCACCGTCTCCTGCGCACAAAAACTTGATGAGGATATATAAATGTCAGTAGAAAACGATCAGTACACAGTTGAACGCGATAAACTGCGTGAACTTCAGGCTGTTTTTGAAAAAGCAGTTGAAAACAATACAATTGAAAACATGAGACCATTCATTCATCCCGAGTTTTCTTTTGTTTCTTTCACCGATAAATCCTTTAATGATTTTGACTCATTCAAACACCAATGGGATCTTACCCGTAAAGAAATGGTTGGCTCAGGACATTTTTCAACCCAGTTAAATCCGGCACCCACTATATTCATAGATGACATTGCTATTGCCCATGGCAATGCAAAAAACTCCCTGCTCAATGCCAGGGGACAACGTTTTAACTTTACTAATAACTGGACTGTTATTTTCAAACGTCTTGATGACGAGTGGAAAGTAATGCGTGCGCATAACAGCTTGGACCCCTTTTCCAATCCAATGCTGGTAAGCGGTGTTAAACAAAAAGTAATCAAATACAGTTTATTATCATTTTCAGGCGGGATTCTCCTATGCTCGATACTCAGCTATCTTTTTCTGAGGTAAACTTTATTAGTGCAATAATTTGCAGCATAATTGTCAGCGCTGTGTTTCTCAGGATGAGTTTCGCCTACACAAAAAAACGCGCTAAACGGCGATATTCGCGGGGCAAAACACAGGCACCTTCTATAAGCTCATTTCGCAATTTAAGCAAAATACTCTTCATATCGAGTATGTTATTGACAATATCAAGTTACTGGATATCAGCCACCCTGCTTTTACAAATAAAGCCCAGCCCGTTAATGCAAATATTCGGCGCAGGTATTGTATTGTTTGGTTACCTTCGTCTTGAGCGCGCTTTTTCAAACCTTGGAAACAATTATTCTCCTCTGTTTGAAGCCTATTTACCTTTTGAGCTAATAACACAAGGTGCTTATCGTGTGATCCGCCATCCAGTTTATCTTTATAATCTTTTTGTCAGTTTTGGTTTAGCTGTTTCCAGTGGCTCAGGTCTGGTCGCTATGAATGCGATCGTTGGCTTAATTTTTATTCTTAAAACAATTCATTTAGAAGAGGATTATCTAACTAGAAATTTCCCTGATTACAATAACTATAAAAAACAGACATGGCGCTTAATCCCCCATGTGTATTAATACAAGCTACTTAAAACTAAAAGAAGTTTATCTTTTACATTTGGCACTTACATGGGTTTGAATTTTAGAGACATATTATTATGTATAAACGTTTAAGAACTACATCATCTATTTTTTTAGTATCTGCAAGTATTATTTTATTACCCGCATGCTCTCCTCACCCGGCTGCCGGCACCTGGGAGTCAGGTAGTGATAATGAAGCGCACTTTACAAAAATAGTTGTTCACTTTGAACCCCGTGCTGAAATTTATACTTCTGATAAAAACAGCACTGATTTACATTGCAGCTGGTCCGCTAGCAGCAAAAATAATATTAAACTTGAATGTCTTGGTTCTGATGATCAAAAAACACCTGACATATACCAGCTAAATATTACTAATGAAAACTCCTCCGAACTGATATTTAAAGGAAAAATTATCGCAAGCTTTACCCAACTAAAGAAATAATTAGTTTAAGAGAATATCTTTTGAACTTTCAAATTGCTGCTGAGATTTTTCTAAAATTTTTGGCAGTAATGCTGGGTCTAGTTTATTTGCCTGCCAGATAGAAACATCTATATCTTCTACTTCTACTTCATCTTCTGGGTCTTGTAATAAATACCTGGTGACAACTTCACTGGCCAGGCGAATTAACCAGGCACCGCTTTGTTCTTTCTCTGGTGCTTTCTGCGGAGTCAGCTGATATAGAACAGAACCACATATTTGTGGTGGTAGATTCCATTTTTTTAATAGACCGCCGCCAACTTCTGTATGGTCATAGCCTATTAAGTCTTTTTCAGCCTTAGCAAGTCCAACTCCATCTGTTTTTTCTCGCTGTAAAACCTGTGCCATTTCTTCTGGCAATTTTAAATACATCAGTAATGAACCAATATCATGAAGTAAACCCGCAATAAAAAAGCGCTCAATTTCTGTTTCACGCTTAAACGCTGCAAGCACCCTTGCAGTTACCGCAATACCCAAACTTCGCTTCCAGAAATCCTCCATCGATACAAGTTCAGATGGGATACCTTCAAAGACATTCATCGCTGAAGCAGCAACCACCACGCTACGTAATTCTTTATGCCCAATTAATGCAACGGCCCGATAAACCGTATCAACTTTTGCAGTAAAACCGTAAAAAGGGCTATTAACCAGTTTTAACAAACGGGCGGTCAGGGCAGGATCTTCATTGATCACCTTGCCAATTTTAGTGGCCGTTGAATTAGGCTCATCCATAACCTCAAAGACTTTATAAACTATGGCCGGCAAACTGCCCAACTTACCACTGCGTTCGATTAGTTTTTCAAGGCTAAGCAAAAGATCTGTTTCCTATTAATTAAAGTTCTTAAGTAGAGTCTCCTCAGAAACTAACCCAAAACAAACCTATGTTTTTGATAATGACAATCATTAGCATGACCACGGTATTTTTCAGGCAACATTTTTGCAGTTTTTTT
>Ga0316207_10003847_pt1 | contig 13552 bp, 15 predicted proteins | sample 6weekpyrite_MG_FD_204943 | JGI IMG/M metagenome (GOLD analysis project Ga0316207, IMG submission 204943) | Microbial mat bacterial communities from mineral coupon in-situ incubated in ocean water Damariscotta River, Maine, United States -... | ecosystem: Environmental > Aquatic > Marine >... | reverse complement strand
GGGAGGTCTTGCAGCTGGGCAATGTGTATGTCGAAATCATGCATACGCCCGGGCATACACCTGAGTCGATTTCTTTATTGGTGTCAGATCGTCCGCGCGCCGCTGAGCCCTGGTTTGTCATGACAGGCCATACCTTGATGGTCGGTGATATGGGGCGGACTGAATTGATTGGAAATGCGCGGGAAGGCGCACGAATTCAGTATGAAAGTGCGCAGAAACTCAAAGCCTTGGCAGATCATGTCGAGATATATCCCGGTGCGTATTCAGGGTCTGTTTGCGGGCGGGCACTGAGTGGCAAGCCTGTGTCGACCATCGGTTTTGAAAAGCGATTCAACAAGGCGTTCAGCATTGAAAACAGAGATGAATTTATCGAAGCCATGGTGGTTGATATTCCAACGCCGCCAAAAGGTGCCGCCAATATCCGGGCGGAAAATTCTGGTATGAAAGTTGAAAGCGCATGAGTGGGAAAAGCAGCGACCTCAAGCACGGGATCACTGAAAACCAGGCCCAGTTTGTCCATCAGCTTGTACAGGTTTTACTGGTCGGTTTTACTATCGGCATGATGCGCACTGTGGTCCCGGCCTTGGCGGAGAGTGAGTTTGGCGTGCCTGCAGGCTCCTTCATGTTGCTGTCGGCCTTTGTGGTGGCTTTTGGCGTGGTCAAGGGTGCGCTTAATTTTGTCGCTGGGCGATTGTCGGAGCGGATCGGGCGCAAAAAAGTGATGCTGTTGGGTTGGCTGATTGCCCTGCCGATCCCCGTGCTGATCTATTTTGCCCCGGACTGGAACTGGATCGTGTTTGCGACCATTCTTCTGGGCGTCAATCAGGGTCTGTGCTGGTCGATGACGCAAACCTCAAAGCTGGATATCACCCGACCCGATCAACGCGGCCTGACCATCGGCCTCAACGAGTTTTCTGGCTATGTCGGTGTGGCGATTGCCGGGATTATTACCGGCTATGCAGCGACCGCGCTGGGGCCGCGTATGGGGCTATTGGTGTTTGGTCTGGTGGTGATCGTGTTGGCCTTGATCCTGACCCAAATCTGGATCAAGGACACTTTGCCTTGGGCCAAGGTGGAGGCAGCCAATCATGCCAAGGGGCTACCGGGTGCGGATCGTCCGCGCTATCCGGAAAACGTCTCGGAAAATCCGGATACCTGGGAAATTTTCACCCTGATGTCCTGGCGGGACAAACGCATGGCCGTGACCAGTTTGGCGGGTTTGGTGGAAAAATTTGTCGATGCCCTGGTCTGGGTGTTTTACCCGGTGTTTTTGTACCAACAGGGGCTCAGCCTGCCCAATGTCGGTTGGGTAATTGGTATTTATGGCATCGTCTGGGGCGGCTCACAGCTGATAACCGGGCCATTGTCAGACAAGATAGGACGGCATATCCCCAATGTGGCTGGCATGTGGGTTTGCGGGGGCGGCGTCGGGTTGATGCTGCTCGGTGATGGCGTGATTTGGTGGTCCATTTCAGCGGCGATTACCGGCTTTGGCATGGCGCTGCTTTATCCCAATCTGTCCGCGGTGATTGCCGATATTTCACCGCCAAGTTGGCGCGGTTCGGCGATCGGGATTTACCGCTTTTGGCGTGATTTCGGCTATGGTGTCGGGGCGCTGGGGCTGGGTTTGACCGCGCATTTCACCGGCCAGATGGAGGCCGCTTTCTGGTTTGTGACAGTGTCCATGTTTGTGTCGGGCGGTTTGTTATGGGTGTTTGGTGAAGAGACGCATCCGCGTCTCAACCCGGCCAAGGCTGATCCGGATTAAAGTACTAAAATTTCTACGGTTTCGCCCGTTTTGGCGGCGGGTGCTTCAATCGGCCTGCGGATCAACATGTCCGAGCGAACCAGCGCGGACAGGGCCGATGAATCCTGTTTTTTGAGCGGTGCGACAGTGACGTTTTTCGGGTCTCTTTCGGCACGGATATAAATTTCGCGTGCTCCATTTGCTGGCAAATCGGTGCCCAAAGTAGCGGTGCTCATGGAATTGGATATGGCTTGTCCGGTCAGCGCTTCCACCGCGGGACGCAAAAATAGACGTGCGGTGACAAGGGCTGATACCGGATTGCCGGGCAAGCCGACAAAGTGCGTTGCGCCCAGCTGGCCAAACCAGGTTGGCTTTCCTGGTTTGACGGCGACTTTTTCAAACGCCAATTGTCCACCTTGATCGGCAAATGTGCTGCGCAAATGGTCGTGATCACCAACTGATGCCCCGCCAATGGTGACGACCAGATCAAGGTCTTCTGTGGCAGCCAGTTTGGCTTTCACGTCGTCTGGCGTGTCGCGGGCAATGCCGAGATAAACCGGCTCACCGCCCCATTGCCGGATCAGACCGTCCAGGCCTTTGGAGATGGAATTGATGATCTGGTCTGGTCCGGTGATTTCGCCCGGTTCAACCAGCTCGTCTCCGGTCGATAAAATACCGACTTTAGGTTTGCGATAGACGTCCAACTGGATCAGGCCAGCTCCGGCGATCAGGGCAATGGCATCGGCGGAAATAAGCGTTCCGGCAGGCAGAAGCTCATCGCCTTGGTTAAAATCAATCCCGGCTTCGCGGATATTGGACATTGGACGCGGCGTGTCGTTCAGCACAATGGTGTCGCCGTCGCGTGTGGTGTTTTCCTGGATGACGACCTGATCGGCACCGGGTGGAATGGGGGCTCCGGTTGAGATGCGTATGGCTTGACCAGGGGCAACACAGCCTTGATGGGAATGCCCAGCGGCTGATTCACCGCTGAGGGTGAGGCTTGCCGGAGTGTCGCCCAAATCCTGGGAGCGCAGGGCATAACCATCCATGGCCGAGGCGGCAAAGGGCGGCTGGGTGCGCTGGGCCAGAACAGGTGCGGAAAGGATACGGCCACAGGCTTCGCTATAGCTGATGGTTTCTGAGCCGCAGGGTAATAGCGCATTGGTGATGATGGCGCGGGCCTGATCAACCGTGATCATGATGGATTGTCCTTGCGGGCATAATCACCGGACTTGCCACCGGTTTTGGTTTCAAGAGCGATGTTGGAAATACTCATGGATTTATCGAGAGCCTTTGCCATGTCGTAAAGCGTCAGGGCGGCTACGGATACGGCTGTCAGAGCTTCCATTTCAACGCCGGTCTTGCCGTCGGTTCGCACTTCGGCGCGGATGGAAAAAGAGGACGTTTGCTCTTCAGCCTCAATGGTTACTTTGGCCTTGGTCAGAGCCAGAGGGTGACAGAGCGGGATCAGATCAGAGGTGCGTTTGGAAGCCATGATCCCGGCCAGTTCAGCGGTCTGGATGGCGTCTCCCTTGGGTCCCTGACCATCCCGGATAGCGCTATAAGCGGTTTGGCTCATAGTGATGGAGCCTGTAGCCACAGCGCGGCGTGTGGTGATGTCCTTATTGCCGACATCGACCATGCGAATACGGCCATCCGTGTCCTGATGGGTCAGGGTTTTGCCATCACTCATAAAATCAGCTTTCTGTCAGGCGTGGGATCAGTTCAACAAGATTACACGGGCCGTGCGTGCGGTCGAATTCAAACTTCAACACCTTGTTCCAGGCATCTTTGCAGCCGCCCGTCGAGCCGGGAATGGCAAACAGATAAGTGCCACCTGCAATGCCGCCCGTGGCGCGGGACTGGATGGTCGAGACACCCACGGAATCATAACTGATGCGATGGAAGACAGCGGAGAAGCCTTCCATTTCCTTGTCATATAGCGGCTTGAAGGCTTCAGGGGTCACGTCACGACCGGTCAGGCCTGTCCCGCCCGTGGCGATGACGGCATGGATGCGTTCGTCCTTGATCCATTCTTTCAACTTGGCCTGTATCAGCTCGACTTGGTCATGGACGATGGCATGATCAATAATAGCGTGACCTTCGGCAGAAATGTTTTCACGCAGCCAAGGCCCGGTTTTGTCGGTCTTGGTGTCGCGGGTATCAGAGACGGTCATGATGGCGAAACCGACGGTTTCGGGTGCGTCTGTCATCGGCTCATTTCCTCTTCTTTTTCGTCCAGCCATGCGGCGGCTGCGGCGTTATCCTCATACCGGGTTTCGACCCAATGGGAGCCGGATGTGGTGTGTTCTTTTTTCCAGAACGGGGCTTGAGTCTTCAACACATCAATCATGAAGCTGGTGGCTTCCAGGGCGGCGCGGCGATGGGGTGCACTGGCGGCGACCAATACGATGGGCTCGCCGATTTCCATGCGTCCGACCCGATGCAGGATCAGGGCATGTTCCAGTTTCCAGCGGGATGCGGCCTGTGTTGCGATCTTGTGCAAGGCTTTTTCGGTGACGCCGGGGTAGTGTTCCAGCTCCAGTGCGAGCAGGTCTTTTCCGCCGCGCACCTGACCGAGAAAGTTGGCAACAGCGCCGCAAGCCTCATCATTGCCACTGATCTGGTCGATCCAGTCACCGGGTTTGAAAGTTTCAGTCTGGATTTTGATCTGGATATTGGCCAAGTCAGCCCCCGGAGAAGGGCGGACAAAAGGCGATGGTGTCCCCGTCCTTTATCGGCGTGGATCGTGGTGTGATTTCATCATTGATGATCATACGAACGGATGGGTGGGCCAGTGCCTCAGCTGTGTTGTCTCGTGCTTGCAGCCAAACGATCAAGTCGTCTCCGGTCGCCATGTCCGGGCCGGCTTCAATGGCTTCTTCAGCCATGCCCATTTTGTCTTTCAGCGCTGCGAAATAGCGAATATTCAAGCTCATAATTCAGCCCCCCGTATGGGCCATAGTGCGCGAAACAGATGGTGCTGCCTTGCGGTCGATATTGAAATCATGGGCTTCAGGTTTCTTCGCCATGGCTTCGTCAAGGCAGGCATCAAGGGCATCAGCTCCGCCATTGCGAAGAGCCTCTTTAAGGTCGAGCGATCCATCACGGCCCAGACACATGAAAAGCTGACCTGTACAGGTGACGCGGACGCGATTGCATCCGGCGCAGAAATTTTGTGTCAGCGGGGTGATAAAGCCCAGGCGTCCACCGGTTTCCTTGATGTTTACATAGCGGGCCGGGCCGCCTGTGGTGTCGGGCAGATCGGTCAAGGTCCAGTGTGTTTGAAGATCGTCCCGCACGACGGAAAGCGGAAGGAATTGGTCAGAACGGTTTTGTTCCACTTCACCCATGGGCATGATTTCTATCAGGGTGAGATCAAAGCCGCGTCCATGTGCCCATTCAATGAGATGAGGAATGGAATGTTGGTTTGTTCCCTTCAGGGCCACAGCATTGATCTTGATTTTCAGGCCTGCGGCATCAGCGGCATCAATTCCGGCCAGTGTATCGGCCAGTTTTCCGCCCCGTGTCAGATTTGAAAAAGCCTCTGCATCAAGTGTGTCGAGGGAAACATTTATCCGTTTGACACCACTCTCGACCAATTTGTCTGCGTGGCGAGGTAATTGGGTGGCATTGGTGGTCAGGCAAATCTCTTCAAGACCGGAAACGCCGATACGGGCTCCCAGATTTTCGATCAATGTCATGATGTCCCGACGGACCAGGGGCTCGCCGCCCGTCACCCTGATTTTCTTGACACCGCGACGGATGAAAGCATCACAAAGGGCGGTCAGTTCTTCCAGGGAGAGCAGATCCTTTTTGGGCAGGAAATCAGGACGCGCTTTCATGCAATAGACACAGCGCAAATCGCACCTGTCAGTCACCGACAGGCGCAAATAACTGATCTGTCGACCAAAATGATCGATCAGTGGACGCTTGGTTTCAGTATAAAGCGATTTGTCCACGACTGTTTTTCTGAAGCCTTTCTGATCTCTATCACTCTGACTTAGAGGGTCAGACACCAAATTACCAGATAAGGCAAAGCGACGCGCCGCCGCAGGACAGTTTGCCGCGGTTTTGAGGGGGGAAAGCGATCATTTTTTAAAAGCGTTCAAATTGGATCATCCAATATATTTGAATGGTGATGTACACCAGTATTGGCCAAAGCTCAGCTTGAGCGTAAGAGGGCCGCGCTTTTAGTTTAAAGGACAGGTATTATGCGGCTCGACAAGATTTCAGCGGGAGAAAACCCACCCGAAGACATCAATGTGATCATTGAAGTTCCAGTTGGGGGCGAGCCGGTCAAATACGAGATGGACAAGGCCTCCGGCACGGTTTTCGTCGACCGCTTTTTGCACACGCCGATGCGATATCCGTGTAATTACGGTTTCATGCCACACACATTATCTGAGGATGGCGATCCGATTGACGTCATGGTGTTGGGTCAGACAACCCTGATGCCGGGCTGTGTCGTCCGGGCACGCCCTGTTGGTGTGTTGTTGATGGAAGATGAGAGTGGGATGGATGAAAAAATCCTCGCAGCCCCACATTCCAAATTGACGACCTTTTATGAAGACGTTCAGAATTTTTCTGACGTTCAAAAGCCCCTGATTGCGCGCATCACGCACTTCTTTGAGCACTACAAGGATCTGGAACCCGGTAAATGGGTCAAGGTTCAGGGATGGGATGATGCGGCCAAGGCCCAGCAGCTTATCGCCGAGGCGATTGAGCGGGTCTGAGGAACAAGCCTGGTTTGGCCTCTTCCTCTGTCTCTGTTCCGCAAGATCGGCCAAAACCGACCGGGTCTTCAAGTGGTATCATGTCGGAATCCGAGCATCCCGGCCCACCTTGTCCGCCAAAGCCAGCCCGATCCGCATTGGGTGTCGGGTCCGCATCTGACTGTCCGGTGCGGCTGACACGGCCATAACCGGCGCGGTCGGCTTTGATGCCGGTATCGGCATCTGTCAGAAACGTACGCGGTCGCTCTGCAAAACCGGCGGTGTCTGCCGGGTCTTCATCGCTGATTCCGGTTTCGGTTCCGCGGCCATAATGTGCCACATCACTATTGGTGCCGTAATCGCGGTCTGTCAGGCCGGTATAATTGCGCGCCACATCAGAGCTGTCCTCATCGACGATCGTCGCTTCCTGAGAACGCGCTGCGCCGGTGATGGAGGCCATGGCTCCCGTGGTAACGGCTGCACCTGCCACCCGGGATAAAAATGATCTCCGGCTGAGTTTTCCCTTGATGGCCATGCCCCGTCTCCAACTCTTTACTGTGGGTGCAAACCTGTCACCCAATCCCCGTCCTGATCCTAGGCGAGCCTTTCTAGATCACGCAAGAAGAAAGCCATATTTGATTGCAGCCAGTTGGATTACCAACGTTTGACATCTTTCAGGATTTCACGTGCCGCATTATGGCCTGGCGCGCCGGTGACACCGCCACCCGGATGTGTGCCTGATCCGCACTGATAGAGGTTTTTGACCGGACAGCGATGATCGGCATGGCCCAATACCGGGCGAGCCGAGAATAATTGATCGAGGCTCAGGGCTCCGTGGAAAATATCGCCGCCGACAAGGCCAAATTTGCGTTCAAGATCCTGTGGGGAATGAATTTGACGCCCCAGAACCGAGGCCTTGAAGCCCGGGGCCCATTTGTCCACCGTCTCAATCATCACATCGGCGACCTCATCGCGGTGATCATCCCAGCTTCGTCCACCAGACAGTACAGGCTGGACATGCTGGCAGAACAGGCTGGCGACATGTTGCCCTTCGGGTGCCAGCGTGTCGTCCTGAAGGGATGGAATTAGCAGCTCAATGATCGGTTCTTTTGACCAGCCATGCTGGCGGGCATCGGAATAGGCCCGTTCCATATAGGCTAGGTCCGGTGCGATAATGATCCCGGCTGTCAAATGGCCACCTGATCCGGGAAGGCAGGTGAAATCGGGCAGTTCTGACAGGGCGACATTCATTCGAAATGTGCCGGAGCCGCATTTGTACCGGCGCATGCGATCCTTGAAATCGTCCGGCAAAACGCCTGGATCGATCATGGAATTGAACAGGAGCTTCGGGTTGAGATTGGAGACCACAGCTCGCGAATGCAATATTTCGCCGCTTTCCAGCAAAACCCCATGAGCCTTGCCTTTTGTTGTCAGTACTTCCTTGACGGCGGCATCTGTTCGTAAGGTTACGCCGCGCTCTTCACAGCAAGAGGCCATCGCCTGGCTGATCGCGCCCATGCCGCCAATGGCGTGGCCCCATGTGTTTTTCTTGCCATTTACTTCGCCAAAAACGTGATGGAGGAGAACATAGGCTGATCCAGGTGCATAAGGGCTGGCGAAATTACCGACAATGCCATCGAAGCCGTAGAGCGCTTTGACGGGCTCGCTCTCAAACCAGCCATCCAACCAATCACCGGCCGAGGTGGAAAACAGCTCCAGCAGATCGCGCTTGGCGGTCATGTCGAGTGAATTGAGTTTGCCGCCCAGATTAAGCGATTTGAACAATTGGGGCAGTGCACTCAGCCAATTGGTGCCGACCAGGTTGGGGGGTGTCTCAAGCACCAGCTCACGCAAAGTGTCGGCGATGGTTTCCAGGCGGGCTTCAAATTCTTCCAGCTTGTCGGCATCGGCTTGTGAAAACTTGGCCACTTCTGACTTCGTCAGATCGCCACCGGCCATCAGATATCCGTTTTCAAGGGGTAGAAAATTGCCCATTTTGCGTTCGATGATTTTCAAGCCGTGACCGTAAAGGTCGAGATCTTCAATCACTTTCGGATTTAACAGCGAAACCGTGTATGAGGCGGAGGAGTTTTTGAAGCCGGGGTGAAATTCTTCTGTGACCGCGGCTCCACCCAAAACATCCCGGCGCTCCAGCACGGTCACTTTCAGACCCGCTTCAGCCAGATAAGCCGCGCAAACCAAGCCGTTATGGCCCCCTCCGATGATGAGGATGTCCTGTTCAGTGGCGGTCGAATCGTCGATTTTTGCGAGGGCTGACATGGTGGGACAGTTTCATGTCCGCACCCTTTCGTCCATGCCTTGCCAAGGTTGTGAAAAATGAGTGCCTGTCGCTGATTTAGCGGTTGGCTTTTTTGGCTTCTTTTTCAGCGCGTTCGGCTCTCAGGGCCACGAGATCTTCTGGCGAGAAATCGCTGTCACGCAAAACGACGACCCCCAAATGGGAGCCATCATTGGCCGGTGTGTCGCACAATAATCGCCCCAGGGCATGGGTGCGGGCGGTTTCCCGGTTCAATTTTGGCTTGTAGATAACCTGGCTGCCGGAGCGATGACGGGCCACAGCGCCTTTGGCACTGAGACGACGCAGCAGGTTGAGCGCCGTTCTGTGGTCCATGCGCCTTGTGTCCATCATCGCCATGGCCAGTTCGCTGGCTGAGGCACCGCCACGATCCCAAAGCACGCGCATGGCGTGATTTTCATCGTCAGTCAGTTGCTTGGCACGGCTCATGGTTTACCCTCGTCAATCCACCACCGACCCAATACGCTACAAATTGGGCCTGTTAAGACTTTGTTTGCAAAGCATGCGCCGAATGCCACCAGGGGGAGTTCACGATGTCTCAGAAAAACAGCGACAAGCAATCGGCTTTTTGGCACGCCAATTTACGATTGATGGCGATATTGCTGGCGATCTGGTTTGTTGTTTCTTTCGGCTTCGGGATTTTACTCAGGCCGTGGCTGGACCTGATATCCATTGGCGGGGCCCCTTTGGGCTTCTGGTTTGCCCAGCAAGGTTCGATCTTCGTCTTTGTTGCCCTGATTTTCTATTATACTCACGCCATGGATAAGCTGGAAAAGCGCTTTTCCGATGAGAACGGGGAGGATCAGTCATGAGCTCGACCCTGTTCTGGACCGCCTTTTTCGTTATCGCCTCCTTTGCGCTTTATATCTCCATCGCCATTGCGTCTCGTGTGCGCTCAACGGACGAGTTTTATGTTGCCGGTCATCATGTCCACCCGGTGTTTAATGGCATGGCAACAGCGGCGGACTGGATGAGTGCCGCCTCCTTCCTGTCGATGGCCGGATTGATTGCCTTTTCCGGTTATGACGGCTCGGTTTTCTTGATGGGCTGGACGGGTGGATATGTGTTGCTGGCCTTGCTTTTAGCGCCCTATTTACGCCGGTTTGGCAAGTTCACCGTGCCGGATTTTATCGGTGATCGATATTACTCCAACACCGCCCGCGTGGTGGCGGTGATCTGCGCGATTTTTATCTCTTTTACCTATATCGCCGGGCAGATGCAGGGTGTGGGCATCGCCTTTTCCCGCTTCCTGGAAATCCCGGTTGAAACCGGGGTGGTTATAGGGGGGTTGGTGGTGCTTATGTATGCTTCCCTGGGTGGAATGAAGGGCATTACCTATACACAAGTGGCACAATATTGCGTGCTGATCTTTGCTTATATGACGCCTGCCATTTTTATCTCGATGCAGCTGACCGGATCGCCGATTCCGCAATTGGGCCTGATCGGAGATGCGGGCGACGGAACCCCTTTATTGGTCAAGTTGGACAGCGTGCTCACTGATCTGGGCTTTACCGAATATACCCAAGGCAATAAGGGCATGTTTGATGTCTTTGCCATCACCTTGGCCCTGATGGCAGGCACGGCAGGCCTGCCGCATGTGATCATCCGCTTTTTTACCGTTCCCAAGGCGTCGGATGCCCGAAAGTCAGCTGGTTGGGCGCTCTTGTTTATCGCCATTTTATACACCACGGCTCCGGCTGTGGCGGTGTTTGCCCGGACCAATTTCATCGAGACGGTCAATGAATCCGTTTATGAAGTCGAAGCGGCAACAGAGGGTGAAAACGCCACACCGGACTGGTTCCATCGCTGGGAAACCACAGGGCTTTTGGGCTTTGAAGACAAAAACGGCGATGGCCGTATCCAATACAATGCCGATGCTGACACCAATGAGGTGACGACGCTCAACCGGGATATTTTTGTGTTGGCCAATCCAGAGATTGCCAATCTGCCCGGCTGGGTGATCGGACTTGTTGTGGCGGGCGGGATCGCGGCCGCCTTGTCGACGGCAGCGGGGCTACTTCTGGTGATTTCATCATCGGTCAGTCATGACTTGTGCAAGAAGGTTTTGTTCAAATCGATCACGGAAAAACAGGAATTGCTGATCGCCCGCCTGGCCGCTGTCGGCGCGGTGATGGTGGCGATACTGGCCGGGATATATCCGCCGGGCTTTGTGGCGTCTGTGGTGGCTTTGGCGTTCGGCTTGGCGGCGGCCAGCTTCTTTCCGGCGATTTTGCTGGGCATATTCTGGAAACGGGCGACCAAGGAAGGCGCGATTGCCGGCATGACCGTCGGGCTTGGCGTCACCGGAGCCTATATCCTGACCTATAAAATCTTCGGATGGGTGCCCAATGATGCAGAGCATTGGATATTGGGTGTGTCGCCGGAAGGCTTTGGCACGATTGGTATGGTGATCAGCTTTGCGGTTTCGATTTCGGTCTCGCTGATGACCCCCGCTCCGCCGCAAGACGTGCGCGACATGATCGAACGCATCCGGATGCCTTAAAAGTATTAGTTCAACATGTTAAGTGACCTTTTAAGGGTTGCAATTAACTCTTTTTGGAATAGTTCTGGTTCACTTGTTTTCCAAGGAATAGTAGTGCTGTGGTTAGTGTCAAAATGCGTCTTTGAAGCCTGAAACTTTTCATTTTCACAAATGTATAAAACGGGCTTTCCAAGCCCTTCAGCGTAACCTGCTTCCCAATATGCTCCTGCATTTTCGTGCGATAAATCTGCTATAACAAATGCTGCATTTCGGATTTGCTCTCGCATGAGATTGTCAATGATCCCTGTTTGGGCGACATCCCGCATATCAACAAGATCAAATTTCAAAAACTCGCGTACAGCTGGCTTGATTACTTTTTTCACAAATGGATCAAGCTCGTGGTGAGCAAATTGCATAGCCATGAAGCCATAATTGGCTGAAGATTTCCCTCTTTTTTCGCCTTCATATACTTCCCATCCATCAAGGCTTAAATCGTACACACCAGTTGATATAATCGCTTTCCCGCCAGGGGCGGTATATTGCCCACTACCAGAATTGCGTAGAATGCCTTTTTCTGACAGCTGCAATGCTAATTGGTGCATGGTTGAAGGTGAGAAAGAGCCAATTTTTGCATATAAACCAGATTCTAAAAAGCAGCTTTCACCGGTTGTTGAAACATGATCCCCAACGAATCTGATTAAATTTGTTGCTTGCAATTTTGGGGAAGGCAAACGAGCGTTTTGATTCAAACTTTCCAGCCAATAACTTGTTACCATAGGAAGCTCTGATGAGCGGGATGATTTAGATAACTGATGAACTAATATTGCTCTCATCATTGCTGATAATTCATGGCCAGAAACCTTCAAGCCGTCGGCCAAAACAGTTCTGCTGATTTCGTAGTCCCCACACGTTGAACAAGAATAGCCCTTCGTATCTTTCGTTGTGTGTAAGGACTCACAAAAGCTGTTGTCCTTATCAAGGCAAATTGGGCATTGAAGTTGAGTAGACATGTTGCACCATTGAATCACTTAAAAGGAGAAGTGTGCAACTTCGATCAAGGATCAGAAACCCATGCATGGTTGATTGCTTCCTAACAGGAGTATTAATCTGACGTTTTCAACACAAAAAAGCCCCGACCATCAGGCCGGGGCTTTTGAAATTGGTATATCCGGGTTGATCTAATCTTGCTCGTGCAGCCAGGCGGCGTGTTTGGGGGCCTGTTTGGTCCGGCTCCACTCTTCAATCATCGCCGGAGCGACTTCGTTGAGCTGTTTCATCTGTTCGGGCGTGCCGGTATTGGCGGCCAGTTCAAGGCGGTGACCATTGGGATCGAAGAAATAGATCGATTTGAAGATGCCGTGATTGGTCGGTCCGATCACATCAATGCCTTCAGCCTCTATTGAGGCCTTGGCTTCCAGAAGCGCATCGACATCGGCGAGTTCAAAGGCGATATGCTGGACCCATTCCGGCGTGTTTTGATCGCGATCCATTTCCGGAGAATTGGGAAGCTCAAAAAATGCCAAAACATTGCCCATGCCCGCATCCATGAAGATGTGCATGTAAGGATCAGGGGCCTTGGTGGACGGTACTTCGTTTTCAGCAATGGCCAGAACAAAATCCATATTGAGGACGCGTTTGTAGAAATCGACCGTTTCCTTGGCATCCTTGCAGCGATAAGCGACATGGTGAATGCGCTTGAGATCAATAGCCATGATGGATGCCTCCTTAAGCGGTTTCGGCTTCGCCGATCACACCGCGCGCCAGCTGATCGCGTTCGATGGATTTGAACAGGGCTTCAAAATTGCCTTCGCCAAAGCCGTCATCATCCTTGCGTTGGATGAATTCAAAGAAGACCGGGCCGATGGCTTTTTCAGAGAATATCTGAAGCAGGAGGCGGGGCTGGCCGCCTTCTGTGGTACCATCCAGAAGGATGCCGCGTGATTTCAGCTCTTCTGCCGGTTCTCCATGACCGGGAAGGCGCTCGTCCAGCATGTCGTAATAGGCATCCGGCGGGGCAGACATGAAAGGAATGCCGCAGGCTTTGAGGCGGTCCCAACAGGCGATCAAATCATCACAAGAAAAGGCGATGTGCTGGATGCCTTCGCCTTTGTATTCTCGCAGATATTCTTCGATCTGGCCGACTTTTTCGCCTTTTTCTTCATTCAGAGGAATGCGGATAAGGCCATCGGGGGCGGTCATCGCACGGGAGACCAGACCGGTATATTCACCGGAGATGTCAAAATAGCGAATCTCACGGAAGTTGAAGAGGTTTTCGTAATACTCACCCCAAT
>Ga0316207_10003846_pt1 | contig 13555 bp, 14 predicted proteins | sample 6weekpyrite_MG_FD_204943 | JGI IMG/M metagenome (GOLD analysis project Ga0316207, IMG submission 204943) | Microbial mat bacterial communities from mineral coupon in-situ incubated in ocean water Damariscotta River, Maine, United States -... | ecosystem: Environmental > Aquatic > Marine >... | reverse complement strand
CCTGAAGTGATTGATTTGTTGAATAGTGGCTTAGATAAAAGAATGCAGCAGAAGTTGTTAGAAAAGAAGATTGTGGAAGTTATTTATCAATTTTCCAGAAGTATTGATCATAATATGAGTTTCTTGGAAATTGTGTTTTACGCCATTACTGAACAGGAAATGATGCACTATGATTTTTCATTGCCGTTCATCAAGTTGCAGGAAAGTGCCTAATCCAGAAAGTTAAATTTAAAGCTGACATTAGCCTATAAAAGCGTGATATTAGATCAATTAATCACCAGCCTTGATGTTTCAATAGATAAACATCGCTCTTTAGTGGAGCGATCTCGCGTTAAATGCTAAAATGCCCGATTTGCTTATAAGTTGTGGAAAAACAACAATAATAATGTGCTAGGGTGGATGTTCTGTGGTATTCGTTAATCTCTCAGTTGGTCTGTAATAATGCTATCGTGCGTTAGTCTTGCATGTATGCGAGGTGATCGTTTATTGTTCAAAGATTTAAATTTTGAACTAAATGATGGCGAATTGATGCATGTTAAAGGTGTTAATGGTAGCGGTAAAACCTCTTTATTGCGCATAATCAGTGGTCTAATGCTCGCAGAAGACGGAGAAATTCGCTGGAATGGCGAAAATATTCGTAAATTACGCGAAGAATTTCAACGGGACTTACTCTATATCGGTCATTTGCCAGGTATTAAGGGTGATCTCACTTCATTAGAAAACCTTCGTGTAAACATGGCCTTAAGTGGTAACGAAATTACTGAAGACGAAGCATGGCATGCGTTAGGGGAAATTGGGTTAAAAGGTCGGGAAGATTTGCCGGCAAGAGTGCTTTCCCAAGGTCAACAGAGACGAGTTGCACTAGCCCGAATGTTAGTATCTAAAGCAAAAATTTGGGTTTTAGATGAACCTTTTACCGCTTTGGATGTTAAAGCAGTAGATATGTTGCAACACGTGCTGATGAATCATGTTAAAAACAATGGCATGATCATGTTAACAACACACCAAGATTTCACAGTATTGGATGTGAATGTCAAAATGTTGGATATGGGAAACCTTGAGGCAGATTTATGATCAGTGTGCTTCGTTGGGCGATATGGCGTGATCTAACGTTAGCAGCACGTCGCAAGGCAGAAATACTGACGACTTTATTGTTCTTTGTTATTGTTGTTAGCCTTTTTCCTTTGGGAGTAGGGCCCGAAATTGCGACATTGGCGGAAATCGCTCCGGGCGTGATGTGGGTTGCGGCTTTATTAGCATCCATGTTGTCACTTAACCGTTTGTTTTCTGACGATTATCATGATGGAACATTAGAACAATTAATAATTTCATCACAACCATTGGCTTTATTAGTTTTTAGTAAAATATTGAGTCATTGGTTTTTAACTGGCCTTCCATTGGTGTTAATATCACCGGTTTTGGGTATGCAATTAGGTTTAGATTCAGACAGTATCATTATATTGATGCTGACATTATTGGTGGGCACACCAGTTTTAAGTTTAATTGGCGCTGTTGGCGCAGGACTAACTTTGGGAGTGCGAGGGGGAGGCGTATTATTATCGTTATTAATCCTACCTCTTTATATTCCAGTATTGATTTTTGGTGCGGGTGCGGTAGAAGCAGCCCAAACCGGCTTAGGTGTAGAAGCGCATTTTTCATTGTTGGGCGCTTTTTTAGTAGGTTCGCTGATCTTGGCACCCATTGGTGCAGCGGCAGCACTACGGATATCACTCGATTAAATTGTAGGTTAAATAATTAGATGTTTACAAAAGCTTTTTGGCTACAACTTTCTTCACCAAAAACATTTTATCCGGTCGCGGGTAAATTAATTCCCTGGTTCTGGGCAATTACGCTGATATTAACGTTTGTTGGTTTATATTACGCGTTTGTACTTGCTCCTGGCGATTATCAGATGGGGGATAGCTACCGTATTATGGCTATTCACGTTCCAGCGGCCTGGATGTCTATGTGGCTTTATATCATGATGTGTATTTATGCCATTATCGGCATGGTTTGGCGAACACGATTGTCCGATATGATGGCTGGCGCACTTGCACCAACCGGTGCTATTTTTACTTTTCTCGCTTTGTGGACTGGTGCACTATGGGGTAAACCTACTTGGGGTACCTATTGGGTTTGGGATGCTCGATTAACCTCAGAATTAATATTGTTGTTTTTATATTTTGGTTTCATATCATTACGTGCGGCTATTGATGATCCACAAAGAGCGGCAAGAGCAAGTGCACTTTTAGCTTGTGTTGGCGTCATAAACGTACCGATCATTTATTTTTCGGTGAAATGGTGGAATACCTTACATCAACCGATGACGGTAGATGCTTCGGGTAAAGCAACATTGCCCAGTGAAATGCTTATCGCCATGTTATTGATGACGTTGGCGTTCTGGGCCTACAGTTTTGCCGTATCGTTTATGCGGGTTAGAAATGAAATTATGGAAAAAGAAAAAAATAGTGCCTGGGTTGGAGATACACTAGGGGGCAAAAAATAATGCCAGCTTTTTTAGATATGGGACACTACGCACCTTATGTTTGGGGTTCCTACGGTGTTGTTGCAGGATTAATGATAATCGAAGTGATATTGCTAATGATGAAAAGAAAATCATTAGTAAAAAGTATTTCTCGATTAGCGAGATTGAATAGTAAAAGTTAGTTGAGAGCAGAATTATGAAACAAAGACATAAACGATTGATCTATGTTATTGGCGGTTTAGCAGGTTTGGCAATTGTCGCTGGATTTGTTTTTAATGCACTAAATAGCAATATGCAGTTTTTCTTTAGTCCTACTGAAGTAGTTGCCAAGAAAGCACCACAAAATGCCAGTTTTCGATTGGGTGGATTGGTGGAGGAAGGTTCTTTAAAACGCGAAGATGATGGATTAACCGTACACTTTATGGTGACAGACAACGCAGAATCTATTCCGGTAACGTATAAAGGAATTTTGCCTGATTTGTTTCGAGAAGGACAAGGTATTGTGACGCAGGGTCGTTTTAACGAGGCAGGTAATTTTGTCGCAACGGAAGTATTGGCAAAACATGATGAAGAATATATGCCACCTGAAGTGGCTGATGCATTAGAAAAAGCGGAACAAGCGAATAAGGCAAAAGCAAATGGAGGCGCAATTTAAATGTTACCTGAAATTGGAAATATCGCTCTAATAATGGCGCTTGTTATTGCTGCCCTACAAATGGTTTTCCCGATCTATGGCGCGCAAAAAGGCAATGTTCCCATGATGTCCATTGCACGACCGGCCGCCATTGCGCAGTTCTTGTTTGTTGCCATCTCTTTTGCTTGCCTTGTTACGGCATTTGTTACTAATGATTTTTCTGTCTTATACGCCACCAATCACTCGAATTCTCAGTTGCCACTAATATATAAGGTCTCTGCAGTATGGGGTGGTCATGAAGGTTCGTTGTTACTATGGATGTTAATGCTCTCAGGTTGGGGTATGGCGGTTGCTATATTCAGCCGTAAATTACCTTTGGATATGGTAGCTCGTGTTTTAGGTGTTATGGGTTTTCTGGGTGTGGGTTTCTACTGGTTTGTATTACAAACCTCAAACCCTTTTGAAAGAATATTACCTGCGTTAGCCGATGGTCGGGATTTAAATCCTCTATTGCAAGATTTTGGATTAGCGATACATCCACCCATGCTTTATATGGGGTATGTAGGATTTTCTGTAGCGTTTGCATTTGCAATAGCTGCATTGCTGAGCGGGAAAATGGATGCAACTTGGGCACGTTGGTCTAGACCTTGGACAACTGTTGCTTGGATGTTTTTAACTTTTGGTATCGCTTTAGGTAGTTGGTGGGCCTATTACGAACTTGGCTGGGGTGGTTGGTGGTTTTGGGATCCCGTTGAAAATGCGTCTTTCATGCCATGGTTAGTGGGAACTGCATTGGTGCATTCGCTTGCGGTAACTGAAAAACGTGGTAGTTTTAAAAACTGGACAGTTCTGTTAGCGATTTTCGCATTTTCTCTTAGCTTATTGGGTACCTTTTTGGTTCGTTCTGGTGTCCTAACATCAGTACATTCATTTGCCAGCGACCCAGAGCGTGGTTTATTTATATTGATTTACCTTGCTGTTGTGGTTGTGGGTAGCTTGTTGTTATACGCCTGGCGTGCACCTAGTGTAGGCTTGGGTGGGAAATTTGATTTAATTTCTCGAGAAACATTCCTACTCGGAAACAATGTATTGTTGATCGTAGCGTGTGCTGCCGTTGTCTTGGGAACTTTATACCCCTTATTTCTTGATGCCTTAGGCCAAGGTAAAATTTCTGTAGGTCCTCCCTATTTCAATATGGTGTTCGTGCCTTTAATGACTCCGTTGATTTTCTTGATGTCAGTTGGGCCAATTGCGAGATGGAAAAAAGCAAGTTTACCGGACATTATGACTCGACTAAAAGTAGCTGCCATTGTGAGTTTAGTGACAGCAGTTCTTGTTCCATTAATTATGGGAGAATGGACGCCATTAATTAGTCTTGGGATTTTGATGGCAACTTGGATTATCGCTGGCGTATTCCTTGGAATTCGAAATCGAATGGTATTACGTGCCAAGTCCGGCGCTGGTTTAGGTAAATTATCGCGAAGTTACTATGGCATGCAATTGGCGCACTTTGGCGTAGCAATATTTATTATCGGTGTGACCATGGTAAATGGTTATGAAGAAGAAAAAGATGTGAGTATGAATATTGGTGACACGGTTGAAGTAGGTGGATATACCTTTCGTTTTGATGGTGTGACCAGTACGGTTGGGCCAAATTATACCGCTGAGCGTGGACGTATTACGGTAATACACGATGGTGTGGAAACAGGGGCGATGTTTCCAGAAAAGCGTTTTTATACGGTACAGCAACAAGTTATGACAGAAGCGGCAATAGACACTGGTTTATTTCGTGATCTGTATGTTTCCTTGGGTGAGCCATTGGGGCAAACTGGCGGTTGGAGTGTACGTGTATACAATAAACCGTTTGTTGATTGGATATGGGCGGGTTGTTTTCTGATGGGATTAGGCGGTTTATTAGCAATAACTGATAAGCGTTATCGTATTACTTCTCGTAAGAAAAAACAAAAAGTCGAACCTGTTAAGGTGGAAGAAGAGGATTATTCGCCGCAACCTGTTGTAGTAGAAAATAAAGAGGGTAAAGTTTAATGTCACGTCGAGCTTTACCTATTGCTGCAGTTATTGTTGTTTTAATCATATTGGCTTTTTTCTATCGTGGTTTATCCTTAGACCCGAAAAAATTGCCATCGGCTTTATTAGATAAACCAGCGCCGATGTTTAATTTGCCTCAGTTACACAATCCCACTGTGTCATTTTCACCTGCTGAAATGAAAGGCAAGGTTTGGTTGTTAAATGTTTGGGCTTCATGGTGTGCTGCTTGTCGTTCGGAACATCCTTTGTTTATGCAATTGGCTCGACAAGGTGATTTTCCTATTTATGGATTAAACTATAAAGATCAACGTGAAGATGCCCAGCAATGGTTACGCCAGTTAGGTGATCCCTATAAGGTGAGTATTTCTGATATTGCTGGTAATGTTGGAATCGACTTTGGTGTATATGGTGTCCCTGAAACTTTTCTGATTGATAAAGAAGGCGTGATTCGTTACAAACACGTTGGTCCCGTTAGCCGTAAAGACTGGAGAGAAACTATTGAGCCGAAAATGAAGGAATTGGAAGGATGAAAATAAAAACATTATTTTTATTGTTGGCAATTGTATTTGCACCTTTTATCTCGGCTAAAGAAGCAAAGTTAAACGAAGACCCAGAAATTAAGGAACGCTTTAAACATTTAGCTTCTGAATTGCGTTGCTTAAAATGTCAAAATCAAACTATTTGGGATTCAAAAGCGGGTTTGGCGGATGATTTGAGGAAGCAAATCCGTACGCAAATTTATACGGGTAAGTCCGATGAAGAAATTGTGGAATATATGGTAGACCGTTACGGAGATTTTGTTCGTTATAAACCTGCGATTGATACCAAAAATATATTCCTCTGGGTTGGGCCTTTCATTTTTATGGTTGTAGGCGGACTATTGCTCATACGATATATTAAAATTCGTAGAACAACAGAAACATCAGAAGATAATGAAACGATTAGTGAAGAAGATCGTTTACGTGCGGAAGAAATATTAAAACAGGGTGGGGATAAATAAGTATGTTGGGTTTTTGGGCTGTAGTGGCCGTTTTTATTGTAATTTCATTTGCGTTCTTATTGCCCCCATTGCTACGTAATCGTGATACCAGCGGTGTTGTTGCGCGGAAAGATTTAACGGTAACTGTTTATCAAGACCAGTTTGCGGAACTGGATAATGATTTAAAAAATGAAGTTATTAGTCAGGATCAATATGATCAGGCCAAAGTGGATTTGGAAAAAAATCTGTTGGAAGACATGGGTAAAGCTGATCAGTTGGATGATTTGGAGAAAGAAACTTCATCTCCGTTAAGTAATAAAATTGCAGCAGTTATCATTATTGCCTGTGTTCCGATTGCATCTATTGTCTTATATAACAGTTGGGGTGCGGGGGTAGCGGCTTTAGATCCAGAATCTGTTCCTCAAGAAGTTAAAAATGAACAGCACAAAGATGATATTGAGGGAATGCTTAATAGCTTAATTGCTCGTCTTAAAGAAGACCCAACTGATGGTGAAGGTTGGTACATGTTAGGTAAGACGTATCAGTTTTTAAAAAAATATCCAGAAGCAGTTGATGCCTTTGAGCGTAGCTTACCATTAGGTGGAAGCCAGAATGCTGATGTATTAGCAAGTTATGCAGATGCTATTGCCATGGCAGCTAATCGAAATTTAACGGATAAAGCTATCAATGTACTTAAACAAGCGATACAGATAGATCCAAATCATGTGAAGTCATTGTGGTTGGTTGGCACGGCGGCTTATCAAGAGAAAAATTATCCTGAAGCATTAGAATATTGGGAGCGTTTGGTTAAGGTGTTACCACCTGGTTCTGACGAATCCAATCAAATAACGGCAAATATTGGTGAGGTCAGATCCCTTATGGGTATGCCACCTATGGCAAATGCGAGTGCCGCGCCAACTGTGGCTAGCACAACCTCGAGTCCTGCTATAAGCAATGCAAGAATTCAAGGAACTGTCAGTTTAGGCGGTGCAGTAGCGTCACAAGCCTCCCCAGAAGATACGGTTTTCGTATTTGCTCGAGCTGCCAGTGGTCCTCGTATGCCGTTGGCAATAGTTCGTAAACAAGTTAAAGACATTCCATTTGATTTTACTTTGGATGATTCTTTAGCCATGAATCCTTCCATGAAATTATCTTCCGTGCCTAAAGTAATCGTTGGTGCGAGAGTTTCTAAAACGGGTAACGCTATACCACAGCCGGGTGATCTTGAAGTGATGAGTGCCGAACTGGATGTGAGTGGCTCAACGCCTTTGAATTTGGTAATTAATGAAGTTATAAAATAATCATTATTAAATTGTATTTGAAAAAAGGCTAGCGAATCGCTGGCCTTTTTTTTGCTCATTTTTCACGCAGATTTTAGAACGAGACAACAAAGTTAATTATCTGCTCCTAATTAGCTAAATATATCGTTTGGATTGCCGATTATTAATACTGCATACCAAATTGGTAGTATTGGTTAATAAGTATACTATTAAATGCCATTGAATATTGTCGACCAGATACGTTTTAGTGATTAATGGGAGAGGGAGTTCTTATTATCTTTCTGACTATTATAGTATTTTTGGTTTTTTAAAATTGTTTATTTTTGTCAATAAGAATTACCAGCGGAAAAAAATATGAAAAATTTTGATTTTAATCCATTTTTAAAATTAACCATTAGAAATCGTTTGATTGTGGGTTTTGGCTTTATTATCGTGCTCTTGATTGCAGCAGGCAGTTATACCTCTTTGGAAATGGCAAAGATTAAAAATTCACAGGAGAACATTAGTTCATCAATTGCTAGTTTGGAACGAAGTGAGACAGCTGAAACAAGAATTTTACAAGCAGAACTGTTGTCTCTCAGTTGGGTGCAGCCCGTACTAAAAGAAAAAGCTGCATTGATGTCATACGTTGTTTCTGAAGATGAGGATGAGCAACAAGCTTTGTTTGCTGAATTCAGTCGTTTGGGTAAGGAAATTGTCAGCGTGGGTGACCAGCTTTCAAATATGGTGACAGATGAAGAATTGAGACAACGAGTTAAAGAAATACAGGACGTTCAAGTTGAGATTCGTACGGCAGCTGTTAATGTTATTGCCGCCTTCGATGGTGAAGGTGAGTACGGCGAGGAAACTCGTGTAGAAATGCAAACCTTTTCAATGAAACTGGATAAATTGATAAGAAGTATCGAAAGCTTTCAAGAGGGTGTAACGGGCATTGTTGCTAATGTAAATGCAGATATTTTAAAGTCTATTGGGGATGTACGAGTACGAGTTAATGAGTCTGTTAGTTTAAGTGATATGGCATCGACAATATCAATGCTATTTGTAGTAGTGAGTTTAGTCTTAGCTTTGGTGATGTCTATGTTAATTTACCGTTCAATTACAGAGCCCTTGAATGGTGCAATTGGGCTTGCACAACGTATAGCGAAATATGACTTATCTAGTCATGGAAGTGTTCGAGGTAACATTAATGAGCAAAAAGATGAAATTTCTGTGTTGATGGTGGGCTTATATGAAATGCGCAATGAATTGCGTGATTTGGTATCAACGATACAAAAAATGGGTGATTCCTTGACGGGTTCAGCGCGTGAATTAACGGATACTTCAGAAAAAATAACAGTGGTAACTAACGAGCAATTACAAATTTCAGGAGAGTCTGTAAACATTGCCACAAACTTGCAAAGTTCTTCTGATTCGATTGCCGGCTTTGCAACCGGTGCTGCCGATTACGCCAGAGAAGCCGATAGTTTGGTGAAAAAATGTGTTGAAACCGAAGTAGGTCACACCAACTCTGCTATGCTAGAAGTTAGAAATGAAATGAATAATACCCGTGATCGAATCCATGGGCTATCAGAAAGTGCCGAGGAGATTGGCGATATTATTGTGGCGATTACGGGCATTGCAGAACAAACTAATTTGCTCGCTCTAAATGCTGCAATTGAAGCCGCTAGGGCGGGTGAACAAGGAAGAGGATTTGCGGTTGTCGCAGATGAAGTTCGAACTTTGGCTGAAAGAACTGCACAGTCCACTTCAACAATTGCACAAGTGATAAGCAAAGTCCAATCACAAGTTAAGGATGCGGTGATATCTATGGAAGCGAGTGAGGAATCTGTAAAAGCCGGTTCCGATGCTGTGTCAGATATTGCAAAATCATTAGAAGCCATTGAAAATACAAATCATCAATTGACTCAAGATAATCAACAAATCGCTGATGGCACTAATGAACAGAAGGCTTCAGCAGATAGTATTAGCGCCAATCTTGAGTTAGCAAAAAATACAACATCTAATCTTTATGAGCACGCACAGAATATTAACGGACAAGCATCTACGTTAAATGATATTGTAAATAACATGAACAATGCCGTAGCGCGTTTTAAAGTTTAGTTACGTTTTATGGCTTTCCCCTAATGGATTATGATTTCTTTTAATTATTCAGTAAAGAGTACGCATAATTCTCAATTAAACGCTTGAATCAAAATTTCTTGCACTATAAACTCCTGTCCGCTGTTTCATCTAGTTTAATATTTCCGATGCGTTCCAAAATTATTTAATCGGGCACTAGATTTGCAAACAGCCCATCAGTATTTTCTGATAAGCAGATATAGTCGGTTATTTGACATTCAATTCTGCCATTTAGTATTAGAATTTCGAATTTTTGTAACAATGGAGTGAGCTATGGGAATACGACGTGATTTATGGATGACTGCAACAGCGCTAGCGCTTTTGCCTGGTTTAGGGGTTGGCGCGAACATCAATGAAGTGAGTGAGCGTGTTGAATCGCTTGAAGGCAGCATTGAATTACTTGAAGAATCAAATGCCGAGTTACGTGCGGAGTTAGATGATCGTTTGAGAGTTTCAGGTTATATTGATGTGGAATACATCATGTCAAAAGATGACGATAATAGATTTCGTATGCATCATATGTCTCTATTTTTCCAGAAAAAAATTAGTGATAAATGGAAGTTCTTTTCAGAAATTGAATTCGAAGATGCCCCATTGTTCAAATCTGGTACCGAGGAAGGCAAGATATTTGTTGAAGCGGTCAATCTAGATTACAGTTTCATGCCTGAAGCAATTTTCCGATTTGGTCGATTCTTTACGCCAGCAGGTATATGGTCAGTAGATCATTATCCCCCGTTCGTGCCAACACAAGAACGTCCAGCACACATTCGTAAAATTTTCCCTCAACTATCAGATGGTGCAATGGTCTACGGTACATTTAATATCGGTGGGCATTATCTAAATTACGATGCGTTTTATGTCAATGGTGAAGGTAATGATGGTCATGGAGATGCCAACGCAGAGAAAGGTATGGGCTTAAAAGCTTCTGCAATTCTAAATGTTCCCACGTTTTCTCATTTGGAAATTGGTGCTACCGTTTATTCCGATGCGAAAGATACAGAAAATGCAGATCAAGAAAAACTGGCTTTGGGTGCACATGCAAAGTTTAAAATTTCAGATTTCGCATTTCAGACAGAAGCAGCATATGCAAAATTTACGGGTGATACCTCTGACAAAGCGACACGCTCAGGGTATTATGCTCAGTTAATTTGGGAGCCTGCGATGTGGAGTGTGGGTGCGCGATATGATAATTATTATGATCGTAGTAAGTCTGAAGAAAAAGTAACTAATTCAATATTTGCAAACTACCGCTTTAATACTAACTTAGTTGTCAAAGTTGAACATCACTTTATTAACGATGATGCTGGCAACGATGACAATAAAACCGTATTTAGTGTTGTAAGCTACTTAGAATAAGGGGGATTTTGAAATGAATTTAATTAAACAAATACTTTTTATTCTGGTAATTGCTTTAGTATCTCAAGTTGCTTGGGCTGGTAAGGTGGTTGTTATTGTTAATGAAGCCAATAATCAAGTTATTTCAACAAATGATATAAAAGGGATATATTCTGATAATATTATTCAATGGGCTGACGGAACAGATATTAAAAGTTATGACCTACCGGTGAAGGATGGTAGTCGTGAATCTTTTTCTAAGAAAGTTTTAGGTACTTCTGCGCGTGATGCAGCGAAGACCTGGGCGAATCGTAAAATTACTAATACTGCGAAGAATCCCCCTAAAACTAAGAAGGAAAAACTGGTAGTGTTATCCGTTAAAAAGAAAAAGAATGCTATTGGTTACGTTAGTGAAGAAGCAATTGCTGGCAAAACGGGTATTAAAGTTGTATTGACTATCGATTAAGGGCGTCATATTGAAATTAAAAAGGGCTGAGTTTTCTCAGCCCTTTTTTTTTAGCATGATGATGTTTAAAAATGAATTACGTTAATAATTCTTCTAGCATAACTTCATACATGTTGGTTAATGAATCTAAATCGTGAATATTGACACATTCATCAATTTGGTGAATCGTAGCATTCAAGGGTCCTAATTCACAAACTTGCGAACCTGTTGGCGCAATGAAACGACCATCTGAAGTACCGCCGGCAGTCGAAAGCTCTGTTTCATAACCAGTAACTTTCTTAACGGCTGTTTGTACAGCAGATACAAGTTCACCGCGAGGGGTAAGAAATGGTTGTCCGGAAAGTGTCCAATCAATGTGGTAATTCAGCTCATATTTGTCAAATATTTCGTGTACACGTGATTGCAATTGTTCTTGAGTGCTTTCTGTAGAAAAACGAAAATTTAATAATATTTCTAATTTTCCAGGAATCACGTTTGTCGCACCGGTGCCCGCATTAATATTCGATATTTGAAAGGTCGTGGGCGGAAAAAACTCATTACCTTTATCCCATTCTTGTTGGCAAATTTCTGCCAGTGCAGGTGCTGCGATATGAAAAGGATTCTCGGCTAAATGCGGATAAGCGACATGACCTTGCGTACCATGAACGGTCAATTTTCCGTTGAGAGAACCTCGTCGACCATTTTTAACAATATCACCGATTTTAGACGTACTACTGGGTTCTCCAACCAAGCAATAATCGATTTTCTCATTTCGATTTTCCAAAACTTCAACAACTTTCACTGTGCCGTTAATACTTGGGCCTTCTTCATCACTGGTGATAAGAAATGCTATCGAACCCTTATGGTCTGGATTATTTTTAACAAAATCTTCAGAAGCGACAACCATGGCGGCAAGACTGCCTTTCATGTCTGCAGCACCCCGACCATATAACATGTCTCCGTCGACAATGGGATTGAAGGGAGGGTGTTTCCAATCAGAAGTTGGGCCAGTAGGCACAACGTCTGTATGTCCCGCAAAGGCAATAACCGGAGACTCTTTTCCACGGCGTGCCCAAAAATTGTCAACGTCATCAAAACGTAGATTTTCGATTTCAAATCCGATGGCAGATAAACGTTGTATCATGAGCTCCTGGCAGCCAGCATCTTCAGGAGTGACAGAGCGTCGAGAGATTAAATCTTTGGCAAGTTTAAGTGTTTTAGACATGATTATTTTGAGAATATTTCCTGATAATTATTTTCACTAAATCCCACAAAAATGACATCATTCACATTCAATACTGGGCGTTTGATAATGGATGTATTTTCTAACATGACGTTTTTGGCTGATGTTTTATTGATATTTTCCTTAATATCATCAGGCAGTTTTCGCCAGGTTGTACCGCGTTTGTTGAGTAATATTTCCCAATCTACAGTTTTTAACCAAGAATTTAAGGTTTTACTATCAAGACCGTCTTTTTTAAAATCATGAAACACAAATTCAATGTTATTTGTTGTTAGCCATTTCATGGCTTTTTTCATGGTGTCGCAGTTTTTAATGCCGTATATCGTTATCATATAGATCGTCATCGTAGCCCGAGTGCAGTGAAGTGCAACCCGGGAATTAAATTAAGTCAATACTTGACTACTAAATATCTCTTAGTAATTCGTTAATACCAACTTTACCTAAGGTTTTTGCATCAACCTGTTTTACAATTACGGCACAGTACAAGCTGTATGTACCGTCCTTAGAAGGCAGGTTGCCAGAAACAACCACTGAACCTTTGGGAATGCGGCCATAAGTTATTTCACCGGTTTCACGATTAAATATTTTAGTACTTTGGCCAATGTAAACGCCCATGGAAATAACAGAACCTTCTTCAACGATAACACCTTCAACAACTTCTGAACGTGCACCGATGAAACAATTGTCTTCGATGATGGTAGGTGCTGCTTGTAATGGTTCAAGTACACCACCAATACCTACACCACCGGATAAGTGAACATTTTTGCCGATTTGTGCGCATGAACCAACCGTCGCCCAGGTGTCTACCATTGTGCCACTATCAACATAGGCGCCAATATTGACATAAGATGGCATCAATACTGTATTGGGCGCAATGAAAGATCCTTTACGCACTGTTGCTGGGGGAACAACGCGCACACCGGCTTCACGGAAATCTTTTAAATCGTAATTCGCAAATTTAGTTTCAACTTTGTCATAATACTGCAT
>Ga0316207_10003845_pt1 | contig 13556 bp, 14 predicted proteins | sample 6weekpyrite_MG_FD_204943 | JGI IMG/M metagenome (GOLD analysis project Ga0316207, IMG submission 204943) | Microbial mat bacterial communities from mineral coupon in-situ incubated in ocean water Damariscotta River, Maine, United States -... | ecosystem: Environmental > Aquatic > Marine >... | reverse complement strand
GGAGGATAGTTGTGGACACTAATATGAAAATTCTTGTGGTTGATGATTTTTCGACCATGAGACGAATTATAAAAAATTTATTGCGTGACCTTGGTTTTAATAACACCAGTGAGGCTGATGATGGGTTAACAGCTTTACCAATGTTAAAAGGCGGTGGTTTTGATTTGCTCGTGACAGATTGGAATATGCCGGGCATGCAGGGTATTGACCTTTTAAAAGCCGTGCGTGCAGATGAAGATGAAACCTTAAAAAATATTCCTGTCTTAATGGTTACGGCGGAACAGAAAAAAGAACAGATTGTTGAAGCCGCTCAGGCCGGCGTTAACGGTTATATTGTTAAACCCTTTACCGCGCTTATTTTGAAAGAAAAACTTGAAAAAATATTCGCTCGTATTGGTTGAGACCGACAAGAGGGTTTATAAATTATGATCGAAGAAAACGAGCTCATTACCGACGACAACATTGCACGTGTTAAAGACTTATTAATGTGCATGGAAAATGGTAATGAAGTTGATGCTATTGAAATTATCGATGAATTAACCACGATACGTGAAACTGATTTATATCAGGATATGGGCAAGTTAACGCGAGAGCTTCACGATGCTATCTCGAATTTTGGTGTCGACGATTCAATTAGTAAGTTAGCAGAAGATAGTATCCCCGATGCCCGTGAACGTTTGAATTATGTTATTTCAAAAACAGATGAAGCAGCAAATAAAACTCTGGAGGCTGTGGAGGAATCTATTCCTATTTGTGACTCACTTAATACACAGGCACTGGCTTTGGATGAGAGCTGGAAAAAATTTGTAAACAGAGAACTGTCTGCAGAAGAGTTTCGAGCGTTGAGTAAAGACATTAATGATTTTTTTATAACAACTAAAGATATCGTTAAAGTTAAAGATCATCTTACCGCTGTTTTGTTGGCGCAGGAATACCAGGATTTAACAGGACAAATTATTAAAAAGGTTATTACTTTAGTTGAAGAAGTCCAGGATAAATTGATTAACCTTATTAAATTAACAGGGGCACCACAAGTTTCAGAAACAAAAGATGAAGGTGATAAACATTCTTTGGATGGACCACCCGTACCCGGGATTGCTCATGCGGATACCGTATCAGGGCAGGATGAAGTCGATGACTTACTTTCGAGTTTAGGTTTTTAACAATTACTTTGGAACAGTATTGCTATGGATGATGAACTACTACAGGATTTTTTAATAGAAGCAGGTGAAATTCTTGAGCAGCTTAATGAGCAGCTGGTGGAATTAGAAAATAGCCCTGAAGACTCTGAATTATTAAATGCAGTTTTTCGCGGATTCCACACCATAAAAGGTGGCGCTGGCTTCCTTTCTATTGATGCCATGGTTGCGATTTGTCACCGCACAGAAGATATTTTCAACATGTTGCGTAATGATGAGCTTAAAATTAATAATCATCTTATGGACACGATATTGCCTGTGCTGGATGTTTTAAACGCACAGTTTGATGCTTTACGTAGTGGCGAAGAACCACAAGCGGCAGAACAGTCTTTATTGACAGCATTAGAAGGTATTATCTCAGGTGACACAGAAGGGGCAGCAGCAGAGCCAGAAGAAGCCGTTGCTGAAGCAGCACCCGTTGAAGCTTCTGAAGTAGAGGAAAATTCAGGCGATGCTGTAGCATCATCAGATGAAATAACCGATGAAGAGTTTGAAGCCTTACTGGATGATTTACACGGTAAGAATGATACTGCTGAAAAAACAGAATCTGCTACAAGTAGCTATGAAGAAGATAAAAAGAACGATGAAATAACCGAAGATGAATTTGAAGCATTACTGGATGATCTTCATGGCAAGGGAAGTTTTGATGCTTCAAATGAGACGTCTTCTGCAAAGCCAGCTACGAGTAGTTATGAAGAAGATAAAAAGAACGATGAAATCACCGAAGATGAATTTGATGCTTTATTAGATGATTTACATGGAGCTGGTAAATCTGCAACGAGTGCTGTAAGTAAACCCGCTGAGGCGAAAAAAGAAACTCCCAAAGTAGCTGAGCAAAAACCTGCTCCAGTTGCTGAAGCTAAGAAAGAACCTGCTGTTAAAAAAGAAACAAAACCAGCTGCGGCAAAAGAAAAACCGCCGGCCGATACCTCTGTTCGTGTTGATACCAGTCGCCTTGATGAAATTATGAATATGGTTGGTGAACTGGTATTAGTGCGAAATCGTATTTCTCGATTAGGTTCCGAAGGTGGTGATGCCGCCGGAGAAGAAATGACCAAGGCGATTGCTAATTTAGATTTAGTAACGGCTGATTTACAGCGCTCGGTGATGAAAACGCGAATGCAGCCGATCAAAAAAGTATTTGGCCGATTCCCCCGGGTGGTGCGTGACCTGGCGCGCAGCCTGAAGAAAGATATTAAGCTGGAAATGATCGGTGAAGAAACTGATTTAGATAAAAACTTAGTTGAAGCCCTGGCCGATCCATTAGTGCATTTGGTTCGTAACTCAGTTGATCATGGCGTTGAAATGCCTGATGTCAGACAAAAAAACGGTAAACCTGCCCAAGGTACAGTGACTTTATCTGCCTCGCAAGAGGGTGATCATATTTTACTTTCTATCACCGATGATGGTGGCGGTATGGATGCGGACAAGCTAAGAAATATCGCAATCGATAAAGGCATCCATGATAAAGAAAGTGCCGCACGCCTTACTGACGTTGAGTGCTATAACCTGATTTTCGCACCCGGTTTCTCAACTAAGCAAGAAATATCGGACATCTCTGGCCGGGGTGTTGGTATGGATGTGGTTAAAACGGGTATCACCTCTCTTAATGGTTCTATTGAAATAGATTCTGAGTTAGGTAAAGGCACTGTTATTAGCATAAAGGTCCCGTTAACTTTAGCCATTATGTCAACCTTAATGGTACGCCTAAAAGATCAGTTGTTCTCTTTACCCCTGGTTAATGTTAGTGAAATTTTCCACCTTGATTTAACTAAAACAAATATTATGGATGGCAAGCGTGTTGTTCTGGTACGGGGAAAAACACTGCCACTTTATTATTTGAACAATTGGCTGGTAGAAGGTGAAAGTGGTGCGGCAATACCAAAAGAGGGGCACGTTGTTGTTGTTCATATCGGCACGCAAAAAGTGGGCTTCATAGTTGATGAGTTAATTGGACAGGAAGAAGTGGTTATTAAACCTTTAGGCGCTTTATTACATGGTATTTCTGGTTTAGCCGGTGCAACGATTACGGGTGATGGTGGTATTGCGCTTATTGTTGATATTCCTGGTTTAATGAAGATGTATGCCTAGAATAATTGCTTAATACTAAAATTAAATTAAATTAAGAGAGGATGAGTGAATGACAACCCGAGTATTGGTTGTGGACGATTCAGGATTTTTTCGTCGTCGTGTAAAAGAAATTCTTGAAGAAGATCCTTTGTTGAAAGTAGTTGGTGATGCGACAAATGGACAAGAGGCAATTGATAAAACAGCGGAACTAAAACCTGATGTAATTACAATGGATATAGAAATGCCTGTCATGGATGGAATTAGTGCAACAAAAAAAATAATGGCGATAACGCCCACACCTATTATTATGTTTTCATCTTTAACCATGGACGGGGCAAAAGCAACGCTTGATGCCCTTGATGCTGGTGCTCTTGATTTTTTGCCCAAGCGCTTTGAAGATATTTCAAAAGATAAAGATGAAGCAAAGAAACTTCTGTGCCAGCGTGTTCGGGAGATTGCAAAGAAAAAAACCTCATTAAAGAGTCCTCCCGCTTCGCGCGTAAAACTGTTAGATAAAAATAAAGGAAATGTTGCTGCTGCCACAGTAAAAAAAGTTGCGCCTGTCATTAAAAAAACGGGTGGAATAGATTTGGTTGCAATAGGGACTTCAACAGGAGGACCTTTAGCGTTGCAAAATGTTTTAGTCGGGTTACCGAAAAACTTTTCAAAACCTATTCTGATGGTTCAACATATGCCAGGCACCTTCACGCCTGCTTTTGCTAAACGGCTTGATCAACTTTGTAAAATTTCAGTTAAAGAAGCTGGAGATGGTGATAAGTTGCAAGCAGGGCAGGCATTATTAGCGCCGGGCGGAAAGCAAATGCTCATTGAAGGCAGGGCGGGAAATGCAACTGTTCGAATTATAGAGGGCGAGCCCAGCCTGACCTACAAACCTTGTGTTGATATTACGTTTCGTTCTATTAACAAAGTTTATCCAAATAATACTCTCGCAATTATATTGACCGGAATGGGCGCCGATGGTCGTGAGGGAACACGCCTGTTAAAAAACTCTGGTTCTGAAATATGGGCTCAGGATGAAGAAAGCTGTGTTGTCTATGGTATGCCAGCTGCTGTTGTTGATGCAGGTTTAGCAGATAATATCTTGAATATTAATGATTTTTCACAAGCGATAATTAAACGTGTATGAATATTGATTTTCTAACAATTGCGGGCTTAATTATTGGTATTGCCGCTATTTTGGTTGGACAGCAACTCGAAGGCGGACAAATTACAGCATTAATCAATGGCCCGGCGGCATTAATCGTTATAGGGGGAACATTGGGTGCGGTAATGCTGCAGTCACCCATTAAAGTGTTTCTTCGAGCGGTAAGAATGTCATGGTGGATGCTTTTTACCCCCAGATTTAATAGTGAAGAAATTATTCGGAAAATCATTGTTTGGAGCAATATTGCAAGACGCGAAGGTTTATTAGGGTTAGAAAACCTGGAAGAAGAAGAACCGGATATTTTTGCAAGAAAAGGCTTGCAGTTACTAATTAATGGTAGTGAACCTGAAACAATTCGCTCTATAATGGATGTTGATATTCAGACTAAAGAACATTTTGATTTTCAGGCAGCAAAAGTTTTTGAGAGCATGGGCGGCTATAGTCCAACAATTGGCATAATTGGTGCAGTGTTAGGGTTAATTCAAGTGATGGGTAATTTGTCTGATCCCAGTAAACTGGGCTCAGGTATTGCGGTTGCATTTGTTGCGACAATTTATGGCGTTGCTTTAGCAAACCTTGTTTTTTTGCCGGTAGCAACTAAGTTAAAAAGTATTGTTATGGCTGAATCACGATTTAATGACATGCTGGTCGAAGGTCTTGTTTCAATTGCAGAAGGTGAGAACCCCAGAAATATTGAAACAAAACTTTTAGGTTTTCTTCATTAAGCCGTTTGGATGAGTTATGCAGAAAAGAAAAGCGATATTAGATGACTCTGAAAACACAGATCGCTGGATGGTATCGTATGCAGATTTTGTAACATTACTGTTTGCTTTTTTTGTCGTGATGTATGCCATATCTTCTATTAATGAAGGTAAATATCGTGTTCTTACCGATACTATGAATGCGGCATTTAAGGTGGTGCCTAAATCGACTGAACCTATTCAGATAGGTCAGAAAAGTAAGGTTTTATCGGAACATAAATCCAGGGTTATTATTGCTAAGCCAATTAACGTTTTACCAAAATCAGTACGGACCTATGAACATGAAATGAAACAAATTGCTGAAACGGTAAGTAAGGCCGTTGATCCATTAATTAAAAAAGGTTTAATTAATGTAATCCAAAATAAACTTTGGGTTGAAATTGAAATGAATACAAATATTTTATTTGCAAGCGCCGACTCAGAGCTGGAGGAAGAAGCCTTTCCTGCATTAAAAGCGCTGGCAGGGGTGTTGAAAACATTGCCTAATTCAATCGATGTTGAAGGCCATACTGACAATATACCGATTAGTAATGAGGAGTTTCCATCAAACTGGGAATTATCGGCAGCACGTGCGGCGAGTGTTGTACACTTATTTACACAGTATGGGGTTGATCCTAGACGTCTATCATCTATTGGTTATGCGGAATATCGTCCTAAATCAACAAATAAAACAGTGAAAGGCCGGTTAAGTAACCGCAGAGTAAAAATTGTTATTTTGGCTGATAAAAATGCACGTCGAGTTGCAGAAATAGATCGAGGTGTGCGTGATGTTAAAAAAGGGACAGTACCTGTATCGAAAGGTATAAAGGATGGTGCACTATGAAAATTTGGGCGGTTGCAAACCAAAAAGGCGGTGTTGGAAAAACAACAACGGCTGTTTCACTGGCCGGGCATTTAGTTGCACAAGGACACCGGGTTTTGTTGGTCGATATGGATCCCCAGGGTTCTATGACGTCTTATTTTGGTTTTGATCCGGATGGAATGGAAAAAAGTATCTATACTCTTTTTCAATACGATGCTTTTGATTATAAAAATGTTTCTTCGGTTCTCACCAATACCACGGTAGAACGTTTAAAACTGCTTCCGGCATCAACGGCATTGGCCACATTGGATCGTCAGTTAGGCGCTAAAGAAGGTAAAGGTTTAATTTTAAAAAAATCGTTACTTGCACTGGAAGATCATTTTGATTATGTCTTAATTGATTGTTTACCGATGTTAGGCATTTTAATGGTTAATGCACTCGCGGCATGTGAAAATTTACTCATACCTGTGCAAACTGAATTTCTGGCGCTAAAAGGTTTAGACAGAATGATGAACACTTTAAGCATGGTTACGCGTTCAAGAAAAAGCCCCTTACTGTCAACCATTATTCCAACTATGTATGATCGTAGAACACGTGCATCATCAGAAAGTTTAAGCGCTTTAAGAGAAAAATATCATGATAATGTATGGGACTCAGTGATCCCCGTTGACACTCAGTTTCGGGAAGCCAGTAGAAAAGGTATACCTGTTTCGATAATGAATAAATCAACACGGGGTGCGATTGCTTATAAAGAATTGCTGGACTTCTTACTGAATCCTACACGAGTGTCACACTTGAAGCTGGTGGCATCTTAATATGAGTAATCATAATACAAATGTTCTGGTCGATGAAAAAGTCGCTATCTCTTTATTTTTAGACTCTCTTTTACGTGAGCCAGAAACAGAGACCGAAACGGTTACCCCCGCTGAGAGCGCTGTCGCTGATGTCACAACATTAAAGGTTGCTACGCCGGTTACGACGGAAGTTAAAGTTGATGCTCCCCCTCTCATTGAACAAGATATTAAAATTCAAGAGATAGAACAGGTCGAGCAGGCTGAACTTCAGCAACAACAGGACAGGTTGCCAGAGCAGGCTGAATGGGCAAATAAGCCTTTTCAGGTTTTACTCTTTACGGTTGCCGGCCTTAAGCTGGCTATTCCTCTTGTTGAGTTAAGCGGGGTCGTTGAGTGGACGGATAAGGTCACGGAAATGCCCGGACATGCTGATTTTTATATGGGTATTTTGCAGCATTTAGAACATAAAATCCCCATTATTGACACAGCCAAAATGGTTTTTCCCGTTAATAAACAAGCAGAACTTGTGGGTGATAAAGCCCGACAAAGGGTTAAACATATTGTCTTAATTGGCAATCACCAGTGGGGTTTGGCATGCGACAAAATTGGTGAAGTGATTACCTTAGAGTCCAAAGGTGTGCGCTGGCGCTCAGCGGATAATAGCCGAACATGGCTGGCCGGGACAGTGATTGAGCATATGTGTGCGTTACTGAACGCTGAAGGATTTGCCACAATGTTGAAAAGTGATGCATGATATTTAATGAGGCTGCGTTTTAAGTTTTGGCAGGGAGACTTGGCACAGTAAATGCAGAAATAGTAATAGGCACGAAGATATGCCAGATATTTGGCGTTATTTTTAAGCCGGAGAAATAGGAGCGTTAGAAATGAATGATGTGGCTGAAGCAACTGAAGACTCGGTTATCCAATGGGTAACTTTTCATCTTGATGGTGAAAAGTACGGGATAAAGGTAATGCAAGTCCAGGAAGTATTGAGAATGACTGAAATTGCTCCTGTTCCCGGAGCACCTCATTATGTTCTCGGTATTATTAACCTGCGAGGCAATGTTGTCACCGTGGTGGACACGCGCAGACGTTTTGGTTTATCCGATGTGGAAGCAGATGATGAAACCCGCATTGTTATCATTGAATCAGAGAGTAATGTTGTAGGAATTTTAGTGGATAGTGTGGCTGAAGTTGTTGATTTGAAAATGTCAGAAATTGAGTCTGCGCCAAATGTTGGTAACGATGAAAGCTCAAAATATATTCAAGGTGTTTCCAGCCGTGAGGATGAGTTATTAATCTTAGTTGATGTGAATAAATTATTATCTAATGAGGAATGGCAGGATATTGCATCTATGTAATGAGGCAATAGATAAAGTCATTAAATGGTGAGATGGCAGATATAGGGGGATTTCATAAAATAACAAATTTGTGGCCCGCTCGTCCGAGTCGAGCTACAGAACAATTTGGCCTGCGTAAAAAAAATTCTCAAAACCCACGAAATAAACAACAGAAAGACAAGCAAAAAGATAACGAAGAAGGGCGTCCTGGAAATCATATAGACGAATATGTTTAAACGAATAACAAAGACGAGTGAGACAAACGATGGAACAATTAAACTTTTTTAGTGAGTATCTTAACTATATGGCCGCAGTTAATTGGTTGATGATTTCTGTTCTGGGCTTTCTTGTTATTAATTTATTTTCACTTCGTTTTCAGCAGCAAAAAAATGAAAAACAAACTTTAAAAATTGTTTCATTGGAAAAAGACTTACATGCCCTGGCTAATGCTGCAATTGGAGTCGGTAGTCGAGTATTGAAGGTTGAGAGGGAACAACGCAATAAACCAGCCCCGGTTAATACAACAGAACAGTTTGTTAGTGCAGCGAATAAAACTATGCCGGTTGATTTTTATAACAGCCCAAGCCAGCCCTATGAACAGGCTATTCGTATGGCACAAACGGGCGCGACGGTTAATGACATTATGGATGTTTGCGGTTTAAGCCAGTCTGAAGTTGAACTTATTTGCATGATGCACCGGTTGGATAAAGCCTCTTAAATAATATAAAGATCCCCCTTTCTATTAAGAGTGAGAGGGGCTAAAAATCTCATTTCCTCGTACTTCAGTTCTTTAAAATTCCCCCTTATCTTTACGGCCTGTTTGTGAGGTCATTTATTATGACTATAAGATTAACAAATGTTACGATTGCATTAATATGCAGGAAAAATCATTTTTTACAAAAATATTAAAAACGGTATCAAACCTACCCTGGCTGAAAGGCACATCAGATCCCTCTGTTAAAGAAAAACAACAACCTGAGCCAACACGTTTTGCTGATGTCTCAAATGTATTAACAGATTTAACTGAACAAGAATTTAAAAAGCTGCTGCATAAAATATTCAGCCAGCGTGGTTATTCAGTTAATAAAAATGAAGATCAGGAACATGCCCCTGTTGATCTTGTTCTAACGCAAAATAATGAAACAAGTTATGTGCACTATCAAAACTGGAGAGAGAAGCACATTGATGTTGCTATTGTTTCTGAGTTTTATACCCTTGTTAAAGAGAAAGGTTTAAAGCAAGGAATTATTATTTCTTCAGGGAACTTTAGCGAAGACGCATTGGATTTTTCATTAGGGAAAAAGCTGTTACTCATCAATGGAACAGATCTCTCTCATATGGTTGGCGCACTCATGCAGTCGGTTGCAGAAGGCAGTCTGGAAGATCATTCTGAGGCCACAGAAAATGAATCAGCGTCAGAAACACCTGAAATCGAACCTTTGTGTCCTCTTTGTGGCGAAAAAATGATTAAACGTACCGCAAAAAAAGGCCGAAATGCCGGTAATATTTTCTGGGGCTGCTCACAGTTTCCCAACTGCCGGGGTGTCGTTTCAGGTAAAGAGTAATGGGATAAAATATATCCTCAGCTTTTTATTAAGCTAATTTGTTGAACTCACTATAATAAACACGCGCTCACTCTTTCATTTTCAACCCGGCTTCTTTTTGCTATAAAGGAAACGTGTTACACCAAGCGGTTGTATCCGCAATCCTAAAGCAGACATTCACTTTCTTTTTAGAGTAGATGTGATATGGAATCAGCATACCAATTTCTATTGTCACTTGGTGGCATTTTTCTTATAGGGCAGGCAGTAAGCACCCTTGGCCACCGAACATTTTTGCCCCGAGTAACACTTCTTTTATTATTTGGTGTGATTATTGGCAAGCAAGGTTTCAATATTATTCCTGCTCTTTTTTCTCAGCAGTTCGAAATTATTGCTGAGATGACACTTTTAATGGTTGGTTTTCTGATAGGCGGAAAACTTACCAAAGATTCTCTCAGTCTTGGAATAAACAAGATACTTTGGATATCAATCAGTACCGCAGTATTTACTGCAGTTATTGTTAGCGCAGCGCTTGTATGGGCGGGTTTACCCATCGAGCTTTCCATTATCTTAGGATGCATTGCCTCAGCAACTGCGCCAGCTGCAACATTAGATGTTGTGATGGAATCTAATGATAAAGGCCCCTTCAGTAATCTACTGATTTCAATTGTTGCCCTGGACGATGCCTGGGCATTAATGTTGTTTGCTGTAGGCATTGCCGTTGCAACATCACTAAGTGGTCATGTTTCAGATGTTTCATCAGTATTTTTAGCTGTAAAAGAGATTGCTGGCGCTGTTATTCTTGGGGTATTACTTGGTTTTCCTGCTGCGTATTTAACTGGAAGGTTCAAACCAGGTGAACCTATATTAACTGAAGCACTCGGTCTTGTATTTATATGTGGAGGACTGGCTATGTGGTTTGGTATATCTTTTCTCATCGCTTCTATTGTAATGGGCGCGGTCGTTGCAAACTTTGCCAGGCATCATGAATATCCTTTTCATGAAATTGAAAATATTGAATGGCCATTTATGGTTATTTTCTTCGTTTTGGCCGGGGCAACGCTTGAACTAAGAATGATTGCCGATATTGGATTAATAGGACTGGTATATATCATTAGTAGAATACTGGGTAAATTTATTGGCGCCAGAGTTGGCGGGCAATTAAGTCATGTCGATAAGACAGTCAAAAACTGGATGGGCATTGCCTTATTACCGCAAGCGGGTGTTGCAATTGGTATGGCACTTGTTGCGTCAATCAAATTCCCTGAGTATCGACAAATGTTGTTGTCGTTAATCATTAGCTCTACTATCTTTTTTGAATTAGTTGGGCCTGTTTTCACAAGAGTTGCAATACGACAGGCTAATCGTGCCCATTAAAGCACGATAAACACCTTAGGAGTATTTAATATAGCGACTCTATTCACGTTTCACCCACCAATCAATGATAGTTAAAACCGATTAATATAATAATTATTAACGATTATAGTTATTACTCAGAAAAGACCATACTTGATGAATGCAAGCTCTCGCTTGTTTTGCTTTATATGAGATTGTTATTTTTTATAACTAGTCTAATCTCATTTAGTACTAAAGCAGGCAAGTTGAGTTGTATTGCTACTATTCCTAATAACAACATGAATTGGAGTGAGGTATTTCAATGAACAAACAAAAATTTATACCCATCATCACTGCACTTGCTGTATCTACATCGCTATTACTTTCTTCTGGCACAGCATATGCGGAAACCAAGCCTGACAACGCTTTTTGGTGGCCTGACAAACTCAACTTGGAACAACTACGTGCCCATGATTCATCATCTAACCCTTACGGTGATGATTTCGACTATGCAAAAGCATTTGCCAGTGTCGACATGAAGGCGCTAAAAGCTGATATCGAAAAAACACTGAAAACGTCACAGGACTGGTGGCCAGCTGACTGGGGCCATTACGGTGGCCTGATGATCCGCGCAGCCTGGCACAGTGCCGGTACCTACCGTATCTGGGACGGTCGTGGTGGTTCCGATGGCGGCCAGATTCGCTACGAGCCACAAAACAGCTGGCCAGATAATGCCAATCTTGATAAAGCACGCCGTTTGTTATGGGCAGTTAAGCAAAAATATGGTCGTAGTGTTTCATGGGGTGACCTGATCATCCTGGCCGGTAACGTGAGTCTGGAATCTATGGGTTTTGAAACTCTTGGTTTTGCCGGTGGCCGTGCTGATGACTGGGAAGCAGACACTGTTTACTGGGGCTCAGAAAAAAAATGGCTCGACAACAAAGATCGCTATAAAGGTGGCAAGCTGGAAAAACCACTGGCTGCAGTACAAATGGGCCTGATCTATGTCAACCCGGAAGGGCCGAATGGTAATAATGATCCGCTGTCTGCTGCCCAGGACATGCGCCTTTCATTTGGTCGCATGGCTATGAACGATGAAGAGATCGTTGCCCTGGTGGCCGGTGGTCATACATTAGGTAAGGCACACGGTGCTAAGAAAGCGAGCTGCGTCGGTGCAGAGCCTGCCGCCGCCGCTATTGAAGAACAGGGTTTTGGCTGGAAGAACAAGTGCGGTAAAGGTCACTCTGAAGATACCATGACCAGTGGTCTGGAAGGTGCCTGGACGCAGACGCCAACCGCCTGGTCAATTTTGTACCTGGATAACCTGATGCGCTTCGACTGGGAACAGACCCAAAGCCCTGCCGGTGCACACCAATGGATTCCAACAGATTCAGCAGCAGCAACGATGGTGCCGGATGCACACATCAAGGGTAAACGTCATGCCCCAATCATGTTTACCACTGATATGGCACTGAAAAAGGATCCGGGTTTCCGCAAGATCACCGAACGGTTTCTGAACAATCCCAAGGCTTTTGATCAGGCCTTTGCCCGTGCATGGTTTAAGTTGACGCATCGTGACCTTGGTCCACGTGCTCGTTACGTGGGTTCTGAAGTGCCTAAAGATGTGTTTATCTGGCAAGATCCGGTTCCAGCAGTTGACCACAAACTCGTTAATAAGCGTGATATTTCAAAGCTGAAAGCGAAGATTCTTAAATCCGGCCTCAGCACCGGCGAGTTAGTGAGAACGGCCTGGGCCTCGGCTTCAAGCTATCGTGGTTCGGATATGCGCGGTGGTGCTAATGGTGCACGCATTGCACTGGCACCGCAAAAAGACTGGGAAGTGAATAATCCAGCTGAACTGTCAAAAGTGTTGAAGAAGCTGAAGGCTATTCAGAAGTCATTCAATAAATCACTGCCACGTGGTAAGAAAGTCTCACTGGCTGATATCATTGTATTAGGCGGTGCAGCAGCGATTGAAAAGGCCGCAAAGAATGCCGGTGCCAAGGTTAAAGTACCATTCAAACCAGGACGTATGGATGCAACACAGAAGATGACCGATGTGAAATCTTTCGCAGTACTTGAACCAACAGCCGATGCTTTCCGTAACTTCTATAGCCCAAGCTATGGTTCACCGGCTGAAATGCTGGTGGAAAAAGCCGACTTGTTAACCCTCACGGCACCAGAAATGACGGTACTGGTAGGTGGTATGCGTACCTTAGGTGCTAATACTGCTGGATCAAAACATGGTTTGTTAACCCGTCGTGTAGGCACATTAAGCAATGACTTCTTCGTCAACCTGCTCGATATGTCAACCAAATGGAACAAGTCATCCACTGAGGGTGTATATGAAGGTCGTGATCGCAAGACAGGCAAACTCAAATGGACAGCAACGCCGGTTGATTTGATCTTCGGTTCAAACTCCGAACTGCGTGCCATTGCCGAAGTCTATGCATCGAAGGACGCAAAACAGATGTTTGTAAATGACTTCGTTGCAGCCTGGACCAAGGTGATGAAAGCGGATCGCTTTGATCTGAAATAACCTGTAACCA
>Ga0316207_10003844_pt1 | contig 13558 bp, 12 predicted proteins | sample 6weekpyrite_MG_FD_204943 | JGI IMG/M metagenome (GOLD analysis project Ga0316207, IMG submission 204943) | Microbial mat bacterial communities from mineral coupon in-situ incubated in ocean water Damariscotta River, Maine, United States -... | ecosystem: Environmental > Aquatic > Marine >... | reverse complement strand
CTATTATCAAACACAAAACATTCGCCCTGCCATAGCGATTCTTTTTCATCTACCTTTTCTAAGTACTTGAGAATACCGCCCTGCAAGTGATAAACCTCATCAAAGCCTTGTTCTTTCAAGTAAGCCGTCGACTTTTCACAACGAATGCCACCAGTACAAAACATCGCGACCTTTTTATGTTTTGTCGTATCCATATTCTGCTTCACATAATCTGGAAACTGACGAAATGTTTCCGTGTTCGGATTCAGCGCATCTTTAAACGTACCAATCCCGACCTCATAATCATTGCGCGTATCGATAACCGTCACTTCAGGATCGGAAATCAACGCATTCCAGTCTTCAGGTTTAACATACGTGCCCACCACTTGATTGGGATCGATTCCCTCCACCCCCATGGTGACAATTTCTTTTTTTAATTTTACGCGAGTTCGGTAAAACGGCATGACATCGTCATAGGAGACTTTTTGCCGCACATCCTCTAAACGACTGTCAGACTTTAACCATGCCAGCAGTGTATCGATAGCCGTTTGGCTACCAGCCACCGTGCCATTGATGCCTTCACGGGCCAATAACAGCGTGCCTTTGATCTCGTTTTCTAACATTAAATTCAATAAGGGCTGACGTAGGGCTTTGTAATCATCGAGGATCACAAAGTGATACAGCGCGGAAATAACAATTTTCGACATAATAAAAACCTATTCTGCTAGCTGGAACGTAAATCCAGTGCATGTTTACAAGTTGGGTATTATATCCAGAATTTACATAGATCTGTAGTCAAAGGAGTCAGTTACAAAAGAAAATACGAATAATTTCGTTTTTCACTGCCCACTTTTATTTGTGGAGCCAGAGCACAGTAATTGCTTGTATTAGAAAAAACTGTGCTCTGAACCTAATTGATACTCTAAATAACCGAAATTTAATTCTTTTTTTTCTTCTTTGTTTTATTCCTGCTTCTCTGGAGAATGTGCCAGCATTATATTTTCTAGCGTCAGACCTGTCATGCCATGGACAGTTCGCCATAAATAATAAAAGATGAATATCATCATCAGCATAGAGGGAATCGCGATCATGGGATAGCTCAATAACGTCATCTGGCCCAACTCTTCATTAAATGCAGCACTACCACTTGGACTCGTCACAATCCATTTAGCAAGAATGTAATTCATACACGATGAAAAGAAAAAAGTACCACTTAGAAAATAGGTAGCTTTTAACAAGCGCGCTTCAAATGCAACGCCATTACCAAGATCATCTAACTTCTGTTGAATTAAGTCGATATCAAGTATTTTGGGGTTATATATTAGCGTTCGAATTAACGGGTATCGAGTTCGTGTAGAAACTAGAACTGCCAAGCCAATCAGTCCGGGAATAGCGGCTTCCTTAATGGCCAACCATTGTGTATCCAGTTGTAGTAGGCCGATGCCGCCAGTCAATATCACACTAATCAAGCCGAGCAGAGCAATAAAATTAAATTTCCTGTATTTGGCTAACTCAAACAAACCCCAACCAAGAGGAAATGCCAGTGCAGTAATCAATGCAGTACTTGCGCCAAGCGCATCATCTGCACTGAACTTCATCAAAATGACTGACGGAATGACAATACTAACAAGCAGATCAATAAATGGCCTTGGCTTGTGCTTGGGTAATGCTTTTGTGTGAGTAGTTGTATTCATTTTACTATTTCGCCATTAATGTAACATGTGCATACTAACATATTGTACGTTATCGAGTCCTAGACCATTGTATCCTTCACCCTATTGTGAACGGCTCATCACACGGTTTCCAATTGTTGATTTCACCTAAATTTTTACAACCCTTTCAAACTTTGAAAAGCTGCCAGTGCTCTTTCGCGAGACAGCTTTAGTTCAACAATCGGGCTAGGGTAGTTCTTATCCAAGATAACACCTGCATACTCCAAAACATCCTTTGGTGCTTCCCACGGGTTATGTAGAAATTTATCTGGCAGCTTACTTAACTCAGGTACAAACCGCCGTACATATTCGCCTGTTCCATCAAATTTTTGCCCCTGTGTCACGGGATTAAACACACGAAAATAAGGAGCTGCATCTGCACCACATCCGGCGATCCATTGCCAACTTGCTGCATTATTCGCCAAATCAGCATCAACCAAAGTATCCCAAAACCAGTCCTCACCATGATGCCAATGAAGAAGCAGATTCTTGACAAGAAATGATCCTACGATCATTCGTACGCGGTTATGCATATATCCTGTCTGCCATAACTCACGCATTCCTGCATCGACGATTGGATAGCCAGTTTGACCACGTTGCCAAGCTCGAAGCGCTTCTGCATCTTCACGCCAAGAAAAGGCATCAAATTTCTTTTGTAGGTTATTACGCGGTATATCCGGAAAATGATACAACAGCGTATTTGAAAACTCACGCCATCCTATTTCACTTAAAAAGTGCTCACCATCATTTTCGCATTGCTCTATGATCATGGCTGATTTTGCAGTATGCCAAACATCATTTGGAGAAATCTCGCCAAAATGCAAATGAGGTGATAGTCGCGATACATTTTCTCGCGCAGGGAAATTCCGGCCTTCTTTGTATCCCTTCAAACCATTTTCAAGAAAAGCCTGCAAACAGTTTTGTGCTCCCTCTTCACCAGGTTGCCATAATGTTTGCATCTCTTCATACCATCTAATATCAGGCATCAGGTTAAGATCATTAAGCGCGAGTCGTTTATGATTTTGTAAAAAAATATTCTCTGGCTTAGAGTTCGGCATAGGCGGCTCACCTCCGCGCTCTAAACATCCTTTTTTATAGAAAGGTGTAAAGACACGATAAGGTGTACCATCCTTTTTCAGCACCTTGTGGGGCTCAAATAAGAGTGAACCATTAAAGCTTTTAATCTCTAACGCTTCACTACTAAGGTTTTTCTTTATTAACGTATCACGTTGAATCCGCCAAGGCTCATAACATCTGTTCCAATAAATTTTATTAGCGCACGTTTGCGCCACAATCTCTGACAGAATATTTTCAGGATCACCTACTTCAAAAACCAAATGGCTGTCTAAACATTTATCTAGTAAACCTAAGCTTTGATGGAGCCACCAACGGCTGGCACCACCCATTTTCCACTCACCACTATTCACGTCATCCAGTATATAAAGTGGAATGATGGGTTGCCCACTTTCTTGCGCGGCCAATAAGGCAGGATTATCCCTTAACCTTAAATCCTGACGAAACCATACAATAATGGGCGCAACTTCAATGCTCATGCGGGAACCTCTTTTCCATCCAAAGCAAATATTTCTCTACTTTGCTCCGGTACAACATCGTTAATCACTTTAAGTTAAAGATAAATAGTGGCAAATGAAAATACTAACGATCCCTTTGCTTCACTGCCCCGTTTAAAAGTATACCCCACAGTAAATCCCGCATAAAAAGGCCCAAGTTGTTAAACGTAAGCCTTTGTCTTGTATGGCACACCTGGAGCGATTACTAAAACGGTGAAATCGGCTTGCTGTCTGTCCTGCCGCGATTCTAGGCTACAAAGCAGCTTGTTGGTCGTTCATAGACCATCTTCAGACGGACAAACAAAAACACCTCCACAAGGGAGGTGTTTTTGTTGATATGGCGCGCCTGGAGCGATTCGAACGCCCGACCGCCTGGTTCGTAGATGCATTATAAATCAATAAGTTATTGTAATTATTAGCCTTAACAAGGACGCTCGTTGCACATAATCAATAAGTTAGCATAACAATGCATAACCAATCCCTGCAAAAGCTCGGCAAGATTGGCCAATAAATAAACGAACAGCTCACCGATGATGAGTTGACTTCTTTAGTGGAAGATTTCCGCGCTTGCAAAGCAAGTGGTACAACGCCAGATACCTTTAGTCGAGATGCTCCTTATAACCACCCTAACACCGCCCCACTCGTGCGCGCCGAGGAACTTGCCCATATTCATCTTGCCGATGGTGAGACATGGCCTTTGCATCAAATACAATTCGACCGGACAAGTGACTGCCATCTGGTATATTGCCAAGGATTCTTCAATGAAGATTTCTTCCTATTAATTGCGATCTTGTCACCAAATACTCACGAACAATCTACAGACAATAGTGTTATGCATAAACTTGGCATAGCTGCCGAAGCTTTTAGGTGTCTAGCAAATCCTGGGAAGTCCAGTTCAATTATTTTCTGACCCCAATTATTTCCTGCTTTTTAAAATAGCCTCCGCCTGTGCGCCTAAATAAACATACACTCCAAGCCCAACCAGTAAGCCTATAGAGGTCGCCATCATTGCAACGGCGTGCAATAAATACTCCGGATCATCAAGCACAGACTTAAACATGAGCAGCAATGCCTCGATGGATACCGCAATCAGTATTGCTGCAATAAAACGCGTTATCGTGCGACGTGTTGAACTATGCCGAAAAATATCTTTGCGTAATAAAATTTCCTCTTCGAGAATCGTCTTAGCCAAGTCAAAAACAGCCAAGGCCAATGTTAAAAAAATGATAATACCGAATGAACCCAATGCAAGGCTCTTATAACTAGGCGACATTAATAAAGTCACGATGTCTTGCCCTGCAGAGTAAATCAATATTCCAGAAACAATAAATAACCCCGTTACCACAAGACCATAAACGAATGAAAAAAATGGGTGTAACCGACGCCGGCGACTATCACCCATAAGATAACCAATCACATCAACCAGTGTTACATCAACAACTAGGAACCCACCAATATCACCTTTGTTGCTTTTGCAGCACATCGATGAAGAAATACATAAGGTATGGCTCTCGCTTGACAGATAAGGCTCGGTTACCACCGGTCCAAGGCTACGTCTTGCCGAAATATAATACGGACGATGACTTCTATCCATGCCCAATGCTTTCGCGTGTCGATCAGCTTGATATTTCTGCACTGATCTATTCGTAATATTCGGACTCGTCTGAATACCCTCAGCATTTAAAGTATAGGCCAGGCTGACAAACGGGTATTGTTTTTGTAGCGAATTAAGTGACTCGGCTAATTGGGTTGGTTCCTTAAAAATAATCGGTTCGATAATACCTGTCACTATTGATGCGAGTAGATCATCAATAGTGTTCTTGAATTCATGATATCGCTCCAGCGCGCTAATATGATCCATACCACCTCATTACCTTTATTAAATCAACGAGCTTAGTTATACCCACCCGTCTCCACCGCGCAAGGCTTCGATGGATGTCATCTATCTCTGTGTAATATAAACACATCAAGATTTGTGCCAAACTGAATGAAAAAAACAAACAGGATATAAAACGTTGATATTAGAGAGTTATTAACAGGCTATGCTGAATGCTAGCAATAGATGAACAAACCCATTCTGCACCAGTCTGGGGCGGCTAGTAATAACATGGCACGAATAATTATTTTGGCGCTGACCCTAAATATTAATCAATTGCGAAACAATCCCTGTTTGCAATCTCCATTTTTGCGGCAAGGTAGCCTTGCATGATCCCTTTTCTAGTTTCTAAACCTGTCCCTGAGATATGCGAAAAATTTCTTCACGTTCTGAAGCCGTGCAGGACGAATACCGCCTGTTGGTGAAAGTTGACCAAAAATTGATGAAGATGGTAGATCAAAAGCACGACCAATTTCATTAAGTGAATCACCTCGTTGCCAGCGATCCTACATTTCTGCTCTTTGTTGAGGGGTATAATTCACTCGTGTTCGATAAACCATAAATTACACTCCATCTTTTTGTTATAAAAGATGCAGTGTTGCGTTGACCGGTTGAAGTCGCAGCTAGAAGCGGACGTTAGTTTCACCACCATGCTCTATCCAACCATGGATCATTTTTTTTGTGGTAAAACCGCTGGCACAGCGTCCATTTTTATCAATTACAATGACACCACCGCGACCCTTAACCTTGCGGCTTAAGTAGTCAATACTTGCTTGCGTGGCTTGCTCGGCATCCATGCCTTTCATGTAAATGAAGTCAGAAATGGTCTTAGAAATCACCGTGCGCATAAAATCTTCACCGTAACCTGTGGCCGAGACCGCGCATGTTTCGTTATCAGCATATAGGCCAGCGCCAACAAGCGGAGAATCACCGACGCGACCCAGTCGTTTGTTAACAATGCCGCCGGTAGAGGTGGCGGCAGCCAGGTTGCCTTGTGGATCACAGGCGATGGCACCTATAGTCCCATATTTTTGATCTTCGCTATCAATATCGCTGTCATCATGATCGAGCATCATTTTTTGTTGCAGCTTGGCTTGTTTGAGTTGTTCGACGCGTTCATTTGTATAAAAATAATTTTCAGGCACACGCACAATGCCACAACGATCGGCGAAGCGCATGGCACCCTCGCCAATTAACATGACATGTTCACTTTCACTTAACACCATACGTGCTAACTGCACAGGGTTGGCAATATTATCAACTGCTGCGACGGCCCCCGCATTTAAATCAGAACCATCCATGATAGCGGCATCCATCTCGACTTTACCGTTTTCATTCAATACCGAACCGCAACCGGCATTAAACATGGGGTCATCTTCCAGCAGGGAGGCACAGGCCTCGACAGCCTGTAACGCCGAACCACCGAGTTGCATGACTTCACGGCCATGCTCAAGGATACGGCGCAAGCTATCAAGATAACGCACGGCAGTTTTTGGGTCTTTGACGTTATCGAGTGCCCCAGCACCACCATGTACCATGATTGAAAAATTACTTGATTGATCCATCTAAAAACTTTAGCAGAGTCGCGCTTCAAGTTCTATCTTCAATGCATCTTGATAGCCCCGTGAACCCGCCATCAAAATCATAAGTTTACCAACAAGTACCGTGCCCCAATTTACAATAATCGCTCCTTCACCAGTTTTTTTATCAAACTCTATCTCGCGCAGATCAATCTTATCCAGTCGGTTATGCTTTGTTGAGAACGTAATGGCACTCCATTCTGGTATGTTAAGTTTTTGTGCAATAAGCGTGGGGTACGAGGCACCATTAAAGCGTGGATTGCATTCAATGGCAGGGAAACGTACACCGTTATCTGTTTCGACCACGGCAACGTCAAAGGCAAAAATATCCTTCATGCCATGATCTTTTAACCACACAGCCATTTTCTCTACACTTTCCCATGGCGCATGGCAGGCAGGGACGCGGTTACCCTGGTGTGCAAAGCCATCAAGGAGTTGTTCACTTGCAGTCAAGCGGATGAGTTCGTCGCCAACAACCTGGTATTGCAAGTTCAAAAACATGTTGGTCTTGATTTCTTCCTGTATTTGTACAGGGGTATCACGGTCAAATTTAACAAGGTTGGTTATCATTTCATCAATATTCTCGCAGCGGTAGATGCCTACGCCCGAAACGGATATCGCCGCCTTAAGGTAACAGGGAAATGCCATGTCATTAATGGTACTAACGTCAACGTCATCGACACTGTTAAAACATAATGTCTTGGGTATATCGACACCAATTTTATTTGCCAGAGACATAAAATTGTTCTTGGAGTTTATGAACTCTACAGCCTTGTACCATTCATAATCTCCCCAATTACCATATTCATCAGGACCGAAATAGAATACCGATGGGTGATAGCCGATATGAGCGCCGAGTTGTTTCAGGTCTAGATACCAGATCACATCTTTAGTATGGCTTAAACCAATACGATTATAATGCGCAACAATATCCTCCCATAGTGGTTTGAGGTCGCTGTGTAACTGGATTACGTCCCATGGTTCTGTGATGCCCAGAGCACGAGCGGAGTAAAGATGATTGCCAATAACACCATCAGCAGTGCAGTTCATGATGTCGTGGTTATATATGAGTTTCGGTACAGGATGGTAATCGTGAACTATAACAGAAGACATGATTTAGGACCTCACTTCGACGATACTTCTATCACCTAGTTATTCAGGAGGGTGGGGCTGTAACAGGATTAAAGTCAGGGTTAATTGAGGAAAGGACTCAATTAACCCCGACACCCTGGGCCCACCCTACAAAATTCAATTAGATTACTCGCCACACCATTGATCTATATCCACATTGGAAAGCGATGCCTGCAATGATTCGAACTCAGATTGGTTTGTCGTGAGGCCATGCATGTCCGAGGGAACTGAGAGACCGTATGGTTCATAGTCATCATCACTCGAGATAAGAGAGTCGATGAAACTGCCATTGATGATTGAATTGTTCATGTGTATTTCTCCTCTTCTATTGTGTTGACAACGCATAACGAGCGCTTGCCAAGTACTCTTACAAGTTTTGTGCCAGTTCGGTGAAAACATGAAACAGTTACCGGAATACATTGGGGGCAATGGCTTAACGTGTTATTACGCGACCTAAGTCGTGGCGACCGTATTACAAAACCTGCACCAGTCTGGCGCGGTGAGAACCAAATTTGCACGCTGATGATGCTTGCCATATGTATTCTGAATCCGCGCATACAAACCATCGCATAAAAACAACCAAATATCGTCCTTGTCATTTGGCATGCAACTTGAGTGTATTCGTATTATGAATTCATTGGTGTCGGTGAGCGTGCATACTTCGTTGTACCTTGACAGGCAGGGAGGAAGTATGGCGACAATTTCCGGTGTACCAAGACGTCCAGTGATCCTGATCATCGTCGACGGCTACGATGTGAACGTGCCTAATAAGTCAATAGCTTAGCATAACGGTGCATAACCAATGCTAGCAACAGTCCGGCAAGATTCCTGCTACAAACAGGAATAGCCTGAAATGGAAAATTGTCGATTAACTACTGGTTATGTATGCAAATATTTAACGTAATCTATTCAGGTTTCTTACGCATCTTTTGTACTTAGTACAACATTTACACTATTCGATACTTGCTTATAGCCTAACTTGATTCTATCTATTTTGTTTTTTAATGCGACTAATACAGCAAGCCCCATAAATGCACCAGGAGGTAATATTGCAAACAGAAGCCCGCGATAATCCTCTATCATGGTAACCGTTAGTATTGAAGCCCATTCGCCAAGGAGTAAATCTGCATTACGAAAGATCGTTCCGTAGCCAATCACTTCCCTGATGACGCCCAACAATACCAACACCAGAGTAAAACCAAACCCGACCATCAGACCATCAAGTGCTGAATAAAAAACTTTATTTTTCGAAGCATAAGCCTCTGCACGACCAATGATCGCGCAGTTAGTCACGATCAATGGTACAAATATACCCAGAATGAGATACAGCTCATGTAAATGTGCATTCATCAATAATTCAATAACAGTTACCACGCAAGCAATGATCAGAACAAACATAGGAATGCGTATTTCGTTTTTGATCCAGCGACGAATCGAAGCAACAATAATATTGGTCATTAATAGTGTCGCCATTGTTGCGATCCCTAGACCGAGACCGTTAATAGCTGTTGACGATACTGCCAGTAATGGACAAAGCCCTAACAAGGCAACAAGAGCCTGGTTATTACTCCATAGCCCCTTAATAGCTATATCTTTGATGTTTTGATTATCCATACTCGACTCGTTTAATCTTCAACTACGAAATAGAAAATATTTTATCTCTGTTATTATTAAAAAAGGTTAATGCCTTTTGCACGGCACCCACTACCGCACGTGGTGTTATGGTTGCACCAGTAAACTGATCGAAACTACCGCCGTCACGTTTTACCTTCCACTGTGACCGCCCTAGGTTACTTAATGACTTCCCAGTAAAAGACTCTATCCAGTTACTTCGCTGTATTTCGATACCATCACCTAGGCCCGGAGTTTCTTTGTGCTTAACTACCCTAACGCCAGTGATATTTCCTGCGTAATTAACACCAACCAGTAATACTATATTTCCAGAATAACCATTGGGCGCAACAACTTTTAGTGCTGCGCCAGTAGGCTTTTTACCTTTTCGTGCTCGGTAAATAATTGCTGGCGCATCACTGCCAAGGTACTGCTTGTCAATTAACTTAATCGTATCGTTTAAAATATCGTTATTGTAAATGTTCGCGGGCAATACCGAATTAAGCGAACGTAATAAAGTTTCACGTTCATTATTCTTTATATATGGACCTGAATGCCAGTTAACGACTGCCATCATCCCCGTACCTACCAGTGCGGTCAGCGCGAGCAACCAACCGGTTATGAAAATACTCTTAAGTGCCTGTGAACGACTACTCATCGTGTTCTTGCGCCATATACTTTTGGCGCCGTATAATAATCAAGCAGAGGGACCATCATTCCCATCAATAATACGGCAAAGGCCATGCCATCCGGGTAGCCTCCCCAGCTACGTATAGCAAAGGTAAGAAAACCAATACCAATTCCATAGATAATCCGACCAAGAGGTGTTGTAGAAGCTGTTACTGGATCGGTAGCAATAAAAAAAGCGCCGAGAATACTTGCCCCGCCCAACATATGAACCAGAGGGTTTGCGTAAATATCAGGATTAACGGCATATCCCAACAAAGATGAGACACCTAAACCGGTTAATACCGCAGTGGGTATTTGCCAGCTAATAATTTTTTTATACAACAACCAAAGCCCACCGAGCAAAAACCCAAGGCTTACCCATTCAAACCCCTTTCCCGCAAGATAACCAAAAGCGGGCGACCAACCAATCTCGGGAAATGATTTTCCTGTACTAACTTCAGTGCGTATATGGTCAAGCACAGTTGCTGAGGTAAGTGCGTCATACTGCATATTAATAGGCAGTACTTGAAATAATGAATATTCAAAGGACTCGATAATATTTAATGAGTGACTACCTTCGCTAAGAGGTGCGGTCCACATGCTCATCTCAAGTGGGAATGAAATCAGCAGTACTGCGTAAGCAGCCATAGCGGGGTTAAACGTATTGTAACCAAGTCCACCATATAAATGCTTGGCAACCACGATAGAAAAAAAACTTCCCAGCACCAACAGCCACCATGGTGCCAGTGGCGGAATGGCCAGTGATAATAAGATAGCGGTAATAATTGCACTAAAGTCAAACAAGTAAACTTTTACTGGTCGATCACGTACCAACAACATTATCCATTCAAATAAAAGAGCGCTTGCAGTAACGATGAGGATATTAACCAATACCCCCCAACCAAACAGCGCTATATATATAAGCACACCCGGAACCAACGCATAAATAACCGTACGCATGACACGTGCCACGGAATCTGTTGAAGGTACAAAAGGAGAGCTGGTTATAGCTGATATATTATCTGGCATTTTACTACCCCGCTAACGCTTCTTTACCAGGTTTCTGTTTTGTGGCTTTTTTACCAGCGGCTTTCTTTTTTAGTCGGTCCGCTTTACGTTTTGCCTTGCGCGCTTCCTGCTCACGCTTCATTCGTTCAAGTCGCGCTTCCCGTGCTTGCGTTCGAACACGTGATTGTTCAGCAATTTTTGTACTAATTTCGTGATCTTTCATTTCGGATTTTGCAAAACGAAAATAATGCACCAGTGGAATTTTTGAAGGACAAACAACTGAGCAACAACCGCATTCAATGCAATCAGGCAGGTTATAGTGTTCGAGTTTTTTAAAAGATTTTTCTCGCGCATGCCAATACAACTGCTGTGGCAATAAATTCATTGGGCACGCACTGGAACATGAGCCACAACGAATGCAGGGCATCACGTTAGTGTTAATGTCAGGCTTGATCTCCTCTAATAATATGCAATTGGTCGCTTTAACAACCGGTGATTGCGAATGCGGTAACAACTGCCCCATCATTGGACCACCCATAATAACTGCGCAATTATCAGCCTTGACTTTACCCGCCGCCTGAATGACATCTTCGATAGGCGTGCCAATCATAACTTCATAGTTTGCAGGCTGCTTAGCCAATGGCCCAGTTACCGTTACATAACGAGAAACCAATGGGGTACCCTGATAAATAGCATTACGAATCGCCGCCGTCGTCCCGACATTAAGGCAAACGATGCCCACTTCGTAAGGAAGTCCCTCTTTAGGAACTTCCTTGCCAGTTAACACCTTGATTAACTGTTTTTCTCCACCAGTAGGAAAAATTGTTGGAACAGCAATAACGTTGATCGTAGTAACACTACCCTGCCCCTGCTCCCTGAGTTTTTCAATAGAATGCCTAATCGATTCAATCGCATCTGGTTTGTTGTCTTCAATAGCAATAATGCATTCTATAGGGTTTAATAATTTTCTCAGTAATAACACACCCTGCACAATTTCATCTGGACATGACTGCATCAAAGCATCATCACAGGTAATATAGGGTTCACACTCAGCCCCGTTAATTATCAGGGTATCGATCTGTCTTGTTGGTTTAAGCTTTGCTGCTGAAGGAAAAACCGCTCCGCCCAAACCGACAATACCTGCTTCACGAATACGTGCGCGTATCTCATCAACATCCAGATTTTCAGGATGAAGGTTTGGCTTGATATTCGGGTACCATTCATCTTTCCCGTCAGTTTCAATAACAATACATAATTCAGATACACCAGACTGATGAGGAATATTATGTTTTTCAATTTCAATAACCGTTCCCGAGGTAGAAGCATGGACTGAAGCGCTAATAAAGGATTTCGAGGTAGCAATTACTTGTCCCTTGTATACTTTCTCTCCTGCTTCGACGATAGGTTCAGCTGGCTCACCAATATGCTGGCGCAATGGCAGGATAACCCTCTTGGGTATTGGTAAGCTTTTCACTACTGATGGTTTTGATAACTTTTTAAACCCGGCTAGCTTCAGGCCACCTTTAAATGTCCATAATTTTTTCATGCTGCACGACCCTCATCGCAAGATGAAGGCTGTGACCACTTCCAGGTGCTCACAGTCAATTCGATCGGCTGCATTTGTATACACTCCTCTACCGGACATAGAGGTGGTATGCAAAGTTCACAGCCTGTGCAATATTCATTAATCACATTGTGTTTATGCTTTGCTGCACCAACAATGGCATCAACAGGACAAACTTGTACACACTTGGTACAACCGATACAGGTTTCTTCATTAATGACTGCAATCATGCGGCCAGCTTCATCGGCAGATCCATTTTCAGGATTTAAAGGAATGACTTCACGACCCAGTAATTCAGCCAATGCCTTAATGCCATCTTCTCCACCTGGTGGACATTGATTGATTTCTGCTTCTTCCTTTGCGATCGCTTCGGCATAAGGTCGACACCCGGGATAACCACATTGCGCACATTGTGTTTGCGGTAGCACAGCGTCTATCTGTTCAACAACAGGATCACCTTCAACACGAAATCGAATTGCAAAATAGCCAAGTGCAATTCCAAAAAAAAGGGATAAGACTGAAATGATAAAAATCGCCATTTACATTACCTTATGCCATTCCTGAAAAACCCATAAAAGCAACTGACATGAACCCTGCTGTTATCAGTGCAATAGGAGCGCCACGGAATGATATCGGCACATCTGCTATTTCAAGTCTTTCCCGGATAGAAGCAAATAACACCATAACAAGAGTAAAACCTATAGCACCGCCAAAACCATACAAAGCTGAAAAGATAAAATTATTATTCTCTTGGACATTAAGCAGAGCCACACCCAGCACTGCACAGTTTGTTGTGATTAAGGGAAGATATATACCTAACACTTTATACAAAACCGGACTGGTTTTATGCACCATCA
>Ga0316207_10003843_pt1 | contig 13560 bp, 15 predicted proteins | sample 6weekpyrite_MG_FD_204943 | JGI IMG/M metagenome (GOLD analysis project Ga0316207, IMG submission 204943) | Microbial mat bacterial communities from mineral coupon in-situ incubated in ocean water Damariscotta River, Maine, United States -... | ecosystem: Environmental > Aquatic > Marine >... | reverse complement strand
ACGCTTTACGCGTCGATCCAGAAACAGGACTTTTCGCGCGACTTCCCGATGATCCTGACCTCGGGGCGGCTGGTCGAATACGAAGGCGGCGGCGAGGAAAGCCGGTCCAACAAATGGCTGGCCGAGCTGCAGCAGGAGATGTTCGTCGAGATCAATCCGCGCGACGCCAACAACCTTGGCATCCGCGACGGCAGCCAGGTCTGGGTCGAAGGCCCCGAGGGCGGCAAGGTCAAGGTGGCGGCCATGCACACCAACAGGGTGGGCGAGGGCGTCGTCTTCATGCCGTTCCATTTCGGCGGCCATTTCCAGGGCAAGGATCTAAGGGACAAATACCCGCCGGGGGCGGACCCCTATGTCCTTGGCGAATCAAGCAACACCGCACAGACCTACGGCTACGACTCGGTCACTCAGATGCAAGAGACCAAGACGACGCTGTGCAAAGTCTACGCGGCTTAAGGGAGGAATGAACCATGGCTAGAGTGAAATTCCTCGTTGACGCCGAACGCTGCATCGAATGCAACGCCTGCGTCACCGCGTGCAAGAACGAGAACCAGGTGCCTTGGGGCATCAACCGCCGCCGGGTCGTCACCATCGGTGACGGCAGCCCCGGCGAACGCTCGATCTCGGTCGCATGCATGCACTGTTCGGACGCGCCCTGTATGGCGGTCTGCCCGGTGGATGTGTTTTACCAGACCGAGGACGGCATCGTCCTGCACTCCAAGGATCTGTGCATCGGCTGCGGCTATTGCTTTTACGCCTGCCCGTTCGGCGCGCCGCAGTTTCCGCAGGCGGGCAATTTCGGATCGCGCGGCAAGATGGACAAATGCACCTTCTGCGCCGGTGGCCCCGAAGAGGATATGTCCGACGCCGAGTTCCAGAAATACGGCCGCAACCGGATCGCCGAAGGCAAACTGCCGATCTGCGCCGAGATGTGCTCGACCAAGGCTTTGCTGGCGGGTGACGGCAGCGATGTGTCCGACATCTACCGCGAGCGTGTGGTCGCCCGCGGCTTTGGCTCCGGCGCCTGGGGTTGGGGCACGGCCTATGGGCAAAAGGGCGGCTGAGCCTGACTGACTGAAGCATTGAGCGCCCTGGCTTCGGCCGGGGCGTTTTCATTTTAGGACAGGCATGTCGCCCTTCGTCCTTTGGACCGTCCCCCTATCGATTGTTGCGCATTTGGAAACGCATTGTCGCCGTTCGCGCAACCTGCTTGCCCTTTCCACCATCGGGGACGACCGCTAGGCTTCTCCTCAAGGTATAGGCGGGGGAAAGCCATGTTCGTTACACGATTGATAGGTCCGGGCATTCTGGTCGCGCTGATGTTTGGCGCCGAACCTGTCCGGGCACAGGAGGCGGCCGACTGCCGGATCGAGGCCTATTGCATCGAGGATCAGTTCCTGCGCATCCAGCTGGAAGATATCCGGTTCCGCGACAGCATCGTCAATGTGGCGCTGAAATACATCAATCCCGACGTGGGCGACATGGTGCTCAGCAAATACGGCATCTTCCTGATCGCAACCAGCGCCAACGGCGAACGCATCGAAATCAGCAGCAATCGGGTGCAGAACTTTCTGGGCCAGAACGCGATCCGCAAGGATGCCTATTCGCTGAAGTTCAACGAACCGGTCGGCGACGAGGTGGACCTGATCTTCGTGTTCGAGAACCCGGATTCAAGCTATGCGTTTCTGGGCCTCGCCAAGGCCGATTTTCAAGGCGTGCCGCAATAGTGAAGGCGCGTTGCGCCGCGGGCATCGCGACCCTTTCCTTGTGCCTTCCCTTGCGTTACCTTTAACGGGCGAAACACAGGACAGCGAAAGAGACGCCGATGACCCCGTTCCGTCTGCTACTTTCCGTGCTATTTCTGGCCGTCACCATGGCCGCCGCCCCTGTTTCGGCCCAGCAGCCCACATCGGGGCCGGATCGCTCTGCCACCGGCGGCGCGCAAACGCTGGAGGATATTCTCGCCCGCCAGGAAGGCCTGAAGGTCGACGACGAATTCCGCCGGACCGATATCGGCGACCCCAACGCCGCCGCCGCCACCACAGATTACCTGGGTACGCTGGGCGGCGTGTCCGATCCCGAATTCTGGCGCTCTTACCGGTTTGGCAGCGGCGATGTGATCAGTTCCAGCGCCGCACCGGCCTCTTCGGTGGTGATACAGGACAGCGGCATCACCTGGCTGAAGGTCCGCGAAGGTCCGCTGCGCCTTTGGGGCGGCTATGCTATATTAGGTATGTTATTGATATTGATCGCGTTTTATCTGTTTCGCGGCAAAATTCGCATCGAGTCCGGGCGTTGCGGCATTTCCATCGAACGCTTTAAGCCCCTGGAACGCTTCGGCCACTGGCTGGTCGCCGGCTCGTTCATCCTGCTTGGCATAACCGGGTTGGTCTCGTTGTTCGGGCGGGTCGGTCTGATGCCCTGGATGGGCAAGGACGGTTTTTCCACCGTCGCGCTGGCCAGCAAATGGATTCACAACAATGTCAGCTGGGCGTTCATTCTGGGCCTGATCCTGATTTTCGTGATGTGGGTGCTGCACAACCTGCCCCACAAGCATGATGTGAACTGGCTGCTGAAGGCGGGCGGGTTGTTCAGCAAACACAGCCATCCCCCAGCCAGGAAATTCAATGCCGGGCAAAAGATCATCTTCTGGGTGGTGATCCTGATCGGCGCCGCGATCTCGACCTCGGGGGTGGCGCTGCTGTTCCCGTTCGAGTTTTCTATGTTCACCAAGACCTTCATATTCGTCAACGATCTGGGCCTGCCTGGCCTGGTCGGACTAGAGCCGCTGCCGACGGCACTGACCCCACATGCGGAAATGCAGCTTCTTCAGCTTTGGCACTCGATCCTGGCCTTCACAATGATCGCGGTGATCGTGGCGCATATCTATCTGGGCTCGGTCGGCATGGAAGGCGCGTTCGACGCCATGGGCGATGGCCATGTCGATCTGAACTGGGCCAAGGAACACCACAGCCTGTGGGTCGACGAGGAACAGGCCAAATCCGGGGCCGAGCCGCCCGTGCAGACCCCGGCGGAATGATGCTGCGGATCGGCCCGGGACCGTTTTCAAGCGCCCACAGCAATATTTTGGCAGCGGCGGTGCGATCTGATACCGTCCGTGTCAGACCCGACCGATTGCGGCCCTGAAACACTGCACTGAAGCAAAAGGAAGCAACCCGATGCGCGCTATGTACCTGGCTTTTCTGGCGACCGCCCTGATCGCGGTTGGGGCGTATTTCGGCCTGCAATACATCGGCTTTTCCACCGCCGAGCGGACCGCCGGCGATGCCGTGCGGCTGGATTGACGCATAGGAAACGGGCGGTTGCCCTGCCTGCGGATATCTGAAACCCTGCGTGCCGGGGCGGTATTTCCGAGGAGAGCATGAGCGAAATCTGGCAAGGCCTGACGGCTGCGTTCTGGCTGATCGTCAGCCTGGACGCGGACCTTGTCGAGATCACGCTGCGGTCGTTGCAGGTGACGCTGACGGCCGTGGTTATCGCCTGCCTGCTGGGCATGCCGCTGGGCACCTGGCTGGCGATCCAGCGGTTTCGCTATCGCCGCACGGTGATTGCCCTGCTCAACGCGCTGATGGGCCTGCCACCGGTCGTGGTCGGCCTGATCGTCTATCTCATGCTGTCGCGCTCGGGGCCGCTGGGCGCGCTGAACCTGATCTTCACACCGACCGCGATGATCGTGGCGCAGGTGGTGATCGTGACGCCGCTGATCGCCTCGATCGCGCATCAGGCGGTGCGCGAGATCTGGTCGGATTACCACGATCTGCTGATCTCGCTGAACGCCAGCAAACCCCAGCGCATGCTGACGCTGCTGATGGATTCGCGGCGCGCCCTGCTGACCGCAGCACTGGCAGGGTTCGGCCGTGCCATCGGCGAGGTCGGCGCGATCATGATCGTGGGCGGCAATATCGACCATGTCAGCCGGGTGCTGACCACCGCCATTGCGCTGGAAACCAGCAAGGGCAATTTTGCACTTGCGCTGGGGCTGGGCTTTGTACTGATCGGTCTGGCCATCGCGGTCAACCTAGGCATCCACGCGCTTGGCAGAACCGAACGCGAGGGCCGCTGGTGAACAGCATCCTGCCTCTGAGCGTGCGCGGCGCATCGGTGAAACGGCGTGGCAAGACCATCGTCGGGCCGGTCGATCTGGATCTGGCGGGGCAGGGCATGACCATCGTCATGGGCCCCAACGGCGCGGGCAAGACCACGCTGCTGCGCATGTTGCACGGGCTGGCGCGCCAATCCGGCGGCAGCATGACCTGGAACCAGCCGCTGGCGCAGGCCCAGATGCGGCAGGCCTTCGTGTTTCAGACCCCGGTGGTTCTGCGCCGCAGCGTGCGCGACAACATCGCCTTTCCGCTGATCCTGCGCGGCGTGGCGCGCAAGCAGGCCCGCACGCAGGCCGACCACTGGGCGGCGCGTGTCGGGCTGGCCGGGATGCTGCGCCGCCCCGCCGCGGTGCTGTCCGGCGGCGAGACCCAGAAACTGGCGCTGGCCCGCGCCCTGATCCGCGAGCCTGAACTGCTGTTCCTGGATGAACCCACCGCCAATCTCGACGGCCGCTCGATGCGCGAGATCGAGACCATTCTGACCGAGGCCATGCATGAGGGCACGCGTATCGTCATGGCCACGCATAATATCGGTCAGGCGCGGCGCTTGGCCTCTGACGTGATCTTTCTGTATCGTGGCCGTGTGCATGAACGGAATCAGGCGGTGGCGTTCTTTGACTGCCCCGAAACGACTGAGGCCGCCGCGTTCATCAATGGAGACATCGTCGAATGAAACACCTGATACTGGCATGTGTGATCGCGGTTGCCGGTCTGGCGGCTCACGCGGACGCGTTGCGGCTGGCCGTGACCACCTCGTTCAGCAACTCGGGCCTGTCCGACATCCTGCTGCCCGAAATCGCCGCCGATCTGGATCTGCAGGTGCAGATGCTGGTGGTCGGGACCGGCCAGGCGCTGCGGCTGGGCCGGGCCGGGGACGTCGACGCGATTCTGGTGCATTCGCGTGCCGCCGAAGAGGCGTTCGTGGCCGAAGGTTACGCCACCCACCGGCGCGAGATCATGTATAACGATTTCGTGCTGATCGGCCCCGCTGCCGACCCGGCGAGAGTCAGAGAGGCCGATGGCATCGGTGACGCGCTGGCCCGGGTGGCCAGGACCGCCGCCGTCTTCGTAAGCCGCGGCGATGACAGCGGCACCCACCGGCGCGAGCTGTCGCTGTGGACGCAGGCCGATGTCGACACCGAAACTGCGGATCCGGCCTGGTATCGCGCCGCCGGTGCGGGCATGGGAACCACGCTGAATGTGGCGGTCGGTATGAACGGCTATGTGCTGAGCGACCGGGCCAGCTGGCTGAATTTCGCCAACAAATCCGATCTGGAAATCCTGTTTCAGGGCGACCCGGCGCTGTACAACCAATATGCCTATCTGCCGATTGACCCGGCGCGCTATCCGCATGTGAAAAACGACCTCGCCAACAAGCTGGAGGATTGGCTGGTGTCGGACAAGGCGCAAGCGATGATCGGCGCCTACAGCATCGACGGGCAGACCCTGTTCGTGCCCAATGCCACCAAAGATGGCAAAGCGACGGATGGCTGAATGAGTGACAGTTTTCTGATTAGCCCGAACCCGAGCGATCCCCGCCTGACGCGGGCGGTCAGCGGCACCGATCACACCGGGGCGGCGACCACCATCAATGTGGTGATGGAGCGGCCGCTGACGATCTATCTGAACAGTCAGGAAATCGTCACCGCGATGACCATCGGCGATTATCCGGAGTATCTGGCGCTGGGGTTTCTGAAAAATCAGGGCATGCTGGGCACGGCCGACGACGTGACCGGCGTGGATTATGACGAAGAGGTGCAGGTGGTGGTGGTGCGCACCGCGCAACAGACCGATTTCGAGGAGAAGTTGAAAAAAAAGACCCGCACCAGCGGTTGTGCCGTCGGCACGGTGTTCGGTGACATGATGGAGGGGCTGGACGGTGTCGTGCTGCCTGCAACCCTGGTGCGCACATCGTGGCTGTATGCGCTGGCGCACCGGATCAACACCGTGCCCAGCCTGTATCTGGAAGCCGGCGCGATCCATGGCACGGTGTTATGTCAGGGCGACAAGCCCCTGGTTTATATGGAGGATGTCGGTCGGCATAACGCGGTCGACAAGATCGCGGGCTGGATGTTTCAGACCGGCACACCCGCCGATGATAAAATCCTCTACACCACCGGGCGGCTGACCAGCGAGATGGTGATCAAAACGGCGATGATGGGCATCCCGGTGCTGGCCTCGCGGTCCGGATTCACCGCCTGGGGGGTGGATATCGCGCGGCAACTGGGCCTGACCCTGATCGGACGGATGCGGGGGCGCCGCTTCGTCTGTCTGGCCGGCGAAGAGCGGCTGATCCGCGACGCGGATCCCGGTTTCGCCCCCGCTGAGGAGCGCAGACACAATCGGAAGGGCGCCGATGATTGACGAAGACGACATTGAGCGACTGGTCGCCGAGGAGATCGCACGCCCCGAAGTGAAAAAGCTGATCGCCGATCAAATTCGGCGCCCGAGCCTTCCAAAACGGGTCGGAACGGTTTTGCGGCACCCGGTCGTTCTTACGATCCTTGGGTTCGCGCTGACTTCGATTGTCGGAACATTTATCGGCCAGGAAATCTCTGCGCGTCAATTGCGCGACACCCAGCTCAGAAACGCATTGGTGGCTGTCCGCAGTTTTGCCACGACGGGCTCGGAACTGCGGGTTGCCCAGAATAATTTTCAAGAGACTCTGGAACGCGACAGCACCCCGGAAGAGCTCGCAACCCAAAAACAGATATATGATGCGGCGTTTTCGGCCTGGTCTTCCGGCCTTTATGCCAACGCCCTGGCGACGCGCGAGTTCTTCGGCTTTACATATGACAACTTTGCGGAGCAGGCGATCAACCGAACCCTTCACCAGTCGTTCAAATCCTATCGGGAGTGCCTTCGTCAGGGATATGAGGTTTCTCTGGATGCCGGCGAAACCGCAACTGACGGGTCAACACCTGCCCGGCGGGTGGATATCGAGGCGTGCCTGGCCGAACAAGGCGTGCCCGGGCTTCAGGTCGGCGAAACGATTGATCGAAGGGAAAGGCTGTTTCAGTGTTCACGAACGATTTTCGACACGCTGAATCACTACATTTCGCGGGATCTGAATTGCACGACCAGTTCCTGGAAAAAACTCGGCGACAGGCCGTCAAATGTATCGGTGGCTTTCAACAATATGGTGCAGACCTGCGGCAATCAGAATGTGAAACCGTTCCAATCCTTTGAACAATACTTCGACAAATTCTGCACGATCAAGGAACCGGGCTTTGTCCGGGGCCTTTTTCGGTGAGCCCACCCGGTCTCATTCTCGCAGGCGGGCTGGCGCGGCGCATGGGCGGCGGCGACAAGTCGCTGCTTGAACTGGATGGTCAGCCAGTCTTAAGCTATGTTATCAATAGATTACGACCACAAGTTGATGTCGTCTTATTGAACGCCAACGGCGACCCGGCGCGGTTTGCGGAATATGGCCTGCCGGTGCTGCCGGATTCCATGCCCGATTTCCCCGGCCCTTTGGCGGGCATTCTGGCCGGGCTGGACTGGGCGGCGGAGCATGGCGCCGACACCATCGTCAGCGTTGCCGCCGACACGCCGTTCTTTCCGCCCGATCTGGTGGTGCGGCTGCAACAGGCGGCCCGGCAGGGCGGAACGCGGATCGCCCTTGCGGCCTCGCCCGATCCGGACCGCGGGCTGATGCGCCAGCCGACGTTTGGGCTGTGGCCCGTCGCCCTGCGCCAGGATCTGCGCGCCGCGCTGCAAGGCGGCTTGCGCAAGATCGTCGCCTGGACCGACCGGCACGGCGCGGCACTGGCGGAATTCCCGGCGATACCGCAAGACCCGTTCTTCAATATCAATACGCCGCAGGATATGGTCCAGGCGGAACGCATCATCAGGGCGCAGGGTTGATGGAAATATTCGGTATCGTCGGCTGGAAGAACTCGGGCAAAACCGGCCTGATGGAACGGCTGGTCAGTGACCTCACCGGGCGCGGGCTGACCGTGTCCACGATCAAGCATGCGCACCACAGCTTTGACGTCGATCAGCCCGGCAAGGACAGCCACCGCCACCGCATCGCCGGCGCGCAAGAGGTGCTATTGGCCTCGGGCAACCGCTGGGCCTTGATGCACGAGCTGCGCGGTCAGGCGGAGCCTGCGTTGGCCGATCTTCTGGCGCGGCTTGGCCCGGTCGATCTGGTTCTGATCGAAGGCTACAAACGCGAGCCCCACGCCAAGATCGAGGCGCACAGATCCGCCACCGGGCAGGCGCTGATCGCACCCGATGACCCGACCGTTCTGGCGGTGGCCAGCGACGTCGCGCATCCCGGCCTTGCCGTTCCGGTGCTGGATCTGGACGCCACGGCGGCGATCGCCGATTTCATCCTGCAGGCGACGGGTTTGATTTCATTTGAAAAAACCGGATCATGAAGCCGCCGCGCCTGAACAACGACTGTTTTGCTCTGCCCGCGGGCGTGGCCTGGACACCGGTCGATCAGGCCCATGCAAGGCTGCGCGAGGTGCTGCATGGCGTGACCGGGACCGAAGTGGTGGCGCTTGCCGATGCGGCCGAGCGCTATCTGGCGCGCGATGTCATAGCGCAACGGTCCAACCCGCCCGCTGCAAACTCCGCCGTCGATGGCTACGGCTTTGCCGGCGCCGGGTTGGGCGAGGGCGTGCAGACTTTGCCACTGATCGACGGGCGCGCGGCGGCGGGCGAGCCTTTGGGCCGGGCGGTTCCGGCGGGGTTCGCGGTGCGCATCCTGACCGGGGCGCAACTGCCCGAGGGCGTGGATACCGTTGTCCTGCAAGAGGATGTGACGGTTCAGGACGGCTGGATCGCGTTTCACGGCGGCCTGAAAGAAGGCGCCAATGCGCGCGCCGCGGGCGAGGATGTCACCGCAGGCGCGGTGGTGCTGAGCGCCGGGCAAAGGCTGCGCCCTGCCGAGCTGGCAATACTGGCCGCCACCGGCGTGCATCAGGTGCCGGTGCACCGCCCGCTGCGGATCGGTGTACTGTCCACGGGGGACGAGCTGTGCCCGGTGGGGCAGACCGCGGCCGGTCCCCAGATCTATGACGCGAACCGCCCGATGCTATTGTCGCTGATCGCGCGCTGGGGCTATGTGCCGGTCGATCTGGGCCATGTGCCCGACAGCCGCGATGCCCTGCGCGCTCGGCTGGACGCTGCCGTGTCCGAGGCCGACGTGATCCTGACATCGGGCGGCGCCTCGGCGGGGGACGAAGACCACGTCTCGGCGCTGTTGACCGAAACCGGCACCGTCGAGCTTTGGCGCATTGCCATCAAACCGGGCCGCCCGCTGGCCCTGGCACTGTGGGACGGGGCGCCGGTATTCGGACTGCCTGGGAACCCGGTCGCGGCCTTCGTCTGCACGCTGATCTTCGCGGAGCCGGCGTTCCGGCTATTGGCGGGGGGCATGTGGCGGCAGCCCGCGGGCTATCTGGTTCCCGCTGCCTTCGCCAAGTCGAAAAAGCCGGGCCGGCGGGAATATTTGCGCGCGAGGTTGAACACCGAGGGCGCGGTGGAGGTGTTCAAATCCGAAGGCTCTGGAAGGATCTCGGGGCTAGCCTGGGCCGACGGCCTGGTGGAACTGCCGGACGGCGCCTGCCAGATCGCACCCGGCGATCCGGTGCGCTATCTTCCGTTTTCCGGCTTTGGCGCCTGAGCCGGACATGCAAACGCCGCCCATCGGGCGGCGCAGTCAAATCCCACAGATATGAATTCGGGGCTTACCGGCCCCAGCTGCGCACCACGCCGCTGTCCATATGGACGAAGTTCGAGCCGGTATACCGCCCGACGCCACCCGCGGACACCGCTGTCGCCGCCCTTGCCATCTGGCCGACCGAGCGCGATTTCAGCCGCAGATCGGCGGCCTGGCCCTTCATATGCAGCGAATTCTTGGCGACCCTGCGCGAGCGGCGGCGCAACATCGCGTTGGTTTCGGGGGTGCGGTAGCCGGACAACAGCATATAGGGCTCGTTCACATCCATCAGGCTGTGGGCGGCGGCCATGATGTCGACCGCGCGCGCATCCATCGAGGTGGTCCTGTCAGACCGCCAGTCGCGCATGAAATAGTTCAACTCCTTCAGCACATCCTTGATGTACTCGCCCTCGATCCAATAGAGGGTGTCCAGGCTTTCGCCGGTGCGCCCCGAATACATCTTGATCCGGCGGATATCGCCGGCGCCCTTCAGAAATCCCGCCGCTTTGGAAAAGGTCGGCGCTGCAACCACTGTCGTTGCGGCGAATGCACCTAGCAGCGCACGCCGCGAAAGGCCCGTAGTCCTGTCTGTCGTCATCTGTCTGAGCGTCCCGTTACTTGTCCTTGCCGCTGTTGCCGCGGCCTGATGTTTGCTGCCTCATCCCCAGGCGCGTGTACTTTATGACATAATTGCAATCTTTTACCAAGCGCGCCTCCGCAGGGTTTTTCGATGCCATCAAGGATCGGCGGAATTTTGCCAAAAAGATGTTATGGAATGGTTAATTATGCGATGAATTCGATCCGTTGCGTGCTTGCGACAGTTTTCGGCGGCATCTATTTTTGGGCAACAGGCCTTGGCGCGCTGGGGTATAATGCGACGCAGCATGTGCGCGAGTCGCGGCCGGGCAGAAGGATATCGATCATGACAGCTGTTTTCCCGAACCGTTTCAGACAGGCCGTTCCGGGCGTTCTGCTGCTGATCGCCATCGCCCTGTTTGGCACATCGGGCGCGAAGGCCCAGGTGACGCCCTTCATGCAGGCGGTGGCAGAGGCCGCGTCGGGTGACGCGGATCTGGCGGCGTTCTACCGTGGCAACGGCTATGAACCAGTCTGGACCGGACCCGGTGTCGAGGACAGGAACCGTCGTGCCGCTTTGTTGACGGCGCTGAAGAACGCGGGCGATCACGCGCTGCCGGTGGCGTCCTACGATCTCGAGCTGCTGTCGGCCAATCTGCGCAGGATTTCCTCTGAACGCGAGCTTGGTCAGGTCGAGGTCGCGATGTCGCGCACGTTTCTGAACTATGCCCGCGATGTGCAGACCGGCATCCTGGCGCCGCGCAAGACCGATAGCGGGATCAAGCGCGAGGCACCGCTGCGGGACCGCCAGAAAACGCTGGAGGCGTTCGTGAACTCCTCGCCCGCCGCGTTCCTGCGCGCGCTGCCGCCGAAGGCGCCCGAATATGCTCGGCTGATGAAGGCGAAGATGCAGCTTGAAAGACAGCTGGCGCGCGGCGGCTGGGGCCCCGCTGTACCGGCCAAGGCCCTGAAACCGGGGCAAAGCGGCGACGCGGTGGTGATCCTGCGCAACCGGATGGTTGCCATGGGATATATGCGCCGCTCGGCCACATCGACCTATGACGCCGAACTGCAAAAGGCGATTCAGCGGTTCCAGATCGACAACGGCCTGGATGCCGACGGGATCGCCGGTGCCGGCACCATGGCCGAGATCAACAAGCAGATCGAGGACCGGCTGCCCAGCGTTCTGGTCGCGATGGAGCGCGAGCGCTGGATGAATTTCCCACGCGGCAAGCGCCATATATGGGTGAACATCACAGATTTTTCCGCCGCCATCGTCGACAATGACAGGGTGACGTTCAGAACCCGCTCGGTCGTTGGAAAAAACACGTCGGACCGGCGGACGCCGGAATTTTCCGACATGATGGAACATATGATCATCAATCCGAACTGGTATGTGCCGCGTTCGATCGCGGTAAAGGAATACCTGCCCTCGATGATCGCCAATCCCGGAGCGGCCAGCCATTTGCAGCTGATCGACGGCGCGGGCCGCGTGGTGAACCGGGGATCGGTCGATTTCGCGCAATATACGCCGCGCAGCTTTCCCTATGATCTGCGCCAGCCGCCCAGCAGCCGCAATGCGCTGGGGCTGGTCAAGTTCATGTTTCCCAACCCCTACAACATCTATCTGCACGACACCCCGGCCAAAAGCCTGTTCACCCGCGAAAAGCGCGATTTCAGCCATGGCTGTGTCCGGCTGAACGATCCGTTCGATTTTGCCTATGAGTTGCTGTCCAGGCAGGAAAGCGATCCGGTGGCGTTTTTTCAAACGCGGTTGAAATCCGGCGCCAACACCAAGGTTCTGCTGAAAGAGCAGGTGCCGGTGCATCTGGTCTATCGCACAGCCTTCACCTCGGCCAAGGGCCAGCTCAGCTTTCGCCGCGATGTCTATGGCCGCGACGCCAGGATATTCAACGCTCTGCTCAAGGCCGGGGTGGTGCTGCGCGCGGTTCGCAGCTAAGTCTCTGCGCATCCAGGCGGTGCGTGTGGTGCGCACCGCTGAAGGGGCGTCACAGGCGCGCCCTGACACCGGAGGATGCATGAGCAGCTACAAAGTCTCTGACATTGCACTGGCCCTGGGGGCCGACGCCTTTGGCGATACCGATCTGGAGATCGAGCGCGCCGCGGAACCGGCCACTGCCGGGCCGCGCGATCTGGCGCTGGCGATGGATCCGAAATATGCTGATGGGCTGTCGCAAGGGCAGGCGCAGGTCGCCCTGCTGTGGGACGGGGCCGACTGGCAGGCGCTGGGGCTGAAGGCGGCGCTGGTGGTGCGGCGCGCGCGCTATGCGATGTCGGGCCTGACCCAGCTGCTGGATCCCGGCCCCGAGATCGCGCCGGGTATTCATGCAAGCTGCGTGATCGGGGCGGGTGCCCGCATTGGCGACGGGGCCGCGATCGGTCCGTTCACGGTGATCGGCCGCGGTGTCACGATTGGCGCCAGCGCGCGCATTGCCGCGCATGTCAGTATCGCCGAGGGGGCCGTGATTGGTGCGGATGCCCTGATCCATGCGGGTGTGCGCATCGGTCCCGGCGTGCGGATCGGCGCCCGGTTCATCGCCCAGCCCGGCGCGGTGATCGGTGCCGATGGGTTTTCTTTTGTCACGCCGGAAAAATCCCGGGCCGAGGCCGCGCGCGAAACCCTGGGCGATGCTTCGGACGCCGCCGCACAAAGCTGGACCCGCATTCATTCGCTTGGCAACGTGGTGCTGGGCGATGATGTCGAGGTCGGCGCCAACTCCTGCATCGACCGGGGCACGATCCGGGCGACCACGGTCGGGCACGGCACCAAGATCGACAATCTGGTGCATATCGCCCACAATTGCGAGGTCGGGCGCGACTGCCTGTTCGCGGGTCAGGTCGGCATCGCCGGGTCAGTCAGGATCGGCGACAATGTGATCCTGGGCGGGCAGGTCGGCGTGGTCGACAACATCTTTATCGGCGACGGCGTGGTCGCGGGCGGCGGCACCGTCATTCTGTCGAATGCGCCGGCAGGCCGGGTGTTGCTGGGCTATCCGGCGACAAAGATGGAAACCCATGTGGAAACCTACAAGGCGCTCCGCCGCTTGCCCCGGCTGGCCCGGCAGGTTGCCGATCTGCAAAAAGCAGTTTCAAAACCCCGCAACTCAGACTAAATCAGCGCCAGTGGAGGCGCGAGGATCCGATGGCGAACAGCGTGCAGGACAA
>Ga0316207_10003842_pt1 | contig 13571 bp, 13 predicted proteins | sample 6weekpyrite_MG_FD_204943 | JGI IMG/M metagenome (GOLD analysis project Ga0316207, IMG submission 204943) | Microbial mat bacterial communities from mineral coupon in-situ incubated in ocean water Damariscotta River, Maine, United States -... | ecosystem: Environmental > Aquatic > Marine >... | reverse complement strand
TAGTGAATTCAAAAAATGCGCCGTTATCACCATGGATGGTGGGTATGTAGAAAATGCAGGAGCAATTTTCTACCACCTTATTGGTGATAAGCAGATTTTTGAATTTGCTAGGCGCGTCAAGAGGTTGTGCTATAAATGTACGGTCAACTGATTTTTCTAGGTTTAACACAAACATACAACGGTTGATAATTTTTCAGAATACCCAGGGTGATTTAATAATGAATATAGTCATGGTCGATAGCGGACAACTTGCGGGTGATCCTGATTTTCCAGAAGTTAACCTGCCCAAATTCGGCTGGTCACAATTTGTCGCCTTACCCGTTGATGAAATTGATGAACGTTGCTGGCGGGCTGATATTATTATTAGCACCAACACACCGATTAGTGCCCAGGTCATCAAAGAGTCATTTAAATTAAAACTCATTGTGACCGCAGGTGAAAATTGTCAGCATATTGATAAAGCTGCCGCGAGAGAAAGAGGTGTTGTCGTTTGTAATGTACCTGGTTTAACTGGGGATACCCCTGAGAACGCTCAAAAAATTTGCGACCAGGTGGTTGCCAATATAAATGCCTGGTTAGATAAAAAACCGGTTAATGCAATTGATTAAACATGCCAAATGAGTATAATTCTCATTTGTAAATAACCCCCAAGGATAAAATAATGAATGACCTGATAGCCACATTACTAGATTGCCCAAACCTGAGCCTACGTCTACTGGATTCAAATACTGGCCGTTCAATAAAAACAGTAAACCATGATCAATTACAGAAAATACTGGTAGATCAACAGCTTAACTGTTCAAAAGACTGTGGAAATATGAGTTGCCAAAACCGTTCTTTTAAAGATTAAAGCAGTTTATCCGTGATCACACACGAATAAACTGTTTTTCAATCACTTACAAATTCTTTCTTCTAGCTCTTACTGCTTCAGCTAATTCTCTTAATAATACCTGTGTCTCATCCCAGGCAATACAGGCATCGGTAATGCTTTGACCATAAACCAGGTCATTTTTATCTTCAACATTCTGGCGCCCTGCCACCAGATGACTTTCCAGCATTACACCCATGATATTGTCATTACCCGCTTCAATTTGAGCCGCCACATCACGACATACAAGCAGCTGACGGTTATGATCTTTTTCACTATTGGCATGGGAGCAATCAATCATCAGGTGTGTATTCTGTCCACTTGCCTGTAACTTGTCTGTCGCATGTTTTACATTAGCCGCATCATAATTGGGTTCTTTGCCACCACGTAAAATAATATGGCAGTCTTCATTACCGGTGGTTGAAAAAATGGCCGAGTGCCCCTGTTTGGTTAAAGACATAAATACATGGGGGCGCGAGGCCGCCTGTATTGCGTCAACCGCTACTTTTAAACCACCATCGGTAGCATTTTTAAAACCGATTGGACAGGATAAACCCGACGCCAGTTCTCTATGCCCCTGGCTCTCGGTGGTTCGTGCTCCAATGGCTCCCCAACTAACCAGATCAGCAATATACTGGGGGCTGATTAAATCTAAATATTCAGTTCCTGCGGGTACGCCCATATCCGCAATATCCAGTAATAAACTGCGGGCCTGACGCAGGCCATGATTAATATTGAAGCTATCATCCAGATGTGGGTCATTAATTAAGCCCTTCCAGCCCACGGTTGTCCGCGGCTTTTCAAAATAAATTCGCATGACGATGCAAAGATCTTCTGACAGCTCATCTATCAGGGGTTTTAGCCGATTAGCATATTCACGCCCGGCTTTTGTATCATGTATGGAACAAGGACCAACAATGACCAGCAGGCGGTCACTTTCACCCTGCAATATTTCATGAATAGCCTGACGCGCACTGTGTACCGTTTCTGATGCACTATCAGTTATGGGGTATTCACGGTGCAACTCGTCTGGAGGGAGTACTTCCTGTAGGCCGGAAATACGTAAGTCATCTGTTTTATACTTCATGTATTTTCATTTTGGGTTAATTGGGTTGGGTAGTATATATGATGAATGGTGTTTCATAAATAACGAGATAGCAAAATTACAGACACTTTCTAAAGCCCTGTAAATATTTCCTGTTTTTCGAGATAACGTACACACCTTGTCATAAATAATTTTACCAGTCGGGATGTATTGCGATTACTTGGGTAAATAGCCGAAAGTATCGTCGGTGCAAATCGCCAGTCAGGCATGACCTCAACCAGCTTACCTTGCTCCAGTGCCCGTGCACAGATTATGGCGGGTAGATTGGCTATCCCCTGATGATCCTCGGCTGCATATTGAATCCCGCTCATTTCATTCATTGATAATGCGCTATTAATCCTGATTTTGCATGATGTCTCGCCCCGAAAAAACTCCCAGCTAATTTGACCCCGCCAACCACCAAAAGTAAGTAAACGGTGAGCGACAAGCTCATCCGGGTGATTCAGCTCACCCTGTTGTTTAAGGTATTCAGGCGAAGCAACTAATAAATGCCGATATTCCAGTAATCGACGCGCAACCAGCGAACTGTCTTCAAGCTCACCAACACGCAACGCAATATCAACACCATCTTCTATAAGGTCAACATAACGCTCAGTCACCAGTACTTTTACATTTGTTTTTGGGTAAGCTTGTTGATAATCACAAATAAGTGGGGTGACCAGCACTTCCGCAATATTAGGTGGAATAGACAGGCGAAGTGTCCCTACAACTTCAGACTGCCTGTTACTAATTACATTAGCTCCGTTTTCAAACTCATCCAAACCTCTTCGACAGTATTGAAAATACTCTTGCCCCGTTTCGGTCAATCGTAAGCGTCTTGTTGAACGCTCAATAAGCCGAATACCCAGGCATTTCTCTAACTCCGAGACCTTTCGACTGACAGTAGAAATGGGTATTCCCAGCTGCCTGGATGCCTCAGTGAAGCTTTTATATTCAATAACCCGTACAAAAAGAGCCATCGCATTCAAATCAGGTGACATCGTTATATTCCATATATGGGAAATTGTTTATCAATAAAGCCATCTATTTCTATATTAGGAATTTAAGTATGATTTTGCAACCACTAAAAAATACTACGGAGTTCAGAATATGTCTTTAATCCCACTCAAAAATGCAATAACCACTCTAATTGCTGTTCTGTTTTTACAAACCGCCTTTCAATCTGTAGCCAATGCAGGAAATGACCCGCAATGTAGAACAGATATTCAAACCTTACTAAATAAATATCAAAAAGCCTTAAACACCAGTGACACTCAAAAAGTGATACCGCTTTACACAAATGATGGTGTTTTTATGCCCTCAAATAAACCCACATCCATTGGCCAGACACAGGTAAAAACAGCCTACCAGCATGTATTTAAAACACTGGATTTAAACGTAAATTTCCACATTGATGAAATAGAACGTCACGGGGATATTGCATTTGTGCGCACAACATCAGACGGTGAAATTAAATTGCTAGAAAAAAACACCACCATTAAAAATAATAGTCGCGAACTTTTTATTTTGAAGCGTACTGATAGCGAATGGAAAATTTATCGTTATATGTTTAATGAAGTGAGTTAACTCATTTTTAGTAAATATCAGACTATGAAAATCAGTAATACAAAGGCAAATTATGGCCTGCTAAGTATTTTATTACACTGGCTAATGGCAGTCTTATTAACAACGTTATTTATTACAGGCTTATATATGACCAGCCTGGATTATTACGATCCTTTGTATCATCGTCTTCCACACTGCATGCAGCAGCCGCACTAAAGCACCATTTCATAGATAAAGACAACACACTTAAAAGAATGACAACTCAACTTCTAAACAACACTAAATAAGAGACCCTCAATGAAACTAACAAACTTTATAACACACAACTTATTTTCTAATTTATCTAGCACGAGTGTACTAATCGCCTCACTCATTACTTTATCTCCTGCTCTAGCTGATAACTACACTATTGATAACGGAGGCGCACACTCTTCAATCCAGTTTAAAATTTCCCACCTGGGTTATAGCTGGTTATGGGGGCGCTTTAATGACTTTGAAGGTAACTTTAATTATGACAACAATAATTCTTCAAATTCAAATGTTGAGGTTACGGTTAATGCCGCCAGCATTGACACAAATCATGCAGAACTAGACAAACATTTACGCACAGGGGATTTTTTAGAAATTGATAAATATCCCAATATAAAGTTTGTTAGCACTCAATATACTGAAACCAATAAGAAAAAAGGAAAATTAAAAGGAAACCTGTCATTTCATGGCGTCACCCGAGAAATAGAAATTGATTTAACACATGTAGGTGCGGGTAAAGACCCATGGGGTGGTTACCGCCGTGGCTTTGAAGGCTCAACTCGCATTGCATTAGCCGATTACGGTATAAAGAAAAATCTTGGCCCCGCTTCAGCGGAACTTGACCTGATTATTTCACTGGAAGGTATTAAGAAATAGTATTCTACGAATTACAAAGAGCTAAGAGAATACAAATGCACGTAGGGTAGATCAAGCGAAGTGGATTCACCGATTCGAGTACACCGGTGGTTCCGCGTTGCTTGATCCACCCTTCTACAGTTAATAATATTTCACTGCAGCTCTGTGACAAAACTTTTCTATTTAATAAAGCAACGCACTAACATTAAAACATGTCTGAGCAAATACAAGTTATGCGGTCAATTTAGATAACCATTGATGAAACTGATGCAAGTCATTAAATTGCTGATCAGGTTCAGCTTCATTCCAATCCCAGTGCTGTTCAAAGCGTTTAATCCATACCGCATCTATTCCAGCATTTCTGGCACCCTGTATATCATGCACTGGATGATCACCCACATGTAATGTCTGCACCGGGCTCACCCCTGCTTTCTCCATTGCACTAATAAACATTGCAGGATGGGGTTTTGCCGCCTGCACATCAGCTGCGGATATCTGAAAATCAAAATAATCAGCCAGGCCGGTTTTGCTAATATGTGCATTACCGTTGGTGAGTGCTGCCAGTGTGTATTTTGTTTTTAATGTGGATAACACAGGAATCACATCATCAAATAAATTAACTTTCTGTCGCGCCTCATAAAATACTTTAAATGCAGTTTCAACCCATTCACTCGAATCATTAGTTTCAAATGCAAGTTGCTTCAGATGCACACGCCGTGCGGCGGACAAATCATGTATTAGCTCAGGTTGTGCCTGAATTAACTGCTTGCGCTTTAAGCGTAATTGCTCAACATTATAAGTAGCGGTAATCTCTGGTTTATTCTCCGCTAACCAGTTATAAAGTGTTTGCTCTGCCTGTTGTATTGTGGGCATACACGGCCATAATGTGTCATCTAAATCAAAACAAATCAATTTGTACATTTAAGGGCACCTCTAATAATAGGTTGTGGCCTCTGGCTTTGCTCCCTGATCAGGATCAAGGCATGTTTTCGAAAGCATGCTTACTGCCTGGTGAGAAAGCATAACGCAGAGCCTGGTCAGGGAGTAAAGCCCCGTAGGGCGCGACCTGAAGCATACATCTGCGGCGTTGCGAGCCTTGGCAATGGAATAACCATTGCACTGCGGCTCGCGCCTTGCAGCTGCACGCTTCAGGTCACGCAGAGGCCACAATCTATTATTAGAGATGCCCTTAAGGGCATCTCTTGTAAGGGCATCTCTTATTAATTACTGGCGCCCTGTTTCGAGATAACCACATAAGCCGGAGAAGAAAAAGATTTTTGAAATTCATTCAATAACACTCTTGCCTGTTCACGTTGTTCAAACCGTCCAACCCGAACATTATATTTTGTTGCACCTGAACTAGAGATAAAGTCACTCAGATAGGCATCAAACTGTTTCGTTTTAAGTTTTTCTATGAAGCTATTCGCATTTGCCTCACTCGCAAACATGCCCGCCTGTATTGAATAATACCGCTTAGCTGATTCTGCGCTGTCTTCTTTTGCAACTCCCTGTACATCCTGTGTTTTATTAGCGACCGTTGATGTTTTTTTATCACCGGTATTTATAACTTTTTTTCCTGTATCCTTTTTCTTAGCTAAAGGCGCAACAACTCTATTATTCTGGGTATTTTTATTCTGGGTATTTTTATTCTGGGACTTTTCAGTCCTGGCGACTTCACCTGGTTTATTAACTTCTTTTTTCTTTTCAACTATTTTTTTAGGGGCCGATTTAATCGGTTTCTTTTTCGTCTCTACTTTCTTTTTCGTCTCTACTTTCTTTTTGGTTACTGGCTTAGCTATTTTTTTCTGTGTTTTCTTTTCTGCTTTTAAACCCGCTTTTTCCTTGCTTATTTTTTTCTGTGCTTTCTTTTCTACTTTTTTACTGGTTTCTGGTTTGTCTGTTTTTTTAGGTTTGGGCTTGTTAGCCTCACCTTTAACCACTTCATTAATTGTTGTAGCGACTGCTTCAGGCTTCTGCGTAATTTCAGCCGCATTTTTTCTTTCTCCTACCTGGCTTAAACTACCTGTAGAAAACAAATTTTTCGCCCCAAGGTAATAACCCGATATAAAGGCCGCAATTACGAATCCAGCAAAAACTAAAGCAACTTTTTTAATTTGATCTTCATTGATTACAAAGGCTTTCATTTCTTATTTCATTCTCATCTTATTGTTAAATACCCTGGTCTATATTGCGGGCTTAATACTGTACAACCAGTAATTGATTACTTCCGACATTCCATTGAAGTTAGATATTTTTGTAACTGTTTAAACAATGAAAGATTAACCGCAGCCATAACCGACCTTGGCGTTAAGGTTTTTTTAAACACTTTATCACCCCCAAAAGTTTTAGCACAGCCACCTGCTTCAGTTAAAATCAGTTGCCCAGCCACATAATCCCATAGCTTTTGCCCTCCATGAATATTAATCTGGCAACGTCCAGCAGCCAACCAACACCAGTCTAGTGCACCAGAGCCAAAATTGCGCTGTGATGCATAGGGATGCTCACGAGACAGGCAGACCCGCATTTCCGGTGTGAGACGTTTAAAGTCAATTTGTGCGGTGCATTGATTCAAATACTCACGTTCGGTCTGGCTTCTCAGTGGCTGGCCATTAAGCCAGGCACCCTTACCTTTGATTGCGCTGAAAGTCTCATTTCTATTGGGGTCATAAATTACACCTAATACAACTTCATTTTTGATAACTAGTGCAATAGATACGGAAAAAATCGGAATTCCGCTGGCAAAATTACTGGTGCCATCTAATGGATCCAAAACCCACACCCCCAGCGCATCACTATCCAGTTGGGCCTGTTGCTCAGCTTCCGTCATTTCCTCACCCAATACCGCATACTCGGGCCAGTGCTGTTGCAAACTGGCAATCATGGCTTTTTGCATTTCAGAATCCGCCTCTGTCACCAGGCTGCCATCCTGTTTAAAACGATAGGCCACCTGATTATAGCGCGGCATAATTTGTTCAACGGTATGTTGCTTTATTATTTCTTCTAGTTGTTTTAATATTTTTTTCATTTTGTAAACAATGCAATTGATTCCACATGGGCGGTATGGGGGAACATATCCATTACACCTGCCTCCTCCAGTGTATAACCATATTCATGAACCAGTACATGGGTATCACGGGCCAGTGTAGCAGGGTTACATGAAACATAAACAATACGTTTAGCGTTTAATTTACCAATGTATTTAAGCATTTCCATGGCACCTGAGCGAGGCGGGTCGAGCAAAATCTTATCGTAGGTTTGCTGAACCCCCGCTCTATTTAACCAGGGCTCATGTGAAATATCCTTAGACAAATCCGCCGCATAAAACTGAACGTTTTCAATATTATTTCGCAGTGCATTCTCCCTGGCTTTTATAACCATGCTCATCGTACCTTCAACACCGGTTACTTCAGCACACTGCCTCGCCATGGCCAGGGTAAAATTACCCAGGCCACAAAATAAATCCAGCACCTTATCCTGTGAGTTCAGCTCTAACATCTGCAATGCATTACTCACCATTGACTGGTTTATTTCGTTATTTACCTGGGTAAAATCATTTACCTGAAATTCAATAGCGACCTGTTGTTCTTTTAATGTGTAACTTAATACCGATGGATCTGCTGGCCACAGTGCGCTTATGCTATCCGGACCACCGGGTTGCAGTAAAATTTGCAGGTTATGTTGTTTAGCAAACTCGGTTAAAGCCGACTTATCACTTTCGGATAGCTCTTCAAGGTGGCGAAATACCAATGCGGTTTTTGTATCATCTACTGCCACTTCGATTTGTGGAATGGTTTCCCTGGCTTGCATCTTTAGAATCAGCGCTGATAAGTCAGAAATACGTAAACCAACTGATTCGTGTAAAACGGGACAGTTTAGAATATCGGCTAAAAATGAATTACCTTTTTCACGAAACCCCACCAGCACTTTTTCTTTTTTATACACATACTTCACACTTAAACGGGCTTTTTGCCGATAGTGCTTCATTGGCCCCCGCAAGGGTGTCAGTATTTTATTTGGTTGCACCTGGCCCAGATGCTGAAACTGCTGCATCAGTGCATCCTGCTTGCTACGAATCTGCGCTTCATGATCCTGGTGTTGCATACTACAACCACCACACACGGTAAAATGTTCACAGATGGGTTCAACTCTGTCGGGTGATGCTTTTAAAATATTTACCGCACGAGCTTCATCATACTTTTTGTTCTTGCGGGTATATTTAAATTCTACGACTTCATTGGTTAATGCAAAATCAACAAACACGACCTTACCATCAATGTGTGCAACGCCTCGTCCCTCAGGGCTTAATGATTCAATTGTGACTTCTACCAACTCTTCTGGCATACGTTGCCTGCGTTTTCTTCTCGACATATAAATAATTCTTTGTATTTTGTAGGTGCTCCTTCAGATGCACACAGGAGTAACATACTGCCCCCTGTGCACCTGAAGGAGCACCTACATTAATTGTTCAGGCAGGGAAAATGCCTGTTGATAAATAACGATCTCCACGATCACAGATAATAGAAACTATGAGCGCATTTTCTACCTGCTCACATAATTTTAAAGCCGCAGCTACAGCACCTCCGGATGATATTCCGCAGAAAATACCTTCTTCAGTAGCCAGCCGATGTGTAACTTCCTCTGCCAGTTGCTGCCCAATATCAATAGTGACATCGACCAGGTTTTCATCAAATATGCCTGGTAAATATTCTTTCGGCCAGCGACGAATACCTGGAATTTTAGAACCTTCTTCTGGTTGCACACCCACAACCTGAATATTCGAGTTCTGCTCTTTGAGATAACGCGAGGTTCCCATAATCGTCCCCGTTGTCCCCATGGCACTAACAAAGTGAGTGACCTGGCCTTTGGTATCACGCCAGATTTCAGGTCCTGTTCCCTTATAGTGGGCAATCGGGTTGTCCTTATTATTAAACTGGTCCAGCACTATACCCTTACCTTCCCGCTGCATATGCAGGGCAAGATCACGGGCACCTTCCATACTTTGTTCCTGACTAACACTGATTAACTCTGCTCCGTAGGCCTTCATGCTGGCCCGACGTTCCTCACTCATATTATCGGGCATAATCAGCACCATTTTATAACCTTTAATAGCCGCTACCATCGCCAGGGCGATACCCGTGTTTCCACTGGTGGCCTCTATTAAAGTATCACCGGGCTTAATCTCACCCCGTGCTTCCGCCAGATTAATCATGCTTAACGCGGGGCGATCTTTTACTGAACCCGCCGGGTTATTACCCTCGAGTTTTACCATTACAATATTATTATTCGGCACCAGGCGTTGCAGGCGCACCAGTGGTGTATTACCGACAAAACTCTCTAAGGTCGGAAAATCTTCAGGATGCATATTTTAAAGTCTCTTTCAAAATTAGTTTTTATAGAAAAAGCTGTTAGAATCAACCGAATAACTATAAAGCTTCAGGGAATTCAGGACATTATCACATATTTCAATAAAATCAGTGAGACGTTGTAGTTAACTTAATGAATTCAAAAACACTTTATCTTAGCCTGTTACTATTACCCGACAGTCTGTTTGCTGCAGATTCCATCGATACGCTTGCTATGCTTGGCTCAGAGGCCATGTATCTCGATGAGATGCCGGTTATCATCTCTGCAACCCGCCTTTCCCAACCACTGAATGAGTCTCCGGTTTCAACTACAGTTATTGATCGCCAGATGATCGATGCTTCCGGCGCTCAAACTATACCGGATATTCTCCGGTTAGTACCCGGATTTACTGTGGGCTATCTCAATGGAAACCACGCGGTTGCAACCTACCATGGACACAGTGGTCGTTTATCTAATCGCATACAGCTGGTTATTGATGGTCGTTCAGTTTACTTACCCACCCAGGCGGGTGTTTCCTGGTCAGACCTGGTTATTACTGTTGATGATATTGAGCGAATTGAAGTCGCCCGTGGCCCTAATGCCTCGACCTATGGCAATAATGCCTTCCTGGCGGTGGTGAGTATCACCACTAAGCATGCATCTGAGGGTGCGGGGCACTATATAAAAAACACCGTGGGTGCCCATGATACAGCGGATGTTCTTTACCGTTTCGGTGAGCAGTTTGATAATCTGGATTACCGAGTTTCAGTAGGCACAAAAAACAATTCTGGCACCGACCTGCTAAAAGATTTTACTGAAACAGACTATTTAAGCTACCGACTCGATTATCAATTAGATCTATCTACTCAGCTTTATTACTCAGGTGGTATTCAGGGCAGCGAGTATGGCGCTGTGCTGGAAAACTCATCGGACCTGGACAATGATATAGAAGCAACCACCGCTTTTCAGCAATTACGGCTTGAGCATAGTCTTGAGAATGACACGAGTTTAGTTGTGCAGTATTTCTACAACTACACAAAAAATTTTACTTCTGAATTTAATTCAACCATATCACTCTCAGATCTGGGCCCCCCATTTACCAATATTGATGATTTTGATATTTTTGATACCTTCGAACTGGAATCAGAGCGACATGACCTGGAAGTTTCCTATTACTACAATCCAATGGATTCGTTACGCCTTGTCTCGGGTGGTAGTGTGCGCTCGGATAAAGTCATCGCCGATAATGTGTTTCACCCGAACACTGATAACTCGCTCATGCTTTACCGTTTATTTACCCATGGTGAATACGCCCTGACAGATGATATTTTAATAAATGCGGGTTTTATGGTCGAAGAAAATGATATCTCAGGAACAGACGTAGCACCCCGGTTGGCATTTATATATCACTTAAACAACCAGCACTCTTTTCGCCTGAGCGCATCAAAGGCCACCCGCACACCTACCATTTTTGATGAAAATGGCTACATAGCGGTGCAGCAACAACTAACCCAGGATGGTGGACAACCACTTGATAATCCGCTTCTGGAAGGAGTACTGGGTGGTGATGTTATTGTCGATGCTGATATTTATGCTTCCGGCAATGTAGATTCTGAGGAAATCACTTCGTTTGAGCTGGGCTGGATGGCACAACTTCTGGACAACAGACTGATAATTGATATCAAACTATTCTCGGATGAAACCGACAGATTAATTGAAACGGTTAATTTTATTGGTGATGTACCCACCGAAAATATTGATGACCTATTTGGTCAGGATAATTCTCGAACGGGCGCAGCCGACTTTAGCAATAGCGCTGGCACAGAAACACACGGGCTTGAGTTTTCCAGTGATTACAATATCTCAGATGACTGGCGGCTTTATACTTTTTTTGCCTATGTTGAACTGAAAGCAAAGATCACCAATAACAGCATTGATCCAATCAATCATACTGGCATTATTGGTCGACTAGAAGAAACAACACCCAGGCGCAGTTTTGGTGGCATGCTCATAAAACAATGGAAAAACGACCTGGATACCAGCCTGTCTGTTTATCACGTAGGCGACATGGACTGGTTAGATCGTACCCATAGCCGAACCAATCCGGCACTGAGCTACAGAGACAGATCCGCAGAACCCTATACAAAAATTGACTTTGTAATACGCAAAACGCATAAAACTGTCGGAGGACAAGTAGACTTCTCACTGATCCTGCAAAATCTTAATGGCACCCATTTCGATTACACACGAACTAATTATCTCGAACCAACTCGTCAGACTGTTGATGTTCCCGGAAGCGAACAGGATCGCAGGGGCTATTTTGAGCTTGCCTTTAAGTTCAATTAAGTAGAATAATTGACTAAGAATATTGTCATAAAATTATCTGGTGAAAAGGCCAGACTTAAACCATACACACTAACAGGATGAATAATTTACAGGGAAAATGCAAAGGATGATATTCAAATGTAGCCTTATCAGAAAGAAACAGTGTGGGTTTAAACCATACCGCTTCTTTGTGTCTGCTACATTATCAATTATATTAGGCCTCCTTCTGTTAGCGCCACCACTTAATTTACAGGCTGCGCCTACAGAAAATAAAATACTCATTGTCCACCAGAAAGCCCATGGTTTCAGTCAAAACCTCATCGAGCAACTACAGCAGGCATTTTCAATAAATGGTTACCAGACAGGTAAAATGATAATTGAATCAGAGCGACTGGATTTACTAAAGTTAAAAGACCAGCAGCTAATAATTTCTATTGGCAGCCAAGCGACAAAAACCCTGTTAGAAGCCAATATAAAAACACCCATATTAAGTGTACTTATTCCACGACATATTTCCAAATCATTGCAGGCAGCCCACCCCGAAAAGAAAAACTGGAGCAGCCTTCTTATAGACCAGCCTATAGAAAGGCAATTTCATTTAATTACAAGCATTTTAGGCCCTAATAAAAACACGGGAATTTTACTTGGCCCCTATACAAAAGACCTGAACAAAAAAATAAATAAAGCCTCTGTTAATACTTCTCATAATATTAACATAGAAATAATTGAAAACTCAGATCAGTTAACGACATCACTTAAAGCCTTAAACCATTCTGTAGACGTATTACTTACTCTACCTGACCCAATTGTTTATAACAAAAATACCATACGCGGATTTTTACTATTAGCCTACCGTAATAAGCAGCCTATTATTGGATTTTCCAAGGCCTATGTTAAGGCCGGTGCAATTGCTGCAATTTACTCAAAACCAGAACAGATCAGTAAACAGATACTTGATATTGCAAAAAACTTTTTTACTAATGGCACGTTTAAACACAAAAACCATTACCCCGAAGAATTCTCTGTCGCACTAAACAAAAACATTGCGCGCTCTCTTGGCATTAAACTGGAGTCAGAAAAAATAATTATAAAACAGATAAAAAAGGCCGGGATTAAGTAGATGAGAAACTGGGGCATTAATAAACGCGTTATGTTTTTAGCTTTGTTACCCACATTGCTAATTGCCATATCTCTTGCCACTTACTTTAGCTTTAACCGTTATTCATATATTGAAGACGCCTTTCACATTAAAGGTCAACTGATTGCAAATAACCTTGCACCAGCAAGTGAATATGGCGTATTTGCCGGTAACCTTGAGATACTCGAACACCTGATAAACAATACGTTACAGGAAAATGATATTACTAACATCACTATTAGCAATAAATACAATGAAGCACTCATTAGCCGAACACGTAAAATAAAACCGCCTGAAACCATACTGCCTATTTTTATAATTCCAAAAGAATTTAAATACTCAGCCAGCATTATTGGTAGTGA
>Ga0316207_10003841_pt1 | contig 13575 bp, 15 predicted proteins | sample 6weekpyrite_MG_FD_204943 | JGI IMG/M metagenome (GOLD analysis project Ga0316207, IMG submission 204943) | Microbial mat bacterial communities from mineral coupon in-situ incubated in ocean water Damariscotta River, Maine, United States -... | ecosystem: Environmental > Aquatic > Marine >... | reverse complement strand
TGCTGTGTGAAATTTGAATATCATCCAGGTAGAAGTCTGGCCATCCTGCACCGGTGGTTTCCAATTCCCAACGATAGGTGTGTGTGCCTTCAGGGACGATTACTTGTCGTTCGCGCCAGCCGCTGGTTTCAGCGCTGTAAGAACCCCAGTAAACGCCATCAATAAAGAGACTTGCCCAATCTCGACCTGAAAGCCAGAAGGTGAGTTTGGTGTGGACTTCATTAATCGCAATTTCAGTGGAAACAGTAGTAGGTCCTGTTTGGAATGCTGGGCGCATGGAGTGTGAACCACTGTGAGCCCGACCATTGGAAATGGCCCAAACACCACTGAAATCCTGCGACAAATAGTCGCCTTCAAATCCGAATGAAGTGGTGCCTTCGCTCACGGGAGTGCTGTGTGAAATTTGAATATCATCCAGGTAGAAGTCTGGCCATCCTGCACCGGTGGTTTCCAATTCCCAACGATAGGTGTGTGTGCCTTCAGGGACGATTACTTGTCGTTCGCGCCAGCCGCTGGTGTCAGCGCTGTAAGAACCCCAGTAAACGCCATCAATAAAGAGACTTGCCCAATCTCGACCTGAAAGCCAGAAGGTGAGTTTGGTGTGGACTTCATTAATCGCAATTTCAGTGGAAACAGTAGTAGGTCCTGTTTGATTTGCAGGGCGCAATGAATAACCCCCTGTATGAGCCCTGGTCGTTTCAACTTGAAAATCGCCAGAAAATCCTTGTGTGGTTGCATCTTCAAACCCAAAGAGAGCAACTGCTGTGGTATTGCTAACTGCTTTAAAGCTAATTTCAAATGGGTCACTGGAAAGTACGCCATCATTAACAACCAGCTGAGCTTTGTAGTCGCCCAATTGATCTGCAATTACTTGAGGACTCTCTGCGGTAGCAACAGAAAAATCAGCAGTACTTCCTTGAGGTCGCTGTAACCAGCTCCATTGATAGGTTAGTTCGTCTTCATTTAGGTCTACACTGAGTGAACCGTTTAATGTAATAGCTGAACCAGTTGTTATGTTATTTGTTTTTTGAACATACGCTTTAGCAATGGGTTTGATGTTACCCGCATTGATAGTAACAACATCAGGTGAACTATTTTCAGTACCATCATTCACAATCAATGAAATTTCATAAGTACCATCCATATCCGGCGCGAATGTTGGCATTGAAGCACTAGTGTCTGACAAAGTTGCATTACTACCTTGCGGCTTGGTTTCAATAGCCCAGAGAAATGTAAGCACACTGCCTTCAATATCAGCACTAAAAGTCCCATCCAGCTCAACCGTAGTGCCTGTTGGTACTAATTGATCAAATCCGGCATCAGCAATTGGCGCAAAGTTTAATGTGGAAACCTTTACTGTTACAGGCGCACTATTGATTTGCCCATCGTTCACAACAAGTTTGACAATGTAATCACCGGCTTTATCGATTGTAAACTCAGGGGTGCTACTTGTTTCATTCGCAAGAACAGCGGTACTATCCTGCGGCATAGACTCAAAAGACCACGCATAAGTTAAATCATCCCCATCGTGATCAGATGATTGGGTACCATCCAGTGAAACTGTCTGTCCTAACTGAGCACTTTGGGCGGGCCCAGGATCAGCCAAAGGCGGCGTGTTGATAGCACCAGTGTTTGTTACAGAGAGTGCAATGGTTTGGACAGATTCGCCACCAGCACTATCTACTGCTTTCAGTTCAACAAGATGAGTGCCTTTACTTAAAACTTTGGTGATACTTGGGCCGTTTCCTAGTTCTCCATCAATACTGGAAACCCAAGTTAAATTGCTGCCGTTTAATATGCCATCTTCTGTATCCGATGCTTGACCAGTAAAGTCAATGGCGTCTCCATCGACAAAAGAACTACCATTGGCGGGTTCTGCTACACCAACAACAGGGAGGGCATTACTGGAATTATTTGTCTGCCCGGTGCCGATAGAAAGCGTAATAAAGTCGGTATGAGTAAGGCCTTTGCTATCTGTAGCGGTTAGAGCAATGGTATGAGCACCAGCACTAAGTTTACTTGTAATACTTGCCCCTGTACCTAAATCCCCATCTTTTGTTGATTTCCAGGAAAGAGAAGTTGAAGATAAAGCACCATCTTCAGTATCAGTGGCAGCACCTGTAATTGTTATGTCGTCATTAACGGTATAGTTTACATTGCTAGGTAGCGCGTCAATGCTAGCTGTTGGTTGAGAATTATTGGTTGCTGCGGACTGATCTCCAACAAAGATTGTTACAAAATCTGAATGAGTCAACCCATCGCTATCGGTTCCTGTGAGTGAGACAGTATGAGCACCATCGGATAGCGTAACTGATATATCAGCTCCTGTACCGAGATCTCCATCTTTACTGGATTTCCAGGTTAAAGAAGTTCCGTTCATTGAGCCATCTTCTGGATCAGTTGCTGAACCTGATAGATCAATGGAGGCATTAGAACTAAAGTTGCTGTTAGTTAAATCATTGATATTGACTGTTGGTTGCTTGTTTTGTTCGGTGGCTTCTTCACCGCCACCGCAAGCGGTTAAGAAGACTACAATTAAAATAGAAAAGGCGTACTTCATACTTCACTCCCTGACTTTGTTATAATTTATGAGGTTATACTAATATATTTTATAACCTCTACGAAAGAGCCACTTTGGGCATTTCCGCATCCTGGTAAAGCAAAACCATTTTCAGACATTTGTAAGTTATTAATTGTGAAGTAAATTACTATTTAAAAAATAATTTTAAAAAAATTGAGAAACCAGTTAAACGATTACCTGAACTTGTAAGACAAAGCTTACAAATAGAAACTATGGGGCACCCAAACCAAATCGCCAAATAGACTCATTTTAAATCAATTACTTAGACGTCTCCGGCAAATAAATTCTGATGGGTACTCCACAACTGAATGGTTTCCAAATGTCCTGATTAGTAGTTTCATAAGTTTTGAATTTGGCCAAAATGTTAGTAATACAATTAAACCGCCCCACCCAAAACTTAGTTTTTACGTCAAAGGTTGCATACTAGTCGACGATACTAATGCTTTATATTAAAACCACCGGATTCGGGGTTGATATTTATTATCACATTACGGTAATATCTATACATGATAATATCATTTGGGAACAAGCTTGCCGAGGATTTTTACTTTGATAAAAAATCGAAAGATGTGCGGAAATTTCCAAAGGAGATTCACCGTGTAACAAGGCGTAAAATGCTATATTTACACGACGCAGCGGAATTAAAAGATTTACGCATACCGCCAGGGAATCGGCTAGAAAAGCTAAAAGGAGAGTTATCAGAGTTTCATTCCATACGAATTAATGACCAATGGCGAGTTATCTTCAAATGGATTAATGGTAACGCCAGTGAGGTAGCAATTGTCGACTACCATTGATTGCGCAAGAGGTATTAACAAATGAAAGAACCGAAAAACCCTTTTCATCCAGGCGAAATCTTATTAGAAGAATTTCTTAAACCTATGGAAATGTCTCAGGCCGCTTTTGCAAAAAAACTAGGATGGACGACAACGAGACTTAATGAGCTGATAAAAGGCAAACGAGGCATTTCAGCAGAGTCTGCTTTAGATCTGGCACAAGCTTTAGGTACAACACCAAAACTCTGGATGAATTTGCAAGCTACATGGGATCTGGAGAAGGCCATAAAACTTAGAAACAAAGTTGCCTAGTGTAATTAAGGCACCAAATTTTTCCACATTGATTCTTGTTTCTATTTTGCTAGCAATCAATCATGCATGGTCTGCTATGTGACATTTCTTACTAATTAGATAGTTAAACCCTGAAACGGCTACTCTCGGATATTATTACCATTTAACCATGAAGAAGTTAATAACTTAACATCGTAGTTTTTAGCTGTACTACAAGTTTAAAATTAATTCCTGAGTAAATATCTATAGTCAAGAACACAATTAAGTGACAGAAATTGTAACACCAGATTACATCAGAATTGATTTTTCATCCGATTGGATTAGGGAAGTTTCAAAGCAAGATGGTAGCTTATAACTATTATTGATGTAACGTAAATATTTTGAGGAAAGGTGAAGATTAACGTCACTGCCTACAGGCGGGGCTGGCTCAGCAATAGGTCTTTGCACAACTAATGTAAGCTCTTCCGCGACTTTACAGTGGAATTCTTTATAAGCCCCCATGTCGAAAACTTCCAATACACTTGCTTTCAATGAATTTTGCTTTATTTTTGAAAAGTGTATATTTTCAGGCTTGATAGCAATCCACTCTGCATTTGGAATAATTTTGGATTCCAAAATGAAATTACCCAAAAAAGTTTTTACCCGACCTTCCGCCATAGATTCGATAGGCAGAAAGTTTTGCCATCCCAGAGTATTTGCAGTGTCCTTGTTTATTGGGTGATCAAAAACTGAAGATGTATCCCCTTGGCGAGAGATTTTACCGTTAGCCATAACTATAATCTTATCCGCTAAAAAACGCGCTTCCTGTAAATCATGAGTAACTAAAATCACCGGGCATTCTTGAGCTTTAATAAAGTCTTTAAGCTCTTTTTGTAACTGCTTGCGTAAACGAAAATCAATTGCTGATAATGGTTCATCCAGCAATAAAAGTTTAGGTTTTATTGCCAGCGCCCGTCCTAAAGCGGTTCTTTGCTTTTGCCCGCCAGATAAAGACTGCGGATATTTATCTCTAAAATCCTGCAAGTCTAGCTTTTTTAGTAAAGCATTAACTGTATTTACTCTCTCCTGCTTAGAAACACCAAAACCAATATTCTCAAATACCGTCATATTTTCAAACAAAGCATAATCTTGAAATACAAACCCGGTAGAGCGCTGTTGTGGAGTATGATTGATTTTTCGAAATTTATTAAACCAACTTTCATCATCACATTTTATTTTACCGTCATTTGGTGTATCCAAACCAGCTAAAAGCCTTAGCAAAGTACTCTTACCACAACCAGAGGAACCAAGTACAACGGTTATCTGACCAGAGCTACCCAGTTCAAATTTGGTTTTAAGATTGAAGTCCTTTCGTTCAAACTGAATATCAACTTTAAACTCAGGCATTTAGGCTCCATTTTTTATTCAAAGAATAAACTGCGAATAAAACCACGATGGAAAAGAATAAAAGTCCAGCTGACATCCAATGCGCAGTAGTATAATCCATTGTTTCAACTGCTTCATAAATTGCTATAGAGATCACCTGGGTTTCTCCAGGAATATTCCCGCCCACCATGAGAACCACACCAAACTCACCCACAGTATGCGCAAAACCGAGAACTACAGCGGTAATTAAACCTCGTCGAATCATTGGAAGTACAACCAAGGTAAAAGTTCGCACTCGAGAGGCGCCCAGTGTATAGGCTGCTTCAATGGATTGTTTATCCAGCTTTTCAAATGCAGTCTGCAAGGGCTGTACAACAAATGGCAAAGAATAAAAACACGAGGCTATAACCAAGCCGGTAAAACTAAATGCCAAGGGTGACCCAGTAATGTCATACCAAAACTGTCCCAGAGCACCGTTTTGCCCAAGTAGAATAAGTAGGTAAAAACCTAGTACCGTAGGAGGCAGCACCAGAGGTAACGCCGTGAGGGATTCCCACAAAGGTTTAAAACGTGAACGAGTCTCAGCCAACCACCAAGCTAACGGTAAGCCAATCACTAATAAAATTAAAACTGTCACCAAGGCCAGCTTTAAGGTAAGCACAACTGGGCCTAATATCATGGTAAGTCTTCTATAGTTACATCATCTTTCGCAACATGGCGATATTTGCATGCGTATATCCAAAACCCGCAATGGTGTTTCGAATATCGTCACTTTGAATAAAGTCAACAAAATCCTGAGCTATTGTTGAGTTTCTACTTGACGTTAAAATCACTGCTTGTTGTTCAATTTCAGTATATAAATGTTGAGATGGTTTAAATGCTAAACCTCTTCTCGCTCTTGTGCTCCCAGCCTCCCACTGTGATGCAGCGATAAAGCCTACATCTACGTTGCCAGTTTGAGTGTATTGCCAGGCTTGATTGATATTCTCGCCTTTAATCACTCTAATCCCTTTCATGGAGATATTCAGATTACTCATAATTTCTTTTGCCGCAAATCCGTATGGTGCTGTTTTTGGATTTGCAAGCGCAATTGTTTTAACGGCCTTTTCATCAAATAGTTTTTTTAGATCAGCAGTAGTTTCGCATTGTAGTGCTTTGCTCCAAATGACAACTTGACCTATAGCATAAGTAAAACGACTATCTTCAACCGCTAACCCTTTTTCTACCAGCTTTAGTGGCTCCCTAGTATTTGCAGCAAAGAATATATCGTATGGTGCGCCATGCGAAATTTGCGCATAAAGTTTTCCCGTAGAACCACTACTAACTTTTACTTGATAGCCAGTCTCCTGCTCATATAGCTTTGCTATATTTTTCATTGGCTGTAAAAAATTACTGGCCACAGCAATTTTCACCTCGCCAGCGTTCGCTAGTTTAATTCCCAGGCAAAAAATTAAATAACCAAAAATCACAAGCATTTGTCTAGTGCGAATTGATAGCATCATGGTACTGCTCACTTTTTTATTTCATAAGTTAATAGTAATAGAGCAGGTCTTGTGCCATCAAACTGGTAACACATAAGTCATTGATAAATCTATCGCTAGTGAATAGTAATTGGAAATTGTTGCTATTATTGTTGCCAAACCTACAAAGACAAATTTGAAAATATTTTTGCTTTGTAGGAAGTCTTACAAATCAACATTGATTCAATCCAAAGACGAAAGAGACTATTACAAATTAAAAACCACATTTACTAATTATAATTATTGGAAGATAGAGTAATATTTTTGAATTTGGGGAAAAATTTATCTTCGTTAACAATGTATACAATGACAACCTGACAAACTTAACCTCTACTTTCAACGATATCCGTGATTTATCACAAAACATAAGGTAGTATAGATGTTAGTTTCACCGGGAACATCAGGAGCAAATGATGCACTCTATCATTCAGGAAGTGACTCAGCGAATTATTGAGCGGAGTCAACTGACCCGTCAAACCTATCTTGATAGAATTGAACAATCGCGCCAGCAAGGACCTCTACGTTCTAATTTATCTTGCGGCAATCTGGCACACGGCTTTGCAGCCTGTAACCAGGTAGATAAAAGTGACCTTTCCAGCATGAACAAGGCAAATATTGCCATTGTCTCTGCATATAACGACATGTTGTCCGCACATCAACCTTATGAAAATTATCCTCAAATCATTAAACAGGCGATACGTGATGTAGGTGGCGTAGCACAGTTTGCTGGCGGCGTGCCCGCCATGTGTGACGGCATCACTCAAGGTAACCCCGGCATGGATTTAAGTTTAATGAGCCGTGATGTCATTGCCATGTCTACAGCCATTGCTCTGTCACATAATATGTTTGATGGTACTGTGATGCTCGGTATTTGTGACAAAATTGTTCCTGGTTTATTGATTGGCGCACTAAATTTTGGTCATCTGCCAACCGTTTTTATTCCAGCCGGCCCGATGTCTTCAGGTCTGCCGAATAAAACCAAAGCCAGAGTTCGACAGGAATATGCCCAAGGTATTGTTGGCAAAGATGAACTACTAAAAGCAGAGGCTGCATCCTATCATTCACCGGGGACATGCACCTTTTATGGTACCGCGAACAGTAATCAGTTAGTTGCAGAAGTCATGGGTTTACATCTACCTGGCGCTTCATTTGTTCACCCGCATTCTGATTTACGCGAAGCACTAACTAAAGAAGCCGCGCAGCAGGTAACTCGAATGACAGACTTGGGAGAACACTACCTTCCGGTCGGCCATCTCATCGACGCCAAATCTATTGTCAACGGTTTGGTGGCATTATTAGCCACGGGGGGCTCCACAAATCACACCATGCATTTGGTAGCCATTGCGCGAGCAGCAGGTTACATTATCAACTGGGATGATTTTTCCGACATTTCTAATGCCGTCCCACTTATCGTACATATCTACCCCAACGGTTCTGCAGATATAAATGATTTTACAAAAGCCGGTGGTATGGCCTTGCTATTCAAAGAGTTATTAGATGCTCAACTATTACATGATGATGTCAAAACTATTTGCGGCCAGGGCTTAGAACCTTATACAAAAGTACCGAAACTTGAAGATGGTGAACTAGACTGGTATGACGGGCCCTTACAATCGGGTGACCCAGATGTATTAACTACCGTGAAAAAGCCGTTTAAACCCGACGGTGGGTTGTCCGTATTGCATGGTAATATTGGTCGAGCAGTGATGAAGACTTCTGCTCTTTCAACACCACAATTTGAAATTTCTGCACCTGCAGTAGTGTTTGAAGATCAGTTTGAGTTAAATGCAGCATTCAAAGCAGGCGAACTAGATAAAGACTGCGTTGTAGTCGTTCGCTTTCAAGGCCCCTCCGCAATTGGGATGCCTGAGCTTCACAGTCTGTCACCCATGCTAGGCGTCCTTCAGGATAAAGGCTTTCACGTTGCTCTTGTCACCGATGGCCGAATGTCAGGTGCATCTGGAAAAGTACCAGCCGCCATTCATGTCACACCAGAAGCTTATAAAGGCGGTGTCTTAGCAAAAGTCAGAACAGGTGATATCATAGAACTAAGCACGAAAACCGGTGAAATGACTTTGTTGGTTGATGAAGAAGAATTAGCAAATCGCGAATGTGTTTCGTTTAAAAATGCAAATCATCAGATTGGTATGGGAAGAGAAATGTTTGCAGCGATGCGTCATAATCTGACAGGGGCAGAACTGGGTGCATGTTCGCTATTTGCTGAACGCTCACAATCCTAAAGCACAGAACTTTAAATAAATAGTGATATAAAGTAAAAAATTCAACTTAAGGCCAATCTATGTCGACAAACTGGAAGTTATCTGCTGAAACTATTTTTACCCAAGGCCCTGTCGTACCGGTTATCATAATCAATAAAATTGAGCATGCAGTACCTATGGCAGAAGCCTTACTTGCAGGTGGCATCCGGGTACTGGAAGTCACACTACGTACACCAATTGCCCTTGACGTTATTGAAAAAATTGCTAAAGAAGTTCCTGATGCTTTGGTCGGTGCAGGAACAGTCGCAAATAAAAACCAATTAAAGCAGGTTGAAGATGCAGGTGGTCAGTTTGCACTAAGCCCAGGCATGACCTCAGAATTATTACAAGCGGGCCAACAATCCAGTATTGCTCTCATCCCAGGAATTGCCACCACCTCTGAGCTAATGCAAGGCTTGGATCTTGGCTATGGCTATTTTAAGTTTTTTCCTGCTGAAGCTGCAGGTGGCGTAAAGTCACTGAAATCGATTAGCGGCCCCTTTCCTGAAGTAAAATTTTGTCCTACCGGTGGCATAAGTATCGATAACTATCGTAACTACCTTGCACTTCCAAATGTAAAATGTGTTGGTGGCTCCTGGTTAACTCCGACTGAACTCATGGAAGCCGGTAACTGGCCACAAATTACAGAATTGGCCAAACAAGCGGTTAGTGAAGTTACCAATTGAGCTAGCATAATACCTCTAAAGCCCGGATTTCCCTGCCTGATATTAACCCATTATTTGAGTATACGCCTTTTGTAACAATTCCAATTCCACCGGAGAAACCGATCGAGCAGCTGTTATTTCACAAAACTTTGCGTTAACCTTTTGCGCAAGCTCAAATGGTGGGTCGATATCAGTAAAACGCGCTAATGCAACACCAATTATCTCACCAGGAACATCAATGTTGTAATGGAAATCATCGTCAATTATTACTCGCTCATCGACATCCCCAAAAAATTCATTGAGCTGTTTTCTTTGAGCGTTCTCATTCAAGGAGTCTGTTGATTTTTCTATTAAACTAGCCAAATTAGGCAAAGACTCAAAGCCTAAAACACTATTCCTATTAGAAAAATATAAAAACCGAATACGAGCACTGGAGGATTGCTTGTGAAATAAAATAATTCTATTTTGCATCTTTGTGTTTATGTTCCTAATTTACTCAGTGTAGACAAGTTGCGATTTCGAGGTTGCCTTATTCACAAATTGCGCACATCCCACATCTGTTTATATTTGCTATCCAAAAAGCTTAATTCTTCATCCAGGGCTATCAATTCTGTTGCTTTTGGAAAGCTGCCATTATTGGTATCTTTATACCAAACCGACATCTCCTCTTTAAGCAAGTCCCGTTTTTTAACAACAGCCGCTATTTTCTCTTTTGTATGGGTTAACGTCTTTTGCCCCAAGTCAGCCACAAAATAGCGAACAGAATCATTGAATATATTAACCCCTCCCCCTTCTGCGATGACTTGTCTTAATCGTTGCTCATCTTGTACGGTAACGCCAGCAAGAAAATCTACGCCAAATTCGGAAAGTTCTTCTAACCAGGGTACGCTTGGGCCCATTAACACGACTGTTGCATTCTTCGACAACTCCATTAAACGAGGAAAAGTTTTGTTTGCGATAGAAGTACCTGTTAGAAAAACCCATTCTGCATTTGGTAAAACATATTCTACTGCTTGCGCGGGTAAATCATTAGGGCCTGGATTTATCTCGACTACTTGTAATGAGTGCTCTTTCTGTAATGCTTCAAGTCCTGGATACCGGCCTATGACAACACTCTGCTTATTTATAATATGGGGTAAAAAATGATTTAATACTGCCAGGTTAGCAGAATTACTTTCAGGGCTGAGAATGTTGCTATTATCCGGCAAATTAGTATTAACCACAGAATTTATTGCAGCCATTGCCATACTAGACTTCATGGCATGCCAATCCGTAATCAAGCTAGCCAGTTTCCCAATAGACTGGTCTTTAATACTCCCAGGCCAATCAAAGGATCGATCGCGCAATTCAGAAGTCATACATAAACCCGTTGCTTCTGATCGACAATAGGTCCAAGTAAGTCCTACGAGAAAATCTTCAACAACAGCCTTGTTATCCCCTGTGACATCCAACAATAGATCATAGATTTCCAAGCCTTTAGTCACAGCCTTAACCTACTGCAGGAATGAGTCGGGGTTCAGCCTTTATGTCCGCTCCCTTACCCCACACAGTAATTGCCTCAACAAACCATTGCTTTTTTTTCGGGTGTGGCTGGATAACATCGTATTCTGCAAAAAAATTACCGTCGGGGTGAAATAACATCATGCCTTGTTTGTAACCGGCTTTATTATTCCATACGCCCTGCAAACTCATTTCACCGGAGAAATCGTCTTTTATTAAACTGTATTCAATACCATCTTCACCTGGTAACAATTCACCATTAAAACCAGTTTTTTGATAATTATCCTCAAATGAAATAAATATAGCCTCAATTTGCGGCTGATATTGTTTTAAATAACTCGATATTTCTTCACTCTTCATTGTCACTCACACAATCCAACATTTCAGAAATTACCGACCAACCAACCTGATCTAGCGGGTCTAACAATTCCAATTTTTCTATCACCGTTCTTGGGGAAATAAAATCACCCTGTTTCATGCGTAAAAATGCCAATGCTTTTAGGCTGTATAAATAGATTCTCTCAGGCCCTTCAGCATCTTGCCACTGTGTATCTTTTACGGATAAACTTTCCCAATCAGCATCAAAGCCGCCCTGTAGAGCGGCACTTTCCAGAGCCAAATGTACCCACCTCTCCGCGTCTCTATACAAACCATGATAAAAATAGAATTTGTAAAAGACGACATAGGTATCTAAAACAGTAGAGTCAAGTTCATACGCTTGCTTTAATAACCCTTCCGATCTTTCTTTTTCTGCATAGCTCTTCATTGCTGTTTCCAGCAAGAACCGAACAGAAGGATTTACCTCTCGTTGGAGTAAACCGGGTTCCATTGGTGTTAACCCCAAACCTCCTCAGGCACTTTAAGGCTTTCTACTGGCTCACCCCCGATCAAATGTTTATCAAAAATCTCTTCAACGTGATCAACTGTTACACCACCGTACATAACACCTTCAGGATAAACCAGTACACTGGGACCATTCATACAAGGACCGAGGCAACCAGTATTCGTGATCGCTATCTTGTCAAACAACATCCGTTTTTGAACTTCTTCCCCAAATTTTTGCATAACAGTTGCGCAATCTTTTTCTGCACAAGAACCACGTGGGTGTCCCTGTGGACGTTGCTGCACACATATAAAAACATGTTTATCAGGTTTAGGCATACTACTTCCTTCCTATATTTATGCAGCTATTGGAGCCGCTTCATGGCTATGACAATCTTTTGGGCATACTTTGGAACAAGCTTGACAACCTATACAATCCATAGCATTCGCTATTGCCATCACCATTGAACTATCATCAGAAAAATCGTCATCATCATCGTCGTCATCAATGTCATCAGCCAGTCGCTCTACAAGCTCAAAAACATTACGAGGGCAAACCTTATAGCAACGTCCGCAACCGATACAATTTTCTTGCTCTAAGTCACTAACAAACATTGGGGTCCATTCAGAGCCACCACGTGTTAATCCAGTAATCTTCTCCATAATTTCATCCTCTACAAATCTTCAACCAGCACTTGCTTCCGCATCAGCTAATTTCTCGGTGGCATCTTTCCAGTCCCTACAAGCATCGAATGTAGATTGAGCAATTTCTGGTATATCTTCATAAGCCGCAGGCAATCTATCTTCAACCAGGTCATGTAATTGTGATGCCCACTCACTAGCAATGCGCTTTTTTCTTCTGACATCTTTTTGCAGGGCTTTTAACTCTTCTTCAGTCATGACTAACCTCCTACAGTTTTGCTACTTCTGGGTATTTACCCACGATATTCATTGCAACAGATAATATTTTGTCTGCTTCATCCTTCATTTTTGAAAGACTCTTAAAGCCAAAACGATGGACATCACGTAGTGTTTTATCAACAACTATTAATTTGCCAACGCTAATAATTGCTCTGCCAAAACCTTCATGAGAAAGATTCACCATGGGTACCGCCATTTGACCACACTCTTTTTCTATTAATGTTGATAGAGCGTTATAATAAGAACGTACTCTCGACATAACGATTTCATCAGGATCACCAATCACGGGAATCTCACGTTTGCGTTCCTTAGTCATTATAAGCGGATCTAATATCTTTGCCGCTGACCACCCCTCATAGGTATCATATGCATCCAAAGCTCGCATTTGTTTCAACATTTCCTGCATAAAATCAGTTTCTAAAACCGGGTCATCATCAGGTGTAAGAACTTCTTCCATCACTGCACTCATCTTTTCTCTCCTAAATAATTTGAATTATTTCAGTTAAGGGTCTTTTACTCTGCCGAATAGTGAATAACCAACACAATAAAATACTCCTTATTCATCCCACTGCTCATATTCCATTTCATTGAATCGTTCGGGATCTGGATTTTTATTTCTATCGATGGCCTTAGCTAACCAACTAGAAGGCCCTTGCAGCATTTCTTCTTGTAAATAATTTATTAACTCCGAGATTACTGCACCGTCATGTACTTTCACGGGTTGAATACCTGCTCTCAAAAGCTTCTGCGCCGCGGAAGAGCCCACAGCTTCGGCATAAACCGCTACGCAGCCTTCCAGCACCTCAATTTTTTCTCCTAGCTTGCCCTCGTTCTCATCATGATTAAGGTAGTCGAATCCTACCGCTTCAATTAAAT
>Ga0316207_10003840_pt1 | contig 13576 bp, 17 predicted proteins | sample 6weekpyrite_MG_FD_204943 | JGI IMG/M metagenome (GOLD analysis project Ga0316207, IMG submission 204943) | Microbial mat bacterial communities from mineral coupon in-situ incubated in ocean water Damariscotta River, Maine, United States -... | ecosystem: Environmental > Aquatic > Marine >... | reverse complement strand
CGACTGACCACATCACGGCTGGCCAGGTCTTTTGCATTGGGTGCATAGCGCTCCATAAAACGCTCTCCCAGACCATTAACCAGATAACCCCCTTCACCGCGGGCACCTTCAGTAATTAACATACCGCGACCAGCAATCCCGGTTGGGTGAAACTGGAAAAACTCCATATCCTGCAATGGCACACCGGCACGTAATGACATCGCCATGCCATCACCGGTATTAATCAAGGCATTGGTTGTGGTGCGGTATAACTGCCCGGCACCGCCGGTGGCAATCAGCGTTGTCTTGGCTTCAATAACAACCACATCCCCGCTATGAATATCAAACACCAGTGCACCTAAAATACTGCCTTCTTCATCTTTGAGCAGATCAACCGCAAAATACTCATCAAAGAAATGGGTTTTTGCACGGATATTCTGCTGGTACAAACTGTGCAAAATGGCATGCCCGGTTCGGTCAGCTGCTGCACAGGTACGCGTCGCCTGAGCACCACCAAAGTTTTTACTCTGGCCTCCAAACGGGCGCTGATAAATCGAGCCGTTATCCAGCCGCGAAAATGGGACGCCAAAATGTTCAAGCTCGTAAACCACTTTAGAGGCCGCCCGACACATATACTCAATTGCATCCTGATCACCTAAGTAATCACTGCCTTTAACCGTATCAAACATATGCCAGTGCCAGTTATCTTCCGACACATTAGCCAGTGCCGCATTCACACCACCCTGTGCCGCCACCGTATGAGAACGGGTAGGAAAAACCTTTGAAACCACAGCAACACTGGCATCCGCTTCTGACAGCTGTAAAGCTGCTCGCAAACCGCCGCCGCCGGCACCAATAATCAGCGTATCAAAGCGGCGATGGGTAATATTCGGCTTTGCTTTGTTATTAGACATTATGCATTCACCACTATTAGAATTTTAATCAACCAGAAACCCGAGCCAATCAGAAAAACAGCCACCCCAAACAACAATAATAAACGCAGCAAAAAGGGCTTTATATAATCCAGTAAAATATCCCGTATACCGATCCAGGCATGGATTAATACCGCAAGATAAAACAGACCCAGTAATACCTGGTTATGATCCTGTGAAATCCAGCCATGCCAGTTAGCAAACGTCACTGTCTGAAAAAACAACCAGTAAATCAACGCATAAATAATATAGACAACAAGGTAGACAGCACTTAAACGCTGCAACACCCACGGCCTTAACCCCTCCAGTGCGACCATACTCATAAAAACAGTCCTTTAATAATGATTGCCATGATAATGGCTTCAATAACCACTACTCCCCAGGCTGAATATCTCGATGCGTTTTTATCCAGAAAAAACTCCAGATCAATGAATAAAAAGCGCATACCTGTGATCAAATGATGTACAAACGACCAGAGAATCAAGAGGATAAAAAATCGTGTTAGCGGGGATAGCATTAAATCAGTTACGGTCGTAAACGAATGCACATCCTTGACCGATAATTGCAGCAGATACAGACTAACCGGTATTGCAATAAATAATAATAAACCGGTTAGCCGGTGGAAAATCGATATGATGCCAGCAATGGGTAATTTGATTTTGAACAGATTGAGATATTTAGGCCTGGTGTCGGATGACATTACGGGCAACTCCTTTCTTATAAGTATCACTTCCACGCAATCTATTGTATGACCGCTTAACTAGTTATAGTTAATTCACCCATTTATTACAAGTTAGATTGAAATGTCGCCACTATGCCCATATAAACAGTAAGATGAATCATCATAGAATCTTTACTATGATTAATAATTAGCAAATCTACATCTCCGGAGTTATCGTGAACATCAAGTGGACAGACTTTCTTAAAAAATCAGGCGCTGAATTTTCAGACAACGAACTCATACACTTCGGTAATCCTGAGCTGGAAAGAAATGCCAGCGACAACGGCCTGGTCATCACCGATCTCAGTCATTTTAGTATCGTGAAAGTCAATGGTGATGATGCAGAAACATTCCTGCAAGGTCAGCTAACTAACGACATTCAGCAACTGGACGAACACTCAAGCCAGTTAAGCGGCTACTGCAACCAGAAAGGTCGCATGCTAGCGAGCTTCCGAATCTATAAAAAACAGAACGATCTGTTCCTGCTGATTCCACAAGAACTATACGAAGACACCTTTAAGCGTCTGAGAATGTATGTCATGCGCAGCAAAGTCGAATTCAACAACTGCTCTGAGGATTATGTCAGCATTGGCGTTAGTGGCCCTAATGCCGATAGCGAACTTGAAGCACAACTTAAATCCATTCCACAGGACGTCGATCAGGTCACTCACAGCAACGAATTAAGCATTATCAAACTTGCCGGCACTCAACCACGCTACCAGATCACAGGCCCGATCGAACAGATGATCGAGCTCTGGCAAAACCTTGACGTCGATGCCGCACCCGTGGGTAAAGATGTCTGGAACCTGCTGGATATACGAGCCGGCATACCCACTATCTACCTGCCAACCGTTGAAGCCTTTGTGCCGCAGATGGTGAACCTGGAGCTGATCAATGGCGTCAGTTTTAAAAAAGGCTGTTATACCGGCCAGGAAATCGTCGCCCGCATGCATTTTTTAGGCAAGTTAAAACGTCGCATGTACCGCATCCATATTGATACCGATGAGCCCGTTTTACCCGGCACAGCATTATTCAGCCCCGACTCAACATCCGGACAAGGCACTGGCAGCATAGTAGTCGCCGCACCTGCCTCTTCCGACAAAGGCACGGAAGCATTAGCGGTCATGCAAATCAGTGAATCGCAAAACACCAATCTGAAACTCAATGACAATAATGGCCCGTCCATACGAGTACTTGAGATTCCCTACGAATTCCCTGCCGAGAAAGCCTGATTTATCTAAAGCAGGATAATTCGAATAAGCGCTGATTTATAACACTAGTTTTATCCTGCAATTTAATTATTGCCGTCTATACTTAAGGCAAATTAAAGTTATACCAAAATTGGGGATAATAAATGAGCGCCAAAGCTGAAGAAGTATTCAAACAACTCGAAGAAGCCATTGCCAGTGATCAAATCATACTGCCAACACTGCCAGAAGTTGCAATCAAGGTCAGAGATGCCGCTGAAGATGTAAACAGCTCGGCACACAGCATCGCCGATATCCTGTCACAAGACGCGTCATTAACAACTCGCCTGATTCAGGTTGCTAACAGCCCGTTATATCGTGGCACAACTGCCATCGAAGACATTCAGATGGCCGTCACTCGTCTCGGTATCAAAATTGTAAAAGACCTGGTTGTACGCCTGGCTATGAAACAAATGTATCAGGCCACATCCGATGTACTTGATAAACACTTCAGAGCCGCATGGACCACCAGTGTTGAAGTGGCCGCTATCTGCCGCATGCTGGCATCCATGACTAACGTTTCAACAGAACAGGCATTACTAGCCGGACTCATACATAACATAGGTACTCTCCCCATACTGGTTATCGCCGAAGATGATGATGATCTATTCAATGATGACGCTGCGCTAACTGAAGTCATACAAACTATTCAGGCACGTGTAGGAAAACTGATTCTTGAATCCTGGAAATTTGGTCCGGAGTTTATCGATGCGGTGACTTTATGCCATCAGTTCGACCGCACACATAATGGTAACGCAGACTTAACTGACATCATCCAGGTTGCATTATTGCAAGGTGGTTTTGCAGACAACTTACCCGGCGCTGACGACTGGTCAGCCATTCAAGCCTTTAATAAATTAGGCATGGACACAGAAGTGAATGCCATTGATATCGAAGAAAATCAGGCCATTATTGAAGAAACCAAGACAGCACTGATGGTTTAACCGCTTTAAATAACACCCATAAAAAAAGGGATCAAATGATCCCTTTTTTATTACCCCAAGTTCTCTATTTGGGCTCATGCCCATGCTTTTCTTTATAGTGCTTTTTATACCATGCTGGTAATTGCGTTTTTCTGTCATACAGATACTCAGCAACCATTCTCACCTCTTCTTCTGAATAGTTGAGCTTTGGCATAAGACCAAACCTTCTTATCGCACCTCGCATCAGTGACTCAGATTCTTTAGGCTCATCAACCCAGTCCACGATTCTGTTTACAAACCCCTCTCTATCCGGATAAGTACCTTTTACATGGCTTATAACAGCAAATATAGGTGGCGCCTCTGTAGGCATTCCCTGAGCAGCATGGCAGCGCACACACAGTTTATTAAACAATTTTTTACCGGTATCTGAAGCCAGTACCGGATTAGAGACTATCAGTGTCAAAATTAAAAAAATAATATTTTTTTGCATATAAATACTCCATATTGCTTACAGCTAACGATTAAGTTAAGTATTCTTAGTTAGAGCCAGCACCAATTATTTAAACCGTTACTGGATAGTAACACGCATTCAAAACATTAGAGAAAAAACAGATCTAAGGCCTATCTGGACTCGGCGGTTTATCGCCGCTTATTTTTCATGCTTGATTTAATAAATTTTCCAAATCGCTTATCTTTCTTTCTCTTTTCTAAATAAGACATTTGATTAAATTCGGATTCTTTTTTCATCTTCAGGTAGTTATTATAACGCTGCTCAGACAAATCACCCGACTCTAAAGCCGCCAGAATCGAGCAGCCTTTTTCATTGGTATGTGAACAGTTAGCGAATTTACAATTATTTGAAAGCCCCAGTATGTCTGAGAAAGTATGATCCAGACCATCATCAACAGACATACTACCAAGCTCTCTCATTCCCGGTGTATCGATAATCATCGCCCCATTTTCTAAGCGCACTAATTGTCGGCTGGTTGTCGTGTGTCGGCCTTTACTTTGTATTTTACTTACCGGTCGTGTTTCAAACTTCTCATCGCCTGTCATGCTGTTAAGCAATGTGGTTTTACCAACACCGGATGACCCCAACAAGCAATAAGAGAACCCACTCTTTAATAAATCATTAATTGAATCAATATTTATTCCACTTAGACTACTAAACGCTATAACATTTATTTCAGGAGCGATAGTGAAAATTCTATCCTTAATTGCCTTTATCTCATCAGCGGGAATCAGATCACATTTACTAAGCAGAATAACAGGTTGAATCCCACCTTCATTAACCATAACTAAATAACGTTCTAATCGCCGCAGATTAAAGTTATCATTTAGCGACTGAATAATAAAAGCCACATCAATATTGGCCGCTATCAACTGAAAATCAACCTGCTTTCCTGCTGTTTTTCTTTTCAGAAGCGTCTTTCGCGGGAAGACACCATGAATAACAGCATGTGTATCATCATCAAAAAAGTCAGCATACACCCAGTCACCAGCAGTAGGAAGGTCTTGAGAAGATTCGATACTGTAGAGAAAGCCTCCTGACAGCTCAGAAAAAACTTCCTGCCCGCCTTTTGTGATCATATAACTGTCTTTATGCACAGAAACCACCCGAGCAACACTATGCAAGACAAGCTGTTCGCTGTCAGTTCGACTCTTAAACCAGTCACTAAAGCCTATGTCCTTCAGATCACTCATTTAGCAATTCATTTACTACCAATAAAGCCAGCAACTTATTAGTTTATACAAAGTAACGACAGAACAAGTTGATTGTTATCAAGATGGATTATTCTTTATGACATATATTACTGGCTACATATCCCATACAGGGGTAGCAAGGCAATTCAGCAGTTGATAAACTGCAATGGCCTGATGAGCATCTTTCGCAGGTGTTTTTCTTGTAGATTTCAAAAATGCATGAATAATTATTAAATCACCCGCTTTAGATTTAGAAAAAAGCACCCTCGCAGATTTATTACCATCATCAACTCTAAGCTTATAAATAGTACCTTTATACTTCCATATTTTAGAACTTAATGCTTTCAGACTACTGTTATGATAGACATCACCGTGCTGTACAAAGGATTGGAATTTATTATAAATCTTAATACGAAGCCCATCAGAAATATCACCAAGGAACAAGTATAAAGGCTGCGTTTGTTTATTTTTTTCGACCAGACGTATATTCATATGTTTTTGATTGAGAGATTAATATAAATCAATTTTAGAACTAAAGGACCTGTGATAGCAGAACATATCCTATATACCAGCTACGAAATACAAATTAAAGCACCGTTTTAGGTTTATGCTTATTCTTTATAATTGTTTAGTTTCTTTCCATTCAAACATATGAATTCTATTATCGTATCCGCACATAATATCAGTTAGTACTCTGGCACTTATTAGATACTTTCCCTTTACCCAGTAATATTTTTTTGGTTGTTCCGGGAACATACTATAAGCTATAACAACTGCAGCCACTCCCCCGGGGCCACCAGCCGAAATTCCGATCGGGATTGAAAGGGCTGGAATTTGAAAGTATTCAGTATCAATCCTAGATGGATCACCTAATTTTGATATGAATTCTTCGACACTGGTACAATGCCCGATACCTTCATTATATGCAGCAATATCGGGATATTTTTTCTTTAATACATCTAGCGGCAAATTAAACTCCTCTTTTAAAGAAGGCAATTCACCTAATTTTTTAGTTGCACAGCCTGCAAGTAGCACCAACATTAGTAAACCAGTCAATATTTTAATCATAATTTTTACTTTGTATTCATAAGGGCTAAGTCAATTAGCAGCTGATAGGCGAACTCGACCAGAGCTCTTTACAGGTGATTTAAATGGTTTGTTATATTCATCTTCTGTAGTAAAGCCCTGCGGTATTTTAGGCTGCTCATACTTATATGAATTTAAATAAAGGTAAATAGATTTCTCTTCACCAATAATATTAATTTCATATTTATCTAAAGCCCCCATTCCTTTGTAACCATTTGGTGACTTATGCCAACAACAATGCCCCGTTCTCTTTGAAAGAAAAGGTTTATCACTGATCTCCCTAAGCTGCTTTAAAAACCAGCGTTGCCCACCATGTCCACCTGTTTCTTTATAACCACCGACATTTATAGGTTTCTCTTCAGTTTTCCCATACTCAGGATCAGAACTCACTTCTTTAAGATAAAAAATTATTGGCTTCTTTTTATCCCATACAAAATCATCTGCAAATGAATTGGAAATTATAGAGATGAACACTATAGATATTAAAATTATTATTTTCATTTCACGCTACATTTAAATAACATCAGGATCGGACTCAGCTGCGAGTACCTAATAGCAGGGCCTCTTCTCCGGAAAAACCGTATCAAATACTCAGTAATGGAGCAATTTACTATACACTCTGCTCTTCATTAAAAATAAGCTTATTTCCAAATGGATCTGAAATAGCCATATCACATGTCCCCCAGGGCATATCCTGAATTCCTGGTCTTGCATTTTTATAGCGCTTATCTATTAATTCTTTATGATACTGGCCTAAATTATTGGTCGTTATTCTTAAAGAAGCCCCTGGACTTGAATCGCCATGGTGTTCAGAGAGGTGAATAACGCATCCTTCTTTCGATAATTGCATATATAAGGGGGTATTGTCTTCAAAGCGATGCTCCCAATCCACATTAAACCCAAGAAAGCCAACATAAAACTCTTTTGCTTTAGCTTCATCAAAACTTCTCAATATAGGTATCGGGCTATGGAATTTCATGAAATGCTCCTTTTATTTTCCCATAACTATTACATAAACAGTCAGAACCACCCACAAAGCGCTGTCGGTTAAAAAATTAATTTCTGACCCCTCTGTCACCTTTAACTATGACTTTTTATCATTGATTTTATTTTCAATTTTTGTTTTTAACTCTAAAAACTGCTTCTGGTTAAAATACCTGCCGCCTGCGAATTCACAACAAAAAAATACTGATTGACCATTTGTTTCATCAATTACATTATTTATTAACTTTAATGCTTCTTCTAGGTTAGTATTTTCTGCTAAATATATTTGAGCTAGGTTAAATTCGGCTAATCTGGCATCGCTATTTTTATTAAAGTAACCACCTTCACCAACAGCACCTATTATTTTTCCTTCAGCCCATGCTCCAGACCCTTTTTGAGCTATCGCTTTTTTATACCAATATTTGGATTTATCAATATCTTTTTCCGTACCCCAGCCATTTGTATAAAAAATACCTAAACGAAGCTGAGCCCAGGGCCTCCCTTTCTCAGCACTCCGCTTAGCTGAAACAAAAGCTGCTTTAAAATTACCCGATGTCCAATGCATATCGGTAAGTCGCTCACCTGGGTTTGGGTTTGGCCCGGCACAAGCTGAGATAAGCACTAAAGCCAGCATTAACACTAAATTCCTTTTCATTGATTTTCCTTTTGCAACCTATTAGACACAATTAATTATTACTACAAACATTTATATTCTATATAAATGTATTGCAAACCTGAATAAATAGTACTATTTACTATTAGATTATTCGTGCCATCTTCATATCTAATATTTTCATTTACAATGTTGTATTTACCATTACAGTTTTGGTACATTATTTTGTAAGCATCCTCTCTTCTGGCTTTTTTCACATATTCAGGACCTTTATTTAAATATTTTACAATTCCATTTCTTCCAGCTTCATTTTTTGGAGCATATTTAGAATTAGATTTACCCTCAGGCCTAATCACATTACTTGCACTACACCCAACAAGAACAAAAAACACTGCAATTAAGACATAATACTTATATTTCATTATATTTTTCCACTGCTTATAATACTTAAACTAAGGGATTAAAGGGGTTGGACAAACCACTAAAAACTCGTAAAAGGTGCCAGAAGGATTATTTTTTACCATCCCGATAAACTGAGCACTGTTTAATCTCTCCGACAACTTTAATCGTTTTGCATATAAACTCAATCGACTTATTATGTATTTTTATCTGACGCATATTTTTCTATTACTTCAGCTTCTGTCATTTCAGTTGTTTTATTAGCAAAGGTATAAAAACCAGGTTTCTTATCAATAAAGACTTGTAAATTAAAATTAAAGCTCTGTTGGTTTTCAAAGAGACCTGCTGGAATTTGATGATCCTGGATCTCTTTAAGCCGATAAAACAGGTGGCTGCCACATTTCTTGCAAAACCCTCGTTCTGCCCAGTCAGAAGAATTGTAAACAGTAATATTTTCTTCTCCTTCAAATACAACCTCCTCACCGCAACCAACAACCATCAAAGGCCCACCACCCCATCTTCGACACATTCCGCAATGACAAACATCTACGTCATTACTCATACTCTTTACAGTAAATTTCACACCACCACAAAGACACTGGCCTTTTCCCTGAGTCATTTCTCCCCCATTATTTCTATCTTATATAAACACATAATTTCAAACATAAACGCTGGAGCTTTATGAGAACCCGAATGAACGATAGCGACATAATCTGCACTCAGGTTATGTAATTTTATTAATTCTTTGACGTGCCGAATTAAAACTTCCGACTGATAATTAAATGAGTCAGAACACTGTTGTTTCTAATATTAGTGAAATATGTGTTCTGACCCGACTTAATTTGCAGCAAGCCAACAAACATCCTCAGTGTTTTTATTTATTGCACGTTCATTTCGTAACGCATCAGCGTAATACTTGCCATTGTATCTCGATAATTGTCCTTCGATGTTACCGAACTTTTTCCAGTGTCCACTGAGCACTCCACATACCACCTTGCTTCACGGTGGAGATCACTTGTACTTTTCCTTGTTTGTTTTCAATGTGCATATAGTCACCCGTCCAGCGATTTTTTAACCTGATATAATTACGTTCGGTGGGTGCTTTTTCCCACTGAGCGCTCCACCAGCTAGCTGGTACTTGTTGTTTTATTTGCACGTGTCCGGTTCTGTTTTCGATATGCATGTAGTCGCCTGTCCAACGATTTTTCAATCTAAAGTATTTACCTTCCACAGGCACCATTGTCCACTGAGCACTCCACCAGCCACCTGGCACCTGTCTTTTTAATTCCACATTGCCGTTTCTATGTTCAATATGCATGTACTCACCCGTCCAGCGATTTTTTAAACGATAAAAGTCGTTTGTATTTGTAACACCGCCACTCGGTGGTCGTGTCGTCGGTGCTTGAGCTACCTCGCCGCCAGCTAATCCACCGACAGCAACATTAATTACATTAGTGGTAGCGTCTTTAGCTTCGGCAAAATCCTTTGGCATTTTCCATGTTTTTGATTTTGCCGATGTCGATGATCCAGCCATCATGCCATTACCGCAGGTATTGGTTTTGGTAACGGAAAAAGAATTGCCTTCACTCAGGAAAAACTCACCCGACGTATCTTCGAGTACTTCAGGCCCACCTGTTATGCGATATTCTGGCATGCGATCACAGCGAAATGGCCAGTCGTAGCCTGCGTATTGCCCTTTCATGGTTATTGAACCACTATTAACAAGATATTCGCCCAGCTGATTCTTCATATTCTTTGCAATGCTTTTGATCGCTTTCTTGGTACCCGCTTTGACGACCGCCTTGGCGGCCGCTTTGACAGCCACTTTTGTGCCAGTCTTAACTGCTGCACTGACCGCAGCACCCGACCCGCCAGTCAATACGGCTAACGCGACATCTCCGACAATCTCTACAACCGGTTCGGCGCAATCCCATGCAGACTGTGGATCAAGACCATCCGGCTGAATATTTAGGCGCATGGTGAACCAGACCGCTCCACTTTTAACTACTACCTCACCTTTTCTTCCATTAAATGCAACGGGAACAACACCGTGGTGTAAGCAGCCTGCCTGATCGAATGAATAAGCAATCGGCCAGGCGGTTTCATTGATCAGTTTGAAGCCGGGACTGGTGCCACTTTTTCGGCTATTTTCGGCTTTGTATTCATGCTTCGAATAAATGCGGTAGCGATCACCAAATGCATCAATTCTAAAATCAGCATAGGAGGTAGCCGGTGCTGATTTGTATTTTGTAACCTCCATCTTTTCTCCGTGCTTGCTTACCGGTGGTTTGGCAATAGGGATGTCCACTTCCCTCCCAAAGATCTTTATTTTAGTCTTTACAGGTGTGTAATGATCGGCAACAAGACTACCCGTTATTTCTCTTATCAGACATACGCCTCTATTGTCTTTAGCCGTCCATTTGGAGTGCGGCTTCACAGTGTATGAATCTGATTTACAGCCAGCATATTTCACCGAACCACTTATTTTGTAGTCTGTGTTATTCCTGATATTGGCCTGATCGTAGCCTCCAGCATCATTGGTTTCGGCTTCTTCTGTTAATGATTGTGTGGCCGTTTTGGTAATCTCATCGGCATTTTCGGATGGGGCTGCACTCGGCTTGTTATCACTTGATGCAGGCGTGCGTCCGGTTTCCCGGTCAAGCTCATCAAAAGCTTCATTCATCCGAGTATTTTCAGACAGCACTGATGAGGCAAATACAAATAAAATTGCACCCAAATTCAACTTAAAATAATTACTCATAATCCTTTACACCTCACGTAGTCTCGTAATATCCCACCACCCCTGAGTCTTATACCAATATTCAATATCATCTTCAGGATTTGGCAAGTCTATCGTAGCAAAGTCGATACTAAGCCTGTCCAATTTAACGGATACTTTTTATCATTAACCTCCGTTAGTAGCGTACTGCAGCAGTGTAATTCCTGTCAAAGTTTCTGGAGTAAAAAAGACATGAACACCCATATAAATAACTTATATATATGGTCATAACGAATGACATCGACCTCCCTGTTGCCAGTCTGCATGAGACTGGTGACAATGAGAATGCGCGATATTTAGGATATTTAGGGTGGATGTCTAGGATCAGATGAAAAACTATTTGATTTTAGACTTAGGCCCTCTCCGCAATGTCGTCACCCGGCGATCAGATAGTTGTTCTACCGCCTGCTTGAATCTGTCATTACCCAATGCCATTCCCTGATTTACAGCTTCCCTGACTTGTAGCAACTCGTTGTTGTCCAGATGATATTTAAACAATTCACGATAGACTCTCGTTCGAGTTGAGTTGATTTGCTTTTACCTAACCTTGTATAAACCTCATGTGGAGTACATAACTCTATTTCTTTACCCGCTCCATTCGCATTGTAACTCGACAAACGATACTGATTAGGGCTAGATATCATGTTCGCACCTTTTAAAAGACAGCTTTAACGACTCGTTTGTTAAGTAACATTTTCTCGCCGAACCAGATCATAACCCAAACCGCCCGCAATCTTTTCCAACTCATCTTCATCTACGCCATGATCCCTAAGTCTAGCGACAGATCTGCCTGTTCCATGTTTACCAATATCAATAAATATATCTGAAGGGGTTAAATCACGCCTGATATTAGAGAGCTTTAAATAACTGGACATTGAATCCTGAACGCAACCTGAAAGGACAGGCTTGTCCTCAAACAGCGTATTGTTACTACTATTCGTTTCTTCAACAGGTGTAGGCAAAGATCCTTCTGGTAATTTCTGAAATATTTTTACCAGGTCTGAGTTACCAAGCCTGACCAGCGCTTTAAATAATAATTCGGTATGTAACTTATCATGCCCCAATCTTTTTCGTTCATTATTAGCTAGCACAAAGGCGTCTTGCATATCGGGGTGTAACTGACCCCATATTCTGACTAATTCATAGTCAACAGAAGAATCAGGGGTAGTTACCTTTTTATTTTTAAAAATCTGAAATAATATTGTAGCCAATGTTGCTATAGCAACTAATGACCCCAATACGCGAGCCCACTTTTCAGATGCTAGAAAATCAATTATATCTTGCATCAATCTCTCCTTACGATGCAAAAGGTGCCAACACCTTTAATCCACTCAAATAATTAACATTTATCACCGTTTACGATTATTCGATACCTAAATATTTTTTAATTTCTTCCTCAATGTATAGTGCATGCTCCATGAGTTCTAAATCTTGCAGCAAACTAAAACTTACCCCATCCTTTAGCGTTATATTAAGCAGATGGTTTGTCGACATACCATCTGCAGTTACAGTAACTTGTTTTTCTGCTGAGACACGAGTAACACCTGGGTTAAGTATATTTTTAGTACCAAACCATGGCAAAGGTTCATGATTGATTTTTATTAGACTATTGCTTATAGAAATACGGGTTGTATTGATCCAGCTGGCTAAAGCATAGTACAAGAAAAAGACAACTCCGCTAGAAAAAAGAAATAACAACATACTTTGTTTCGTATTTAAATCACCTGAACTTAAAAAAATCGTTAAGAGAAATACGATCAGTATTACTGCAACCAAGCTTATTCCAAGCACACCCCACCCAAGCCACTTTCTAGTAATAAGCATGTGATCAGCGTCATAATCAATATCTATACCATAAAGCAATCTTTTATAATTCATTAATATTCCGATTAATCTTTAATTAATTGAGGTCTGATCCCACTTATTTGTTATAACATTGTTTTCAGTATAATTTGATGCTATTGATCGAAAAAACATCTTTTATCCCTTTTCCGTTAAAGGCACCTTTAATTAGCTAAAAGGCGCATGTCTTTTATGCGTCCCGTGCGAAGCACTTACTTGAGTGCATTGTTATATGTGGAGAGATAGTCACTACTGACTTTGCTAAATTTTGGTCTTACATTCAAGCTACCATTTACATCTACTACCGGTAAATTATATCTTCTGGTTGATATACCAGCATGTTCCATTCTTTTATGTAAACTATCTG
>Ga0316207_10003839_pt1 | contig 13579 bp, 12 predicted proteins | sample 6weekpyrite_MG_FD_204943 | JGI IMG/M metagenome (GOLD analysis project Ga0316207, IMG submission 204943) | Microbial mat bacterial communities from mineral coupon in-situ incubated in ocean water Damariscotta River, Maine, United States -... | ecosystem: Environmental > Aquatic > Marine >... | reverse complement strand
GCTGGGTTGTACGCCAAATTCAACTCCCTAGGCTAACGACGACTAAGCTGCATTGAACTTGATGCCACGCTTGTATTTGCCTCTAAAGTAATTTGTCATACCGGGGCTTTACCTCGGCATTTATAAGGCTTCTAGTACTGCACAAACCATTTCAGGGCGCGGTCGCCGTTTGTTGCAAACACAGTTTGCCATGTGCCGTCGCGTAAGGTTATCGCGGCAGGGTCTACGGATGGCTTTTGCGCTGTGATGGTTGGCATCTGTGCAAACACTTCGCCTTCCAACACGGTTAGTATGCTGGCATCAATAGTGTGCTGCACGCGTCTACCTGCCCAATATACCCGCACAGGCTTGCCGTTTGTCACAGCCTTGATAAGCGCTTCTTTGCTGCCCTCAGTGGTTTTTCCTGTCGCATCATGTGCATAGGCAAGCTGCCATGTATTAGCATTTGGTGCTGCATGTGATGTGAACGACACTGTAGCCAGCACGCCTAGAGCTAAAGCTGCAATATATGCAAATAGATGTTTCATATGTCCTCCCAATTTTTCAGGAGAATGGCGGTAAGTGAATAGAGTGGAAAGTAAAAACTTATTTCATAGCGCAATTGTGAAGGAGGATTAGAAGCTGTTTTAGGGCGTTCGATGCGAAAAATAAAAAAGGCACCAGTTAGGGTGCCTTTTTTTGATTTGCAATGTCAGTCTAGTTTAACTGGCGTTGGCCATGAAGTTTGGTAGCCAGCCTTCATAACCCTCGGTGAGGGCGGTTAGGCTAATATCAAGTGCACCGTCATTTACGGTGATGTTATCGCCACTTGTTGTGCCCAGAACAGCAACAGGAATGCCAGCGTCTTTGGCTTCCATGCGGATTTGCTCGGCTGTATCAGCGTCTGCGGCCACCAAATAGCGTGCTTGGCTTTCACTAAACAGGCTAGCATGCAACGGCAGATCGCTTTCTACAGTAACACGCACGCCTACACCGCCAGCAATGGCCATATCAGCGAGGCCTGCGATCAAGCCGCCGTCTGAAAGGTCATGACAGGTACTAACCTGACCATTTTCAATCAGGGCGCGGACAAAATCACCGTTTCTGCGCTCAATATCCAAGTTCACAAGCGGTGGACGGCCAGCGTCTTCGCCTAAAATTTGCTTTTGGTAGAGGCTTGCGCCCAGCTCATTTTTGGTTTCACCAATCAGAACAATAGTTTGATCTACGCCTTTAAAAGCAATGGTTGCCATCTTTTCACTGTCAGCCATTACGCCGACGCCGCCAATGGCCGGTGTTGGTAAAATGCCAGAGCCGTTAGTCTCGTTATAAAGTGAAACATTACCCGACACGATAGGGTAATCAAGTGCGCGGCAAGCATCGCCCATGCCGTCCAAACAGCCAACGAACTGGCCCATAATGTCAATGCGCTCAGGGTTGCCGAAATTCAGGCAGTTAGTGATTGCCAGAGGCTTTGCACCCACGGCAGTAATGTTCCGCCATGTTTCAGCAACCGCCTGTTTGCCGCCTTCATAAGGCTCAGCATAGCAATAGCGCGGGGTTACGTCAGTTGAGATGGCAAGGGCTTTTTCTGTGCCGTGCACGCGTACAACAGCCGCATCGCCGCCGGGGCGTTGGATGGTATCACCCATCACCATATGGTCATATTGTTCCCATATCCAACGACGCGAACATAAGTGCGGGCCACCAACCATATCAAGCACAGCTTGGTTCAGGTCAGTGGGCGCAGGCACGTCCACATCTTTACGATTTGCAGGCAATTCGTAAGGGCGTTCATATTCTGGCGCATCCTCAACAAGGCTGTTGATTGGCATGTCGCCTACGACTTCGCCGCCGAAGGTTAGCGTTAGCTTCCCTGTGTCGGTGATTTCACCGATGACGGCGAAGTCCAGCTCCCATTTCTCAAAGATAGCTTTGGCCATGGCCTCACGGCCCGGCTTCAGCACCATCAACATGCGTTCCTGACTTTCAGAAAGGCACATTTCGTATGGTGTCATGTTTGCTTCACGTTGGGGTACGTTATCGAGGTTTAGCTCGAAGCCCACACCACCTTTAGAAGCCATTTCAACGCTTGAAGAAGTAAGGCCTGCTGCCCCCATATCTTGAATGGCGATAATGGCATCAGTGGCCATTAGCTCAAGACAGGCTTCAATAAGCAGTTTTTCGGTGAAGGGGTCGCCCACCTGCACCGTAGGGCGCTTTTCTTCGCTGTCTTCTGTGAATTCAGCAGAGGCCATTGTGGCACCGTGGATACCATCGCGGCCTGTTTTTGAGCCAACATAAACCACAGGGTTACCAACACCAGCAGCAGCGCAGTAAAAGATTTTATCCTGATCTGCGAGGCCAACCGTCATGGCGTTCACAAGGATATTGCCATTGTAGGATGGGTCAAAGTTGGTTTCGCCGCCCACAGTGGGTACGCCCACACAGTTGCCGTAGCCGCCGATGCCTTCAACAACACCAGAAACCAGATGTTTGGTTTTTGGGTGGTCAGGCTCACCGAAACGTAGAGCGTTCATGTTGGCAACAGGGCGAGCGCCCATAGTGAAGACATCGCGCAAAATACCACCAACACCAGTTGCTGCACCTTGGTAAGGCTCAATATAACTAGGGTGGTTGTGGCTTTCCATTTTAAAAATGGCCGCTTGATTATCACCAATATCAATCACGCCGGCGTTTTCACCGGGGCCTTGAATAACCCAAGGGGCCTTGGTTGGTAGCTTTTTTAGGTGGAAGCGTGAGCTTTTGTATGAGCAATGCTCAGACCACATAACCGAGTATATACCCAGTTCTGTGTAATTTGGCTCGCGGCCCATTGCATCAACGATGCGGGCATATTCTTCTTCGTTCAGCCCATGTTCTTTAACGATCTTGGGCGTGATTTTAATGTCATTTACATCTGTCATCTTATCTACCCTTACCCGAGGCTGTTCATTACGGATTCGAAAAGCACACGGCCATCAGAACCGCCGAGGGCAGGCTCGATCATGCGCTCTGGGTGTGGCATCATACCAAGGACATTGCCTTTAGCATTTGTCACGCCAGCAATCTGTCGCTGCGCTCCGTTGATGTTTTCGCCGTATTTAAAAGCAACTTGGCCTTCGCCCTCGATCCGGTCTAGCGTTTCCTTGTCAGCAAAATAATTGCCGTCGTGGTGCGCTACAGGAACAGTGATGCTGCTGCCTGCCTCATAGCCCGAGGTAAACATAGTGCCGTTGTTTTCAACGGTTAGTTCAACATCTTTACAAACAAAATGGAGGCCTGCGTTACGCATTAATGCGCCTGGAAGTACGCCGGTTTCTGTAAGTATTTGAAAGCCATTACAAACACCGAAGGTTGGCACACCGTCATTCGCACGTTTTACCACCTCTTTCATAATATGGCTGCGGGCAGACATAGCACCGCAACGTAAGTAATCACCGTAGGAAAAACCGCCTGGCAAGGCAATGAAATCGACGGTGTCGAAATCATAATCCTGATGCCAGACCATGAGTGGCTTGTGGCCCGTGATTTTCTCAAGGGCGACAGCCATATCCCGGTCGCAGTTTGAACCTGGGAATACAATGACTGCGGATTTCATGATGCGCTACTCCAGCTCGATGCTGTAGTTTTCAATGACCGTGTTGGCGATCAGTTTGCGGCACATTTCTTCAACAGCGGCTTCTGCTTTGGCGCGGTCTGTCTCGCTTAGATCAAGCTCAATATATTTACCTTGGCGTGCTTCATCTACGCCGTCAAAACCCATATTCGAGAGCGCATGTTCGATGGCTTTCCCTTGCGGATCAAGGACGCCGTTTTTCAATGTTACGTGGATGCGGGCTTTCATCTGCCTAGCCTTCCTTTTTTAGATGATCTGCAATTTCGGTAACGTCAGCGTTTGGCAAAATGCCAAGACGACGCGCTACTTCCTGGTATGCTTCCATTTCGCCGCCAAGATCGCGACGGAAACGGTCTTTATCCATTTTTTCGCCAGTTTTCATGTCCCAAAGGCGGCAGCCATCAGGACTGATTTCATCAGCGAGAATAGTGGTGCATTCGTCGCCAACATAGTGGCGGCCAAATTCCAGTTTGAAATCCACGAGCTTGATGCCAATGGCAGCAAATAGACCGGAGAGGAAATCATTAATCCTCAAGGCATAGTGGCTCAGTTCATCGATTTCATGCTCATCAGCCCAACCGAAGGTCAGGATATGGTCTTCGGCAATCACAGGATCACCGAATTCATCTGATTTGTAGCAGAACTCAACAAGTGGGTTTGGAAGGATAGTGCCTTCTTCAATGCCCAAACGCTTTGATAAGCTCCCCGCAGCGATATTTCTAACGATCACCTCAACCGGGATTATTTCTACCGCTTTAATAAGCTGCTCACGCATGGAAAGCCGCTCTATAAAGTGGTTTGGAATGCCGATATCTGAAAGCGCTTTGAAAATATGCTCAGAGATAATATTGTTAATGACGCCTTTGCCTGCGAGAGTGCCTGTTTTTTCGGCATTAAACGCAGTTGCATCGTCTTTGAAGTATTGAATGATTGTGCCTGGCTCAGGTCCTTCAAAAAGAACTTTGGCCTTGCCTTCGTAAAGTTTATTGCGGCGGGACATGTATGCCTCTTCATCGTCGCTAGAAGGGAAGTCAGTGGGTGCGGCGCGAACATAACCGAAGTGTGCGGCTGCGACAATCTTTCTGTAACAATTTGCAATATAGAATGCTAAAGCATAGATATTGCGCACAAAAATTGCCTGAAACAGTTGAAAGACTGTGATATTTAAACCAAGTCCATAGAAGAATCGGGCTAAAGGAACAAAAAATATGACCACTTTTGATAACCGTGAAAAAGCGTTTGAAGAAAAATTCGCACATGATGAGGGCATGAACTTTAAAGCACGTGCTCGTCGGAATCGGTTGCTGGGTGAATGGATCGCGACAGAGCTGTTATCACTTGGCGAAGATGAAGTTGCGGACTATGCAGCGAGTGTTGTGAAAGCTGACCTAGAAGAAGAGGGCGACGATGATGTGATCCGCAAGGTTCATGCTGATCTGGAAGCCGCAGGTATAGATTTTTCTGATCACCGCGTAGAGAAGCGTTTGGTAGAGCTGATGGCTGTTGCCAAGAAACAAGTTATGGAAGAAATCTGATTTTTTCGGATGCCTTTTCAGTATTTGAAACAAGGGGCCATCGGCCCCTTTTTTATTGTTTTGTATGGAACAGGTCGATGATTGAGAAGGATTGTGGCTGTAATATCGTCTGTAGATGGGGGCTTGCAGAGAGCGACTAGATGCTAGATAAGCCGATTGTTGCCAACCGAGCCGGAAGCCTGATGCCTTTATTATTTATTGTTGTTTTTTCATTCATGGCTGCCTTTGCGCTGTTGTTACCGTCAGTCATGTTCTTTTTGGAGAACTTAGGGGCAAGTAAAGCGCTCGCCACAAAAATATTGGCTTGTTACAGCCTGTCGCAGTTTTTCGCAGGGCCACTGCTTGGACGCCTTTCGGATCGCTTGGGGCGAAAGATAACATTAGTTACTGCTCTAATGCTTGCGTTGGGGGCCTATCTTTCATTAGCGGCTTTATCTCCTTCCATTGTAAGTGCGTTTATTGGGCTGGCTGTTGCGGGCACGGCGGCGGGGGCTTCTGCTGTCGCCTTTGCTGCGGTAACTGACCTTACTGAACCCCAGAACCGAGCGAAAGGTATGGGAATAATAGGTGCATCGATTGGCCTGGCTTTTACTGTTGGTCCGGCTGTTGGGGCTTTGTTAAGCAGTGTAGATGCAATTTCCGCCACCATTAGCAAGCCTGCTACTGCATCTGTAGTTATTTTAGTGGTTGGGTTAGCTGCGGCGTTGTTCCTACCGAAAAAGCTTGGAAAACCACAAGCGTATAAAGTCAATGGAGGGCCTGAAGGCAATGAAGAGGAGCAACCTGCGTTATCATCAGGTCGTCTCGCTGGCTTTAAAAAATTGATCGGCCATTCTGTGTTGATGAATATTGCGTTGATGATGTTTGTTTTTACTATTGCCTTGGCTTTGATGGAGCCCATCATGCCTTATTTGATCCGTGATCGGTACGAATGGGGCCCTCGTGAGATGGGGTACTTATTTGGCTTTGCTGGCTTGATTGTTGTTTTAGTTCAGGGCGGGCTAGTAGGTCGGTTAGCTGTGAAATTTGGCGAGCGTAAGTTGCTTGCTACGGGCGTGTCGCTGATGGGGATAGGTCTTTTAATTATGTTGTTTGCGCCCGCTTCCTGGTTTGTGGTTTTAGGCCTTGGCTTCACAAGCACTGGCGGCGCACTGTTCAATACCTCGGCCTTGGCATTAGCTTCACAGAACGCTGAAAGCAAGGAAAGAGGGTTGGTGCTGGGGGCAGTACAGTCAATGCAATCGCTGGGTCGATCCGGGGGGCCACTAGTAGCAGGAAACTTGTATCAGCTTAGCGCTATTTTGCCGCTAGCCATAGGTGTAGCTGCAATGGCAATTTTATTGATGTGTTTACGCTTTTTGAGTCGCCGCTAAAGGCCCTCAATATCACTCCGTACAGAACATAAAGGTGCGTTTGTCGGTGGTTACCGGATATTTAAATGATATTTAAATGCCGTCGGGGCCTTGCTTTGGGCCGTCTTCTGTAAAAGCGTTCAGGCCAATGATCGTGTATGTATCTTTAACGCCAGACACTGTCTGGACAGTTCCGGCAATAAAGCGTCCAATTTCTTGATCATCCCCAAGCTGGAACTGAGCGAGTAAATCATAATTGCCTGATGTAGAGTAGACACTACGCACTTCTGCAATTTCATCAGCGATGACCGCTGCGACATCATAAGTTTTGCCTAATTCACACTTGATCATAACGAATACAGTTTTCATCGGGACTTCCGGTCATAAATTCTAAATGAGACTGCTTTCTTGTATAGAAGGGCCGAGAAGATGTGAAGTGACAATATCAGCTTCTGTGGCGTTACTCGTAGGGTTAGTTCTCGAATAAACTTTTTTTGATAGTATATTTCCCTTCCCCTTTAATCATACCGAAACAGTTGGATATCTGCGGGTTGTGAGATGATGCGAGCGCTGTAAAATCCCTTAATGCGAGTATCATTTTTTAAAAAACCTTTACTAGTAAGTGTTTTTGGCGATAGCCTATGCGCGTATTTGGTGTGTTGAGTGGCCTTGTATAGATAATAAGGGGGAGGTTTTGTCTCTTGATACGCATCTACGAGGAGGGATGTATCGGGTAAAAACGCTATCTAAGCTTGCTGTTCGCTAGCTAAGGTTACGGTATCGTGATCTCCTTTATATTTCAGGTGTTTAATATTTAATTAAAAACAAATTGATTCTTCAGTTGCGTTAAATATCGATTAACATTTAGCGCCTAGTCTTGAGCCACTTGGTACTGAAAGTTGCTTTTTTGCAGGCGGATGATTGGATTACATTTATGGCCGATACTCAAAATGTCGACCGGCTTGATTTTCTACTACCTCCGGAGATGGATTTGCTCGCTGCGGAAGCCTTGAGAGCCAGCCTTATAGAGTTGCTCAATAAGAGTGGAGACCTCTCTATTGATGGCGGTGAAGTGGTGCGTATGTCGACTCCCTGTGTGGAGGTGCTTTTGGCGGCAGCGACGGCTTTTAGTGATAGCGGTCGTGGGTTTGAAGTTCGTCAGCCTAGTCCTTCTTTGTGTGATGCGTTTGATACCCTTGGATTGGCCGATAGAATTGAATTGTGGAGAGCTTCCTGATGAGCAAAAAAATCCTTGCTGTGGACGATTCTAAAACGATGCGGGATATGGTGTCCTTTACGCTGAAGGGGGCTGGCTATGATGTTCTAGTAGCCGATGACGGCGTGAATGCATTGAGTGCCTTGGTTGGTGAAGAGGTGGATCTCATTATCACTGATGTAAACATGCCCAACATGAACGGTATAGAATTAGTTCAGAAATTGCGTGGTGATCCGCGCTTTAGGGCCACGCCTATTTTGATCTTAACGACGGAATCTGATGACAGTTTGAAGCAGCAAGGGCGCGCTGCGGGTGCAACTGGTTGGATCGTGAAGCCTTTTGTTCCAGAAAAGCTACTAAAAGTTGTAGGAAAGGTGTGTGCTTAGGTTTTGTTTTTCTTTGAATTCAGAAAGAGATTCTGAGTTTTAGCCCGGTATTTTAAATAGGAAAATTATGCTACCAGCCGAACATGACGATCCATTTGCCCAGTTCAAGGCAACATTCTTTGAAGAGTGTTCTGAACTGTTGGCTGATATGGAGCAATATCTGGCTGATATGGAATCTGGTGCCTTTGAGAATGAAACATTACATGCGATTTTTAGAGCAGTACATTCCATTAAAGCAGGGGCCGGGGCGTTTTCATTTTCCCGACTTGTAGAGTTTTCTCATAAATTTGAATATTTATTAGATGAGCTTCGAGAGGGAAAACTAGAAGTTTCTCCTGAACTTGTTGAAACATTGTTCCGGGGTTTTGATGTTTTATCAGATCTCATTGGTTTCGCCCAGAATGGCGAAATTGCGGAAGATACTTATGGCCAAGATGCCTTAGAGCGTATTGAGGGCTATCTTGCCGGTAATGGTGCAGAAGTCGGGGTGTCAGAACCAACGCCTGAGGCAGTATCTGCTAGCAATGGGAATGATAACAGCACGCCCTCTGATAAAAACGAAACATCAGGTACACATTTCAGGATTGAGTTCACGCCTCGGGAAGCCATGTACCGGCATGCGAATGAGCCATTGTTGATAATACGAGAGCTAAAAGAACTAGGTCGGACAGAAACAGTAGTTGATACATCTCGTTTGCCATCGTTGCAGGCAATGGAACCTGAGGATGCATACCTAAGTTGGGTTTTTGACCTGTGGACAGAATACAAACGTGAAGATGTTGATGAAGTTTTTGAGTTTGTTATTGATGACTGTGACTTGACCATTGTTACCTTGGATCAATCAAATGAAGTTGTTTCCGTTGATGTAAGCCCAGGTGCACCGAAATCAGAAGATGATGGATTTGGCTTTTTTGTTGATGATGAGGCAATGAAAGAGGGAGCCGTTTCTGCCGCAATTGCTGAGGCTGTCAAAAATACTGTCGAAAGTTCTGTCGAAAATACTGGTGCACAACCAACGGCCTCTGCTGCAGCTTCTAAGTCGCCGGTATCTGTTACTGCCAAGGCACCAGTAAAGACCGATGCCGCTGTTCCTGTGAAAGCACCAGCATCCGGTGGCTTAAAAGCAGCCTCTATCCGCGTTGAAGTGGACCGTGTGGACCGCTTAGTTAATATGGTCGGTGAGTTAGTAATAACCCAGTCGATGTTGGCTCAGGAAGTGGAAAACGGAGAGGGCGGTGCAACTGACCGGGTAGCTTCTGGGATGGACGAGCTTTCGATGCATATTCGAGAGTTACAAGAAAATGTTATGTCTATCCGCATGCAGCCTGTGAAATCAGTGTTCTCTCGGATGCCTCGTATCGTACGGGATGTATCTAAAAAGCTGAATAAAAAGGTTAAACTTGTCACTGTTGGTGAAGATACCGAGGTTGATAAAACGGTTATCGAAGAGTTAGCAGATCCACTTACCCACATGATCCGGAACTCGTTGGATCATGGACTGGAGACACCTGAAGAACGTGCGGAAGCGGGTAAGGCCGAAGAAGGGATAATTCGTTTATCTGCAGAGCACCGTGGTGGCCGGATCGTTATAGAAATTATTGATGATGGCCGGGGGATCAATAGGGAAAAAGTATTAAGTCTAGCCAAGGAAAAAGGCGTTGTTGCCGAAGATGCGCAACTTACTGAAAATGAGATTGATAATCTAATTTTTGCCCCAGGGTTTTCCACTGCAGAAGAGGTGACAGACCTTTCTGGAAGGGGTGTGGGGATGGATGTTGTACGTCGAAACATCCAGTCCCTTGGTGGCCGTGTTTCAGTTCAGTCTTTTCCTGGTCGTGGAACTCGGTTCCAGCTAACCCTGCCGCTAACATTAGCCGTGTTGGATGGTATGATTGTTGGGGTGGCAGATCAAAAATTTGTCATACCTATCAATAGCATCATTGAGACTGTTCGCCCCCCTAAGAAGGATGTCGAGCGCATGGTCGATGGCAGCAGTGTGATCCGTATTCGAGGTGAATATATCAGCGTGTTGCCGGTCTCTCGTATTTTTGGATTGGACGGAGGCGAGCAAGACCCCTCACAAGGATTGGTGATTTTAGCGGAAACCGAAGGAGGCCGGGTTGTGGGGCTTTTGGTGGATGAGCTGGCGGGTCAGCAGCAAGTAGTGATTAAATCTCTAGAAACTAATTACCGTGCTGTTGAGGGCGTTGCTTCTGCAACAATTTTGGGCGATGGCAGCGTTTGCCTGATTCTGGATATCGATGGTCTAACAGCTATGCAGGTACCCGAAGAAAAAGAGGCTGCCCCGTTAACTATATCTGATGCACAAAATGGAAATCACTCAGCCAATGTTGCTGCAGAGTGAGTTTTGGGATCTGAACTGAGTGCTTAGCGTTGAACAATGACACCCCATTAATTGGCGTGTCTGCAACAATAGGAAGACAATGATGGCTGACGAACAAGCCGCAAACAGTGATGTACCGCAGGGTTTTGACCCAAAGATGATCGGTATGGCGCAAAATGGCGCTGAAGATCAGGAGGTTGAAAGCGGAAAAACTGTGCAATTTGTGTCGTTTACAGTGGATGACAGCGAGTATGGCATCGACATTATGGCGGTACGTGAAATTCAGGGCTGGGTTGAGGTAACAAAACTACCCAATACACCCAAACATGTGCGCGGCGTATTGAACCTGCGCGGTATTATTGTCCCTATTTTTGATTTGAGATGCCGGTTTGGCAACGGCCTGACAGAAGCTACTGAGCTTCATGTCATGATTATCGTTGCGGTTAATGACCGCATTATGGGGCTTTTAGTCGATGCCGTGTCAGATATTTTAACTGTGAATACAGAAGAGATTTTACCGGTCCCGGAAATTGAATCACGAGACGACCAGCGTTTTTTGACCGGGCTTATTACAGTGCAGGAGCGCATGGTTGCACTGCTAGAAATCGAAAAGCTATTTGATATTGATGACCTTGTTACGCAAGTAACAAATGCTGCTGAATGATCAGCAGTTAAGTGATTGAACTATTGGGATTTATTTGAGCCTTCAGGAGGCAAGCATGACAGATATTAGTGTTTCAAATGTTGGTGGTACTGGAGGTGGCGGGCTATTGTCTACTGCAGTAGGCCGAATTGGCGCGGCATTTTTGGTAGCCTTTGTCGTTATTCTTTTCCTCCATCTCTATTTTGGGGATCAACTCGGCACTTACGGTGTTTGGGGTGCCACGGCCGTTGTGATGTTTGGCGCTGCCTATTTTGTAGGGCAAGGCTCTACTTCGGGCGCGGGTGCCGGGGGCAATAATCATCTCATTGATATGGAAGGGCAAGTCGAGGCCATTAAGCGGTCTCAGGCAGTGATTGAATTTAACCTTGATGGCACGATTATCACAGCCAACGATAATTTCCTTAACGCTATGGGCTACACGCTTTCAGAAGTGGCTGGCCAGCATCACAGCATTTTCGTTGATCCCGTTTATGCAGCATCATCTGAATATAAGGCTTTCTGGACCAAGCTGGGCCGCGGTGAATATGTTTCAGGTGAATTTAAACGTATTGCTAAAGACGGTAGCGAAGTGTGGATACAGGCTTCCTATAACGCCATCCTTGACCGCGAGGGTAACCCTATCAAGGTTGTGAAATACGCAAGTGATATCACTCAACAGAAAATGCAGGCGGCTGATCATGCGGGGCAAATTGCTGCTATTGATAAATCTCAAGCAGTTATTGAATTTCAAATGGACGGTACGATTATAACTGCCAATGAAAATTTTCTGGCAACGATGGGGTATGGACTTGATGAAATTCAAGGCAAACATCACAGCATGTTTGCAGAGCCCGGAGTTGCTGAAAGCACAGAATATAAGGATTTTTGGGCCAAGTTAGGCCGGGGTGAATTTGAAGCCGCTAATTATAAGCGGATAGGAAAAGGTGGCCGGGAAGTATGGATACAAGCATCTTACAACCCTATTCGGGACTTGAATGGCAAACCTTTTAAGGTTGTTAAATACGCGACAGATATCACAGCGCAAATACTTGAGGCCGAAAAAAACGAGCATATCGCAAAACTCAAGGCAGTATTAGACGGCGCGCAGACCAATGTGATGGTCGCTGATATGGACTTCAACATTTTTTACATGAACGATAGTATCGTAAGGATGATGAAAAATGCGGAAGCTGACATCAAGAAGGATCTTCCTGATTTTGATGTAGATTCATTGATTGGAACAAACATTGATCAGTTCCATAAAGACCCGGCTTATCAGCGTGGTTTAGTTGGTGGTATAAAGGATACATTTGAAGGCCGTATTTCTGTTGGTGGCCGTAGCTTTGATCTGGTTGCAAATCCGGTTCTAGACACAAACGGTGAGCGTTTTGGTACTAGTGTTGAGTGGGCCGATATTACGGACCGTTTGGCACAAGAAAAGGCGGAACGCCTCCTAGCTGCTGACAATGGGCGCATTAAAACAGCGCTTGACGGTGCAAAAACCAATGTGATGCTGGCTGATGCTGATTTTAATATCATCTATATGAACCACAGCATGGTTGCGACCATGAAAAATGCTGAGGCAGACCTTAAGAAGGAGCTTTCTAACTTTAGCGCAGATAACCTTTTGGGGACCAACATCGATGGTTTCCACAAAGACCCGGCGCATCAGCGCAGATTGGTTGGGGCATTAGATAGTACTTACGAGACAAATATTGTTGTTGGTGGCCGCACGTTCAACTTGATTGCAACGCCTGTATTTAACGATGAAGGCAGTGAACGTTTGGGTACGAGTGTTGAGTGGGACGATATTACTGAGCGCCTAGCAGCAGAAAAAGCAGCTAAAGCTGAGGCGGATGCCAATTCACAGATTAAGCAAGCTCTGGATAAAGTGACTGCGAATGTGATGGTTGCTGATGCTGATATGAAAATTACCTATATGAATGAAGCTATGCAGAACATGTTCAGTGTTGCTGAAAGTGATATCAGACAGGTATTGCCAGGCTTTGATAGCAGTAATCTGATTGGTGTAAATCCAGATATCTTCCATCAAAATCCTGCGCATCAACGCAGCATGATCGAGAGCCTCGCAAGTACGCACTCTGCTGAGATTTCTGTGGGTAGTCGTAAATTTACGCTTATTGCTAACCCAGTTACTGACCAAGATGGCAATCGGTTGGGTAGCGTTGTTGAGTGGGGCGACGTTACTGCCGAACGTGCTGTTGAGAGCGAGATAGCGAGTGTTGTCGAGGCGGCTGTTGCAGGTGATTTAAGCAGCCGGATTGACCTGGATGGCAAAGAAGGTTTCTTAGCCAATGTGTCAAAGGGTATTAATGATTTTGCAGCAACCTGTGATGCAGGATTAAGCGATGTTGCAAATATGCTAGCGAGTTTAGCTGCTGGTGACTTAACTGCTCGTATTACTAATGAGTATGAAGGCACGTTTGATCAACTAAAGCAAAACTCAAACAATACGGCTGATAAGCTTTCTGAAGTACTTGGACA
>Ga0316207_10003838_pt1 | contig 13579 bp, 9 predicted proteins | sample 6weekpyrite_MG_FD_204943 | JGI IMG/M metagenome (GOLD analysis project Ga0316207, IMG submission 204943) | Microbial mat bacterial communities from mineral coupon in-situ incubated in ocean water Damariscotta River, Maine, United States -... | ecosystem: Environmental > Aquatic > Marine >... | reverse complement strand
CAGCAGAAAACCCGGCCATTCCATCTGGGCAGGACAGCATGCTTAATGCGCATCTTGAAATATGGAAAGCGAATGGGGACATGTTTGGATATACTGCAGATGCATTAAGCCGTGTTACCCAGACACACCTTGATGTGATTACCTGTCAGGCCTGTCATATTACCAATAAAGTTGCCCGCGGCAGAAACATGCCCATTATGTTTCGCTATCGTCAGGAAGAAGACGGAAATCTAAAAATTATTCCATACGCTCAACGTGATCGTTATTACTGGAAAGATAAAAACACCAAAACTATTTTAAACCAGACAGAGCGTAACAGCGTATTTGAGTTACGCGGTGGTGACACCACATCTATGCCTGGAATGGTGATGCCGAGTGATGATATGTATGGGGTTATTATCGACCCTGAAACCGGCGCAGAATTAGCTGAAGTTAGCGCCCGTGTATCCCATGGCAGTATACGTTTTGGTGACCCCAGCGATTATGCTGGATACCTGGCCCTGCGCAATGCTTACAACAAAGTTCTCAAATTAAAAGGGTTTGAAAATGCTAATGCGGTAATGGTATTAACAGAATCAAACCAGTACATCATGAACCATAACACTCGCCCTGGCCCTGAATCATTGCAATGTGCAGATTGTCATGCGCGTAAACAAAATGGTTCATTTAGTGCCTTGATTGCGAATGACAGTGTACTTGGAAAGACTAATTCTATGAACATCTTCACCCTGCCTGATACGCGTCTAATTAGCGAAGGTATTGTTGAACTGGACAAAGATTATATGAAAGCGGATACAAAGGGAGTAATCTCTATTAATGTTTCTGATGTTTTATATAGCACTCGGCTCAATCCCTCATTAAGTGTGTTAAATTCAGACATTGCCTCGGAAATGTCTGGCAAACTTAATCGTTATGAACTGAAAGAAGCCGCAAGACTTGCTGGTATAACCAGCTCAGAACATGTAGATACTCTGGCCCAACAATCCGGTGATGAACTGTATGTTTTCGCACCTGTTTATGGAGAATCATCGGTACGTAAAGTTGCCCTAATGCCCATGGTCAACAGCCAGACAGAACTCATATTCCCTAGCTATCAGTTCAGAATTTCAATGGCTAAAAATGATGTAGTAAGAGCGGCGTCCGATGCAGGTTTCGGTGCATTGAATTCAGCTGTATTTTCTTTACAGGTGACAGACACTAATGGCGATGAGGTAAGTGACTTTGGCAATGCCAATGTACTTGTTAAATTACCCTATACCGGTTCGCAAACCAGTGCTGAAAAAATTAAATTAATTTCATCTGTCGATGGACATGAATGGTCAAGTACTGACACAGCAAACATAATATTACTAAAACCTCAGACAGAAAGCGAAAATGGCTATCTGGTATTTAAAACCAGTCACTTCAGTTACTACACTATAACCCAGGTAGATGAAACAAATGTATCTTCAGTAGATGAAGAAGTTACACCTGATACCGGTTCAAGTGGTGGTGGTTCTACTACATGGTTACTGCTTTTTTTACCTGTTCTTCTCAGGTTGAAATTAAGGAATAAATAAAAGATATTTTTATAACTGCCGTGGAACTACTTCATCAACTCCACGGCAATAGTATTTCTTAATCACAACACAACAGGAGTACTTCATGAAACAGGAAAACGACAAGTTTACTTTTAACAAAATAATGCCCTGGATGGCAGGAGCAGGATTTGCCATTGGGCATATGGCTGTAACCAGCAACTGCACACTAACCACACAGGGCCGATGCATCAGTTGCGGTAGCTGTATCATTGCACTGGGCTCTATTGTTACCTGGGCAAAATTAAAAAAACGCCGTGATGACTTTTTTATCGGTGACTAGTGAGAATATTAAGTGTTTTTGCTATAAGTGTGATGATAGCTAGTTACTCCTCTTCAGTTCAAAGTTTCGTTTCAGGAAAACTGGATACATTACTGGAAACCGAGCAAACAAATTATTATTCTAGAAGTCGAATTGAACAACAGGTTGACATAAACTGGCGAAATATTAAAAACACACTGAATGCTGGGCTTCAATTTGACCTTAAGCATGAAATTATTGAAGATTTTTCTCAAAACAATGACCAGAATATTAGTGAGAATAAGCAACAGATAAACCTGCTATTCGTTTCCCATGAAGCTGCTGATATTAACTATACACTAGGACGATTTAATCGCTCTGATTTTTTAGGTTATTACACACTTGATGGTGTGAGTGCTAAATATAGCAAACAAAACTGGGATACTCATTTTCATGCGGGCAAACCGCTTCAAATAGAAGATTATATTACTATTGATGCAGATAGAATTTACGGCATTGATATTAATCACCATACAAATCACAATAACAATTCAATAGTTAAAAAAACAAACAGCCACATTGGCTGGCAACAAATTCAGGACAATACAAGACAGAATTATATTCACATGGGGATTTCAGCTAATGGAGAATTATCTAAGCATGATTATAACCAGCTAGAATTATTTTTTAATGGCAGCTACCTTACTGAAAATAAATCAGCGGAATCAATTAACGCAGGAGCTCAAGTTCAGTCAAAAGAACTGGGTATGGCGCGCATTGCATATAATAGCTGGAAACCAGAGCAGGCTAATTTAAGTTTTAAAGAACAGTTCTATTCTGTTTACGCTAATGGTGAGCAGTCTATTCTGCAGGCAGATTTATTCCATAACTATAAATGGGGTCAGCAATACTATATTCGCGGAAGAAAAGTATGGCGTGAATTTGGAAATAACGGATTTGGTACTACTATTGGGTTTGAACAGAAATTATCATCAAAAGAAAATTCTGGCTGGCTAGCCCAGTGGGATAGCTTAATTCTCAAAGGTGATATAATTCACAGTGTTTACCTGGGTTTAAATAAAAACATTTCTGCAACATTTCGTGGTCATCTAAATACCGCACTACAATACACAGATAACAAATCTACAGACACTAATAGTCTGCTTGCACTGGAAGCCGTTGTAGAGCAGATGCTGAACTCAGCTTTATTTATCGACTTCAATGCCCGATATATATATAACCAAAATTTTGAAAATGAATATCGTATTGGCTTTAGACTCAGCTACCGATTTGATGATCGTATCTGGAGTGGAAAATGATAAAGCTTTTTCTCATACTGGCATTTTTAACCTTATCTTTTTCAGGTAAGGCTGAAAATATTGCCCCGTTTGAGGCTGATGTAAAAAAAGAGAAAAGCTGGTGGAAATTACGAAAAAATCGTAGTGATATATTTTACCCCCATAAGCCCCATATTGAAATTATGAAAAACGATGGTGACACATGTATGTTATGTCACCCGTTCAGTAAAAATACTACCCATGATGAAAAAGAGCTTAAATCACTTAATCAGATTAATAATGAACCACTGAAAACCATCTGTCATGAATGCCATGTAGATAAAATTAACGCACCTTCAGAATGTCGTTTGTGTCACCCTGACCCCTCCACTGTCTGGCCACAGGACCATAACTACGATTATATAAATTTTCATGCAGAAGATGCGCAGACTGACCAGGAAAGCTGCAGTGAATGCCATAAACAATTATCTTTTTGTACAGACTGTCATTTTAAACGTAATTACAGTGGTAATTACTCCAGTTTAAAAGTGCATAAACTGGGTTATAAATCCATGCATGGGCTGGATGCACGCATAGCACCGGCTGAGTGTGGAAGCTGTCACCAGGCTAGCTATTGTAGCAACTGTCATAGGAGACAAAAATAATGCGCTGGCAATTTATCTCTTCTCTTTTGCTTTTACTGACTGCCTGTAATAGTAGTACTAATAACAATTTATCTTCTGATACAGATATTTTACTTGATTCATCACATGGTGGTGGCGGTGCCGCATGGGGACTTAGCAATTGTGATGCCTGCCATGCCATTGGTGTTATTCATAAAAATGAAGACAATATTCGTGACATAGTAAAAGAAAAAGGCCAGGCCACCTGCACCGGTTGCCATGGTAGTAATGGAACGGATACAGAGCGTCAGTGCCTTATCTGTCACAATAAAAATGGCCTGCCCAAATCACCTTTACAATCTGGCAAACATAAACATGATTTTGACACAACAGCAGACACTTCATTACAGGACACACAATGTATTGACTGTCACTATGCTTCAGATATGGATGGTATATTTGAAATCAACCGTGATCTAACCCGTTACTCCGATAAAAATGGTGTTGACTCACCCTATGCAAACGGTACTGATTTTTGCCTGCGCTGTCATAATCGAGATCATCAACAAACAGACTTTCAAATAATCAATAAAACATTTAATGACCCATTAATTGCCATTGAAGACACATACACTCTTGTTGATAAACACGGTGAGATTAACTCATCAGGCACTGGCACCTATGCTGGTTTACGTACTGATTATATTTATGGCAGCCGGGTTGAATGCACTGACTGTCATGCGATGCATGGAACAGATAATATAAAACTGATTATTGATCAATCGGATAAAGGCAGTAGCCGTCTTGCATCTTCTATTCGGAGCCTACCCCATTCAGTACAAATAAGTGGCAACAATTATTCTCAGCTGTGTGTGCTCTGTCATAACATGGAAACCCTGCAGGATCAGGGTGATATAGACACGGGTAACGGACTTTCAGGTGTTCATATTACAGGTAACAGCTGTATTGAATGTCATAGCCATGGTGAAGCTATTCAGGCTGGTTTGTAATGACTCGACTATTTCTATTATTTCTTTTATTACCTTCTTCTGCTGTTATTGCAGAGAAAGAACAGGAAATGCCCGCCATGCATCACCTGTTTGGTATTAAACCCTCAACAGAGATTTCTATACCCGATACATTTCACCTTAACAAAGACAGACAAATTGACTGCCAGACCTGTCATGGTATTAAAGATATGAAAGAACAGGACTTTCAAAAAATTGATAAAGAGGATGATGAATTTTTACGTGAAGGCCCATACGAAACATTGACAGAATTTTGTTATCGTTGTCACGATAGCAAACAGTACCAACGGGACAATATCCATAAGATGCTAGACACTAATGGAAAAATAATTAAAAACACTTGTTTATATTGTCATGAGGAAACACCGGATACGGAACAAAAAGAGTTTAAAATAGCTGATCTTAAATTACGCCTGCCACCACAGAACATATGTTATGGCTGTCACTTATATACACCACACTTTAATGCACAAACTCATCAGACAAAACCTGATAAAGAAATGAAAAAGAGAATAAATAAATATGAACAGGATCATAAAATAATTATGCCACTTTCGGATGATGGAAAAATCATCTGTATAACCTGTCATAACTCACATCAAATAAATGTGATCAGCCAGCAAAAACCCGCTGGTAAACAGGTTGTCAATAACGATTTGGATAAAGGTATCACTTACAGCAAACACCCCTGGAACAAGGTGTTTACTGAAGACAAAAAAGACCGTCTTAATAAACTTAATCAGGAAACAGATAAAAAATATACGCTGAGCTACCAGCGTATTGAAAGAGAAATTTTACTAAGACTACCGGCAAAAGATGGAAAACTTTGTCTGGTATGTCATGAGTTTGAAAAATAATATGAATCTTTTACAGAAAATAAAAAACATACCAAAAGAACAGAAATACCGCTATCTATTTATAATAGCTTCCTGCCTGCTATTTTTTGCGCCTTTTGCTTTTATTCCGGGTGCAGTAGGTAACGATGATTTATGCGGCAAGATGTGCATGCGACGGTTTTTTCTTTATTTTCCCGGTATGAGTCTGGATGATTTGAACACAAATATTTCCATCGCCTGGATGGGGGTTATTTTACTGGCTAGTATTTTTATAACGACTTTTTTCTATGGCCGGCTCTGGTGTTCTTATATATGCCCGGTAGGCGGTTTTCCGGAACTGGTTAGCCGTAGCTTGAATGATCGCTGGAAAATAGAATATAGATCATTACCTCAAGTACCTATTCGTTACGGTTATTTTGCAGTTTATATTTTACTTATGCCAACCCTGGGCATCAGTGCCTGTACGCTTTGTAATTTCATAACTGTACCCCGATTATTTGAATCGTTTAGCGGTGGGATAAGGGGCTTTGCATTTATTTTCTCAACCATCGGCCTGGTGAATCTTGCACTACTTTTATTACTCGGTTTTTTTGCCAGTAAGGGTCGAGCCTATTGCCAGTTTCTATGCCCCATCGGTGCGATGGATGGCTTAATAAATCGACTCGGTGCAAAGCTACGTTTTACTCGTCGTATTCGTGTAGAACGTAACCGCTGTACCGGATGCAATATTTGTGCACGCAATTGCATGACGGGTGCAATAAAAATGGTTGATAAGATTGCTGTTGTAGACCAACTTTCCTGCATGTCCTGTAATGAATGTGTAAATGTCTGTGACTGGCATGCTATCGACTGGCTAGCCCTACCACCGAACAATCAACCAAAACGTAAAAAGAAAGGCATAGACTTTCACCCATTACCAGAATGGGAAGCTGTGCATATTGAAAAACCAGAAACTAAGGGGCTAAAATCCGTAAACTGGCAAAGGGTTATACTGGGTGTAATTTTAGGACTATCAATCTCTTTTATACTAATCACTCAGGTACAGGCTAAGCAACGACAGACTGACCCCGACGGGTGCTTTATCTGTCACGCGCAGGAAGGCCTTGAATACATTGATAACAAGGGGGTTCTGCGAAACTCAACTATTAATCAGCAACATTACCTCAGTTCACTTCATGGCAGTGTCCCCTGTAAAGATTGTCATCGAAAAATTAAAGACTTTCCCCATAAAGTAGAAAATGGAGAAGTTGACTGTTCCGAATCATGTCATCTTGAAGAACCTTCCGAAGGTGAAGCCTATACGCATAAAAAACCAACTGAGGTATTTGAAAAATCAACACATGGTGAAGGTTGGAGTAAGGGATTTACCGGAGGTAATCGATTAGAAGAATCTGAAAAACAACAAAATCCTTCATGCCGATTATGTCACAGTAATAGCTTATATATTGATCCTGAAAAGATGCCGGAATTTAAAACAGCATTTTCACACACAGAAACTGAATGTGGTAGTTGTCATAAGGGCAAAACCTGGTTGAATCGGTTTGGTGGTCACATCCTACGTCGTTTTCTCTCAGCACAACAGAACAAAGAAGATGAAAATAAAATGTGCGATAACTGCCATGCTGATAAGGAACGTATGAAAAAGATCGAAATTAAAGATAAAGAAACACAAAAAAAACACAAAGTTGATAAAAAATTTATCCTCGCCAGTGACTCATATGCAATGAGTCTGCATGGTCGTTTGTTAGCTAATGATAATGAGGACGGTGTTTCATGCATTGACTGTCATACGCCAGGAAAAGAAAAGCACGCCATACAGAACCATATGGATATAAGTTCTTCTACACATAAAGAGAATCTTAGTAAAACCTGCTCCGCATCAGGTTGTCACCAATTCACTGAAAAATATATTAATAGCGGTTTCACCAATACAGATATGCACGATCTTGATTTCATTCCAGTCTATGAAAAAATCATTACCAACGAAATTCTTAATTTTAATACTGGCTGGAAAGTATTTTTAGTCATAGTAGTACCCGTTATAATTCTACTTATTTCAGGCTCCTTAATCTGGAGTTTATTTTCAAAACAAGGTAAATCTGTGATTTTTTCAATATTTGGAGGTAATCACTTCCAGAAACATATAATAGGTCGAAAACCAAAATCAGGCATAAAAAAATCTAAAAAAATAATCAAACAACAAAAAGGGTAATGCATATGAAATACTTAATTTATACCCTACTCCTGTTTTTATCTGCTTTTTCTGTTAAGGCAACACCACTTTATATACAACAGGTTAAACTTTCCTCAGTTAATGAGAAAAAACTGCAAGAAGCACTTAAACAGATAAAAGAACACTCTGAAGTTAGTTTGAAAGATAATTTATTTGTTTCACCCTTTCACAAACAAACTAAAAGTGAATCAACTGATAAACAATCATTTTGCAATGTTTGCCATAAGAAGCAACCACATAGTTTAGATAAACGTAAAAGAAGCTTTCTAAATATGCATACTCGTTACGTAAGTTGTGAAACCTGTCATTTTATTCCTAAAAACACACAACTTAAATACAAGTGGTTAAACTTCAATAGTGATAGCAATAAAATACCTGCAAAACGAATTACCCCATTTTACAACAATGAAGCCGTATTAACATTTTCTGATAACAAATTTGCAGAACAGGTTAAAGAAAACTGGGCTAATGAAAACCAGGATAAAAAAACAACTATAGAAAAAGCAAAACTTAAACTCCGTCTACACACACCACTTAACGCAGAAGGCCCTGAGTGCCTTGATTGTCATAATAATAAAAATCAGTTACTTGATCTGGAATCATTAAAATTTAGTAGAAAGGATATTAAAAAATTACAACAACACGCTATCCCCCGCTTTTTTAGTCGTTTTAGCAAAGAAGATCAGAGCCTACGCATGACTGATTTATTACAATGAAACTAAATTTTATAACTGGAATATGTCTGTCTTTCCTTATAAACCTTCCTGTTATGGCAGGTTTATCAGCAGACCATTTACTAAGCATTAAAGTGGGTCTTAATCAGCCAACGGATACGGCAATTAACAACAATGGTGACATATATAGCTTGAACGGTGCCCTTGGCAAGGTGATTGTTTTTTCTAAAACCGGAAAACATAAATTTAGCTTTGCTAAACCCGGTAAAAGTGATGCACAATTAAACCTGCCTATGGGGCTAAGTATTAAAAATAACCGGGTTTATATTGCCGACACAGGTAACGCCAGAATTTCTGTATTTAATTTACAGGGAGAATTTTTACAAAATATATCTTTAAAACCTCAGATTCTTACGCATAACCCTGTAGAACCTGTTTCGCTTCTTATTATGAATAGTAAAATCATCTGGAGTGATCGCAAAAATCATCAACTATGTGTGAGTAAAATTGACAATGGAAAAACCCTAAAATGCTGGGGTGAAAAAGGTGAAGCAGATGGACAGTTTAGTTACCCATATCAATTAGCATCCGATGATCAAGACTACCTTTTTGCCATTGATGTGCTTAATGCTCGAGTGCAGGCATTTACCCCCAAAGGTAAACATTATATGACGATAGGTCATTTTGGTGTAAACACAACTGGGTCGCTGTTTCGCCCAAATGGTTTAGCATTATATGACGATAACCAGATTCTGGTAAGTGATGCCTACCTTGGCACCGTATCGATTTATCAAAATGGCAGACCAATGGGGCTGCTTTCAAATGGCAATGCTGAAAAATTAATATTTAATTCACCTACCAGTTTAACCCTGCATAAGAATAAGCTTTATATCACCGATACCTTAAACAATAGTATTGAAATATATAAGCTATATTCCACTAAACTGGCTAAAACCAATAATAATGCTTTAGCAAAACCACAATCCGGGAGCTCCAGAAAGAACTGTATCAGTTGCCATATTTCATGGGCAGAGAACGACATAACTAAAAACCATGATGACGCGCAGGTATCACCGGTTGCACATCAACGCATGTGTTATAGCTGCCATCATGGCGTTATAATTGATTCAAGAAATGAGATTGGTCACAAACAGCAACATCCTGATATTCATCATCGTCGAGATAACAATGAAAAAAAACAGGATAAAGATAAAATTCCGAAGAAATTCCCCTTAAACACCAATCAGGCATCAAATAAAATTGAGCTTTATTGTGGCAGTTGTCATACACCACACAAATTTGAAACTGACAGCCATGAAAGCCTTAATGACAGGCATAATAATAGCTGGATGCGGGAGCCAAATAACACGGGAGAAATTTGTCAACAATGCCATGAATCAAAACTTGATCATGTACAACACAAGAAACGACCAACCATTGGCATAAATCATTCAGTTGGTGTTTACTTAAAACAGGCTAATTCAGCTAATGATGAGAAAAACAATAAGCGCTATGCAAGAGATAAAAATCTGCATAAAGGTTTACCGGAAGAAATGTTAAATGCGGGTGCCAGCCTGAATGATAAACAACAGATAGTTTGTCAAACTTGTCACAAAATACATGGCTCAGATGAAGAGCAACTTACCACTATTAAATCAACGGGAGCAAAAATATGTATACAATGCCACCAGCGACACAATGCAAAAGATATTAAATTTGCACGAAAAAAAGGTGTACACCCAGTAAATATTAAACTCGAAAACGCCGTTAAAATTAACAATAAAGAGATCGAGATCATTAACTGCCTTACGTGTCATAGTACTCACAATGGCGAACCTGATTCAGCTCTATTGGTAATCGATAATATAAATGGAGATCTTTGTAAAATTTGTCATGAAGATTATAACAAGCTCATCAATACAGATCATGATTTACGCCTCAGTGCTGAGGATAGCAAAAACAGATACGATAAAACTCCTGAGCACGCAGGTGCCTGCGGATCATGCCATAGTATGCATGAAGCGGATGATAATAAACTTTCACTTGATGCTACTACAACGTACCTTTACAAAGGAAAAGAAAAACCATTAATGCGAGATCAAACTTGCCTTAATTGTCATCGCAAAGATGGCATAGCAGATAAAACACAAATTAAATATTTCAGTCATCCAACAGAAAATTTAATTCTACGATCAGATAAAAAGAAAATGCCTTTAGTAAATAAAAACAATGAATTAAGTGAATTCGGCAAGATAGGATGCGTTACCTGTCATAATCCTCACCGCTGGTCTACTATTAATGCCATAGAAGACAAGGCCATCAAAACAAATAAAGCAGAAAAAAATGATCGTGGCAATGTTCTGAGTAGCTATTTACGTAATAATGAGATACAAAATTCTTTCTGCAAAAACTGTCATGGCATAGAAACAAAAATTAAATATAAATATTATCATCTAGAACTGTCGCGTTAAGCATTTCGCAAATGTATTTAATTCATATTATCTGTATTTACTGCGAATCTTAAATGAAACATCAATGCTGTCCCGTTAACAACTAGAGACATGAAATGGGGGCATCTGCCTAAGACCGTCACCCGCATGGACGCGGGTGTCGAGCCACCAGGGAGGGTTTTACGGCGTGTCTTAGGCAGGTGCCCCCAATTCATGTCTCGAACAGGATGATATGAAAGTCAATCTAGCCTTAATACGTTTAAACATAAATTATTTCTGTTAACGGGACAGCAGTGACATAGCTTGAGAAAATATAATCAAGATTCAAATAATTTAATAACCGGCGCTACAACAAAATTTAATTTACTATAGGCTTCTCTTAACGCATGGGTAACCTGTTCAGCAGATTCAGCCTGTGCAAATATATAGCCCGGATATTGATTACCTTCAGGCAAAGGAATTAACTCATTTCCTTCACGTATAATAATATCAACTTTCTCTATATATTTAACTTTCCGGGCTTCAATTAAGCCCTCTACCCTGCGTAAAATTCCCGCCTGTTTAATGGGTATCATCATTACACCCCGCGCATTTTCTGGTGCATGTGTTTCTACATTTTTACCAATCGCTAAAGAAATTACCAGCTCCTCCAGATTAAAGTCATTTCCCGCATCAAGACTTCTGGCACAATCACCACCAATGGTTCGACTGGCGACTTCCAGTATCCAGGCATCCTGTTGATTAACTCTTAACTCTGCATGTATGGGCCCGGTTGTTAAGCCATAAGATTGACATGCCTGTGCAATACGCTGTTGTATTCTACTCAGGGTTTTCTGATCCAGGCTGGAAGGCGTTACATAAATAGTTTCCTCAAAATATGGTCCGGTTAATGGATCTGGTTTATCAAAAATCACCAGGGGAAATAATTGCCCATTCTGTAGATAACCTTCAAAAGCAACTTCCACACCTTCTATATAATCCTCTATCAAAACATGGGAACGCTCAAACTCATCAGTTGACTCTGAGATAATGTTTTTAATTCGCTGACAGGCCTCAGCAAACTCCCGTTTATTATTAACCTTTATAACACCACGACTAGCTGACAGGTTTAGCGGTTTAATAACACAGGGCCAGGGCAAACCAGCAATTTGCCGATTAAGCGGATCTTTTAAACAGACCAGACAATGAAGTGGTACCGCACAATTATCGAGTGATAAATGGGCGCGGGCCAAATCTTTTCTTGTGGTGAGGCGAGCTGCCTGATGCGGGTTATGAGGCAGGTTTAAAGTGCTGGCCACTTTTGAAGCAAGTTCAACCGTGCTGTCATCAGAACCTAATACACCCACTATATTGCTGGATTGTGATTTTTTAATAATTAATTCTATCGCAGCATCATGATCCTCTAAATCAACATGCAGGCCTTCATAAACTTCAGAGATCAGCGAATACTTTCCCCTGGAAGCGATGAGCACATTTAGCCCCATCCGTTTTGCCGCATTAATGTAAGGTGCAATGCGATAGCTATTGGGCTGGGAAATAAGTAGAAGAGTTGATTTGATGAGATTTAATCTGCGGGGTAAATTTTAAGTATTTGTAACGATATATGAGAGCTTTATTATGATTAATTTTTTGTCATATCACAGGTTTTTGAGTAGCGCCTAACCCGGTGGCTTTACTTGGTGAAAAGCCACCGGGACATAAAGTGCTATGCACAACCACCCCCTGCGGGTGAAGCTCCCCCACAACCACCGCAAGCACCGGATCCGCCGGTTTGAGCAAATACATTCTTAAAAACAAAACTCTGGTTAAGACCTTCAGTTTTATAATCTATTTCTACACCGCTCAAATATCCAAGCGCGATACTATCAACGTATAAATTAAGCTTTTCTGTTTCCAGCACACAGTCAAATTGAGTGGGCTGTTCTACCAGCGTCATACCATATGACATACCTCCGCAGCCACCACCCGATACATAAATACGTATTCCCGATGCATCTGCCTCCTGTTCTATTATGGCAGCAAGCTGGTTCATTGCTTCCGAGGAAATGCTTATTTCTTCGGTGAGTTTGTTATTGAATTCAACTTCAGACATCTATTTATCTCCAGGCTCAAAATTACTTATTACTAATGTTAGCACGCATCTACTGATTAAATTAATAAATTACATCCGAAGTTAAATTAAAGCTTTGTGTAACCATATTCAATCTTTTTTATAAAATTAGAATATTCTAATAATAATACATATACCCGGTAAATAAGCTATTTATAATATATTAACTAAGCAAATCAACCTCATTAATTGAATTAATCCTGTTTTTATAGTCATTAAATTTTATAGTGCTCCGATAAAATTAATTGAGAATATTTTGATATTTATCAATAACTTTTAATAGCAAGTATGCTCATCAACTTAAGTTATGTATTAATAACAATAAAAATTTAAGCTTTTCTTGATTTTTATCATTGAGCTATTTATATTCACGTCAAATAAAAAAATAAATATTGAAAAAATTTTCAAATTTGCCATCGACTGGCATTTACCGGGTTTACATTAAATAATAATAATACTCTTATATTTAGAGATTTTAGAAAATTGCGATATAAATTTCAAGTTAGCGATAAGTTCTAACAATGATTAAT
>Ga0316207_10003837_pt1 | contig 13583 bp, 12 predicted proteins | sample 6weekpyrite_MG_FD_204943 | JGI IMG/M metagenome (GOLD analysis project Ga0316207, IMG submission 204943) | Microbial mat bacterial communities from mineral coupon in-situ incubated in ocean water Damariscotta River, Maine, United States -... | ecosystem: Environmental > Aquatic > Marine >... | reverse complement strand
CAAAACGAAAATAATTACCAAAGGCGTTGAATACACCAATCAAAACTCCACTTGCCACAAATAACCAGAAGTTCTGGTTAAAAATAGCAAGGGTTGCCAGTACACCACCCGCCATACCAAATGCGGTTGAAAACATAAAAGCAGGTTTACGACCAATACGTTCCATTAGCATTGCAGCAGGAATACTGCTTAGCATTACTGCGATAAAGATGACTGCAAGCGGTAATGTGGCGAGCGATTTATCTGGTGCCAGCTCAAAACCGACCAGTGCTGTTGCAGTAATAATAAGGCTCATACTGCTCATCATTAACGCCTGACTGGTCGCAAGCAAAGGGACATTACGTCGAAACGTGTTCATGAAATGATCCTAAAATATTATTTATTACAACAAGTTATACTTAAATTCGTTATATTTTCATCTTTCAGCAAATAATACTTGCATTTTACCGACCGGTCAACTATATTCTACCTATGACTCAAGAACAGACAACCCAACAACGTATTCTCGATTCTGCTTTTGAGCTGATGTATGCACAAAGCTATGCCGAAGTCGGTGTTGCCGCTATCTGTGAAAAGGCAGATGTTAAAAAAGGCAGCTTCTATCACTTCTATAAAAGCAAACAGGAACTTGCTATCGCGGTACTTGAAGAAAAGTTTTGGGAATATAAAGAAAGCATTCTTGATTCCACCTTCACGGGTAAACTCCCTGCACTTGATGAAATTAAATTATTCACCGAGAGTATTTATCAATTTCAGGTAGATATAAAAAAATCTACTGGTAACGTTCTTGGTTGTCCTTTTGGCAATATTGCCATTGAACTATCAAGTCAGGACGAAGCGATTCGTAATAAAGTCGAACATATTTTTAAACGCAGCATTCAGAGTCTTCGCGACTGTCTGCAGCGTGGTGTCGACAATCATGATGACAAACTCAGCGGTATTGACGTTAACGCCACCGCCGATGCCATGTATGCCTACTTAGAAGGCATCATCCTATTAGCTAAAACACAAAATGATACCGATGTTATTCGCCAGCTTTCACCAGCGATGATCGGGATCCGCATTTACCCAAAGACCCAATAAGCCATACGCAACAATATGAATCTTATAAATTATTATGCACAACTACTAAACCGACCGGTCTACTACTAGTCAAGCTAAGCAAAGGAGAACCACCATGAGTACAGCAAGTAAGGAAGTATTAAATCAGGCCGCACTGGTCTCACCCACAGCACCTGCCGGTGAAGAACAGCGCGTACAGGCTATTTTAGATATGGCCGAGGAGTATCTTGGCTTCGTTCCCGATGGCCTAAAATTATTCAGCCTCAGTCCTACTTTGATGGAAACATTTTTCACCAACGTTGGCTACTTTCGTTCCGGAACCAATTTATCGCCAGTATTAACAACGATGATCCGTTATCTAGTTTCATCAAAAGCAAAATGTAATTTTTGTATTGATATGAATGAAGGTTTCCTTGACCAAATGGGAATTGATATCGACATCGCTCGTGCTGCACGTAATGATTTAGGAAAAGCGCCTGTCGCAGACAATGAACATATTTTGCTTGATATAGCGTTGCGCACCATTAACGATCCGGACAGTGTTAACCAAGCTGATATGGAAGCTGCTCATGCTGAAGGCTGGTCAGATCACGACATTTTCGATGCCGCTGCTCAAGCAAGCAATAACCGTGCATTTAATTATTTATTGCGAACGTTCAATATTGAGCAACAAGGTGTGTTTGCTTAACAAGCATAATCACTAATCAACGGACTCCCATTGCCAAGGATGGCTTTTTTGTCCCTGTTTATATTCCACCCGTCATTTGAAAGGCAGCCCAGGCGATAGGATGTTTATATTTCTTAATACCTTTAATCTGTGCCTGTTGCATCGAACTGCGTTTATCTGATTTCTTAAGGTTACTATAAAATTCAGTCATCAATACGCGTGTTGATTCATCTGGCACACTCCAGAGGCTAGCAACAATAGACTTTGCGCCTGCGTATAAGAAACCGCGATTCAATCCCACCACGTCATCGCCATTTTTCACATCGCCTAAACCTGTTTGGCAAGCCGATAAAGTCACCATATCAGCATTAAGTCGGAGATCATATATCTCGGAAATAGTTAGATTCCCATCATTGCGTGCATCAGGACTGAGTAACATACGTGAATTCTGTGGCACGTCAGGGTTAAATTCCCCATGACTCGCTAAATGAATATAACGAAATTGACCACTAGCTTTTTTAAATAACGTTTCCGATGCTTGCTTACGCAGAATAACTTTTGAATTCTTCCAGCCACCCGCGATCGCTCTTGCTTCGCTTTCAGCACCCGGTAGATCCATACTTGGATTATCTAAATCAGGATTCCCTAGTACTAACAAGCTACTCGTTGGGCTGTTTTTCTTATTCAGGAATTGCAATATAGAAGCAGAGGGTAACAGCCGAATCGTGTGTGACTCAATCAAGAAGCGATTTTTTTTCAACGCGTTAAATGGTAAGTAATGCAACACACCATGCGGAACAATCGTTAAATGTTTTTTATATTTAATTGCTTCATACAACGGTGATATTAAACGTCCATAAAGAATTTCCGATCCTTTCTCCCAGTTATCCCCTGGATAAGTATTTATGGCATCGCGAAACATACGTACAGACTTTTTCAATCCTTTACCTTGTAATGTAAATACATCTATTTTAGATGCCGTCACAACAAAGGCAAATAAATCACTATCACCTTGATAAAAATACTCTAAAAGCGCTTCATCTTTTTTCAGGCTTGATTGAATTTGTTTAAATGAAAGTGAAGAAACTGTTACCAATGATGCTAGTTCAGGATTAACCGCTTTAATTTTCTTCCGCGTATTAGCAACAGTCCTTGTTGAAGCTCCTTTACCTTTATTCGTAGAGGCTAAACTCACCTGCTCTAACTCATCGAGTTCTCTAAGCAATTCACGTGTACGTGCAGGTTGATTGCTTGAACTAAAATCTTTTCGATAGGCCAACAAGTCAACTAATGCACGTGCCTTGCCACGCTCCGCATACTCCAACGCCTCACCAGCACGACCAAGCTTAACCAAGGTTTCAACCATAATGCTGTAAACAGCTTGTTTATCTCCTGCAAAGCCAATTTTAAAGCGTTCCAGCGTAATCGATGACCGTTGTGATTCAATCACCTTAATCGCTCGTTTAAAATAACCTGTTGCTGCATCAGCATCACCTTCGAGTAATGCGATACGCCCTCGATCATATAAAACCAGATAATACATTTCACCAAACCCTGATAAACGTGGCTCTGCTAACGCTTCATCATAGCCCTTCTTCGCATTGACTAGGTCGCCTGTTTCCAACTGACTGCGGTATAACATGAATTTAGGTTCAAACTCTTGAATATATTTAATGTCCTGAAGGCTCATCGCCCCAAAATACAATGGAACCATAATGTAGTTTGCCGGATTAACATAGTTGACTACCGTCAACGTCTCAAAAAACACGCCACCAAGACCTAACTCAGATTCCTGCGACATCGCTTTAAGTGCACGGGCATAATTCTTCTGTGCAAAATAAATCCTCGCAACGGCTGCTCTGCGCGTGATGTCATATGACCTTGTTGATAACCCGCCCGTGTATATTTTTTCAAGACGCTGCGCATATTTATTAGCCATCTTATTATTACCTTTCGCTACATATGCCAAAGCTATTTGCCCCATCGGTCCAATCGCACTGGCCCGCGTTATATCCTTCTTCATTTCAGTATCTTGCCCTAAAGTAACAAGGCTGCTAAGTGCTCTTATTCCTGCACTCGTCTCTTCTTCATGTCGTGGTTGAAAAATATTATTCTCTGTAAGTTCAATGGCAATACTGGCATGCTTAATAACATCATCATATTGCCCAAGCGCTAGGTAGGCTTCAGACAGCATGCTTTCCAGAAAAAAAGCTGATTGTGGTTTATTGTAAAATGTACGCGTAAAACTTATTGCTCCTGGGTACTTGAATTCCATATAGCCCCCATCGGCCGCAACACGACTAGATAGAGAGTCATGGCAAATAAAGAAACTTTTAAACTCGCGTAATTTGACCAAACTTTCACAAACGCGCCAATGATCTTCTACTGATAATTGCTCTAGGCTATCTGCTGTTCCTGCAGAAGCTACTATCTCTTTGTGCTCACCTCGCATCGTCTGCTTGGTTACTGATGTTGAGCAGCCTAATTGAGAAAATAGCAATAATGCGATAGTGAGTAATTTTATTATTTTCATTACTGTCCCCTAGTGACTCTATCAATACTTTAAGACACCCACATATAATATACTTGCTTCGATATTATTCAAAAAAATATTTTCATACTACTCTTTCCAATTCTCTATGAATTTCATTTATTTCGTATGCTACATTCATAATGGTGTAGTAATTTAATTATAATTTTAAAGTCCCGTTTAAATTCATCGAACGGTATATAGGCATAGTGTTAACGAATAGGATTTTTACATAATGGCCGTTAATCTGTACTCTTTTTCTTGACCGCCACCTTTAAAATGATCTATTTGCGACAGCATAACCATTATAAAATTACAGGAAATCTCCTTTAAATTACCCATTCAAACGATTTGGCCTTTATTTATAGCGCCAACTTTACTTTCTGTTATAATCCCATTCGAGTTTATATACATGACACACTTCAGTCTGTGTCTCCTTCGCGGAACCTCCTTTGGCAAGCCTCGAATACAATTGAAATTGTTCCCTCCTGGACTGTCTCAAGCCACTGGCCTGGGCAGGCGGTAACCTGAACCCTCTAAGGGCAAACATAACATGTCATTTGAATCACTCGGTCTGTCGGCCGATTTACTCCGTGCTGTATCCGATAAAGGCTATAGCGAACCTACTCCTATTCAGAAACAAGCTATCCCGCTAGTCCTTGAAGGACGCGACCTAATGGGTGGCGCACAAACAGGTACCGGTAAAACGGCTGGTTTTACCTTACCTCTATTACAGCGCCTATCTGAAAATACTCACACAGGTAAGGGTCGTCGACCTGTTCGCGCGTTAATTTTAACTCCGACCCGCGAACTCGCTGCTCAGGTGCACGAGAGTGTACAAACCTATGGTCGCCATTTGCATTTAAAGTCGGCAGTCATTTTTGGTGGCGTGAGTATTAACCCGCAGAAACAAAAACTGGTTAAAGGCGTCGACATTGTTGTTGCGACACCCGGACGTTTGTTGGATCACGTTAGCCAACGTTCCATTGATTTATCTAAAATAGATATTATGGTACTTGATGAAGCGGATCGAATGCTTGATATGGGTTTCATTCATGATATCCGTAAAGTACTTAAACTGGTTCCACAAAAGAAACAAACCTTGTTGTTCTCCGCAACCTTCTCTAAAGATATTAAGCAACTCGCTAATGGTCTCATGACTGATCCAGCATTAATTGAAGTTGCTCGCAGCAATGTTGCAACCGATACCGTTAAACAAGTTGTCCATCCTGTCGATAAAAAACGTAAACGCGAATTGTTATCAGCCTTAATTGGTGGCAATGAATGGCAACAGGTACTGGTATTCACTCGCACTAAACATGGTGCAAACCGCTTAGCAGAACAACTGGGTAAAGACGGTATTACCTCAGCAGCAATCCACGGCAATAAAAGTCAGGGAGCACGTACTCGCGCACTGGCTGATTTTAAATCAGGTCAAGTTCGGGTACTGGTTGCCACCGATATTGCTGCGCGTGGTCTGGATATTGACCAATTACCACACGTCGTTAATTTCGAATTACCTAATGTTGCCGAAGACTATGTACACCGTATTGGCCGTACCGGTCGTGCCGGTAATGAAGGTGAGGCAATGTCACTGGTTTGTGTTGATGAACTGAAATTATTAAAAGATATCGAGCGCCTAATTAAGAAAGACATTCCGAGTGTGACCTTTGAAGGTTATGAACCCGATCCTTCTATTAAACCGGAACCAATTCAAAATGGTCGCGGCAATCAACGGCGTGGCGCACGTAAACCGTCAGGCAACGGACGTTCTGCTTCGGGTCGAAATAAAAATCGCTCTAACCCTAAAGGCCATCGTAATAGACAGAAAAGTTCAGGCAATCGCAGCGGTAATCGATAGTAATAAATAGCATGCATAAAAAAAGAGGGCTTTGCCCTCTTTTTTGTTAGGAAAATCTAGCCAACGTATCCTGACGATAATATTGCTGTAGCAGTTGATAAATATCCGGGTAGTGTTGATGAATGACATGAGGCCGTTCAAAAAACACCTCACTCAGCACCGCAAAAAACTCTGCCGGAGAACTGGCTGCATAGCAATCAATATCAACGACCTTCCCCTGTTGGCAGCGACTTTGTAAAATTTCAAAACCCTCTGTAAACGCATCTACCCATTCTCTAGTCAGCATGTTTTTATGTAATGCAGGGAAACCATTTGCCACCCCGTTTTCCATATCCAGCTTGTGAGCAAACTCATGTATCACTAAATTAGAGCCATCAATGATGCCTGATCGTTCTGTTTCATCCCATGATAAAACGATCGGCCCATTTAACCAGGATTCTCCTGCTAAATCCCTTTTCTCAACATGCGTTACACCAAATTCATCAACCACTTTACGCTCCGGTGAGAATCCTGCCGGGTAAACAATAATCGATGTCCATCCATCATAGGCATTCAAATTCAATTTTAATATCGGCAAGCATGCCTGTAGAGAAATAATGAGCGCCATAGGCAGGGTTACAACAAGATCATGTGCACCTTCAAATGATTTTCGATCTATAAACAGAATAACTAGTTCTTTTAGTCTCTGCTTTTCCTTAGCAGAAAGCCCATCAAGCAATGGTAATGATGAGAAAGCATCCTGCCATTGTGCAACACTGATTGTGGAACGATTAATAATACGTCGTTCTAGCCAATGGCGAATAAATGTAAACAAGATATTTTATGCTAAGTTTATTTTAGTTTTGATGCCCACATGGCTAACCGATGTTTCATCGATTTTTGTGAAACCTGATCCTCTGGCATAGGAGTAATGACTTTATCGTGACAGAGTAGGCGATAAATATATTCAATTTTTTCACTCGCTGAATCAGTCGGTTCAAATTCAACCACACCACGTTTTTCACCGTATTTAACACCTTCGGCAATGGCTTTTTTTACCATTTCAGCTTCATTTTTAAGTTTTTTCATCGTAATCCTCTAAATAGTAGTGAACTCAATGAGATAGTTTCATTCTTAAATCTAACATAATAACCAGACAGTTATCATTCTCTACTTTTCTGTTTCGAGTACAGATTTTAAATAGTCTAACAACATTTTAAGCTTGGCTGGCATAAAATGTCGTTGTTGATATACCGCATTAAGATCTAACTCGGTTGGCACATAATCTTTTAATATAACTTTCAATCGGCCTTTGACTATATCTTCTTCGACTAACCAGCCCAAGATGACGGCTATGCCTTCTCCCTCCAATGCTGCTTGACGAATTGCATCCGGACTATTTGATGAAAAACGTCCTTTTACAGTAATTTTCTCTTTCCCCGCATCACCACTAAAATGCCATTCATCGCGTGTTGATAACAAACTATAAACGATACAGTTATGCTGCTGCAGGTCTTGCAGTGTTTCTGGTTCACCGTGTTTTTCTATATAAGCAGGACTCGCCACCATATAACGAGGTACTGTGACTATCTTTCTGGCAATTAATGATGAGTCTGATAATTCGCCAATTCTTATGGCGACATCTATGCCTTCTTTAACTAAATCAACATATTGATCATCAAAGTGAATATCTAAATTCAAACCTGGATGTTGATCAAAAAATTTCCAAAGACATGGCAATATTTTCATACGCCCTGCGGCAATCGGTAAGCTGATTCGTAATGTCCCTGTCACTAACTCCTGCTGTTGTTTTAATTCTGCTTCAGTGTCAGCTACTTCATCCAGAATTTGGCAACAACGTTGATAATAATGCTGCCCTGAGTCAGTTAGGTTGAGCTGTCGAGTGCTTCTATTTAACAATTTGGTCTCCAGATAAGCCTCTAATGCAGCTATCTGTTTACTAACCGTCGGCTGTGACAATTGCGTCTCGCGCGAAACTGCTGAAAAACTCCCCGCTTCAACAACCCGCCTAAACAATTGCATCGCTGTTATTCGATCCATGAAGTCACCTACATATTCCAATATAGAATAAATGATATACCTTATTTCGATATTATCAACCAAATAAGAATAATCTAATCTTTGTTTCACTTTCTACTTAATGACAAAGGAACACATCATGAAAAAATCTATGCAAGGTTTCATTGATCCATATGGATTAAGTCTTTTAGTCGTTTTGATTGGCGCATTCACTTTTGATATCCAGGACAGCTTTGAATCACGCAATAATAATGACGATGTTCAGCAAGTGAGCGAACCAAAACAGGAATCAAAAGATGAATATAGCAACTGAAATTTATTGGCTTACTCTCGTGTCAGGTTTTACTTTATTACTCGTTTTTCCTTATGCCTTTGTAAGAATAAAACGCATTGGTTTTCAAAAATTGCTCGCCAACCCACTCCCTGGTGATGACCCATTTAAGCAAGCATGGGCTCACCGAGCTTACCGAGCGCATATGAATGCAATAGAAAATTTGGTGGTGTTTGCACCACTAGTGCTTGCTGTCGTAGTGACTAATTCTGCAAATGAGGTAACCGCAACGGCTTCTGCTGTTTATTTCTGGGCAAGGGTCTTTCATGCACCTTTTTATATACTTAATACACCCTACGTTAGATTTTTTACGTACTTCATCGGTGTTGGTGCCTGTTTTGTTTTGGCTTACCAACTACTGACATAAAGTTTGAAGGGGTCAGAGGTAAAAGCATCACCTCCCAAATCTTCTGATCCCTTCACCTATTCAGCTTTGGTTCATGCATATCTCGTTAATCTACGTTCAAGGCTCAGGGACAGTCTGAGCGATTTAGAAACATGAGGTGAAGCATGAATACACAAAAGATATTTACCATCCTTGCATTAACTACTGGTTTAGGTATTGGCAGTGTTACGTCGGTACAAGCAGATCATCGAGACCAACGATATGCAAAACAGACTAAAGCACATAATCACAAACACGCTGACAGGCATCGCGAATATCGTAACAATCGTCACGATAATCATAAACGTTCTAAACGTGAACGTAATCATCATCGCGAACATGACCAACATCACCACCGTGCGCATTTTCGCTTAGAACATCGTTATAAGCATAAGCATGGTATTCCGCACCGGCATAAACATGGTGTTGACCATCCTCGTAGAAAATGGCGCAAACAACATAAGCGCTGGCATTATGCAAAACATCATCGTAAATATAACCGATATGCATTTCTCTATGAACGTCGGCATCATGGCCATAGACATCATAACCGTCATTTCTACCGCGATAGCTATTGGTACTAATCTAAAACCCAAAAGGCCAGAATTTATTCTGGCCTTTTTTCTTGAAGCTTTTTTAGATCTGAACAACCGATCAGCTAAATCCCCATATAACCACTAAAATACTATGTGTTTTGATATATCAGCTAGTAACGTTTTCCATTAAGATTTTCCTAAGCTTAAACAATATATTGTCAGTAGCACCACCAATATATTGGTTAATGATTTTTATCAGAACAGGATAAATAACAATAATGTCCGCTATAGCTGCCAGTTCATCCTCCTCGCATGATCAAAAACTAGCGTTTAGTTATGTGCTAATTAGTATTGTCACATTGAGTTTTTACGGTACACGCGTGTGCCCCTTCATTGATGCGCTTCCTGCTATAACGATTATCGAAGTTTTTTTTGCCGCCTTTGCTGCAGGCCTTATCTTCAGAGCATTTATCGAGCCTGGTTTTGTTAATAACGCACCCGCAGTTAAACGTCCTATTCGTCAACTTATTCTCGACATGGGGTTCTACCTTACTGCAGGAGCTGTTATCACATGGATCGATGTTGCTGTTTTTGACTTTCCTGTTGAATCTGGCTTCAAGGTTATTGTTGGTTGTTTAACCTTCGGTGTTTTTGCGTCATTAGATAATGCCCTATTACGTGAACGAGAAAATTTGCTCTATACCGATTTACGTCATTATGATGGCAAGGTTTCTCCCATTACTCGACGCGTATTTATTACTTTCTCCGTTATCGTTGGCTTAACTGGCGCTGTTTTAGCACTCGTTGTACTTAAAGACGTTAACTATATTATTGAAAATATTCAGTCAACAAATCATTCAACGATCAAACGAGCAGTGTTCATTGACATACTCTTTATAATCGGTGTCATTCTCATATTGTCTTTCCGTTTAATGAAATCTTATGGCAAGAACATTGATATTTTATTCAAGATGCAAATAAACGTACTTGATGATGTCAAAATGGGTGAACTCGATACCCGAATTCCTGTGGCAACAACCGATGAATTCAGCATGATCGCTGAAAAAACCAATACCATGATCAAAAGTCTCAGTCAGGCACGTGAGGAAGAAAAACAACTCATCGATATGACCTTAGCTATCTCTTCTGAAATACACCTAAAACCGTTACTCTTTAAGATTATTGATACTACTAAGATATTCCTGAATGCCGATCGCTGTACTTTATTTTTACATGACAAGTCCACTAACGAACTATGGTCGATGGTGGCACAAGGCATGGATTCAACTGAAATACGCATACCAGATAATTACGGCATCGCTGGCCATGTTTTTCATCATGGTGAAACGCTTAATATTACCGATGCCTATAACGACGATCGCTTTAATCAGGATGTCGACAAAGAATCAGGCTATACCACTCACTCTATTCTTTGTATGCCTGTCATCAATAAAGAAGGCGCTTGCATTGGTGTCATACAAGCACTTAATAAAATCGATGGCGTCTTTGAACCTGGTGATGAGGAACGTCTAAGGACTTTTTCTGCCCAGGCTGCGATTGCGCTAGTTAATGCGCAACTTTTCGACGATGTTAACAATATGCGTATCTACAACGAAAATGTTTTAAAAAGCCTAAGCAATGGTGTCATTACGCTTGATGAACATGCCGTCATCGCTAAAGCTAACCGCGCCGCTTTAACGACGTTTAACCTTTCCGATGATGTTATCGGACTACCTGCAGATGAAGTATTTACTGATGATAATGAGTGGATCTTACAGAATATCATTAAGGTCACCTCTCACGGTGATGCCATTACATCAGTAGATGCAGATTTTGAATTACCCGATGAATCTGTCGCATCCATTAATCTAAATACTGTTCCACTCTGTGATCTCAATGACAATAATATTGGCTCAATGTTAATTATTGACGACATATCAAATGAAAAACGTGTTCGTACAACCATGTCTCGCTACTTTACAGAAGAAGTTGCAGAACAATTATTGGTCGATGGGGCAAGCGCATTAGGTGGTACTTCTCAAGAGGTATCAGTATTGTTTTCGGATATCCGAGGCTTTACTTCTTTGTCTGAGAAAATTGGCCCTCGTGAAACGGTTTCAATGTTAAATGATTATTTCTCTGTCATGGTTGACGAGATCACCTTACAACACGGCATTCTCGATAAATTTATTGGCGATGCCATGATGGCTATTTTTGGCGCTCCTTTTAGCACTGAACACGATGCAGATAACTCCGTCAAATCAGCTATCGCGATGATGCAAAAACTAACTGATTTTAACATTCAACGTGCGAATCAGGGATATGATGCTATTGATATAGGTATTGGCATCAGTAGTGGCGAAGTCATTCTCGGTAATATTGGTTCTGATAAGCGTATGGATTATACCGTAATCGGTGATACCGTTAATCTCGCCTCACGGCTGGAAGGCACCAACAAACACTACGGCACTCGGATACTCATCAGCGAAACAACCAAGCAAGCGCTAAAAGGTGATTATTTTATACGCGAAATCGATCGTATCCGCGTTAAAGGGAAAACTGAACCAGCCGTTATTTATGAAATTCTTGACCATCACACCGATATTACTTTTCCGAACCGGGAACAAACACTCAAACACTTCTTTGCTGGCACCAAAGCATATCAACAACAAGACTGGTCAACCGCCATGGATGCCTTCAATCAAGCGAAACAAAACAATATCAACGATGGTCCTTCAGACATGTATATCAGACGTTGTCAGCACTTTCTGGGTTGCCCACCGGGTGATGATTGGGATGGCGTGTGGAGCATGACAGAAAAATAAGCACTAAACCCCAAATAATAGGTTCATCGAAGGTCGTGGCAATCAGTCATTGCACATCGCCTGGACAAGCGCTCTGCGAGACGCTTGTAATTCGGCGCTGCACAACAACTGATAGCCGCTCCGAAAAAGAGCGCAAAACCTAAATTCATCAGCACTGATGTCAGACATTAGATGATGGCGAATTACAAACGTCTCGTAGAACGTTTGTTCAGCCAGCAGCTAATGTCTGGCAGCAGTGCGATCCCGACTTAACTTTAGCTTCTGGGAAATAAGTACTAACAGCTCTGATTTTTTGATGCAGCGGGATCTTGTATACCTAATTGCAGTACCCGATTAAACATCTCAAACATCATATCATTACAAATGTCAGCTAATGGCTGATTATAGCGATAACCTTCATCGCGAATAAAAGCATGCTGGGCATTAAATTCGTGCCAGGTAAAATTAACATTAGCCTTAGTGAGTTCACTATAAATTAATTGCCGACCTTCAGGGGGTATGTGCGGATCCTGTTTACCCCAGATCATTAACATTTCACCCTTAATCTCACTAAAACGATTCAAAGTATCATCTTGCATCCCTTTAGCCAGTGTTTGACTATGAATATCCGTAGCGTAAAAGCTGACTCCAGCCTGTATTTCCGGATTCAATGCACAACGCACACTTAAGTGGCCACCAAGACAAATTCCAACCGATCCCAAACAGCCATTGCAATCATCACGACTGAGTAAATGCTCAATGCAAGCACGCGCGTCATCATCATACGAGGTTAATGTTTTATCCGTTTTATATTGATTGCCTTTTTCTGTATCAGCCTCGTTATATTCAAAGGGCGTTCCAGGCGCTTCAAAATCATGATAAATCTCGGGCACAGCAACAACATAACCATGGCAGGCTAACATTCTTGCTGTACGTGCAATCGGCCCTGTCATCTGGTAAATCTCGGCAAATAAAACAATGCCGGGGAATTTACCTTCTGCCACCGGGCGAAAAATAAACGTACGCATCACACCAATAGGCGTATCGAGATCTACATGGTCTTCTTGAATAAGCATATGCCTTCCTTGATATTCCCGTTTCTAATTATTTATACAGAAAAACTGATAACTTGACACTCCTTCAATTGCAAGGATAGTGTGTATCATTGTTACCATTGAGATATTAGTATCATGAAGACCCTCAAGTTTACCAGTTTTGTTATTTTAACTCTCTTCACCCTGTTCGCACTTGAAAGCATAGTGCTTATGCTTGCTACGGGTACTGTATTTAATAGTCTTTCACTACCTATCCTGAATAATCTTGATTTTCTGATACTACTCATCAAGAACAATTTTCTCAGTGGCTTACGTGAACTAATAGCACAACCA
>Ga0316207_10003836_pt1 | contig 13585 bp, 13 predicted proteins | sample 6weekpyrite_MG_FD_204943 | JGI IMG/M metagenome (GOLD analysis project Ga0316207, IMG submission 204943) | Microbial mat bacterial communities from mineral coupon in-situ incubated in ocean water Damariscotta River, Maine, United States -... | ecosystem: Environmental > Aquatic > Marine >... | reverse complement strand
GCTGTTCGCGTTCTGACCAAAGCTATTGGTAAGAAACTCGGCAAAGATAAAGGCAACAGCAAGTACCTGTACGAACTGTTCCCTTACGGTCCTGCAAAGCAGGCTTGTAAGTATGCCGGTCTTCCTAAGCCAACAGGCTGTGTGTAAGACATAAAGCACTTCTTGTTTGGGCCGGGGTTCGCCCCGGCCTGACTTTAAAGCTTTGCAACGAGGATTTAATCGATGTCGATACTGACATTGGGTTATAGCGTATTATTTTACTTTGCCACCGTGATTTTAGTCGCTGGTGTTGCATATCGTGTATATACATACGCCAAGACCCCTTCACCATTAAAGATTGTTACAACGCCGGCTCCCACCACTAAGAGTGGTGTCGTATACCGCATGGCGCGTGAAGTGGTTTTATTTGAAAGTTTATTTAAGTCTACGAAATGGACCTGGTTATTTGGCTGGGCCTTCCACTTCGGGATGCTACTGGTGTTACTACGCCACCTGCGTTATGTCACCGAGCCTACATGGTTCTGGGTTGACCTGATTCAGCCGTTTGGTATTTACGCCGGTTTTGCGATGCTGCTGGGCCTCGGTGGCCTATGGGCGCGTCGCTTCCTGGTTGATCGCGTTCGCTATATTTCAGCGCCATCCGATCACCTTATGTTAGCTATGCTGGTTGTTATTACTGGTACAGGCCTGATGATGAAGTTTGTATCCGGTACGGATGTAATCGCAGTGAAAAACTTCATGATTGGTCTGATGACCTTTAACATTCAGCCTATGCCGAATGACCCTATTCTGTTAGTACATCTTGGGCTGGTTGCTCTGCTGATGATTATTTTCCCATACAGCAAGCTCCTCCATGCACCAGGTGTATTCTTTAGTCCGACCCGTAACCAGGTCGATGATCCACGTGAAAACCGTCACGTTACACCTTGGGCCAAAGACGCTAACTAGGCGTTGCGCAATTAAGTAGAGAATTTAGGAGAGCAACGTGGCAGATTACGAAGTTCCAGAGCTAAAAGAAATTCCTGTCGTACCTTCTATTAAAGAAGGTTCGATGGCACACAGCGCACCGTTTATTTCACGTGCGCCGTTCCAGGAGCCTATGGGCTACCCGGATGAGTTGGTTGATAATTGGCAGGAAGTTGCCATCGACAAACTTGGTGATCTCACCAAGAAGTACCGCTCGCTCAAGGTCTATCTTGACTCTTGTGTAAAATGTGGTGCCTGTACTGACAAGTGTCACTACTTCCTCGGTACTTCTGATCCAAAAAACATGCCTGTTGGCCGCCAGGATCTACTGCGAAAGGTTTATCGTCGTTACTTCACCCTGCCGGGTAAACTGTTCCCGAAACTGGTGGGTGCAACTGACCTGACCAAAGAAGTACTGGATGACTGGTATACCTATTACCACCAGTGTTCACAGTGTCGCCGTTGCTCTGTATTCTGCCCTTACGGTATTGATACCGCTGAAATTTCTATGGCAGCGCGTGAAATTCTCGACGTTGTCGGTGTCGGTCAGAAATACTGTAACGAAATTATTGGCAAGGTCTACACGATTGGTAACAACCTTGGTCTGCCAGAGCCTGCTCTGAAAGATACACTTGAAGATCTTGAAGAAGAAGTTGAAGAAGACACCGGCGTCGCCGTCAAGTACCCAGTTGATGTTGAAGGTGCTGACGTACTGGTTGTTACACCATCTGCTGACTTTTTCGCTGAACCTCATATTGATGGTCTTATCGGTTACGGTAAGGTCTTCCACCAGGCAGGCATTAACTGGACATTGAGTTCTCATGCCTCTGAAGCGGCCAACTTTGGTATGTTCATTGGTTCATACGACAACATGAAACGCGTTGCGATGCGTATTCGTGAAGCCGCACTGGATCTTGGTGTGAAGCGTATTGTTGTTGGTGAGTGTGGCCACGCATGGCGTGTTGCCTACCAGTTCTGGAACACCCTGGCTGGTCCGTTCGATTTTCTGGATCCAAACTACCCTGTGCCGCAGCACATTATTGAAGTCACCCATGACCTCATTAAGCGCGGTGCACTGAACCTGGATCCTTCTGCAAATGATGACAAGCGCGTCACGTTCCATGATTCATGTAACGTTGCCCGCGCAACCCGTATGGGCAGTATGCCTGGCGGACAGTTCATCCTGCCACGTGAAGTTATCAAAGCCTCAGTGAATAACTACTTTGATATGCCTCGTGAAACAATTCATGAAAGTACTTTCTGCTGCGGTGGTGGCGGCGGTCTGTTGACCGACGACCTCATGGAATTGCGTGTTAAAGGCGCAATGCCACGTATGCAGGCACTGAATGAAGTAGTCAAGGAGTATGATGTAAACTATCTCGCTGCAATCTGTGCGATTTGTAAGAGTCAGTTTAGCAAAACACTCCCTTACTACGACTTCCCTATGGATATGATTGGTAGTGTGCACGGTCTGGTTAGCGAAGCTATCCAGCTGGGTACGAAAGAATAAATGGCTTTTCCTGATTAGGAGAACAGAGCAATGGCAACATCTAAGAAAGATATAGAAAACAACCTTGAAGGTTTTACACAACGTCGTTTTGACGATGGACAGAGTGAAAAAGACTGGAACTCATGGGGCGATCAGATTTTTGACGGCGATGAGTCGCATAAATGTCCGACTTACGTCCATAAGACTCCGCCTTGTCAGGGCAGCTGTCCTTCAGGTGAAGACATCCGTGGCTGGCTGAACATCGTTCGCGGTATTGAACAGCCAACAGGCGACATGGACTGGAAGGAATACGCATTCCGCCGTTCAACAGATGCCAACCCATTCCCTTCAACAATGGGCCGTGTATGTCCGGCACCTTGTCAGGATGGTTGTAACCGTAATGCACTGGAAGACTTCGTTGGTATCAACGCAGTTGAGCAGTTCATCGGTGATAATGCACTTGAATCAGGCTACACCTTTAAGTCTGGCGCTACCGAATCTGGTAAGAAAGTCGCCATTATCGGTGGTGGTCCAGCTGGCCTTTCAGCGGCTTACCAGCTGCGTCGCATGGGTCATGGTGCGACAGTCTTTGATAACCATGAAGAGCTCGGTGGCATGATGCGCTACGGCATCCCAGGCTACCGTATGCCTCGTGACGTGCTTGACGGTGAAATTGGCCGCATCACGAACATGGGTGTTGAAGTTAAGACAAATACAAGTATTGGTACTGACGTTACGATCGAACAGCTGGAAAATGATTTTGATGCTGTCCTGTTCGCACTCGGTGCACAGTCTGGTCGTGGTCTGCCAATCGACGGCTTTGAAGAATCAGAAAACTGCATCAGCGGTGTCGCATTCCTTGAGGCCTTTAACGATGGTCGCCTGAAAGCGGTATCGGGTCGCGTTGTAGTTGTCGGCGGTGGTGATACCTCTATCGATGTCGCCTCGGTTGCACGTCGTCTTGGTCACATCAAAGACAGTCACGAAAATGACCGCCCTGAATATGTTGTTCTGGGACACACGGCTCATGACGTCATGGATGTTGCAAGTAAAGAAGGCGCAGACGTTACTCTGATTTCACGTCAGCCACTTGAAAACATGAACGCTGCACAGCATGAACTTGATGATGCAACACGTGAAGGTGTTGATATCCAGGGTTCACTAACACCTATCAGCGTTGTACGCGGCGAAAATGGTCGTGCAACAGCTCTGCGTGTTGCCAAGCTTGACTACTCAAGCGGCAAACCAGAAGTCGTCGAAGGTTCAGAGGTTGATCTCGACGCTGACCTGATTGTTTCTGCAATTGGTCAGTCTGGCAGCTTTGAAGGCATGGACGGATTTGCTAATGACCGTGGCCTGATTGATGCTGACAAGCACTTCCAGATCCCGAACAAGCCAGGTTTCTTCGCCTGTGGTGATATTGTTCGCCCTCACCTGCTGACGACTGTTATCGGCCAGGGTTCAATCACTGCTGAAACAATTGACCACTTCTTCAAGAATGAAGATCTTGGCAAGCGTCCTAAAGTAGATGTTCATCACTTTGACCTGATGGAGAAACTTGAGGAAACAGGTAAGTCTCCAGAAGCATTCAAGCCTGCCGATATCGATCGTGATATTGATGCCGGACTGCGTGGTACCTCTGAAGACGGTAAGTCTGTTGGTGGTTTTGCTGTGCACAACTACGAAGATCGCTCAACACACGAAATCATCCCGAATGATGAGCTGTTCCTCGGCCACTTTGAGAAAGAAGATCGTCATATCCGTGCTGAAAACGTGCCTGATTCAGAAGAAGTTCTGGGTCACTTCCATGAACGTATGGATGGCCTGAGTGAAGAAGAAACAGTTGCAGAAGCCAAACGTTGCATGAGCTGTGGTATGTGCTTTGAATGTGACAACTGTGTTGTATTCTGCCCGCAAGATGCTGTTCACCGTACGCCTAAGGATGAATCAACCATGGGCCGTTATGTCTACACTGATTACGACCGCTGTATTGGTTGTCACATCTGTGCTGATGTTTGCCCAACGGGTTACATCAAGATGGGTCTTGGCGAACACTAATCCAGCTAATTAGGGGTTATCGTGAAGCAACTTCGCAATCTATTTATCTCACTGGCAATGTCGCTCATTTTGAGCGGCACTGCCTTTGCAGATAGTGTTGGTCCTGAACTGAAAATAAACCGTGCAAACGGTGATGAATGTGTACTTCCTGCAGATGAAATGCGTAAGGACCACATGAAGCACCTGGATCACCAACGTGATGACACAATGCACAATGGTGTTCGTACGAAGAAGTTCAGTCTCAAGGAATGTATTAACTGTCATGCCAACAAGGATGAAGAAGGTAAATATATTCCTGTCAATGCACCCGGTGAGTTCTGCCAATCATGTCACACATACACAAGTGTGAAATTGGATTGCTTTGAGTGTCATGCTACAAAGCCACGCGACACTGCCTTTCACCCGATTGTAACGGATCGTATGAAAGCATTTGCTGAACAGCACAATGCACCCAAGACCAAAAGCATGCTTGGCGATATCGCCGCAAAAGGTGGTGCAAAATGAGTGACAACAAGATCGACCAATACCGTCGCGAGTTTTTAGGCAAAACTACTGCCACAGCCGCAGCCGGTGCAATTGCACCTGGTGTAATGCTTATGTCAGTTGGTCAGGCCCAAGCCCGCCCGCTTGACGAAGCCGTTACAAGTGCAAACCGTTGGGGTCTACTTATTGATTCCAATAAATGTGCTGATGGCTGTAGTGATTGTGTCAAAGCCTGTGAATCAGAAAACGCATGGGGAAGTGGCAGCACAGACGAAAGCAAATCTTCTGCATCACAGAAGGCACAGTGGATCCGTACCGTTACACTGAAAAACAAGCTGACGGACAAGGAACATCAATTACCAATGATGTGCCAACACTGTGAGCATCCGCCATGTGTCGATGTTTGCCCTACCGGCGCATCTTTCAAACGTGCAGATGGTATCGTATTAGTCGATAAGCATATCTGTATTGGCTGTCGCTACTGCATGATGGCCTGCCCATACAAGGCACGCTCATTTATACATGAAGAATTAAATGACCAGTCACCTGATGTCCCTCGTGGTAAGGGGACCGTTGAATCATGTACCTTATGTGTACACAAGGTTGATCGGGGTGATGGTACGACTGCCTGTGCTGAAGCATGTAAGCACAAAGCAATCCTGTTTGGTGATCTAAACGATCCGAACAGCGACATCGCTCAAGAAATGAAGAAACACGCCACCACCCAAATTCGCGCTGACCTGAACTTGAATACAGGCGTGCGTTATCGTGGCATTTAAGAACCTGACCTGCGGAAATTAAAAAAATGAAGCCAGTCGTTCATTACAGTGCAATTGAAGGCCGCAGCCTTGCCTACTGGGGCTTGCTCGGCACTTTCGGTTTATTACTCTTGTTAGGTCTCGGTGCAGTCTGGGTCATGGAGCATAATGGTCACTACGTGACCGGTATGGATAACCAGATCGTATGGGGTATGCCTCATGTGTTTGCGGTATTTATGATCATCGCCGCCTCGGGAATCCTGAATGTTGCATCCATTGCGTCAGTATTTGGTAAGAAGATGTACAAGCCGCTCTCTCGGCTTTCGGCATTGATGGCATTTGCCTTCCTCGCGGGTGGTTTGATGGTATTAATGCTTGACCTGGGTCGCCCTGACCGCCTTGTCATTGCAGCCACATACCTAAATCCTAAATCAGTATTTGCCTGGAACATCCTGCTTTACCCGGGTTTCTTTGCAGCCGTTCTCGTTTACGTCTGGTTTATGATGGAAAAACGCATGAACCAGTACTCGCACCAGGCTGGCCTATTTGCCTTTGTATGGCGTCTGCTGCTGACGACAGGTACCGGTTCTATCTTTGGCTTCGTTGTCGCAAGAAATGGCTACGATGCTGCGGTCCTCGCACCGATGTTTATCATTATGTCGTTTGGCTTTGGTATGGCTATCTACATCCTGTCGATTATGGCGACCTGTCGTTGGAGTGGACGTGAGCTTGGTGACAGTGTCATCCGCCAGCTAAAAAACCTGCTTGGTGTTTTTGTAGCGGCGATGTTCTACTTTGTCTTTGTACTTCATCTGACCAGCCTTTACGGCACAGAAAACCATGGCTTTGAAGCCTTTATCCTTAGGGATGGTGGACTCTATACACAATTATTCTGGATTGGATGGGTTGTCGTTGGCATGCTCCTGCCAATGGGAATTGTTTTCCACCCCAGTATGAGCAAATCACGTGCCTGGATTGGAATTGCCAGCGCCATGGTCATCGTAGGTGGAATTGCTTCCATGTACGTTGTCATCATTGGGGGGCAGGCCTATCCAATGTCGATCTTCCCCGGTTTCGAGGTATCAAGCAGCTTTGGTGATGGCCAAATTGCCGCCTACGCCCCAAGCATCTGGGAAATTGGACTCGGAATTGGCGGTATTGCCCTGGCACTGGCTATGACAACATTTGCCGTCAAGGTTCTACCATTTGTTCCTGACTCACTTTCAGATGAGCTCATGGATCCACACTACAAGGCCCCAGTGGCCGATGAAGCCAAGGCAGACGCTGCCTAGCTTTATGACAATGCTGCAATCCAGCAGCAACCTGTCATTCAAGAACGTGGGGTATTTATAATGCCCCACGTTCTCGTTTCTGCTGCGCATAAGTCCTCCGGCAAAACCACAGTCAGCATCGGCCTGTGTGCAGCACTCAACGCGCGCAACTTACACGTTCAGTCATTCAAGAAAGGTCCCGACTATATTGACCCGATGTGGCTGGCCAGTGCCAGTGGCCATGACTGTCACAACCTCGATTTTTTTACCCAGCAAGAAGATGAAATCAAGCGCGTATTTGACCGTTACAATAGCGCAGCTGAAATCAGTATCATCGAAGGTAATAAGGGTCTCTATGATGGCCTGGATCTTGATGGCAGTAACAGTAATGCGGCACTGGCAACAATGCTTAACGCACCGGTCATTCTTGTACTTGATGCACGTGGTATGACACGCGGTGTCGCCCCGCTCATACTCGGTTACCAGGCCTTTGATGAAAACATCAATATTGCCGGCGTTATCCTTAATAAGCTCGGCGGGACTCGTCATGAGGGCAAACTTCGTAATGTTATTGAACACTACACCGATGTACCGGTAATTGGCGCGATTCATAATCACACCGACATGAGTATTGTCGAACGACATCTTGGTCTTGTACCAAGCAATGAGTCAGAAAGTGCCCATGAGCATATTGCCAATATACGCAGACACATTGAAGCCTCAGTTGATCTCGATAGACTGATCGAAATCGCAGCTACTGTGCCTGTATCACCTACAAGTAGCCAGGATACAATTTCCCCGAAGGCCAATAACTTGCGTATCGCGATAGCGCGTGATGCCGCATTCGGGTTTTATTACGCGGGCGACCTTCAGGCATTTCACGATGCAGGCGCTGAACTTATCGAATTCGACACACTCAGTGACACAGCTCTCCCCGACAATATTGATGGCCTGTTTATAGGTGGTGGATTCCCCGAGAGCAGTATGCAGGCATTGGAAGAAAATCATTCAATGCGTGACAGTATCAAGCTGGCAATACAAGAAGGTTTACCTACTTACGCCGAGTGTGGCGGAATGATGTACCTAAGCCGCTCTCTTGAATGGAATGATAATAAAAGTGAAATGGCCGGTATTATCCCTGCTGATACTGTCATGCATACTACGCCCCAGGGCCGTGGTTATGTTCGGATACAGGAAAAAAACAGTTTCCCGTGGCCGGCAGCTATTCATTCAGATAAACCTCATCAAGCACATGAATTTCACTATTCCAGCCTCGATAATTTCATAGAAGATGATGAATTTCGATTCGCGTATGACGTCAAACGTGGCCACGGCATTACCGGCAAACACGACGGGATTGTTTATAAAAACATGCTCGCCTGTTATGCTCACCAACGTCACGTTGAAAGCAACCCCTGGGTTGACCGCTTTATTGAATTCATTCTTCAACACAAGACCTCATGAATAATACAGGTACTCTCTTATGCTAAACATTACAGAAGCTGCTGCAGAGCAGATGAAATTATCCGTAACAGAAGAAACGAAAGATATGCCTCTTCGTGTTGCTGCAGCAAAAATGGATGATGGTTCAATCCAATACGGCATGGGTTTTGATGACAACAAGGCTGACAGCGATATTGTTATCGATTGTGATGGCCTGGAAATTTTGATCGCTGACAACTGTATCGAATTACTCTCTGGTGCGACCATCGACTACGTTGCACTGGAAGATGAAAACATGCATTTCATTTTCATTAACCCGAATGACCCCAATCACAAGGCACCAGAAAACAACTAATCACAAGAGATATGGTTGCTAACAACTGCCCTTTCGAACGTGCCATACAAACTGTGAATTTTGGCTGCAGTCAGTCACGGAAGACATATATTGGGGAAAAAGAAGGTGTGGTATGCACCAATATGGATGCTCGCCAGGCCTGTCGCGAGCTCGTAAAAGTTCTAAAAAAAAATGCTCGCTTTGCACTTCGCTTGAGCAGTAATAATGCCGTCCTCACGCATGGCCAGGAGATGAAATTAAAGTGTGGTGGGCTACAGGGACTCCGTCAGTGTATACAGATCGAGGATCCGCCCGATGATATCTACTTACTCATTAAAGAAGCTTCCATGGCTTTTAATGATATCGAGCATTTCCCCTACTCAGACATAATGCGTGTCGTGGCTGACTACAAATTACGCAGATAAACAAACATACAAAGGTAAGTTATTGATTGTTTGAAGATTACTTGTCTTTTCTTGGGGCGTTTTCTGCTAGACTGCTGTCATATCTTAGCGAATCATTCATGTATGAATACCAACACAACATTGCACGATTCCAATAAAACACACCCGGAACCGGCCTCAACAGGTGAAGGTGTCGACAGTGTTGCGCATACAAGTACTAGCCTGGCGCGCAGTCGCCTACTGCACCCGATACTTGCCCTACTGACTATCTTTGCCTTTCTCATCGTGGCGACGCTCCTCATCTACCTGATGCCACAAAGCTACGAAGTTATTGCGCTCGCACAGGTCTGTCTGCTGGTGCTTGGTATCGGGGTCATTTCCCATACTGTTTACCGCATCCGCCAGCAGTTACTCAAACCTCTCGATAGTTTACGAACATGGTCACAGCGAATACGTTCTGGTGATCTTGAGACACACATCGAACTACCTGCACGCGGCGAATTTGCTGACCTCATCCAGGACATCAACAGTCTCACCGACGAACTTCATCTTCTGACAGATGAAATGGATACCCGCGTATCTGAGCAAACCGATCATATCGCCGATAAATCACGCTCACTTGAAATCCTCTATGACATTGCGACCAGCCTGTCATCGGCACATAACCTCGATGAACTGCTCAAACAATTTCTCGACACACTGATGATTCTCGTCGATGCACGCGGTGCAAGCGTCAGATTGCTCGATAGCCAACGTCATACCCGGTTAGTTGCTCACCGCGGCATAAATACGGATGCACTTGATGAAGAACAACTAGTTGATGTCAACCGCTGTCTCTGTGGCCTGATAACACAACATGGAGGGTTAGGAATACAAAAAGGACTCGATGCCTGTAACCAACATCTTTCATGTGAACTCATTGTTGATGGCTGCGCAGAACTGGTCGTCGTGCCCCTACAATACCAGGACAGGATCCTGGGTGTGTACAACCTCTTCCTTGACAGGCCAAGTCGCGAACTAGGTAAGGATGCACGTGACCTGCTTAACTCCATCGGCAAGCATCTTGGTCTGGCGATTGAGAAAGCGCGTCTCGATGATAATGCCCGCCGCCTCGCGATTATGGAAGAACGCAACATGATTGGTAATGAGTTACATGACTCGCTTGCCCAGGCCCTGGTCAGCATGCGTCTGCAAACCAAGATGTTGGGTGAAACGCTATTCAAAAAAGACATTCGTCATGCACAGGATGAAGTACGCAGCCTCAATACAGCAATTGACGATGCCCATTCCAGCCTGCGTGAATTGCTAGCCAACTTCCGCTCTAAAATGGATGAACGTGGACTCGTCTATGCTGTTCACGACCTGCTCTATACCTTCAAGCAAGAAACAGGTATCAACTCGTTTGTACACTGTAACGACAGTACAGAACATGCAGGGCTATCTCCTGCCCAGGAGTTCCAGGTTTATCGTATCATTCAGGAAGCGCTCGCTAATATTAAAAAGCATAGTGATGCCTGCAATGTACGCGTGTTGATTAACCGATTACCTAAAGATGGTTGCAACATCCTGATTGAAGATGATGGCCAGGGTATTGAAGAAGAGATCGTCGAGCCCAGCCCAGGTGAACATATTGGGCTTTCGGTTATGCGTGAACGGGCGAGTGCCATTAATGGTGAATTACAAATAGAAAGTGAACCGGGCGAAGGAACGCGTGTCTTGTTACATGTCCCAGCCTCGTCACATGTAGAGAATTCAAATCCGGAGTAATGCTGTGCGCGTTTTATTAATTGATGACCATGCCCTGGTCCGTAAAGGCCTGGAAGAATTACTACAAAGTCGGGGTATAGAAGTTGTTGGCTCAGCCGGAAGTGGTGAAGACGGTTTGCGTATGGCCGTTGAATACCTGCCCGATATCATCCTGCTTGATATAAAAATGCCGGGCATGAATGGCCTTGAAACGTTAGTAAAACTCCGTGAAGAGAATATTACATCCTCAGTTCTTATGTTGAGCATGAGCCGTGATGAGGCCGATCTCGCCACAGCATTAAGAGAAGGTGCCCAGGGTTATTTACTTAAAGACATGGACCCTGATGAACTTATTCCTGCACTAAATGATGCCATGACAGGTCAGAATGTTGTCGCCAAGGAACTGGTCGCCTCACTAACAAATATCATTCAAGGTAAGCCTTCAGAACAGGAAAAAATTGAACCCGCAACACCACTGTCCGAACTAACTCCACGTGAACAAGAAATTCTTGCCCATATCGCACAAGGTGAGAGTAATAAAGTTATCGCCCGCCACCTCGGAATTTCAGACGGGACAGTAAAGCTACACGTTAAGGCCATCCTCCGTAAACTGGGTGTACATTCACGTGTTGAAGCCGCGGTAATTGCCGTTGAACATGGTCAACGTATTAAAGAAGATTGATTGAAAGAGACATTATCATGAAAACATTTATGCAGCTGGTTGATGAAACTGCATCATCAATAACTGAAATCATGCCATGGGATCTGGAAGAAAAACTCGACGCAGAACACCCGCCGTTACTAATTGATATCCGTGAACCCTACGAGTTTGATAGCATGCATATCAAAGGTTCGATAAATGTTCCGCGCGGAATACTTGAAACAGCGTGTGAATTTAATTTTGAAGAAACTGTCCCTGCTCTCGCACGCGCACGTGACGAAGAAGTTGTCCTGTTATGCCGTTCTGGAAATCGAACTGTCATGGCCGCAGCGATTATGCAACAGCTTGGCTACCGCAAGGTACTTTCCATGAAAAGTGGATTACGTGGCTGGAATGATTATGAACAGCCAATGGTCGACAAAGATGAACAACCTGTCGACATCGATGATGCCGATGATTACTTTACGACAAAACTTCGCCCTGAACAGGAAGCCTGATTAAAGCGCTTAGCTGTTCCAGTATTCAGCTTCGTTATACCAGTTAAGTTTATCGTGCAGCTTGACGACTTCACCAACGATGATTAGGGTCGGCGGTTTGATTTCTTCTCGCTCGACAATCCCGGGCATATCCTTAAGTGTGCCCGTGAATAGTTTCTGATCAGGCGTGGTTGCCTTTTGTACCAGGGCAATCGGCATATCTTCTGACATACCGTGTGCAATCAACTGTTCACATATTACCTTGACACCCACTAGCCCCATGTAAAATACCAGGGTCTGGTTCGGGTTCACAAGCCCCTGCCAGTTGATATCCATCATGCCGTTTTTCAAGTGGCCTGTCGCAAATACGACAGATTGAGAGTAATCACGGTGGGTTAATGGAATGCCTGTATAGGAGGCAGCACCCGATGCTGCCGTAATCCCCGGGACGACCTGGAACGACACACCTTCCTCGACCAGTGTATCGATCTCTTCGCCACCACGCCCGAAGATAAACGGGTCACCACCTTTGAGACGACATACTCGCTTACCTTCTTTCGCCAAGCGCACCAGCATGTGGTTAATATCCTCCTGTGGCACGGCATGGTTAGCACGTTCCTTACCGACATAGATGAGTTCAGCATCTCTGCGACACATATCCATGACCCCCTTCGAGACGAGGCGGTCATAAACAACTACATCTGCTTGTTGCATTAGGCGCAAGGCACGAAATGTCAACAAATCGGGATCACCTGGACCACCACCAATAAGGTATACCTCACCAACACTGCCCTGCTGCTCGGCATCCGGCGCTGCAAGCGCTTTATCTATCTCTACTTCAGCCTCAGCATCACGACCGGCAAATACCATCTCGGCAGCTGGCCCCTGTAAAACACGTTCCCAGAATAGACGACGGTCATTCGGGCTACTGAAGCGCTCTTTAACTTTGTCACGAAAATCAGCCGTCATCTTCGCCAGGCGGCCATATGCACTTGGCAAGATACTTTCAAGACGTGAACGAATCATGCGTGCCAATACCGGTGATGCACCACCGGTTGAGATCGCCGCAACCACTGGGGATCGGTCAACAATAGAAGGCATAATGAAGGTACAAAGATCGGGGTTATCGACCACATTCACCGGGATATTGATAGCGACAGCGGCATCGTGGATTGATTCATTAACGGCACGATCATCTGTCGCGGCAATGACGAGCGCCTTACCCTGTACATCCCCTACAACAAACTCACGTGCCTCGTGAGCAAGCTTACCCGCCTCGCGCCACTCGACGAGAGTATCTGATAATTCAGGGGCAACAACCGTAATACTGGCGCCAGCATCAAGTAACAACGAAGCCTTGCGTGAGGCCACCTCGCCACCACCAACGAGTAGGCAGTTACGCCCATGAAGTTGCATAAATACGGGTAAAAAATCCATAAGTCTGTCCAGAAAAAAGTTGACCGGGTCCTAAATCGAGCGCGGCATTATACCTAGCC
>Ga0316207_10003834_pt1 | contig 13596 bp, 13 predicted proteins | sample 6weekpyrite_MG_FD_204943 | JGI IMG/M metagenome (GOLD analysis project Ga0316207, IMG submission 204943) | Microbial mat bacterial communities from mineral coupon in-situ incubated in ocean water Damariscotta River, Maine, United States -... | ecosystem: Environmental > Aquatic > Marine >... | reverse complement strand
ACCCTCAGTGTCACCGGTTATAATCCAGTCGCCGCGGCGAATAGGTCGTTCAAATAATAGAATCAGCCCTGATATAAAGTTATTAACAATATTTTGCAGGCCAAAACCAATACCCACAGAAAGTGCACCGGCGATGAGAGCAATGTTTTGCATTTCTACACCGGAAATAGAAAGTCCAATTAGAAGAGCAATGGCAACACCGCTATAACCCACAAGAGAAGATACTGCTTCACGAGCTCCCCGATCCAGTCTGGTGTATTTCAGGCCATGGGGCAGGAGGTGGTTTTTTATGTAGCGAGTCAGGTGAACGATTAATGTGAAACTTAATATACCGCCAATTATAAGTGTAGGCGTTATATTGAGTGTACCAATATCAAAGCCTTCGCTTAGATAGCCTTTAATTATAGTTACCCAGGGATCATCCAGCTTCCATATATGTAAAGCTAGCAGGGCAAAGCCGCCCCATAAGATGGTAAAGAAAATAATGCGAATTAACATCAGCCCTGGAACCAGCTCGCCTTCTTTCAGTCCTACCTGTTCACGAAGTTTTTTTTCCCATTCAAGGCGGCCTTCATCTAGGCCATCACATAAATCGGTTAATAAGCGGTAAACCAGCATGGTTAATGCCAGGCTTGCAGAGGTTGCGATTACACCTCCGAGAATAAAAAAAGAAAGATTTCGATAACCAATAAGATCGGCAATTAAACAGCTAATTAAAACCAGGCTTAAGAATATGCGGGGTGCACGTGACAGAATAGCCCATGAAAATAATCGCACCATCCATAAAATAACTATTAAATTTATAATAAACAAGATGCTAAATAAACTGCGTCCAAGGTAATAAACCGGTTCACTTAAGCTGGCTTTAAACTCACCACTTAAAACAAGAAATCCTGCCAGACCAATGGTTAATAATATTTTTAAATGCTTTGCGAAACGTCTAGATAATTTATCTGGCTTAGTAAGATAAACCATTGCCGGGGCAGCTGGGCTTAGTAACACATTAATTAACAAGGTTAAGGTCAGGTAAGCACCTAGTACGTAACTCAATTTAGTTACAAAGGGTAGTGGGCTTAATGGCAGTACATAACTGAAAAAAGCCGAAGCTATACCCACTGGTAATAAAACGGGTAATGCCTTAGCAAGGCTGGAGCGCAGGGCCAGGGTAAATGCTGAGACACTGTCACTGGGTTCAACAGACTGGGTAGCTGCCTCGCGTAAATTTCGTGCATAATGAATTCCGGCAACAAGGCTGAAAACCAGAAATATAATAAGCCAGCTTATTTGTTGTGAGCTAAGTAATTTTAGATTGTATTGAGCTCGCAAAAAATCTATGCTATTTTGCCACCCCGCCCGGGGTGCTTCCAGGTTGTCGGTAATAACCGTAAGTATGTGTGAAGTACGAGCAGATAATTGCTGAGCCAGTATATCCTGTTGAAGTTCGTTAATAAAATCAATTAAATCCTGGCTTTGTAATAGTACCAGCTTACAACTGGATAATTGTTTATCCAGGTTCTTTTGCTCATTAGTCAAGCTTCGACGCTTTTTAGCGACCTCGGATGTTTCTTTAGGCGTGGCTTCGCCCAGTGTAGCCAGGTCATCATTTACTTTTGCCAGTTGAGTCTCGGTAGTGGTAATACAGGCCTGTGCGCGGCTTTTTATGGGGGATATATCTTTTAAATGTTTAGAGAGGTCTGCTACCTTCGTGTTTTCGGGGCTGGCATATTTGAGATGTTTTTCCTGTTTTTTTATGGCATCTGTTGCCTGGGTTAGCCAGTGTCTGTTTTCAGGCTCGTCAGCTTTTGCCAATGAAGGGCTGGCTAACATTAACATTACACAAAACAGTAGAACTAAGCCTGATACTATGACTGAAGAGAGTTGAGCAGGTTTGATATGTAGCATAACCATGCGCCAATACCTCATTACGATGTTGGACTTGAGAACTAGCTTATAAAAAAGATTAATTGTTTATTTACTCAGCTTACAATATAGTGATTTAATAAATGCGCTAGGCAATTGATGTTAATCAAACACAGGTGACTAAGCTTTAAATCCTTTTAGAATATCGGCTTACAGAAACTTTGTTAGAATAAATTTATCTTTATTCTTGGTATAATCGTTTAGGTTAACCAGAAATGAACCTTTATGCGTTATATATTTCTAATGGTAACGATGAATATGCTATTTAAATATTGTGCGGTTTTAGGTGCCACAGCTTTTATTCTAACAGCCTGTAGTTCCCATATTCCTCCTGAAATCAAACAGGCACTGCAAGACTCCCCTGGTGTGGCTCAGGTTCATCAACAAGCAGAAGCCTACATGAGTCGAAGAGTTCGCTGGGGCGGTGTTATTCTACAGACAGAAAACAGACAGAATACCAGTCGATTAAGCATTATAGCTTTTCCCTTGAGCAGTAAGGGTGAACCACAGATATCCGATGAAAGCCCGGGGCGTTTTATTGCGCTGGTTGATGAGTTTCTTGAACCCCTGGTTTATAGTCGTGAACGTGAAATAACTATCATCGGCAAACTGGTGAAAACTGAAACTATAAAGGTGGGTGAGTATCCCTATGAATATCCGGTGATTAAGGTAGAGCACTATTATTTATGGCCTCCACGGTCAGAAGTGGATATCAATGATTATCCACCTTACTGGATGTATGATCCCTGGTACCGGCCCTACTATCCGTACTATCCATGGTATCCCCATCGTCACTGAAAATGATATAGAATAAGCTATGGGTTAAATTATGCGTAATAAAATACAATATCATTTGTTATCACTCTTACTTATGAGTTTGCTGATAGGTTGTACCAGCAAAACTAAATTTGAAACAGAGCAGGTAGATCGTTCACTTACACCACAAAGTGTACTCGCAGAGCCGGGTCTTACTAAAGATAAGCTGGCACTTTGGGGGGGGACTATTCTAAGTACACGTAATCTAAAAGTCGGTACGCAAATTGAGGTACTGGCATATCCACTTAATTCAGCTCATAAACCCTTGCTCAATAAAAAACCACTGGGACGTTTCATTATTAAGTACGATGACTATCTTGAACCTGCTACCTATGCACAGGGTCGCCAGATTTCAGTTGTCGGAAGTGTAGGTGAAAGTCAGAGTGGTAAAATCGGCGAGAGCAATTATACCTACCCGGTAATAGGTTCTCAGCAACTGCATCTGTGGCCAACAGAAAATGATAGTAGTCGTTCAAATTTTCATTTTGGTATTGGTATTGGCATTCACAATTAATTAGATAGTCGGTTGCCGCTCGTACTTAATATTTTCAGATCGCTGATATCTAGAAAATTAGGTCATATGTACTGGCCATTTTATGCAAACATGGAGGCTTGCCATTATTTTTGTTGTCATATGCGAATATTTTAATAATAATCAGCTTATGAAAACACATAATAGATTAAATTCGTTTTGTGTCACTGAGTGGCGTGTTATGGCTTCCTGTATGCTGATTGTTTGCCTTGCGGGCTTGCAGTTAAGTTGTGCTACATCTCCAGATACACCAGGACTGGTTCTCAAGGGACATCAACTTGTTGGGAAAATATGGGATGTAAAACAACGGGCTTTTATTGATAAAGAAACATTAAATACTCGAAGCCTTGAGAGTGAATATCTATTAATCGGTGAACGACATGATAATCTTGTGCATCACCAGCATCAAACCTGGTTTATTCAGCAACTTGAAAAAAAACCGCTTCAGGTCAGTGTTGCATTTGAAATGATCGATAATGAACAGGGGGTGCGCCTTGCTAAACGACAGATAAATTCTGTTGAGGAATTAATTTCTGAACTGAACATAAGTAAAACCAGTTGGGAGTATGAGCAACGCTACAAGTCATTATTTGCTGAAACGTTGGCAGCTGGGTATAAAATTAATTCCGCAAATCTGAATAGTAAACGACTTATGCAAACAGTGAAGAAGGGTGAATTGAATTTACCTGTAGCATATAAACGTATGCTAAATAAAACAGGCCTGTCACCTGAACAGAATACAGCTTTACTACAGGGCATCAATGCATCACACTGTAATATGCTGGATGATAAAACCACTAGTAAAATGGCCCTGGCTCAACGTATGCGGGATTCGATAATGGCCCACAGTTTGTTAAAAAGTGGAGCACAGGTTAAAGTGCTGATTGCCGGAATAGAGCATGTGCGTAAAGATCGAGGTGTGCCCCTTTATTTACAGACCAATCTGCAGGCACAAACAAAGCCGGTTAAAATACTCTCAATTGGTTTACTCGAAGTTGAATTAGATATGTCAGATCCATTAGCTTATGCTGAGTATTGGGATGATCATACTTTACCGTTTGATATTGTCTGGTTCACGCCACAGGTAGAGCGTGAAGATGCATGTGCAGAACTTTTAAAACACTTCAAGCCCAAATCCTGAAGCAGGCAGCTTAAGGTGTGCAGGACTGGATAATTTAATAATATAAGTAATTCAGGACAGGTTTATAACTGGGTATCGAGCATGTTAGATACACTATTCTTTCATTTACTGATTTTAATTATAGCCGCGAATGCTGGCCCTATTATTGTTAAGAATTTACTTGGAACAAGATGGGGTCAGGCCATTGATGGTGGTTTGAAATTTATAGATGGTCAGCCGTTGTTTGGTAAGTCAAAAACATGGAGGGGGTTGATTGCTTCGTTAATTATTACACCTGTAATAGCTTTGATGCTTGGGTACTCAACACAGACAGGCATCATAATTAGCTTACTTGCAATGACAGGCGATCTTTTCTCAAGTTTTGTTAAGCGTAGACTTAAGCATTCCTCCAGCAGTATGGCTCCTTTACTCGACCAGGTTCCAGAATCACTTTTACCTTCTGTAATTATGATGCAGACATTTGAACTAACGTTAATTTCGGTTTTTATACTAGTACTTTTTTTTATGATTTTTGAATTGTTTGTTTCACGTGTTTTATACAGGATGAGTATTCGTAAACACCCCTACTAAACTGGAAGGACAATGCAGGATAGAAAACTAAAATCAGATATTTATAATCTGCCTAACCTGGTTAGCTTTATACGAATTTTAATGGCACCCATACTATTCATTCTGGCTTTTAATCAGCAGCCTGTATGGTTTCTGGCAGTACTCATATTTTCTGCATTTACCGATGTACTCGATGGCTTTCTGGCAAGGTATCTTAATCAGATTACAGAACTGGGTTCGCATCTGGATAGTTGGGGAGATTTTGTGATTTATAGTACTATCAGCATCTGCGCATGGATTTTATGGCCGGAAATTGTTCAACAATATCAGCTTTATATAATTACTATTATAGGTTGTTTTACAGTTCCCGTATTTTTAGGGCTGTTAAAATTTAGGGCCTTGACTAGTTACCATACCTGGAGTGTTAAAATTGCCGTTGCAATTACCTTCATAGCGTACCTGCTATTATTCTCAGGTTTACTCGACTGGCCAATCAAAGTTGCAACAGTAGCCAGCCTGATTGCAGCACTTGAAGAAATATCTATTACCCTGATTATTAAACATGAACATGCGGATGTGAGATCTTTCTTCCAGGCTTTGCAATATCGTCGGGATAATAACTCGTTTAAGTAAACTAATTCTCTTCCTGAAAGTCATTAATTAAGACGGCTTCTCTTATTCAAAAAAATGCGTAAATTCATCAACTTCTTCACGTGGTGTACGATAATGATTTATTTCAGCATTCGTGTCTTCATAACCTATAGCCATTCCACATATTAAAATACTCTCATCCGGGTAACCCAACGTTTTTTTTACTATCCCCGGGTATTCTCCGAGTGCTGCTTGCGGGCAGGTAGCCAGACCTTCTTCTAAGGCTGTCAACATTATTGATTGTAAAAACGTACCGTAATCCAGAAATGATCCCATTTGCATAATCGGATCCATAAAGAAAAACAACATGACTGGTGCATCAAACGCCCGGTAATTAGCAGCCCACTGTTCCTGTCTTTTTTGCTTGTCATCCCTGGCGATATTGAGTGCCTGATAGAGCTGGATTCCCGTGGCTAAACGCCTTTCTTTATATGGTGATTGCCATTCAACAGGATAATATTGATAGTCCATTTTACCTTTTATACCATTTCGAAATGCACTTTCAATAAGTTGTTGTAATTGGTGTTTTTTATCGCCACTGACGACGGCAACTTGCCAGGGTTGTGTATTAGAACCGGAAGGAGCCTGTCTGGCTGCATTTAATATACGTTTAATTTTATCAGACTTAATTGTTTTACCAAGAAAAGCACGGGTGGATTTACGTTTTGTTAAAGCCTCTGTTACTTTCATGATTTCACCCTGCAGTTTATAGATTTGTTATTACTTTACAGTTTACTCTAATGTTGCGTAAGACCGATCTTAAAACTATGTTCCTGGAACAGGAATATATACTTTAACGTTAAATTATTCTGGATGATGTTGTAGCCACCAGTCTGGTAAATTTTTTACTGAATCCAGTATGGCATCTGGCTGTATGTTCTGTTGCAAATCAGCGCTACGAAATTTACCTGTTTTTACCAGTATACCCCGCATACCAGCAAGTTGTGCGCCCTGTACATCGCTTCGAATATCATCACCTACCATTATAATTTTTCCAGGTGGAGTTCCCAGTATATTTATTGCTGTCTGGTAAAAAGTATTAGCCGGTTTGCCCATCACAACCGCTTTAGTATTACTGGCATGTTCCAGTGCAACAATGAAGGGGGCCACATCAAGGTATAGACCATCATTATTTTGCCAGTAACGTGTCATACCCAGGGCAATTAAGTGAGGTTGGGGGTCTCTCATTAATAAGCGAAAGGCCCTGTTTAAAATCTGGAAAGTCCAGTCTTCACCCAGGTCACCAACGATGACCGCAGTAACTCCATCATCATCCCCATGCCATAGCTTGAAGTCTGAAAATTCACTATGGGTTGGCTGGGGTATAAACAGCGCTAAAGAGTGTGTAGACTGCTGTTGTTTTAACCAGTGAACCGTTGCCACAGGTGGTGTTAAAATATGCGGCTCGTCTGTAAAAATACCAAACTGGGCAAGCTTATCGACCAATGCACTACGTGGTCGAGAGGAAGTATTAGTGATAAATAAATAGGGTATTTCATTGTCTCTAACCCAGTTTACTACTTCAGCTGCACCGTCAATGGGCTTATCGCCCTGGTAAAATACACCATCAAGATCAAATAAAATGGCCATAATCCCCGACCCATAAATAGAAATCACGGTTTTAGTATAACGCCAAAAGAATTCTGTTCAGTTATTTATTATAAAAATAGAGGGAATGATACTTAATTACAGATGTAATAAATAAACTAAACTATAAATTTATATAAAATTAATTTATAGTAAATTACTGGCTATAAACTTAAGAATCATAAAGTAACTTAATCAAATTTTGATTTGTATCATCAAATATTTTGACTTCTAGATGTAAATTGTAAATGCTAAACTGTAGTAGTTATCTGGAGTAGGGGGTTTTGTCATGTCTATATCAGAAACTGTAAGTACATATCTAAAAGATCAAAATGTTGAATATGAATTAGTGCATCATCCTATAACTTATTCAAGTCATGAAACAGCCTTGGCCGCTCATGTGGATGAAGATCATATTGCCAAAGCTGTTATAGTCAAAGATAAAAAAGGTTATGCCATGGTTGTAATCACTGGCAGTGACTGGGTCGAAATGAATGACTTGCAAGCAGAAATTAACCGTAAATTTGAACTGGCTGAAGAGTCTGAATTGAAGAAATTATTCAGTGACTGCAAATTAGGTGCAATCCCACCCTTAGGTCAGGCATACGGAATAGAGACTTATTTGGATGATCGGTTAAATACCCTGGCTAATATTTATTTAGAAGCAGGAGATCATGAAAATTTGTTACATATTCACAGTAATGAATTTCATAAACTGTTTAAAGGTGTACGACACGGCCACTTTAGTCATTAGTGGCACTGCATCACAATAGGATTAAGACAGCATTCATTGCTTTGTAACGGGACGGAAGTGGCCTAAATACTTTTAAGCCCAGGATGTCTCAGTAGGTTTTAATTATTGTGGCTGGGCTTTAAAACCAAACGTCGCAGTTATACCCGTTACCAGTAAGCCTGCAAGTAAACATACTGGTCCAATGCCTGTGTCAAGAAGTGTGTTAGCCCATACCAATTCAAATACATTCGATAAATATAGCATACCAGAATGCATAATCGTCCCAACAATAAATAACCAGCTAATCAGTTGCTTTAGCCAGTTTGACACGGCCAAAAAACAGATAACTATACCAGCGATAATATTTAATAAAGACTCCAGATTACCATGTGCGTGGGGGCCACCTTTTATGCGGTCTATATTTGATTCAACATATAAAAGTTTATTTAAACTCAGAATGGCACTGGTGTTTTTTCTGGATATCTGGTCAGTTGTTAGGGGTTCCAGATTTTCTTCAAAATCATTTTCCTGTAATAACTGTAGACTACTCACATTCTCCTGCTTTTCACCAGCTGCTTTACCATAGTCTTCATACATGTCGACCATAACAGGGCCGAGTGAAGCAGTAAATACGAGGTACAGGAAGCCAAAAACAATGTTTTTCTTGCCGATCATAATTAACTCCAGGGGGTTGGTACTGAGGTAATAATAGTAAACTAATTATGAAATTTTCTCTATTAGTAAGGGGGGGTAGTATTATATGTATATATTTTGATCAATTCTTACTTGCTGTATAAAGTTTTGGATTTATAGTTTCTATAAAGTCCAAAATCATATCAGAGAGATATAGTGGATTAGGAGAGAATACAGATGTTGCTTAATCCACCCTACGATAAATAATCTTGTTAACAGTCATTAAGTACCTTAAATTTATTTAATATCAATACGTTTACGATGTGAATCTTCTTTTTTGGGTAAGGTTAGTTGCAGAATTCCATTTTTAAAGTCACTTTTTATATTGCCATCATCTACGTTGACCGGTAGATGGATGGAGCGATAATATTCATTGCTGGTTATTTCTTTTCTCAGGTAATCGCCTTTTTCTTCCTTTTCTTCATGTATGGTTTTTGCTTTTATAAAAAGCTGGTTATTGCTAATAGATACTTCAAGGTCTTCCTTGTTTATTCCCGGTAATTCAGCTTTAACGAGAAGCTCTTTTTCTCTATCAATTATATTCATTTTTGGCATACCCTCAAAAGACAGGGGCCAGGTTGAAGCCGGTTTTTCATCATGTCTGAAGGGGTTATGCCAGAACTGATTAAACATATTTTCTATTTTATGTTCGAAGTTATGAAAGGCAGCAAGATAACTGCTCTGTTCATCGTTCGAACTTTTAGCTAAATTTTTATGTTGCATGACAGGTACTCCATAGAGTGTGTATTAACTATTTAAGCCAACATTAAAATCATAACATTTATCAAATATTGTAGATTGACAGGTATCAATTTTATATAGTGTAAAACTAATGCAAAAAATCATATGAAAATTTTAGAATTATAAATAAAACTTATTAAAACTATTGTTTCAAATGATCACGAGTAGAAAATGTTATATATGCTTGTTTGAAATCAATGAGATTTTTTTCAAAAGGGTGAGTATGTTTAAAAGGAGGGATAATTATGAATATCATGACTGTAGCGGTGATTATGGTGCTGTTTGTAGCTGTGGCCACATTGGTATGGGGTGTTGGTTCAATGGCGCACGGTGGTTCTTATGATCGTGATCATAGCGAAAAACTTATGTTTACGCGAATAGGTATACAGGCACTTGCTTTTGTTCTTATATTACTTGCACTGGTCTTCTCGTTTGCCTGAGGCCTGACAAGGAATTTTTTGATAAGAGACTGTTAAGGCAGCCTTTAAAAAGGTTGCTCGGAGGGGACTGGTTTATCATTCCTCAGTACCCCTGTCTCATTCTTACATAAACCTTTTTACAAATTGAAATAATCTCTTTTAAGATATCTATGATTTAAGGTTTCTTTGATAGTTATTTATAGTTATTTTAAATCTATGTATTCTGTAGATGAAACCTGGCACTTTGTCAGCTGCATATGGTTTTTAGTTTAAAACCTACTATATATATTGGTTCAGGTATGCGGTTTGAGGTGTCAGGTGGTTTGCGCAGGTCTATTTAGATTAACTTCCATAGTAACTATTAGACACCTGTTTTATGTATGCGTTATTATTATATTATCCGCCTGTGATGGTTCTTATTCTGATTTAGCGGAATCACCACCAACAAATATTGATCCAACGGCATCTTTTACAGTTGATGTGAGTACGGGTGAGGCATTATTGACGGTAAACTTTGATGCCAGCACTTCTGCCGATATAGATGGCAGTATCAGCGCTTATAACTGGGATTTTGGCGATGGCACCACAGGGACTGGTGTGGTGGCTGAACACACCTATACCGTAAATGGTGCCTACCTGGTAAATTTAACCGTAACAGACAATGATGGGCTTACAGCTGTCAGCAAGTCTCGTCTAATCCGCATTGTACCCTCAGATATTGCTCCAATGGCTGTATTTACAGTTGATGTGAGTACAGGTGATGAAGGCTTGACGGTTAATTTTGATGCAGCGGTTTCAGCTGATAGTGATGGTAATATTACATCCTACGACTGGAATTTTGGTGATGGTAACTCAGGAGTGGGCAAGCAGGTAAGCCATACTTACACTTTAGCAGGTAGATACTTTGTCACATTAACTGTGAGTGATGATAACGGTGCTCAAGCAGTCAGTAGTGCACAGGCTATAACCGTTCTGCTTGCAAATGTACTTCCATCAGCTGTGTTTAGTATGGATATGGATTCGGGTGATGGTCCACTGACGGTTAATTTTGATGCTACAAGTTCCAGTGATCCAGATGGCAGTATTGCCTCTTATATATGGAACTTTGGTGATGGTTACACAGCCATTGGACAAACGGTGGCTCACACCTATACCTCAAACGGTATATATGTAGCTTTTTTAACGGTATTGGATAATGATGGTGCTACAAATATCAGTGTTTCTCGAGTTATTCGGGTACTTCCATTAAATATAGAGCCAGGTGCAACATTTGTTGTTGAATAAGAATAGAAAAATTAGAAATGCTCTACTATAATTGCTGGTATATTGATACAACGTAGATAAAATGCGCTAAAATTAATTTCGTAGTAGAGGGAATATAATTTCAGAATTTTCTAATTTAGTCACGGTAGTACGATTTATATTAATCATATAATAAACTTTTCCAAATTTTGATGGTATTTGTATTTTTTTGTTTCAATAGTTCGATAGTTGTAGATATAGAGAGTAAAATCTAAGACTGACAGTAGAAATGGTTTATATAACTTGATTACTATTATCAATCATTTCATATTATTTATACGGGATTAATTTTTCTGGATACTTTCAGTTTGATATAGTAGAAATAATTGGAGCAGTTGAGTGTCTTATTCCTGTAACGTGCCATTTAGTTAGTGTACTGGAGAGACTTCTGGTAGCGGTTTATAGATGCCCTGCAATGATAGTTTTAGTAACTTATCAACAAGTTTAATTTATTAGATATAATAGAGAAACAAATATTTAATTATATGTTTAAATCTTCTAGTATTCATTTACAGAAATTAACACCTGTTTTTAAGTTTTTGAACGTGGCCACCGTACTTACACGGCTAACCCAGACAAGCACCCTGGATCAAGCCGTTTAATGAGCCTCTATCTGATACTATAACTGAGCTAGATAAGGGGCCTGGACGAAATTCTGAAGGGGCTCAAAACTATCTAATTACATTCTCAGTAGACAGTGTGGTAAACTATCCAGGTAGTGGGACAAGGCACTAAATAAAAGACATTTAACAAACCGATGAATGGCCAGTATAAGTCGGCAATTAAAGAACATGAGTTAATCCTGACAGACTTCCCTAAAGCAAATACTCAGGAGAATGTCATTACAGGTTAGCAGAAATTATTTATCTTCCCGGTAATTGCTAAAGATGTAATTGATAAATATACACCAGAAGACTACACAGATAATAAGAATGTAAATAAAGCAGGACTTGCAATTGGTCGGGCATATTATCAGATAAATATGCGGCTAGAAACACACTATGCTTATCTAGATGTTATTACAAATCACTCGAATTTAATGATAATTGAATTAGCTCTATATATTGAAAACTATAAAACATGCAGGTCATTATTATGGTTTTTCAACGCAGAGACTGCGCTTGTTAGAAATAGATAAATGGCACTATAAAAGCTCTTAATTTTGAAGTCTTTTAATATCAATTTTATGTTGAGGTAGCTTTAGACTGAATATTAAAGTGGTTTCCGGGTCAATGGGTAAAAAATAAATAATTTTCATGTGGAAAAGTGTATAAGAAAAAAGGTGGTTTATGAATACAGTAGTAAAAAAATGGTTTAGTGATAAAGAATATGGCTTTCTTGATAACGGAGGCGGTCCTGACATTCTGGTTCGTAAAGCGGACTTAATAAAATGCCAGTATCTAAAGGCGGGTACGGTCGTTGAGTTTGAGTGTCATAATGATAAAAAGGGACTCATTGCCAGGAAGGTCTCAATTTCACGTCAGGGCGATAAAAATAAATCGCATAATAATATGAACCGAAATAAAAAGACGCCCTATATTGGAGTAATGACATAAATTAAGAGTCTAGCTGGGAGCGGTTTAACATGTCCTTAGCGTGATCAATTGTCTGTTGTGTGATTTCTAAACCACCCAGCATTCTGGAAATTTCATCTACACGTTGTTCCACATCTAGAGGAATGATTTCAGTGCGAGTTTCTTTACCATCACTGTGTTTATAAACCTGCATGTGATAATGTGCCTGTGATGCGACCTGGGGCAGGTGAGTGATACAGAAAACCTGACGACTTTCACCCAGCATACGTAGATGTTTACCTACTATTTCAGCGATACCACCGCCAACGCCACTATCTACCTCATCGAATATTAATGTGGGAATCCGCCCCTGTTGAGCCGTAATCATTTGTATGGCCAGACTGATTCTGGCTAGCTCACCACCTGATGCGGTTTTAGCAAGGGCTTTGAAAGGCTGGCCGGTGTTTGTACTTACCATGTATTCAATCAGGTCCTGACCACTACTTGAGGCTTTGTCCTTTTTAGAAAGCTGTATCTCGAACTGGCCACCCGACATACCCAGTGTTTGCATGGATTCACTAATCTGTTTATTAAGTTTTAGTGAGGTTTTGGTTCTGGAGTCGGTTAATTTTTTCGCCAGGGTATTATATTTTTCACCCAGTTGTTCAACATCAGATTCAAGTTGGCTCAGGTTTTCATCCGCATTATCTAATTCAGCAAGTTCGGCAGAGAGGGATTCGGTTAAGTTTATTAACTGGTCGGATTCTACATGATGTTTACGAGACAGGTCATGAATTATACCCAGGCGTGTTTCAACTTCTTCAAACCGTTCAGGGTCACTGTTTAAATTATCATTATAGTCACGTAACAGGCTGGCAGTTTCTTCAATTTGCACCATGGCTTCGGATAGCATATCAAAAGCCGGGGAGAGGCTATTATCTGTAGATAACATTGCTTCAATTTTTGCAGCCTGTTGCGATAACTGTAAATGAATATTG
>Ga0316207_10003833_pt1 | contig 13596 bp, 18 predicted proteins | sample 6weekpyrite_MG_FD_204943 | JGI IMG/M metagenome (GOLD analysis project Ga0316207, IMG submission 204943) | Microbial mat bacterial communities from mineral coupon in-situ incubated in ocean water Damariscotta River, Maine, United States -... | ecosystem: Environmental > Aquatic > Marine >... | reverse complement strand
ACCTGAAATGGATATTTACCAAACTGCCAACGGCGGCAACAGTCGAATCAATTGAAATGTTACTGCCGTGGAATATTGATCGTACTGAACTTGTCAATTATGTTCGTGCTTGATCGCTTACGTTTATCCGCAAGATATTCGTAAAGTCATCTATACAACCAACGCCATTGAATCACTCAACAGTGTAATTCGTAAAGCAACTAAGAAGCGCAAATTATTTCCAACCGATGACTCAGCTAAAAAAGTCGTCTATTTGGCGATACAACAAGCCTCTAAAAAATGGACAATGCCCATTAGAAATTGGAAAGAAGCACTAAATCGGTTTATGATTGAATTTGAAGATCGTTTAACTGATTATATTTAAACTGACAGTTACACAGATATATTTACAGTCTCTGCTATAACCGTACCCCAAGTTCTTTGTCACTATGGCCTTACAACAAAGTTCCTATATCGTTACATTTTTCTAAATTAGGGTAATCTTAAACAAACGTTCGATTTAGTCCATAGTAAAATAAGTAATTTCAATTAATCCAATATCTTAGCACAGTTTTCTTTTATTTAGATACCCCGTTTGCTCTTACTAATATTTATTCCAATCACTATCTCGCTGTTAGTATTTCTTGGGCTTTAGCCTCAAGCTCAACAAACAACTCTTCTGACAGACAAAGTTCTGCCGCTGCCATAAACGCCTGTGAAAATTCTGGCGCTCGACTATTTACCACTCTGTTGAGTGATTTATGTTCCCGCTTTAATGCGCCTAACTTATTGCGCACTGCCTCTCGCTCCACTTGTATGAAACTGATCTTGTCCTGTATCTTCCTTATCTGCTCTTGGCGCTTTCTTCCCCGCGCCAACTCTCCTGCGAGTTTTGGTTCGCTGGATATCAATCGTAGATGTGACTTAATAGACCGCCTTTCCTCATCAAGATGATTCAACAACGCGACCAACCCTTCTCTGTTACTGCTGCATTCAGCGAGCTTACTTGCTATTTCTTGTCTCATTCCATTACTTATTCATTTTCAATTATTCTTAGTAAGTTTTGTTATCCACGGCGGGATATTCAATCAGTCCCAGAGCGGTGGCCCCGTGCGACAGGATAACTGTCGTTTATTTTATGAATTATTTTCCTTTTAGCGCATAACATTTTTATGCTTCAAATTCAGTATTCTTTATTAGTATCATGATCTCTTCAAGCTCATTCAAAGCATAAGTACTATTGCTAACTAAAATTCTTTCACCAATAAGAGCAACAGATACTGCAGCGGAAACTATTATTACACCAGCTACTAGCCAACCTGACTTTGCCAATAGTACTAAAACTGCAACAAACGAGGCATATACTAACAAGAATGACCCTCTTTCCATATTCTTGTTTTTATGGGACTGTAAATTCAAGATAGCTAGCTCAAGTTGCGTTTTATCAATTTTGTTTTCATGCAATATTTTTTTAACATTTTTATACTGTTGTTCATTAAATTCGAGATCACATTTGACGATACGAGAATATTCAATTTTTCGACTACTTTGAAAACCTCTCTTTATATACCCTTTTAGTGTATTTCTTGACTCTGATTGATATTTTTGACGCTCTTCAACAAATTCTATAATTGCTTCATCTAACCAACACACAAATCTTCCTCCTTGAAACAAAACAGCTAAATAACAAGTGTGGCACCCGGTTACTATTTTTTATGCGAATATATCTAAGCAACATACTTTTTCAGATTTTCTTAGATAGAGGTTTTCATAGATCCATCGCTATGTTGATAGTTAACAAAGAAAGCTGGATCTTCGGCGGTACCTTTATCAATACTTTTGTGAGCATAGTATATAAGTTTCCAATGTTCTTAGTGAATTTTGTTATCCACGATTTATCCATGGCGGGATATTCAATCAATCCCAGAGCGGTGGGTAAATGGTGCATAACAAATTGTAGAAAATATTTCTATCTTGTTTTATTCCAATTTAAGTCTTCTCTACCACAAGATACAGAAGACCATGATCAGAATATTGATTTATCCAATGGTTCTGTTCTTCTATCGTATCCAGTGAAGGCCAGCCGCGCACATCAATGTCCATGCCATTGAATTTCTTGAATTCGAGGTGATCAGATGCAACGACATGATCGAGGTCGCTAGGAGGGTATCGAGATCCTGATCCATTCCACCAAGTGGCTTCTGTGTTTTTAGTAAGACGTCTCATACTCACTTTCTTGGCATCCTTCTCTAATTTTTTTAGTTCCCACTTCACTTCAACAGATTGATTATACGGGTACTTCATTCCCATAGTATTAAAGTCGCCAAGAAACAGAAAGTTGGCTTTCCCAGATCCGTCTGCAGCTTTGTCCAGCACTTTGCGTTTAAACTGAAATGCCCGCCTAAACTGATCGTCCCGAATGCCAAGACCGATGGGTGATGAACTGCTTTTATTGTGAAGGAATAATATACTATAGTTTTGATTATCAATACGAAGTGTAACAAGCGCACCAGGGCGTAAATATTGATTGCCGGATTTGAACTCTGTTCGTTGTGTAAAAAATGCAGTAATATTTTTCTTTACACCTACGAGAACTTCCTGTGTCTGTCGACCTTCTGTGATATGGAATTGGTACCCAGGCATTTGAGTTACCAGTTCAGTGAATACATCTTTACCTTCAACTTCCAGTAGTGCAAAAATATCTGGCTTTTGTTCATTCATAAATTCAACAACACGAATGATACGATCAGGACTACCTCGGAAATGCTCTACATTCCATGATACCAGTGAGAAAGCTTTAGCCATAATTCACACTCCCTTTGAATATGTTAATTTAAATATTGTTACTTAAAAGTAACATCTTATATAAGCTAATATTTATTCCAATTTAATTAGTTAGCTCTCATTCTATTTACTCTTTCTCAATTTTTACTCCAGCCAGGGGTAAGAGTGTTTTGCACATAGTACAAAGCTTCTTCGTAACCCTTACATTTGGCGATAATGGCGAGATTATGCCCACAAAGTATCTGAGTGGTTTGCGAAACAGCTTGTTTCGCAATTGGCTGTTTACCCCAGAACAGTTTCCAATCTTAATTGTTGAAATTATTAGTAACTTGACGGAGCAGCACCCAGGCGACGTAACATCAAAGCAGCCTCGTCGATGCCGAATGATTCACTGCCTGGTACTGTACTACCTGCCTGTGTTGCATAGTTAGCCGCTGTATTAAAGGCCGCAACACGCTCACACCATAATGCTTGCATCCCAGTAACCAATAAGTTCCGGTCTTCTTTTCCGATAAGCGTTGTTAGATTGAGTTCATTAGTTACGTATCTTCTCCATACTATTTTTGTTTATTCCCATCGCTCCTAATCTTCATCTTTGTTATCATTCTTTTCCAAACATTCTTGTACTAATTTTCGCTCTCGCGCCAATTCTTGCCGCCACTCCTCTTCGCTGGGCAATTCGGTGACATATTTTGAAGCAAAAAGTTGTTTACTCTCGTTAAGTACTGAGTACTTTACGACGGTGTCATTACCCTGACTACAGAGGATCAAACCAATGGTAGGATTGTCGTCGTGGCGACGCTTTTGTTCTTCATACATGCGTACATACATATCCATCTGCCCCACATCTTGATGACTGAGTTTATGCATTTTTAGATCAATTAACAAAAAACATTTCAGATGATAATTATAGAAGACTAGATCGATATAGTAATCACCATCATCGGTGCTGATACGTTGTTGTCGCTCCACAAAGGCGAAACCCTTACCGAGTTCCAGCAGAAACTGTTGCAAATTATCAATCAGCGCTTGCTCAAACTCGCTCTCTAACACGGTAGACGAAGGTAGATTAAGGAAATCTAATACGTAGGGGTCGCGCAAGTAATCTTTAGGGTTGAGCGATAAAGCATCAGTGTTGCCTTTGGCTTCTGCCTCAACAGAGGTTCGTTCTTTGCTTGAGAGTAACCTTTCGTAATAGAGTGTACCAATTTGACGTTCCAGAGCGCGACTGCTCCAGTTTTGACGGATCACTTCTTGGGCATACCAGTCGCGGGCCTGGGGGTTTCCAACGCGCATTAGGATACGATAGTGGGTCCAACTCAATTCGCTACGCACTGCGTGGCGATTTGGAAATAGCTGGTAGAATTGACGCATATTCTTCAAATTACTGACGCTAAAGCCCTTTCCCAGCTCATCGGTTAATCGCCGCGAAAGCGTTTGCAGTTGTTGCTGACCATAGGCAGCGCGGTCTTTTCCGGCTTGCTCTTCTTCGACAACCATTCGGCCAATATCCCAATAGGTTAGTACTATGGTGGTATTGACGGTTTGTCGAAGTTGACTGCGAGCGGTGATTACTAGTTCACGTATACGCTCGTACAGCGCGTTATGCGCTGGAGGATTACTCATAATCGAACTCCACTAAACAACCTCCCATAAAAATCATTCCTATATACATCTATATCAATCACTAAACTTCTTTTTCAATTCCACAAATAAAGTATTCATACAGTCTCTAAAAATTGCCAGCACTTTTTTTCTTTCGCCAAGTATCCAAAAATATTTCTATATCATTTTTTAGATTGTCATCAAGAGAATCACTGGTTTCGAGCTCTTCAAGTCGATTTATTAAGAAGGCAACATCCATAATTAATCCCCTAATCAACCAAGTACGCAACATAAAGCTTTCTGTAAATGCTTGTTTTGGTTTTAGTGTGTTTCATTAATTCTAATTTCGCCGCTAAACTTAGGAAGTTTAACGCCTTGCCATAGTGACTTGAATACGGCATCAATATAATTCATGTCGGGATCAATATACTCAAGCGTCATTTCTTCATCTTCATGCCCTAATATTTTTTGAATAAGCTCAAGGTCATAATCTTTTCTTTCCATAAGTGTTGCCAAACTCCTTCTTCCTGAGTGTAAAGTACACCTGTAACTGTTACTATAATACTTTATTCTCATCTTGGCGGAAACTCCACTTGTTACTGATTCATAGTACAGAAGATTTTACTATCCAGGGAATATCATACCCAAGTATACCTATCCTTGTTAATAGAGAAATGGAGGTGGTAGAGCCTGTTCTCAGATTTATTGTCTATCAGGCTGTTCATAATGGGAAAGTGAGAAGCAAGAAGACCATCCAGAGCTATGCTAACTCTCTATATGATTTCTTTAGTTTCGTAGAAGCAAATAATTTGAAATGGAATCAATCATGTAAATCTGATGAATCCACGGAAGTAACTGTTGTTGCTCTGTACAGGAACTGGTCAGTATCCTTGACTGGAAATGCGGCCCTCAAGGCATCTACCATCAACACAAGATTAGCAGCCATTCGGGTGTTTTATGAACATTGCCTAAAACGAGGAATCATTGATCGTTTGCCGTGGGACGGGATTAGGAGAATCGAACAACATGACAATCAATCGGCCATGCGCCATACCAGAGGTGTAAAATATACTGATTCTACAGACCTTAGACTAAAAACATTCAAACAACCACCAAAGATCTTAACACTACTCCAGGCAAAACAACTCATCCACTCGATCGACAACAGCACCTTCTCCCTTATTGTGAAACTGGCCCTTACAACTGGCATGAGACGCGAAGAGCTAATCACGTTTCAGCTTGAGAGTGTATTTAAACCATCATCCTCACAGATGAACAAACGTTTACCCGTAGATCTTATTCCTAAGCCAGGCGGACAGAGAACCAAAGGTAGCCGTTCGAGAACAATTTACATTCCTGCTCCCTTAATGATGGAGCTATATGACTACACTCGATTTGGTGAGGGTGTAAGACGCATCAAGCTAGCAGATGGTATTGAGAGCCAGTTGTCTTATCTTTTTCTTAACTTCAACGGGGAACTCTTTTCTGAGCGCGCATTAAATACCCTGCTTAGCAAACTCTACCAGACCGGTCGTATAGACTTCTCGGTTACTCCGCACATGCTTCGACATTATCCCGAGTTCCGGATTATCCTGAGTTGTTTTAAATTCTCCCAGTATTTTAGCTATACCAGGAGAAGTTTAGATAATTTACTCGGCATAATCAGAGCGTATCAAGGAATGCCAAAAGCTTATCATTTGCTTTAAACCTTTTTGATACGACACCTGGTGGCGCAGTTTTTGATAACGCATCCTCTTTTAATTTTAAGTCAGCTTCAAGATAAATGTGAGTTGTCTCAATCGATTCATGTCCGAACCACAATGCTATGGTAGCAATATCAACACCTGATTGTAATAATTGCATTGCTGTCGTATGACGAAGCACATGCGGTGTAACTTTCTTTTTGAGTAATGAGGGGCAGCATGCTTGAGCTTTCAATGCATACTTCTTAATGATATATTCCAACCCGTCCAGACTGAGTTTCTGCCCCTTTGCATTCAAGAAAAGATAGCCATGAGGATTTTCTTGTTGTTCTGTAATCCAGGCCTGAATAACTTTACTTGTTACTTTCGTCAACGGTACCGTTCGTTCTTTTCTGCCTTTACCCATGCAGCTTATATATGCTGTGGTGCTACATTGAACATCGGAAGTTTTTAGGTTAATCAATTCTGATGCTCTAAGGCCTGTTTGAATGGCAAGTAGGATTAATGCATAATCTCGTCGTCCTAATACACAGGACTGGTCCGGCTGTTTGAGTAACGAATCTATTTCGTGGTGGATCAAGTAGTCAATTAAGACTCGTGTATGGCGTTTTTGTGGTATTGCAAGCACTCTATCGATAAGACGCGATTTTTCTGGCAACTCAATGGAAACATAATGGAAGAATGAGTGAATTGCTGCGAGGCGCTGATTGCGACTATTGACTGATAGCCCACGTGATTCTTCCAAGTAGTTGAGAAATTTCCGAATAAATTCAGCGTTTAAGTCATCAAGAATGATTTTTTCTGGTGGTTTGTTGCATTGCTTTTTCGCATATTTCAACAATAAACGAAACGTATCGCGGTATGAGCGAACGGTGTGATGACTAACTTGTCGTTGATTCATTAGATATTCAATAAAATAGTTTTCCAGTAACCTGGAGAATGAAGTTGATTTTTTGGAAACCATTATAGTCCTCCTTCACTGTTTTCTAGTCGGCGTGCTGCCAGTGCAACCAGCTCTGGAACCGCAGTAAGATACCAGTAGGTATCAGAAGGTTTTTGATGGCCAAGATACGTTGATAAGAAAGGCATTTGTTGATCGACATTCAGCCCTTGTTTGTACCATTTAATAATGGTGTTAACAGCAAATGTGTGCCTAAAATCGTGAATACGCGGCCCCGTGTTGTCTTCTTTGTTTCGAAGACCAATAGTCTTAGATATGCGCACAAAAAATGTTTCAACACCATTGACTGTTAACTTACTTCCGTTTTCTTTAACAAAAAAGTTATTTACTGTTGGTACGTCATGAAAGTACTCACTTTTATAGCGGTAATCATTGAGTTTTAGTACCGTAGATTTGTGCAGGGGGATAATGCGCGTGTTGTGGTTTTTGCCGTTGCGAATGGTAAGTAAGCCAGCATCAGCGTTGTAATCACTCGCTTCAAGCATAATGATCTCACCTATTCGGCAACCCGTGACAACGAGCAGTCCCATTAAGGTGTAATAAGTGAGATGGCGAAGTCCTTCACTTTTAACATGAAGACAAGTCTCTAACAATAGGTTGATTTCATCTTTGTGATAAATATAGGGTTTAACTCTTTGGTATTTCTCTTTTAATAGATGTGCAGGAGGTATCTGAGTTTGTTTGTCATACACACTGTAGTACTTGGCAAAGTTTCTTACAATGCTTAAACGCTTGGCCGCGTGGTTAATACTCCTCTTATTTGTTTGTCGAGCCCAATCTATTGCAAGCTTAATGGAAATGTGATTCGCTTTATTCTGTGCAAGGTAGTTTGAAAAACTATTCAAGTAATTTTTATAGCCATTCAGTTTAATTCCTGTGGCACGTCGCATTTCTAGATAGTCGGTGATTGCATTTTCAATGAGTTTCATTTATTTATACCTCCTAGTGGTTGAGGCCAAGGCTGTGCAATATTTTTTAAGCGTGAAAAATCTATCTTGATATATTTGGCTGCCATATCAATGTTTGAGTGACGTAGTAATCCTGCAACTTCAAATAATGATGCGCCATGATCTATACAGTCGTGAGCCGTTGTATACCGCAACAAATGAGCACCTTTTAATTGTGTCATTATTTTTGCTTGTGCAAGCGATCTACTAACGATAGAGCTAATACAACTCGGATGGTTGAATTTATTGAATGGCGCTCGTGATCCCACAAACAGGTGTCGAGAATTGCAAACAGGTCGGCTCGATTCTAAATAAGAAACAATTGCATCACCTACGTCTTGAGGAAGTGGTAGAGTGGCGGTTTTATTGCCTTTCCCGTGGATAATTATTTCTCCTGATTCCCAGTTTATCTCATCCAGTGTTAAATTGATAAGCTCTGAAGCGCGTAATCCAAGCCGCATTAAAATAAGAAGAATAGCGTAGTTTCGATTACCAACGGCGGTATCTCGATGACAGGAACTGAGTAGTTTCCTGCATTGAGTTGCTGAAAGGAACTCGGGTAAATGACTGGATCTAACAGAAAACGAAGTTGGTAAAAATTGAGATAAATCCTGATTAATTTTCCCTTGAGAAAATGCGTAACAAAGGTAACTTCTTAGAATGCTGACTAAGCATTGCGTGTTTTTCGAAGAATGCTGTTTTCCAAAATCAGTTATATAGTCTAATAAATTGTCAGCAGTCAGTTGATTGTGGTCTCGATGGAAACTTACGGGTATGTGAATCAAAAATCTTTTAATTTCTCTCAGGTAGCGAGTCAAGCTAGATTGACTAAACCCTCTGTCTTGAATTAGGTAATGATTGTAAGAATCTAATGCTTTTTTAATTTCTTCATGTTTCGTTTCGGTTGTCGTATTTTTCTTAGGGATATCACCGCTTTCCCTCAGCATTTCGATCAAATGATACAATGCCGAGCGTGAGCCTGAAGTGACAAAGGACTTCGTATGTTGTTGACGGCTGTTGATATAGGAAGCTATTTTAATCTCATCTAATTCAGGCAGGAAAATGTTATTTTCAACAAGCCAACGATTGAAGCAACCAATCTCCCCCATCAGTTTTTTAACATGTTTTTTGGGATAATGTTTTTTAGTGTAATACGCCTCTAGCGCTTCTACTTGTTTATTTATGGGGCCTTCACGCAACCGTGAAATTGTTTTTTTGTCTTTGTAAATATCTTCCAACATACTGTTCTCCTGTTCATCATGGTAATTGCAAGCAACAGAAGTTTTGACAGTTTTATTATGCTGAGTAACGTAAATTAGATAAACAAAAATTGGTAACTAGATCATTGACTTAAGTGTGGGGCTGAAAATTACTCGGGATAATCCGGAACTCGGGATAATGCCTTAAAGTATGAGGCCCCACATGCTTGTGTATTTCAGCCAAATTTACTGCTCGTCGAAATGCCTTTCGTAATGTGCTTTCCGAAGCATGCCATCTTGCATTGCCTCCAGTATCTAGCCAAGGCCTTTTAAGTGATGAGGGAAACATAAACTGCCAAGCGAAAGATTTCGATGCAGAAGGATATTTTTTATAAAGTGCATTTGGCATAGGGACATATCCATCACCCATCAATAGATCATCCTTGTGAAGTTGTGCTAGCTTAAGTAAGTGTGAGCGTAGCTCTGAAATTAACGAATCTGGTAAAACTGTAGTACGGTCTACATTTCCCTTTGGTGCACGAATTGAGATTATTGTCCCATCAAAATCGATGTCTTTAACGCGTAGGCTCATGCATTCGCTGATTCGCATGCCAGTACCATACGTTAATTCTGCCATGAGTCGCTTTGTTCCTGACATGCGATCAAAAACACGTTGAACTTCACTCACCGACATAACGACAGGTAGCGATTTATAACGTCTTGCTTTCCGGAAATTATCCAATGCAGGCATTTCAGTTTCCAATACTTGCCGATAGAGAAAAGCCAATGAATTTAGGGCTGTTGATTGTGTACTTGCCGAAATATTTTTTTCACTGACGAGATAGTTTAAATATTCTTCTATCTCCGTTTTACTCATGTCCTTTGGGTGCTTTTTCTTATGGAAAAGTATAAATCGCTTAATCCAAAAAATATAAGCTTTTTCTGTTCTTGGACTGTAATGCTTATGGCGACATTTAAGGCGAACCCGTTCTAAAAGCTTTGGCTTGTGTGAATTATGATCATTTACCCATTAATTACCTCCTAAAATCCGATATAATCAAACGATCTCGGTTATTTGTAAATAACAGGACCCCATATTGCAATAAGCCATTGATTTAATTAAAAACGGATATTTCCGACCGGGGTCTCGTTAATACACAAGTTAGCTGTTATTGGAGAGTGTTATGTTCCATAAAATTTTAGTTATTATTGCTTTAATTTCCCAGTTTAGTTGTAGCAGTACGCATAACTCTATGAAGGAAATTCAAGGGAATAAAGGAACATACCACAAAATCAAAGAAATAAGGATCGGAGAAGTTAATTTTATCGAAGTCGGGTTTGCTAGCTATAAAAATAATAGAGAAAAACGAATTGTTAATATTCGCTTACGCACCAACGTTGGAAATTTTAATCTAATATGTAATTGGTGGCAAGCAGATCAAAAAAAGAATTATGATGCTTTAATAAAAGCTATAAAAATTAACTTAGCTCATAACGACCAAGAATATGAACAAGCACTCTATAAGTTAAGGCTCTCTACTACTAATAGAGGATATAATAATTTGAGAGTTGAGGAAATATTCCATATTTATTTTAGTAATGTCAATAATTCTATTGATCCATATTTTCAATGTGCCAATAGTTTCGATTTGGAAACTTTTAAACATAGCGATAGAAACATGAAAACGTCACCAAGGGAAATATTTTCAAAATTAAATATCCCCATTGAATTACAATATAATATGAGCTTTATGAGAGGTGATGTAGGAGGACCTCCGTAACTGCATGTATAAAGTCATTAAAACAGCTAAATAGAAATAACGAGACGAGGGGTCTCGTTAATACACAAGTTATATCGCTTGGTAAATTAATATCATGAATAATGAAGATAAATTATTTAAGTTTATGATGGAGGTCAATCTTAGTTGGACTTCAGAGTTTCATAATCGCCTTAATCTAGCATTGAAAGAAAAATACGATGATATTTCCGATTCACAATCTTCTGAACATATAAGACTAAAGCATGTTTATAAAGATGGCTTTCCAGCAAAGCTAAGAGAAACAACATTTTTACTTATGTTTGGGCATTTTGAAGAAATGATGTTTTTACTTTGGAGAGACAAAAATAGCAAATCCATTAGTTTAGGCAGTGGGTATGGTATTCTAAAATTTAAACCATATATTAGAGATATTTTAGGTGACAGTCTTTCAATAAATAAAGACTATCAAACTATCCGCGATGCTCAATTAGTTCGTAATTCACTGATTCATATTGCAGGTAGAGTTTCACTTTCAAAGGATCGTGAAAAACTTGAGTTACTCATTAAAAATAATTCAAGCTTGTATTATTTAGAGAATGATAGAGTAAATATTAGTATAGCAGGATTGCAAAAAATACATTCTGCAATTGATGGTTTTACGGGAACTCTTCATGAAATGTCAATTGCAGAAAAGTGCTAAATTTAGGTGGCGTGAAGTCGCGATATATAGAAATAACGAGACGAGGGGTCTCGTTAATACACAAGTTATGCACAAAAACAATGATCGTCCGAGAAGTTAACGAAAATGATATAGAACAGTGGTCAGTCATGAGAACTGCCCTCTGGCCTGAAACCAAAGATGCTCACGTCGCAGAGATTAAAGAGTATTTTTCTGGGTTATCTATTGATATTGTTAAAGCTTATGTCACTGAAATTGGTTCAGAAGTCATTGGGTTCATGGAGCTAAATATAAGAAATTTTGCTGAAGGTAGCCGAAGTTCCAAGCTACCATATGTTGAGGCTTGGTACATTAAGCCCGAATATCGAGGTAATGGGTATGGAAAGCAATTGATGAATAAAGCGGATCAATGGGCAATATCACAAGGCTACTCAGAATTAGCAAGCGATACGGAGATTGATAACCATCGAAGCATTTCAATGCACAAGCATTTAGGCTTTTTAGAAACAGAACGTATTGTTTGCTTTCTTAAGAAACTAGCAAATGCATAACAAGGCGCTCGTTCGGACGCAAACTACGCTGCGCTTCGTTTGCGCCGCACAGCTTGGTCGTTATGTGTAAATATTATTTGATTAATATATATTTATTTTTACGGAATGGAATTTGAATTTATTTTGTTATCACCGAATTTAATGAAGATATTCTTGGAAATCAAACAAGAAAATGGCTGATTCAACTCAATGTCCTCATTGCGGGGCGACGATAGTACGAGATAAGACTGGCCTCTATTCTAGTCAGTTCAAATGCTTTTCGTGCGGTGGGGATATATGCTTTGATAAATATGGGAATCCTAAAAAAGGACAGTCCTATTATATGAAGCAGCCGTTGTATATAACGGATATGTTAATGGTTGGAGTTCCACTGCTAATAATATTGATACTATATTTAATAATTGAATATTTTTAGTTTGTTACCATTATTTTCGCTTTCTAATTATAATGCTAGTTGATGTTCAAGTTGAAAATTAAAGTACGGTGGCAGAATACACATAAATAGAAATAACGAGACGAGGGGTCTCGTTAATACACAAGTTAGATTCACTCGATATAATTTTATAGCAACGGATAATCAATGAAAAAGAAAAAATCGAGTATATATTGGTGGGTAATTAGTCCAACTTATAAATGTGCTGAGCGTAGGAAATACTCTCTTTTAAATAGTGGGGCTACCAAAACTGAAATTTCAGTATCATTAAAGAAATATAATCTTAGGTTTTTTTTAATTTCAATTTTATTTTGTTTTATTTTTCAAGCCTTAGTTTCCTTCGGAAATTGTTTGCATGAAGGCGGATTTTATTCAGACGAAATAACAAAATGGATATTTGGTGGGTTTGCAATTTTAATATCGTGGGGATTATTTATTTCTAGATCGATAGAAATATTTAAGGCGTTTCTAGAGGATGCAGTTGAAAAGCTAAATGATGAGGATTCTATAAGTGATCTTAAATATGGTGAAAGATTACAATTGTCTTTCAAAAGTTATTTAGAGTTGATCTTTAACTTTGCTATTGTATATTTTATTGTACCTTGTTGGTTTTATAAAGATTCATTTGAATTTTCATCTATACTTGAAGCAATATATTTTAGCGGAGTAACTATAACTACCTTAGGGTATGGTGATATTAGTCCAACAAATCCAGTATTACAGATTCTTTCGGTACTTGAGGTGTTATCAGGTTTTGCATTAATAGTTGTCTCATTTGCTATTTATTCAAGTTTAGCTATTGGTGGTCGTGAATCTAAATAGAAATAACGAGACGAGGGGGGAACTTGACCCGCTTTTCTGGACACGCAATTATTCACGCTATACGTGCCTCAAATTCCATCGGTGAGACATATCCTAAACTCGAGTGTAATCGTTTTGGATTGTAAAATCGATTGATATATGATGTCACGTCTTTTCGAACTTGTTTCAATGTT
>Ga0316207_10003832_pt1 | contig 13599 bp, 14 predicted proteins | sample 6weekpyrite_MG_FD_204943 | JGI IMG/M metagenome (GOLD analysis project Ga0316207, IMG submission 204943) | Microbial mat bacterial communities from mineral coupon in-situ incubated in ocean water Damariscotta River, Maine, United States -... | ecosystem: Environmental > Aquatic > Marine >... | reverse complement strand
ACTAAATATATAACGATTTGAAAACAAATCACTTTAAGACTTTTCTTGTTATATTCAATCACGATATAAGTACTTAGCAAGTGTCCCATTATGTCCAAAAAAACGAAGCAGGTTTGTCCGCAACATTTAGTTAGTCACTATCAATCACGATGCGGTTTTTGCGACACATTAAAGAAGCCTTACCGAAAAAGTAAAAAGGGGCATGATCAGCGTAATAAAAATCGGAGATGTGGCTTTACTACTATAATTTCTATGTATAATTTAGTGTTACATTTACAGCTAGCTTGACTTTAACTTAAAAAGTTTTTAATGAGTGATTTTGCTAAAGAAAATACAATACAGTTTAGGTATCGATAACTCGGTTAGTAATGCAGAGAAACTGGCTTCAACCCTGGGTGGTTTTGTCGGTATTTTCCTTATTATCTGGATCAGTTTTTATTTTACTGGCGCAAGTGGTGCTGCGCTCATAGTTCCTTCGATGGGCGCTTCAGCTGTGTTAGTCTTTGCCGTGCCTCACGGTAAACTCTCCCAACCCTGGGCCTTGTTTGGTGGACAACTCTGTTCAGCATTTGTAGGCGTTATCTGTTATTTACTAGTTCCGAATGTATTCCTTGCGGCCGGACTGGCTGTGGGGCTAGCTATTGGTGTTATGCATGTTTTGCGTTGTATGCATCCACCCGGTGGCGCAACGGCCTTAGTGGCTGTAGTTGGTACTGAACAAATTCATGCGCTTGGTTTTGAATATTTGCTAACACCAGTGCTATTAAACACCCTGATCATCTTTGTAACGGCGGTTGTCTTTAACAGTTTTTTCCCCTGGCGCCGATACCCGACAAGTTTTATGCGTTTTAGCGATACACCTGCTTTGCAGGAAACCAAATCATCGAGGTATATAGACAAACAACATATCGAACGTGCGCTATCAGATATTGATCTGGTGGTCGATCTTAATAGCACTGATCTGCAACAACTTTTTGCTTTGGCACTTGAACATGCGGAAACACCTGAGTTTTCTACTCACCAGATTATACTGGGGCACTATTACAGTAACGGTAAACACGGACCAGAATGGTGTGTGCGCCAGATAATTGATGAGGCCAGTTCAGATGACCCTCAAAAAGATATGGTGATTTACCGTGTTGTTGAAGGGCAGGGTGTAAGAAGTGCGAGCAGCTGTACTCGTACTGAATTTGCTCAGTGGTCCGTACGAGAACTGTTTCCGACAGATTCGGAATAACCCTAAACGTCCCACACAAAATAACCAAACAAAAGTAAGGAAAAATAAAATTGCGCGCTATAACATGCAAAAAACATGCATGTTATGTATAATCCGCCCGGATTTAGTTCAATTCCCTCATCTAATTTCATTGGAGAAAAATCATGGCAAGTTTGTATGAACGTTTGGGTGGAGAGCCCGCTGTAGATGCTGCGGTAGATATTTTTTATCGCAAAGTATTGTCGGATGACCGCATCAGTAGTTTTTTTGATGATGTGGACATGGCTGCGCAAGCAGCAAAGCAAAAAGGATTTTTAACCATGGTATTTGGTGGTCCAAATAATTACACCGGCAAAGATATGCGTGAGGGTCATAAACACCTTGTTGAGCGTGGATTGAATGATAGTCACGTTGACGCCGTTATTGAAAACCTGGGCGCGACACTGAAAGAGCTTGGCGTAGCAGATGCGGATATTCAGGAAGTAGCTGATATTGCGAACAGCGTTCGTGATGACGTGTTAAATCGCTAAAGGTAGTTGTGCATGACACAGTTAAAATATAAAGGCGAAGTATTCGACGTGTCATCAGGTCACTCGGTGCTCGATACATTGTTGGAACATGGGCAGGAGATCCCCAACAGTTGTCGAGCCGGTGCTTGCCAGTCCTGTCTCATGCAGGTTACAAAAGGCAGTGTGCCAGAACAGGCGCAAAAGGGATTAAAAGACTCGCACAAGGCGAAAGGATTATTTCTTGCTTGCAGCTGCCAACCTGAAGAAGACATTGACATTTGTTTGCCGGATTCTGGACTGTTAAGGATCCCGGCAGTTGTTAGCCAAAAAGAGAAAATCTCTAGCGATGTAATCATATTAAAAATTAAAATGACAGAACCTTTTGAATATTATGCCGGTCAATACGTCACCTTATGGCGGGATGAACATATTGGTCGCAGCTATTCGTTAGCAAGGCAACCACAATCTGATGGAAGCCTGGTATTTCATATTAGACTTATTCCTGGCGGCAAGTTTAGTAGTTGGGTGAATGAAGAATTAAATGTTGGAGACAGTATTTTCGTCCAGGGCCCTGCCGGCGACTGTTTTTATACTCAAGGAAGCCCTGAACAGAATCTATTGCTTGTTGGAACAGGAACCGGACTAGCTCCGCTATACGGGATTATGCAAGATGCACTACAAAGCGGGCATACAGGAGAAGTTCACCTGTTTCATGGCGCGCTGACATTTTCTGGCCTTTATTTGCATGATAAATTAGCTAGCCTTGAGCAGGAATATGCGAATTTTTATTATCATCCGTGTGCTCTCAATGTTAACGAAAATACCCCTGATAATGTTATAGAGGGCGATATAAGTAAGAGTGTCTTAGATATAATACCAAAGCCACATGGATGGAAAAGTTTTTTATGTGGTGATCAAGAGCTGGTAGCTAAGTTACGCAAACAAATATTTCTTGCTGGATGTGATATGAAAGATATATATGCGGATGCCTTTTTACATGCATGAATAAATAGTTTAATCAAACCTGGGTTGACATAATCTTATGCAGCTGACAAAGCATACTGACTTTTCATTGCGTGTTCTTATATTCTTGTCTCTACAAGATAATAATTCATTGGTTACAATTGATGACGTTGCTAAACACTTCAATATACTAAAAAACCATCTAACTAAAGTTGTTCACCAGCTAGCAAAACTGGGTTACATTAAGTCAGTGCGTGGAAAAAATGGTGGCATATGTCTTGCCCATTCGCCAGATCGAATGAACCTGGGTGAAATTGTCAAAGCGGTGGAAAACAACATAGAAGTAGTTAATTGTAAAAAACCCATCTGTCCACTTAGCAATCATTGTGAGTTAAAAGGTATATTAAACGAGGCGCAACACGCCTTTTTTGAAATACTCGAGAAATACAGTCTTGCAGATATAAGCAAACAACCTCAAAAAATTAGAAATCTTTTAAGTTGGCCATCATAATATCTTCATCAATGATGAAGGGTAATGTTTTCTTACGACATGACAGTTCGATTACTATGCAACTTTCCAGGAGTGTCCAAAAACATATTAGGATATTGCGCTGAAGATGCTGAGCTTTGATATTTGTATATTTTTTAGATTTATCCGGCTACTCGGGTAAACTGGCATTGCATGCCCGAAGGGTGAGCTATAGGGCGGAACTGAGACCGTGGAGCTAGATAGTTCTTTTACTTAACTTGTCTTTTTTGTTTAGCCTTTCCCTTTTTCTAAGTCACTGAAATGTGTAAAAAAATATATTTAAGTCTTTATATGCTCGTGACGATAATAAATAGGTAAAAAGTAAGGAAAAATAGCTCAAGGCTTGTATTTCAACAGGCTCTGCCTGTAGGCTGTTGCTAGTTTTTACAATTATTGGAACGACACTTTCTTAATTCTGGGATCAGCATGCCTGATACGTTTGACACGACCATCTATGACGAGAAACCCAGATTCCTGAGTATTTTTCTTGTTACTACTCTTATAGGCATTCTATTTATCTCCCTCGCTGTATATCGTGCATCGCGGGAACTGGAAGTCATTCATGAAGTGGACAATATGCACCGTCTACTTTATTCCATGCTTGGTGAGCAAAAGATAGCGAAGTTGATTCGAGGTGATCACACTCCGCTGCAAAGTATAAGCATGGTGGACTACCATTTTTTCATTATTTCGGATAAGCAGATTCAGAGACTGCATTCTGAAACACAAGATAAGCCATTGCACCTGGATATTGCCGATTTTGAATCCACGCGAGTAAACAAGCGTGGAGGTTACATTGAGGAAGATGATGGCAGCTTTCTTACCTGGATAAATTTCACGGGAAAAGATAAGCACAATCAACATCAGTTACTAGTGGTTCACACGTTTGAGAGTGCAGGCGTTGATGCAATATCGCATGTTTATCAAAAGCGAATTATTATTCCCGCATTTTTTTACCTATGGTTAATGATCTGGGTAGCACTAATCTTTAATCATCTTCTTAAAAAGGTGAAAAACCAACAGAAACAGATGCGGCATATGGCCTTACATGATCCATTAACCGGATTACCTAATCGTAACTTGATGGAAGATAGATTGACGAAGTTAATGAAGAGTATACGCCGCGATCAAAAGAAATTTGCATTTTCTCTGATTGATCTGGATGGGTTTAAAGCAATTAATGATAACTATGGACATGCGTACGGTGATGAGTTATTGCGACAGGTGGCGAGAAGACTTGAAAGTGTTTTGCGTGAATCCGATACTGCAGCTCGCTTTGGTGGTGATGAGTTTACTCTTATGTTGGATGGTGTTGATGAACATAACTGGTATGCAGCATTTATACGTGTTCTCACGTTATTAGTTGAACCATACACACTATTTGATAAAACCATAACGATTAATGCCAGTATAGGTATAGCGATATATCCCATGCATGGTGAAGATGCAGAAACCCTGATGCATAATGCCGACGAGGCTATGTACACAATCAAGGCAGAAGATGGTGGCATACGAATATTTGAAACTAACGATAGCTTAGTACAGCAAGGTTAACTATTCGTAGGATTCGGCTTTTTTGTTAAGATAAGTAGGTGAAGGAGAAAAAGTAAATGCAAATAAAATTCAAACGAAACATGAATAAATTCGATAGAGGATTTCGTGCCATAGCCGGTTCAACACTTCTTATTCTTGGCCCGGTAACAGAATATATAACCACAGATGGTTTGTCTGGCATTATCATGGGGGTGTTGGGTACACTTGCCCTTATTTCGGCATTTTTTTCATATTGTATTCTTTATGAAGTTACCGGTTTTGACACGACAAAACGCTCAGACGAGTCATAAAATGAATTAAGAGAGACAGACCATATTTCTATGTCATATTTTCTTCAAGGATGTCTCCTTTTAGGGATATCTTTTCTTTAGCCGGGGTTAACAGGTTCGTGGTTGCAGCGATATCAAAACCGTAAAAGTCTTTTAGATATCGATGTAGATGTCTATTGTAATATTCTAAATGCGCTTCAATACTTTCGATGGTATTTCTAGCCAATTCACAAGCTTCCTGCTCAGGAAAGTTGATTGTAAACGTATTTCTGATGTAAAAAAAACCGACTGTCAGCATGCTATCCCTGATTACATCCCATAATTCGTCACACACCACATCTGGATTATTTTCTCTATCCAGATTAATTACGATTGCATAAGCCATCGTTAACTCCTGATTTATTATTGTTGGGGGTGCAGCAATTCTATGTGCGTAGTTAAAGATTGTTAATATAAAGAGACACTTTGTAACATATTAAAATGATGGTTATTGGCCTTCTGTTTTTCTATGGAGAATTGTGCTCTGTTACCTTATTCGCTAGATGGGTTGTACTAATATTTATCAATTTGAACTAAGACAGGTGTTATTAAGGGAACCAGATAACTGGATAAATGAATAGCGGTTAGTAACAGTTCCTTTGATGTTGATCATAGTATTGAAAAATAGACTGGTTGATAATTACGCAAAGTTTTTCAGGAGACTAACGATGTTTAGCAAAGCGCGATTCATGGCCTACCTGGCTATCGCATTTCTCAGTATTGGTCTTAACGCTTGCGGTGGTGGTAGTGGGAAAGCTACAGGTGAAATACAAGTGGGAGTGACTGATGCACCCGTTGATTATGCAGAGGCAGTTGTTATACATTTTACCGAAGCCACCTTACATGGTCCCAATGGAAACAACACAATTGAAGTATTCAATCCTGTAACTGGAGATCCTGGACGCAGTATCGACCTGCTCCAACTCCAGGGTGGCATGTGGACTGGTTTGTTTGATGACGTGGTAGCTGCGGGTCACTACAGTTGGATCCGTCTTACATTGGATTTATCTCAATCTTACATACAAATTAACGGGCAACAATATGCACTACGTTGTACCAGTTGTGAGAACAATGGTTATCGTTTGAATCGTAGTTTCAATGTTGAAGCTGATGGTACCATGGCCCTGATGCTAGATTTTGACTTACGTAAATCTATTACTGACCCTTCTTCTGGAGCGGACTACATCCTTCGGCCTACGGTACGTGTTGTTGAGACCGCAGCGAGCGGTGAAATAACTGGTGAGATCGATCCTAATTTAATTGCTAATCTCGGTGGCTTTAGCGGTTGTAGTGTTTATGCCTTTGACGGCAATGATGCCCAACTTGATGATATCTATATTCCGGTTAATATGCCGATACCAGCTGAACAAAACAACCCAGTAAGTTCAGCAAAGGTTCTCTTCGAGAATAACATTTACCATTACATGCTGTCGTTCTTGCCAGCTGGCAATTACACGCTTGCGTTGACCTGTGATGCTGACATGGATAGTGCGGCAACAGATGACATATTAACCTTTAGCGATCCGATTAATGTATCGGTTGTCGCTGGTGAAATCAGCAACGGTGACATGAGTCTGCCGGTAGTTCTAGCAAACTGATTTGTGAATCTCAATCGAAGTTGCACATTCTCCGCCCATATTTCACAAACAAGAATGCCGGTTTCATAATTTGTGAAAACCGGCATGTTTATTTATTCAATATGGTCGGGGCGAGAGGATTTGAACCTCCGACCCCTTCGTCCCGAATGATTTTTGAAATAGAGTGTAAACAATGACTTACTATTTAAGCCTTTGAAAATACATCACTTTCAGGCATCTTCGATATTACCCAATCACATCATGAATACTTAGCAACTGTCCCAAAAGTGTCCCAAAAACGCATCGGTTTTAAACGCAGCACTCTTAGGGGCACCAGTCTACGATCAGATATACTATATATATACATTGCAGATTGAATGTTAATAGTCAGCTTCCGACCCAAAGCGGAAGTGCAGCAAGACACTCAAGAGCGGCTGCTCAATACTGTGAGCCGCCATTTAGATAACATTAGCGAATGGTAAATTTCAACCCAAAGCGGACGTCAGAATTCAATCTGCAACAATCGAATTAACTGTTTCGATTATCCGTTGCCTGAGCCATTGATGTGCAGGATCATTGTTGTCTCGTCGATGCCATACCAGGTAAAGACTCAGTGGCTCTACTTTAAATGGTAAAGGAACCCAGCCCAGAGTCTTCAATAGCCCTCTATTCATTAGATCCAGTTGCGTAGTAATCAGGTCTGTGCCTTCAATAAATGCTGGCAGGGCATTAAAGTTCGGCACAGAAAGAGCTGGCTCATTCAGAATGGTAGTAATGGCTGCAGGTAAAACTTGCTGCGATGATTCCGTACTGCTAAATCTTACTTCGACGTATCTACTATCAACATACTGCTTTCTTGTCTTTGGCGGTTTTCTTACTTTGGGATCATAGAAGCACACCATTTTCGACTGAACTAGTGGTTCACAAAAAATATCGCTTTTATCTGGTGGTGCCGGTGTAATTAACATCTGGCAACCAGAAGTACGCAATATATTGGCGCTGGGAATACCAGCGGGAACAAAATGAATAATGGGCTTGATTCCCTCCGCATATGCCTCTTTAAGAAGTGTTGGAAATATAAACCCTAGCGGAAAATCATTGGTTGCGATTGTGAATTCTATGGTCTCAACCAATGGATCAAATTTGCATTCGTAACTGAGTGATTTAATACCACCTAAGATAACATCGATTGGATCACGTAAAGACTGCGCTTTAGCCGTTGCTCTGATGCCGCGACCATCACGAACGAATAGCGGATCGTCAAATGTTGACCGCAGTTTGTCGAGCGTATGGCTAACAGCTGATTGACTTACGCCTAACATATCAGCTGCTTTGGTAACCGACATTGTTTCCATAACGGTCAAAAACGTTCTCAGTGCATTGCCATCAATATCTAAATAATCGAAATTACTCATGCATATTATTAGCATACATGAGTATATTGATTGAGTGAATATTGCTATATTTTTACTAATTACAATGACGATAGTCTTGATCAGTAATAACGCAGTCAAATGTAATACTATGACGGCAGAGACTAATACACTTTAATCAACTGTTAGCTACTATATAAATTTAATCTGAGGAACAAATGATGATCATTAGGTTTTTATTACTAGCATCTCTCTTAGTTACCGCATTCCCCATCACCCTGCATGCAAAGGAAAAACCTAATATCGTACTTGTCTTTATGGACAATTTTGGCTGGGGCGAGCCCGGCTTCAACGGGGGCGGCATCGTTCGGGGCGCAGAGACCCCTCGAATGGACCAAATCGCTGCTGAAGGGCTGCGCCTGACCAATTTTAATGTCGAAGCGCAGTGTACGCCTTCACGGTCGGCAATCATGACGGGGCGCTACGCCGTTCGCAGCGGCAATGGCGTCGCACCTCTTGGCAGTGGTGTCTACGGCCTGGTCCAATGGGAAATTACCATGGCAGAGATGCTGTCCGATGCCGGTTACACAACGGGCATGTTTGGTAAATGGCACCTCGGCCGCACTGAAGGCAGGTTCCCAACTGATCAGGGGTTTGACGAATGGTATGGCATCCATAACTCAACCGACGAAGCGACCTACCATACTCGTCCCGGCTTCGCCGACAGTGGCGTCGAGGAAACCTGGGTGATGGAAGCCAGGAAAGGTGAGAAACCCAAAAAAGTACGACCTTACCGACTGGACTACCGCCCGCTCATCGATAAGGACCTGACCGACAAAGCGATTAAGTTCATGGAAAGCAACGCCAAAAAGAACAAGCCGTTCTTTCTCTTTCTCCCTTACACCGCGACCCACTATCCCACGATGGTTCACCCCGATTTCGAAGGCAAGTCAGGAAACGGACCCTGGGCCGATATGCTGATGCAGATCGACGCCTACACCGGCCGGTTACTCGATTCGGTTGACGATCTGGGTATTCGAGATAACACCATCTTCATCTTCACTGCTGATAACGGGCCGGAGATGGCGCACGGGAACAATATTGTCGCGCTTGAATCCACCGCCCAGGGAAGCCCTGGCCCCTGGAGAGGGACCCTCTTCACCGGCTTTGAGGGAAGCCTGCGCGTTCCTTTTGCCGTCCGCTGGCCCGGTAAGATACCGGCCGGGAAATCGAGTGACGAAATCGTACACGAGATGGATCTCTTCCCGACCCTGGCGAAAATCGCCGGCGGCAAGATTCCGAACGATCGTGAGTTTGATGGTATCGAAATGAAAGATTTCTTTCTGAGCAAGGAGAAGAAGTCCGGTCGTGAGTCGGTTATCGTCTATATGGGTAACGAGATTTACGGAATCAAGTGGCGCAACTGGAAACTTCATTTCAAGGAGCTGGATACGATCTTCGGAGAGGTTAAGGAATACGGCATACCCAAGCTCTACAACCTCCACAGTGACATGTCTGAGCGGGAAAGCGTCTTCTTCGCCGACGCATGGGTTTCCAAGGCGGCGAGCCCCATACTTGTCGAACATGCTGCGTCCCTGAAAAAAGAACCGCCGATCAAGCCGGGGACACCCGACCCTTACAAACCGACGAAGTAACGATTTACTCAAGTAGAAGCAGCTAGCAAGACGGTGCAGACAATGGTGTTACGCACCATGTCTGACCTTGGTCGTTATGTCTCTTAATGGCCGTTTGCACTAGTTAGACAGGTAGAACACAAACGGCTGCTATCGCTGCAAAGCCTTCACTAAAGAAGTAGGTCGCGAATATCGGCTCATGGCCTGAAGTAGACACTGAAAAAGTGTCTTAAGAAAAAGATCTAATGTGTTTCAATCGAGTGGAGCTTGTTATAAACGCAGTAGGCTATACGCAGCAAATTTTCAGAAAATTTAAATCTCAAATGTCGAAAAAAGTTATTTTTTTAAAGTTACTGTCCCAATGACGAAGGGGACGCTTTAGTTAATCATTAGTAAGTTATTGTAATTGTTTAATAATTTGGTCGGGGCGAGAGGATTTGAACCTCCGACCCCTTCGTCCCGAACGAAGTGCGCTACCAGGCTGCGCTACGCCCCGACATTAAAAAAACTGTAGTTACTTACACTCATAACTATCTATATATAAGCGGTAAATGCCTGCACCGTTAACCAGATCGTTTTTAACAACAATGTAATTGGTTTTTGATGTTCCTTGTTTTTGGTCGCGATCAAACTTTGCTCGGCATTTCATGTAAGGGTCGCCTTGCATGGAGCCACAGCTCCATTTTCGCTCGTTCTTGGTGCAATTATTTATTGTTTTACATTGCTCTGCATACGGTTTGGAATCAACTCGTAGTTTTGATAAAGGTTTTAATTTATTCTCGGCGGCATACTCTTTATGTAACTGCTGATTAGTATCGTTGCAATTGTATACCTGTCCGAAGCTGCGATAGTGGTCATACGTTTTTTTCACCATTCCAGCTTCTTGTTGCACATAGGTGTCGCCACCATATTGGACGATGCGGGAGTTAATATTTTTCTTACATGCCTTTGCTTTCTTGTCCCGGTTATCATCATCATCGTATTCACAGTAAATCTCACCGATGTACTTACAAGATTTAGCGGGTCCACACCAATCAGGGCTTGTAGAACTGACAATCTTTATCGATTGTTGTGCGGTTTTGATGCGCTCGTAGAGACTGGGGCCTTCAGCCTCGTTAGTCGCACAGCCGGATAAGAGTAAAAAGAATGACAAAACTGTAATTGCGAAACGTGATTTCATGTTTCTCCCCCTGTTTATAATTATATTTATGACTAGCTTTGGTGAACGTGTCACTCATCTAGAGTGGGCCTATTTTTGGCTTACTATTTAATATGTTCTGTTGACGGAAAATTCTGCCAGTGCGTGGAGCGCTTCCTTATATATAGTATCAGGCAAGACGGCGAGGCACTCAATGGCCTTATCGGCCTCAGATCGCGCCGTTTGCTCGGTGTACTCGAGGGCGCCGGTGTCGGCGAGGGCGGTTTTGACCTCGTTGATGCGGTCTCGGTCACCGTTTTCAATCACATCCCGGATCAGGGCTTTTTGCTCATCATTGCCCTTCTGCATGGTGTAGATCAGAGGCAGGGTGGGTTTGCCTTCAGCCAGGTCATCGCCCACGTTTTTACCAATATCGCCACTGGAGTCACCATAATCGAGGATATCGTCGACTAGCTGGAAGGCGGTGCCCAGGTGCATGCCGTATTTGGCAATGGAGTCTTCGACTTTAGAGCTTTGCCCACTAAGCACAGCGGCTAGCTGGGTGGCCGATTCGAACAGTTTTGCCGTTTTGTCGTGAATCACCTGCAGGTAGCGCGCCTCGGTGGTGTCTGGGTCGTGGACATTAAGCAGTTGCTGGACCTCGCCCTCGGCAATGGTATTGGTGGCATTGGCGAGGATATCCATGATCCTCATCTGGTCGAGATGGACCATCATCTGAAAGGCCCTGGAATAGAGGAAATCACCCACCAGCACACTGGCCTCGTTGCCGAACAGGGCATTGGCGGTTTCTTGGCCACGGCGCAGCTCTGAGGCATCGACCACGTCGTCATGCAATAGGGTCGCGGTATGGATGAATTCGATGAGGGTCGCGCACTCGATGTGCTCAGTACCTTTATATTGGAATGCATTGGCGGCCAGTAGGTGCAGGACCGGGCGTAGGCGTTTTCCGCCACTGTGGACGATGTATTGGCCGATCTGATCGATCAGGACCACTTCGGAACGCAGTTTTTCCTGGATACAGCCATTCACACTAGCCATGTCATCTTCGATGAGGGCATAAATTTCTTCAATTTTCATAGGCTTAGCTGTTCCGGCTGCTGTCTGAGGCCCTGCATGCTAGGGCTGTCCGAGAAAAGTGTCAAGGGATCGGAAAAGTGGTTTGACCCGGACCCCCAGAGCGGCTAAAATCGCCGTCCTTTACGGCAGGATCCGTCGCTAAATACGGTGCCTGTCAGGATAGAATTCCTTGATATATAACGGAAATTCCTTCGAATTTCTTTGGAGAACCAGTTCGATGTACGCAGTGATTGAAACCGGCGGTAAACAGTACCGGGTAAGCGAAGGCCAGAGCATCAAGGTCGAGAAACTGAATGCCGACGAAGGCAGCAGTCTGGATCTGGATAAAGTGCTGTTGGTCGCCAATGGCGATGACATTAAGGTCGGCGCACCTTACTTGGATGGCGGTAAAGTGACTGCAACTGTGAAAGCTCACGGTCGTGGCAAGAAGATTCGCATCATCAAGTTCCGTCGTCGTAAGCATCACCAGAAAGAACAAGGTCACCGCCAGCACTATACAGAGCTGGAAATCACTGGTATCAGCGGCTAAGAGGATTTATAGATGGCACATAAGAAAGCAGGTGGTAGTACTCGTAACGGTCGCGATTCGGAATCCAAACGCCTTGGCGTAAAGAAGTTCGGTGGTGAAGAAGTACTGGCTGGAAACATTCTGGTTCGTCAACGTGGTACCAAGTTTCACGCAGGTGTAAACGTTGGCCGTGGTAAAGATGATACCTTGTTTGCAAAAGCAAACGGCACCGTTAAGTTTGAGAAAAAAGGCCCGCACCAACGCAATTTTGTAAGCGTCACGCCAGCGGCTTAGTACTCATTCAATAATACGTAAAGAAGCCTCGTCTGTGACGGGGCTTTTTTATTGGGCATGGTTTTTTCTAGGCAAAAAAGTACGTTAAAGTAGTGATATGAAATTTGTAGACGAAGCAAACATTAGAGTGGAATCCGGTAAAGGCGGAGATGGCTGCATGAGTTTTCGCCGTGAGAAATATATTCCCAAGGGTGGTCCCGACGGCGGCGATGGTGGTGACGGCGGCGATGTTATCTTGATCGGCGATGAGAACATCAACACCCTGGCAGATTTTCGCTATAGCCGGAAGTTCAAGGCGGAGAATGGTCAACCTGGTCGCGGCAAAAATTGCAGCGGCAAGGGCGGGGAAGATCTATACATAAGAGTACCGCTTGGTACCGTTGTGATTGAGCAGAATACCGATGAGCTGATGGGCGAGGTGCTTGAAATTGGTCAGGAGTTAAAGGTTGCCCAGGGCGGTCACCATGGTGTGGGTAACACGACGTTTAAGAGCAGCACCAATCGTGCACCCCGACAATTTACTAAAGGTACACCTGCAGAAGTACGGCAGCTGCATCTGGAGTTAAAGGTCTTAGCCGATGTTGGTTTGTTAGGTCTCCCTAATGCGGGTAAGTCTACGTTTATACGCTCGGTCTCTTCGGCCAAACCTAAGGTGGCGGATTATCCCTTTACGACACTGTATCCAAACCTGGGTGTGGTGCGTATTGAATCGGATCGTAGTTTTGTGATTGCCGATATCCCTGGGATTATCGAAGGTGCCGCTGAAGGTGCTGGCCTTGGCATTCAGTTTTTAAAACATATTTCACGCACGCGCTTGTTACTACACATCGTGGATGTCGCGCCTTTTGATGAAAGTGATCCAGTTGAGTCATATAAAATTATTGAAAACGAGTTAAAA
>Ga0316207_10003831_pt1 | contig 13615 bp, 9 predicted proteins | sample 6weekpyrite_MG_FD_204943 | JGI IMG/M metagenome (GOLD analysis project Ga0316207, IMG submission 204943) | Microbial mat bacterial communities from mineral coupon in-situ incubated in ocean water Damariscotta River, Maine, United States -... | ecosystem: Environmental > Aquatic > Marine >... | reverse complement strand
AACATAACTGACTTTAGTCCTCTTGATGACCTAACCAGCCTGAAAGAACTCGAAAAGTAAGAGCACAACCTTAAATCTGACAGGGCGATTTAATCGCCCTGATTTCATCTCTAATAAAACACAGGTCACCCAAAATTTCCGCCAATCAACAGCCCAAAGTTCCAATTTAATCCACGGGTAAATATTTTCTTTTTTGAGTCGATACTTAGGTATAGTTTTGTCACTGCTGTTGCGGCATGGATGCTGGCTGCGCGTGGGCAAGCAAAGCAGTTCATGATGATTTTTAAGGATTAGATATTCTTGGGGGATACAACGTTGGAATTTTGTAGCAAAAAACTCGTGTTAGCCACTTTTGTGAGCCTGGCCATGACAGGATGTTTTGAAGACGAAATCAAGCTGATCGGCTCGGCTGCAAACCAATCCAGCAGCTCATCCTCCTCCAGCTCGGGCAATGGCAATGCTAAGCCAAGTGCTAATGCCGGTATCGATCAAACGGTTGATGAGCTCAATACCATCACCCTCGATGGCTCAGAGAGTACGGATAGCGACGGCAGCATTGCCTCTTATCGCTGGGTTCAGGTGGCAAACGACGCCCCCACAATCACTCTGAGCAACGACGATACCGCTCAGGCAACATTCCTTGCGCCGAACATATCAGTGGATACAAAATTCGAATTTCGCCTGTTTGTCATCGACGACGACGGCAGTTCCGGGGCTGACAATGTGATTATTAATCTCACCGCCATTCCCGTCGCAGTGACCAATTTGCCGCCTATGTTTGACGGTGTTCCCGAAATAAACAAAGCAACAACACTAAACCTCAATGCTCTTGATCCTATCGGTGAGGCCAGCTGGTCAATTGTCAGCCAACCGGATGGATCAGACATTAGCCTGAGCGCATCGAGCGACCAAAAAACCCTCACTTTTACCCCAACGGTGGCAGGTGATTACCAACTGCTGGTTGAGTCGACTACCACGTCTTCCAGCAAAACCGTTGATTTCACGGTCTCTCCGGCGACACCAAGCTTTGATGCAAGCCAAATTGACGCCTTTACAGGCAGCTCCACCACCGCCCTGGGCACCATACAAAACCAAGTTTGGGTCAGCTCAGCCAGCCTGAACGAAGCAGAAATAACGGCCCTGGTGACGGCGTTGAGCGGCTTTACCGTCATCGGCTTTGATGACGATGCGGGTTTATTGATTGAGTTTGACGCAACCGATACCACTATTCCCGAATCCCTGGCGCTGCTTGAAATGACGGCCGGGATCGACAGCGTGGAGCCCCGTGTTTATGAGGGTTTGGGTGTTGGCAAGGATGAAGCCATCACACCCGATGACGGCAGTGGGTTCACTGATCTAGGTGATAACTGGCATTTGGAACAGCTTAAGCTTACTGATGCCTGGGAATTAACCACCGGCAGCAGCACTGTGTTGGTTGGGGTCTCTGATGGTGGTTTCGACACCCTGCATGATGAATTAGACGGCCGGGTCATGTTGCAATACACCAGCGATGAATCGGCTCATGGCACCGCCATTGCCGCCACCATTGGCGGCAACACCGACAATGGTGTGGGCATCAGCGCGATCAACTGGGTTTCACCGCTAGTGCTGGCAGATAACCAGCTAAGTAGCGTTAGCGCCCTGTTGAATATCGACGAGCTCAAGGTCGTTAATGGTGGCTGGGCGATACCCGGATATATTGACGATACGTTTTCCATCTTCAGCGCCAACTCAGTGATCGCACGCTATGAACAGGCCCTGACACTGACCCGCCCTTACCGCCAACTGGCAAAAACCCATCCTCAGCAATTATTGGTCTGGTCGGCGGGTAATGGCGTCAACAATGGCAGTAGTAACAGCACTGGCGTCTACGGTGTGGATGGCCGGCTGCACAGCCCGGCCCTGCACTATGACGATAACGGCTTTCTCAACCCCATGGATAACGTCGTCTTTGTCGGTGCCATGGCCAGTGACGGCCGACTGAAACATTACAGCAACTACGGCAAGGCAGTGGATATCGTCGCCCCAAGTGGCTACAAGGCCGCCGCGCTGGATGGTGAATATTTCACCGCCGACAGCTATGGCAGCAATGAAGCCAGTGGCACCGGGTTTGACGGCACCTCATCTGCCGCAGCGACGGTCTCGGGCGTTGCCTCTTTAATTTATTCTCTCTATCCCTCTTTCACCGGCCAGGAAGTGAAAGAGATCTTGATCAACAGCGCCAGCGAAACCGTTAGCGAACGTTATCTGGCCCCTGGCGATGCGGGCACCGACAACGCCAACATCGCCACCTTGTCACGCGCCATTCCAGTTCTCGATGCTGCAGCCGCATTAACCATGGCCAAGAGTATTGTCGATAACAAGGTTGCCGTGGCAGCCTATACCATCCCCAATCCATTGACCGCTCAGGCAAGAATCCAATTCAAATCACTCGATGCCGATAGAGAAGTAACCGCCGTCAACTGGTCTTTGCAATCGTCAGCCAACGGTGTCAGCGGCTGGGCAACGGTCACCGCCATGAACGTCAACGGCGATCTGGCCGAACCTGCTCTGGATACCACCAAGCCGTATCATCGGCTGACCGCGACAATCACCCTGACCCACACAGGAGATTCTTCCACCAGCCAGGCCAGCAAAACCTATGATTTCTCCTATTCCACCATCAAGGCCACCCTTAAAGATACCGTGACCCTGACAGCACTAAGCGGCGTGACGGTAACCCCTGAAAGTCTCGACGGCCAGGGGTTTACCACTACCGCAACCTCAAACATTAATGGCGAGATTACCCTCTATGCCAAACGAGGCAGCTACAAGCTGCTAAGCACGCTGACTGACTATCAAGACGGGGCGATAAATTTCACTGCCAACGGCGAAGACAATCAAAGCTTTGAGTTCTACATGGCTGGCGCTGATCTTGTCCCGTCTGAAGATGGGGTTGGTGGCGTCAGTTCATTGAGCGGTTATGTCTTTGACTTGAATGGTGAGCCAGTAGCGGAGGCCGTGGTTCGAATCTCTGGCGGTGCAAGCACCAACGGCTTTTTTGCCTCTGTCATTACCGGCAGTGATGGACGTTTTGGATTCTCAAATGTGTCGCGTAAAGATGCGAGTGGACAAGCGATCCAATCCTTTGCTGTTCAAGCAACTGCTGAGAATTTTTTCAGCTCGACTAAAGAGGGATTTGTTTTATTGTCTGGCAAAGATCACACGGAAGTCATCCCCTTGGTTGATCAAAGCCAATTCGGAGACACCCTCTTTGCAGATGACTTTGAATCCGGCGAAAACGACTGGTTAGCCAACGGTTTCTGGCACCAGGAAACACTCGACGGCAGCATCGTCAACACACTGGTAGATGGCGGCTACACCTCTCTGGCACCCGATGAGGCCGGCCCACAAGCACCACTGCCATTTGCCACCAGTGGCGATGTGGCTTGGTGGTATGGTCAGGCAGACACAGGCTCCATCATCGGCACACAAAGTGCGGGGGACTCTTTGTTAAGCGGCGGGAGGTCCGAAAGTGCGAATGAAGGTCAATTGTTCAGCCCCAGCATTGATCTGAGCAAAGCCATATCCCCGGTACTATTATTCAATACCTGGTGGGAGGTCGAGTCGGTCAACCCTAATTCAGCAGGTTTCGATATTCTCGAAATATTGATTAGTACCGACGGTGGCAGCACCTATGATTCGATTAAGCGTCTGAATCCATTTGTTGATCCTAATGATTCAGATCGTGCCCACAAACCCTTCTCATCCGGCGGCTTCTTCCGTAAACCGGTATGGGTCATCGAAGAAATGGATCTAAGCGATTATGTTGGCAAGAGCATTAAGGTCCAATTTAAATTTGATACCAGAGATGGTTTATACAACGGCTTTCGAGGTTGGGTCATTGATGATTTCCGCGTGATTGATGTTACCTCAACTGGCTCAACCGCCACCAAGAGCGTAAGTTCCAAGAGCCTAAAAGGCTCTGCTCAGTTGAATAGTATCCTGCCGATTAGTTACTTCAGTGGCCAAGAGTCGTTTCTGGACGTACACAAACAGCCTCAGGAGCTTGAAGACCTGCCACCGCCAAGTCGATAGTAGAAACTACCACCTAGTTTGGCTCTAAACCAATCGGTGTTTCAGGCAAAAGAAGGAGGCCTCTGATTATTCAGAGGCCTCCTTCTTTTTACAGACAAAAACTTATAGCTGGCTGGGCGATTTAGCCGTCGCCGCCTCCACCCGCATCAACCACAAGCCACTGGCAATAATCACCACCGCCCCCACTGCAGTCCACAGATCCACCGTATCGCCAAAAATAAAATACCCCAGCAACACGCCCCACAACATCTGCACATAGTGAAACGAGGCCGCCGTAGCAGTTCGGGCATGAGCAAAAGCGCGAGCCAGGCTAATGGCGCCAAAGGCCGACACACCGCCCATAAAGGCGAGATAGACCAAGTCCTGTAGACGCGGTAGTTGCAAGTCAGCCAAAAAGAACAACAACAGAATCGAGATGATTACCAAGTGTGGATAAAAGGCCCATGACAACAGCGTGTGCTGGCTGTCGCGCATGTAACGGGCGGTGATATTCACCAAGGAAAAAAACAGTGCCGAGGTCAGGGCGGCCAGCGAAGCCAGCTCTAGCGGAATCAGCCCAGGCCGCAGAATGATCAACACACCTGCAAAACCAAGCATTATGCACAACACATGTTTCAAACTGAGTTTGTCTTTCAATAAGGGAATTGCCAGCAAAGCAGAAAACATCGGCGCAATAAACGAGATGGCATAGGCCTTGGCCAGCGGCAATTGAGTGAAGGCATAAACGATCAATGACAGCTGCACAAACACCAACACACTACGCAACAGGTGCAGCTTTTTTCGTTTGTCTCTAAGCGTGTTTTTAATGCCGCCCAGCCAGGGCGACAGCAACAGCAGCACAATCAAACCAAACACCGAGTTATATAACACCAACGAATAGGTCGAATAATAACTGCTCAGATACTTGATGGTGGCATCACCAAAGGAGAGCAGACTAAAGCCCAGCAGCGCTAGCAGAATGCCCTTGGCCGCACCATCTTTGAATGAATCCATAAAAGAGAAAGCGCCTGTAATTATTGTTATAGGCACATTCTCTCACACAACGGCGAACCAGCCGAAGCTGGTCTTAATCAGGCGTGGTGAAATCTACCGCTATGCAACAAAATCTCTTTTACATGCCGAGTGCACAACACCGGCAAAAATGACTTGATACGACTACCTAGTTTTAGTTTGCTTAGCTCGCCTTCGTAAATAACACGAACCTGCTGCTTATCCATATGATATTGCACAGCAATTGACTCAATCACACTGTCATGAATATCGGCTTCCTTACCTACGACTTGTTCACCACTCATGGTTACACCCTCTTGGTCAGCACAACGCTATGGACAATGTGCCCATCACCGACATTGCCACCTCTTCCTGAGACAAACATACCACCCATAGATGACAGGGTTGTTTCAATTTCATGACAAAAACACAAAGCAAATTAGTAGGTTATTGATGCCTGAAAAATAAAAAAACGCTGCGCCAATCAAATTGACGCAGCGTTTTGTCTTGCAAACAACCTAAATAAATTAAGCTTAAGACTTAATCAAAAGGGTTCGGTTGTGGTGTCTTTTCTGTGGAAGGTGGCAGAATAGGCATTAGAAATGATGGCTGGTCACCAGTCAGCGTTTTAAGGAAAGCGACAATCTTGACGTTTTCATCTTTAGTGAATTTCTTGCCTAATTGAACTCGCCCCATAGTGTTTACAGCCTCGGTCAGAGTCTCTGCTTCACCATCATGAAAGTAGGGGTAGGTCAGTTCCACGTTACGCAGGGTTGGCACTTTGAACTTAAAGCGATCGGCCTCATCTCCTGTTACAGCTACTCGACCTTGAGCGGGGCTTTTGGCATCGTAGGGTTCAACCACACCCATCTTTTGATATGAGTTTCCGCCCACCGCCGGACCATTGTGACAGCCGCTACAACCGCTCTCTTTGAAAAGATTATAACCAGCTAATTCCTGCGCTGTAATGGCATCTTTGTTGCCCAACAACCACTGATCAAAACGCGAATTTGGCGTCACTAATGTCTTTTCAAACTCTGCGATAGCCTGGGTAACGTGCTCAATATCGATCTCACCACTGCCAAATACCTGCTTGAACTCATTAACGTAGGCTGGGATGGAAGCCAAAACATCAAGTGCCAGGGTGTGGCTTAATGCCATTTCACCTGGGTTTGCAATAGGGCCAGCAGCCTGCTCTTTAAGATCCGCTGCACGACCATCCCAGAACTGGGCAAGGTTCAGGCTGGAATTAAGAACTGTTGGTGCATTGATCGGTCCCTGGTGCCAGTTGTGGCCGATAGAAGTCTTAAGGTTATCCGTGCCACCCATGCTTAGATTGTGGCAGGAATTACATGAAATAAAACCTGATTTTGACAGTCTAGGGTCAAAGTAAAGCTTTTTTCCCAGTTCTACCTGAGCCAGATTGATTTCTTTTACAGGTTCTATGGGTTGAATAGGCTCACTTGACCAGACCGTGGATGCACCACCTGCCAAAGCTAGAGCCGCACTAATAATTATATTTTTTTTCATCATCATCTCCTTTGTAAAACAGTCAACTACTCTTAGAGTTAGACCAATTCTAAAAAATTGAAGGCTAAAAGTAACACATTCAAATAATACTGTCTAATCTCTTGTGGATTAGACTGGATTTGAAAATGCATTCAAAGCCTGTGCGACACAACCTAAACTTGGCCAATAGAGAGCCTACGCCTATGAACTACCGGTTTTTTCCATGCCGCACCAGAAAAGGCTTGATGGCACAGATGGAATAAACTTAGTGTCGATTTGCCAGTAGAAGCTTTGACACTGCCTCTTTATGTGTAAGCCCGTGAGAATTTCGTCTTGAAATTACCCCGCATAGACTAAAGAAGCTCTCTAAAAAATTGTGCCGACGGATGCTCTTCCTGAGCTATCCAATAAAACATTAGGACAAATCATAAGTAGTGTCTAAGTTATTATCGACAAAAATTTTGATTTTCGGGGCATCAGGGGGATTCACTTTTTGAACAGTCATTCAGCAACTCACTTAACGTAGCCATACTGGCGTTGCCATAGGGCGGAAATTTTTTTTGCAGCGAATAAATAATCATTAGATCAAACCGATCTTTAGACGGCGGATTCGGATAATAAGTGCAATTTCTTAAGGGAGACGGCCAGCTGATATATTTCGTTACAGGGATTTTTAACGCCGCACATGTAATTACCAAAATTTATCTAACGTACTTACTGCTATTAACTTCAGTTAACCTGCTCTTCTAACAAACGCCTCACCCCCCCTGCCAAATCCTGCGCTGAGGCATTAATCCTGAAAAATGTTCTTATCCGTCCTTGCTGATCGATAAGATAGATAATGGCATTGTGGGCAATGCTGTAATTACCCTCTTCATCAAACTCTTCCTTCTCAAATTTTGTGCCGTATTTTTTGGCGACCTTGGTTATCTCATCAATACTCCCCGTCAAAGCAAGAAAACCCGGATTGAAATATTCCGCATAGGTTCGCAGTCGATCGCCATAGTCTCGTTCCGGATCAAGCGTGATAAAAAGTACCTGCAGCTTGTCTGCATCATCGCCCAAGGCCTTGACGACGCGCTTCATGCTGAACATGGTGGAGGGACAGATATCCGGGCAATGGGTATAACCAAAGTTGAGCAGCACCACCTTACCGGCGAAGTCTGACAAACTCAGGGGAAAACCATTGTGATCGGTGAGAGAAAAGTCACCCCCCCAATCATCATAGACCTTGAGCGGTTCCTGCTTCTGCATTGGTTCGGCGATGCTGCTTGCCGCTGTAAACAGACAAAGCACCCCCATCACTAGATCAACCAAATTCTTATAGCGTTTATTCACGTGACTATCACTTTCCCGACTATGCTTTTATTCTGATATTTCAGGCTAAAACAGCTTTGTTTTTGTTCTTTTTAGCAAGCTTGAATTTCCTGTAATCCCAACTAGATTTAGCATGTGAGCGGTTTTTCAGAGATGAGAATTCAATTCAAAAACAGATTATGCCCAGCTTAAACATCGACCTTCAAGACGGTTTCATTAATGATCACGTTATTATTTTTGTTGATACCGTTGAGGTCTTTAATCAGGGCTCAATCAAGAGCAACAAAATGCTCGGCCTTGCCGTGCAGTTTCACACAACCTGCCAGGGACGGCGGGCGTTAGTGGGCATAAAAGTCACTAACCGCAATATAGAAAGGGAGGTCGAAATTAGTTTGGATCATATCACCGCACTAGGCATTTCTATCGTCGACGGCGAGTTACTAATCCGCGAATCTGACACGCCGTTTGCCTACGCCTGACAAGCAATAAACCAGCATAGCCAGACTCATTATTCTAGCGATATTAGCTGTTTCAAAACCAACTGTTGTTTTTAGATGTTTGCAGTACCGCTGATGTTTTCAATAAATCTAAGGAGCAAGCACAATGACCACAATTAAAGACCGCGAACCTACAACCGAGCTGGATAGCAACGTCGACCCCGGCTTGCAAGTCCAGCCCATCGACAAACTGGAAAGATTTCGAGTCATTGATTACAACTTCTGGCGCTGCCTGCGCCTAAGCCAGGTCAGTGGTAATTTTCATGGCCCTATCAACTCGCCCACTACGGGCAATTGGGAGCTGGATCTACGCGTGGATATCGATACCGGCAACGTTAACACCCCGGTAACCAACAAGGTCAGTGGCGACCTGTATCAAGTCTATAATTTTTCCTGGGGTGGGCGCACCTATAACTGGCGTATCTATCGCACCTCATGGATTGTCAATAACCCAAGCGTAAGTTGGTCACGCTGTTCGGCCGAAGTCAGCGGTCACGTCACCTATCTAGAAGGCAGCTATCCCAGCACAGATATCGAGATGCGCATTCCCTGGAGTTACTCAAAAATAGGCCCAGCCGATGTCACCTTTAAACCAAGCACTGGCACTGACAGCCGCTATTCATGTGCAAAAAAATCCAACAGCTTTCGCAAACTGACTCTGGAAGTGGATATCTGTGACTCGGTCAACAGCGGGACTATTTTGCCAACCTACAACACTCATGCCCACAATACCCGGCCTACCGATATCCCCGAACGCGACCTGAGCATCGAGAATGCCTATAGTGAGGCCGGGGTGGATCTCAATATTTCAGCCAGTCACACCATCATCGATGATAGCGCCAGCACCTTTAACACCTGGTCGGATGCCGAACTGCACGACGCCATGGAAAGCCATCACAGCACTTATGTCGAGTATCCGCGCTGGCAAATGTGGGGGGTAATGGCAGGCACCTATACCAGCTCGTCGGTGGCCGGGATTATGTTTGACTACGGCACCGCTTATGGTGGCCCTGGTCGCAGTCCGGAACGACAGGGCTTTGCCGTATTCCGTAACCATTCATGGTTTAACAACCTGCCCAACGGTGCGCCTACCAGCCAAACCCAGGCGGCTGCGCTGCGCCAGTTTCTCTACACCTGGGTGCATGAAGCCGGCCATGCCTTTAACTTCGTCCACTCATGGAACAAGGGCCGCTCCAATGCCCTGTCGTGGATGAACTATCCCCAGAATGTCACCAACTTCTGGGACAACTTCATGATGTCCTTTGACGAGGAAGAGTTGATCCACCTGCGCCACGGCAAACGTTCCGAAGTCATCATGGGCGGCGATCCCTGGGCCACTGGCAGCCACCTGGAAGACACCCCCAACGCCATGATCGATATGGAAGGCAATCCAGTCGCCGAGCTGTTGATTCGCAGCAAAAACTATTTTCAGTTTATGGAACCGGTGACCATGGAGTTCCGCCTTAAAAACAACACGGACCTACCGCTGGATATCGATGCCCAGCTCGACCCCGCCTTTGGTCGAGTGGAGGTCTACATCAAACGGCCTGATGGCAAAGTGGTCAGTTATGATCCGGTGGCCTGCAAGCTCAGCCCACCTGAAATGTTCACCCTGCAACCACAACAATCAGCCGCCACGGGGACTGATCGAATCAGTCAGAATGCAACGTTGAGTTTTGGCAAGGGCGGTTTTTATTTTCAGGAACCGGGAGAATACAGTGTCCGCGCTGTCTACCACAGCAATGACGACATGACGATTACCTCCAACACCTGCAAGGTTCGCATTGGCCGCCCATTTGAGCGCGACGAGGAACGGATGGCACAGGACTTTTTCAGCCCCGATGTGGGTCTCGCTCTCAATTTCGGTGGTTCCAGCTCGCCCTACCTCAGCGGCGGCATGAACACCATCGAAACCATGGCCGACCGTTTCAGCGACACCGCACTTGGGGCGCAACTGTCGCTCAGCCTGGCCACCAATCAGGCCAGACCTTTTCACCGGGTGCAAGATGGCAAGATTGTGCGGATTCGTGAAACCAACCCCGATCTAGCACTTCACCTGACCGGCCAGGCACTGGATCAATACAAGAAAGACAAAACCAGCCTGTCAGCAATTAGCTTTCATGAGTGCTGTCGTCTGCGTGCCGAAATGCAGGCAGCCCGCGGTGACAAAAAAGGAGCCGGCAATGAGATCAAAAATCTGCTCAACGAACTGAAACGCATGAATGTAAAACAGGCTGTGTTGGAAAGGATCAAGCTGTTTGGTGACAGCTTGAAGTAATCCTCATTCCATTCCAATAAACCAGGACGGCGCTAGTTAACTACTGGCGGCCGTCCTTTTTTTCTGTCAGCTGCAACAGCATACCTTCCATGCGCTCCAGGCGTTGTTCCATCTCGGCGGTGTGTTCCTTGATCCAGTGCACCTCACCCGCTTCGCCCTGCCCTTCTTCACGATTATATTTTTCATGTTCTTGCTGCATTACATCCAGCACCACACCAATCATCATATTTAGAAACACAAACGCTGTGAGAAAGATAAAGGTGAGATAAAAGATCCAGCTGAATGGATAGACCTCCATGGTCTCGTACATGACGTCGGTCCAGTCCTCAAAGGTGGCAACACGAAACAGTGTCAACATGGCGATGGTGATATCGCCCCACAACACCGGATTTATTTTTTCAAACAGAAAGCTGCCGATGGCACCATAGATGTAAAAGATGATGAACATCAATACCACCACATAACCGATACGAGGAATGGCCTTGACCAGGGCATCCATCAAAATGCGCAGCTCGGGAATCATGGAAACCAGACGCAAGACCCTGAAGATGCGCAACAGCCGTGCCAGCAACACCATTTCACTTTCGTCGATAGGAATCAGACTGGCGGTGACTACAAGGAAGTCGAAGATGTTCCAGCCCTTTTTGAAAAAGTCTTTCAGCTTCTCTTCTGCCGCCATGCGGATCAGCAGCTCGACCAGAAAAAAGATCGTGACCGCAATATCGAAAAATTTCAGCACACTCATTCCAGTGGGACTGATGTCGTAAGTCGTCGCGCCAATCATCATTGCCGACAGAATGATGATAGTGATCACCGTCATCTCAAATATCTTGTTACTGCGGATGGCCAGAAAACGCGACCGCCAACTAATGGCTTCCACACTCATGTCTTAAACTCCGTCACTGTTATTTAATATAAAAAGTTGCCGCATAAAAAACCGGGCGCTTGGCCCGGTTAGTTGTACAAGAATTGTGTCTTAGTTAAGCTGCCATCGCCTTTTTCAGTTTCTTGATGGCATTGGCTTCCAGCTGACGGATACGTTCGGCAGAGACGCCATATTTATCTGCCAGTTCATGCAGAGTCGCCTTTTCATCCATCAGCCAGCGGCTGTTCAGGATATCGAGGCTACGGGCATCCAACTGCGACAATGCATCACGTAGCTGCTGCTGGTTCTGTGCCTGCCACTGATTGTCTTCCAGCTCTTTGGCAGGATCTGGACGATGATCACTTAAAAAAGCCGCTGGCGTGACGGCAACTTCATCATCACTATCATTTGTATAGGGATCAAATGCAGCGTCACGGGCATTGAGACGGGTCTCCATCTCACGCACATTGTCTGTGGTAACCCCCAGATCGTTGGCGATGCTTGAAATCTCGTCCTCATTCATCAAGCCAAGACGAGCACGGGCCTTACGCAGATTAAAAAACAGTTTGCGCTGTGCCTTGGTAGTGGCGACTTTGACAATGCGCCAGTTACGCAGCACGTATTCATGAATCTCGGCTTTGACCCAGTGCACGGCAAAAGATACCAGACGCACATTCATATCAGGATTAAAACGCTTAACCGCCTTCATCAAACCGATGCTGCCTTCCTGAATCAAATCAGCCTCGGGCAGACCATAGCCACGGTAGCCACGGGCAATGTAGGCAACAAAACGTAGATTGGACAAAACCAGGCGGCGTGCAGCCTCCAGGTCATTTTCATCGCGTAAACGAATGGCCAGTTCTCGCTCTTCCTCAGCACTCAATACCGGAATGCGTGCAGCAGCAGCCTGATAGGCCTCGATGCTGTGAGTTGGAAGTGCCAGAGCCAAATCCAAGCTTTTACTCATATCTGTATTTACCCCTTTTAGGTTTCCAGAGTTCAGGTGTAGACCTTGTTGTGGGGTTTTTCCAGCCCCGGTCTATCAACCACACCTCAGATTTCTGCCAAATATTCTAGCAGTCATACCCTGTGAGTGCCAATTCGAACAAAAGTTCCAACAACAAAGAATTAAAAATCAATAAGTTAAGAAGGCTCTATGGCGCGTAGATGCCGCCCAGTGGCAAGCCAGGCACCCAGCAGACCAAACAATGGCCCCAGTACTAATAATAATAGAGTGGTCTTGGTATCGACCAAACCGAGAGAAAAATCACTGCCGTAAAGTTCGGCCAATTGCTTCACCGGCTCATCCAGATTGACCAGCAATACGTTCACAAGCAACCAGGCCAGCAGGCCGCCGAACAGACCAAACCACATACCGTTATATAGGAATGGCCGGCGAACAAAGGCATCACTGCCACCAATGAGCTTTACCACCTCGATCTCGTCATGACGACTCTGAATCGCAAGACGAATGGTATTGCCGATAACAAATAACACTGCCAGGGCCAACAAACCACCCAGCAACAGTACGGCCCGTTCGGCCAAACTAATTAGGCCATGTAGGCGCTGTAGCCATTCCAGATCCAGCTGGGCCAGATCCACCTCGGGACGCTGAGACAGACGCTGTAGCAATGCCTCCACAGCAGCAGGTGCCTGAAACGCCAGCGCCGGGCTCACCACCATCACGCCAGGCAAGGGGTTCTGATCCAGAAATTCCAGGGCATCACCCAGGCCAGATGTTTTTTTGAATTCATCCAGCGCTTGCTCCGGACTGATGTATTCGAGGCTGCCAATCTCGGACCAGCTATTTAATTCAGTCGTCAACCCACTCAGCGCCTGGGCAGGCAGGCTGGCCTTTAAAAACAGAGACACCTGGGCCGACTCCTGCCAACTCGCACCCAGACTATCGACCTTACTAAGAAAGACATGCAGGGTTGCCGGCAAGGCCAGCGCAATACCGATCACCATGATGGTCATCAGATTACCGCCTAACGAACGTCCCAGCTGTGTCAGAGTGGTGGTGAGGACATGAAAATGCAGGGCAAAATAATTTCGCAGGCGCTGCTTCAGACCCACGCGACT
>Ga0316207_10003830_pt1 | contig 13620 bp, 12 predicted proteins | sample 6weekpyrite_MG_FD_204943 | JGI IMG/M metagenome (GOLD analysis project Ga0316207, IMG submission 204943) | Microbial mat bacterial communities from mineral coupon in-situ incubated in ocean water Damariscotta River, Maine, United States -... | ecosystem: Environmental > Aquatic > Marine >... | reverse complement strand
GGAATTAATCAGAGCTTCCTTAAATACAAATAATGTACCTTATCTACTTATTGGCGGGTATGCATTGTTTTCACATGGCTACCATCGAGCTACTGATGATATTGGCCTTTTGCTGCCTGCTACTCAGGAGGCGGGCAGAAGCCTGATTAACGCACTTCTTGTTTTGCCTGATAAAGCTTCTTCAGGCCTTGACCCTGAATGGTTTGAAGAGGGGGAAAATATTCGTCTTGCTGATGAGGTGGTTGTTGACCTGATTTTTAATACATGTGGCGAGACATATGAAACGTTACAGGATTACTCTGAAACCATAAATCTGGATGGTATTCCGGTCAAGACGCTCAACCTGGAAGGTCTGCTAAAAACCAAACAATCTCCTCGTGACAAAGGCATCATAGATCGTACAGTCCTGGAACGCGCCTTAGCCGCCATTAGGAGTAAAAATAATAATGGCTCATAGGTTGGTTCTTAAAGCGTTTATTAGTCTATAGATACCCGCAGCTTGCTTGCGGCGTTGCCCGACCGATTTTTTCCGATGCCCTGCTTCAAAGAGCTGTCAAAGCTATGCTTAGTGGCGCCATTAATCCGACCGTGATGCGCCAGCCCAGTTGCGACTGACCGGCAAAAAATGCGATGCCGGTTTTGACGATACTGTTAACCACTGCAGCGAGCAGGATGGCGCGTGTTGCAGTATCCAGCGGCAGTTGCTCCAGACTCATGTAAGTGATTGAGAGGCTGATGGCGTCAACATCGGTGATGCCGGATGCAGCAGCCAGCAGGTAGATCCCTGAGGCTCCAAAATAATGCACCATGATGCGTGACAGCAGCATGATGAGTGCCAGTAGCAGACCGAAGCGCAGGGCGCTGAGAAGGTCAAAGGGATTGTGCAGGTGGGGCTGATTAGAGTGCTGTTGCTCCGTTTTCGACTGCTGCCAGAAAACAAAGGCCAGCAGGTAGATAAGGGCGGCGATCAGCAGCACGGGCGGCAGGAGTTGCTGCCCGAGCAGGGGATTGAAAATAAAGGCGATCACGAGCAGGCGCGGAAACATGGTGGCGCAGGCGGCGAGGATGCCGGCGGCGGTGGCGTTGATATTGCCGGGCTGATCGTGGGTCAGGCGTGACAGGTGCAGGGTTACGGCGGTGGACGAGGCCAGGCCGCCGAAGAAGCCGGTGATCAGCACACCCTGGCGGGCGCCGGTGATTTTCACGGCAAAGTAACCAACAAAGGAAATGGCGGCGATCAGTACGACCATCCACCAGATCTGGTAGGGATTAAGCGCGTTCCAGGGATCGAACGTGCGGTTGGGCAGGACCGGCAGGATAACTACGGAAATCAGCAGCATCTTCAGAACGGCGTACAGCTCGATGCGTTCCAGTTTGCGTAGAAACTGGTGCAATACTGGTTTGATGCTCAACAGCAGGGTAATCACGACCGCCGCAGGGGCGGCGATCCGGGCCTGTCCGAGTGTGCAGAGTGCGCCGAGCAGGAAGGCCAGCAGGATAGCGATGACGCTGGTAATGCCGATATCGTCCTGTTCGCGGATGCGCTGGTAATATGAGGCAATGGCGACCAGCACCAGGCCGATGAAACCGAAGCCGAGCAGGATCATGTCGATCTGCTGCGCCAGCAGCGCCCAGATCCCGCCCAGCAGGCCGATCAGGCCGTAGGTGCGCAGTCCGGCAACCCGTTCGCCCTCGCTCTGTTTGCGTTTGTGCCAGCCGCGTTCCAGCCCAATCAGCAGGCCAACGGCCAGCGCGGAAGCGAGTTGCTGTAAGGTGCTTAGTTCATTCAGTGAGTCAGGCATGAGAAAATGGAGTTTCTGGCCTGGTCATTTTTTTGAGGGAGATGACATCAGGAAATTTATTCCAGATTTTCCAGATCCGCCAAGTCCTGGTGGCGACCGACTGCTTTTTTGTTTTTCTTCAGATTTTCCAGATCAATAAAATTTATTTTTGTCCCCTGGATATTTATTTGCACCTTTGATGAATAACAGTCCTTAAAATCCAGGTCTGTTACACTGGTTAAAATATCAATTCTGCCTGGCGGGTTTCCCAGTTGAATAACATATCCTGGGACAAGAAAATCCTCAACTTTCAATTCAAGTGATTCAAACCCGAATTTATGTAATGCCGCAATAATATTTTCTGCATTTCCTCTTTCTACCCATACCCAGATATCAATATCCTTTGTGTAACGAGGGTAGCCATGAAACGCCAGTGCATATCCGCCAACAACAAGATACTTTACATTATTGCTGTTTAATAACTCTATAAACTCTTTGAAATCCTTGTTGATCATGATATTTCCAGTTATTAAACTCTGCTCTTATCGATTCCAGTGCAGCCAGTCGAGCTTCATAAGGCTGTTGACACCACCAGGCATAATCGTTCGCCTGTTCTTCTATCTTTATCTTTCGGATCTGTTTTTTGTCAATTTTGGACAAAATCATTTTCCTTTTCTGTATGCTATTTGTTCATTTTAGCACAGTGCTAGACGTTGGTTATAATCTCTGCAGCTTGCTGCGGGGTTGTTTATTTATATGGTGAGCGGTGGAATTAATCAGAGTTTTCTCAGGGAAATTCTTCCGGCCATTTCCTTGAGCTGTGGTACACACTTAGAATTTCAATCTGTCCCCCCTTAACCCGATAGGGCACAATATACGGTAATCCCACAACTACCAGCGCATATGTGCCACGCACACGTCCTGGGCGGCCAAGCTTTGAATGATCAAGGAGCAGCGTTACTGCATCCTTAATTTTTTGCGCTACTTCCCATGCAGCACGAGGATTCTCTCTGGCGATGTAGTCCTGAATACTCTCCAGGGCACTGGCAGCCGGTTCCGTCCAGATAATTTTCACTGTGTATTATTTTTTGTACTTGCTGAAAATGCGTTCCATTTCGGCATCGCTGGCAAACCGGCCTTCGTCAGCCGCTTTAAGCCCTTCTTTTGTACGCTCAACTTGCCATGCCTGCACCTCGAGCAGATGATCGATCGCCTGATTAACCAGGTAATTTCGGGATCTGTCCTGCTGTTTCGCCAGCCTGTCCAGTTGTTTTACCTTTTTGCTGTCTGTGCGGACCGTAAATGCCTCAGTAGCCATCAGTTCATCACCTCATAGGTTCATAGTGGTTCACTTGTAATCATAACATGTTCTGGTATTTTGGTGAGGAACATGCGACCGCCGTAACGAACTCGACGCCCGCCAATAAACAACAGGGTATTGATTGTAGGTTCGCCTTCAGGTGAACATGTGCGGCTGAAGCCGCACCGGCAATGGCGGTGTGTAGCAAGCTACGGGATTGTTTAGGAAACTCTGATTAATTCCGTTCGCCCTGATCTTGTCGAAGGGTGTGGCTTTTAAGCGGTTGATTTTATTGTGTTCGCTGTTCATGGTTCGACAAGGCTCTCCTGAGCGAAGCCGAAGCCTGTCGTGAGTTTATCGAACGGGGCTCACCACGAACGGTGGAATTAATCAGAGTTTCCTTTATTTATTACGAGGCATCAGGTATGGAGTTATGGGATCACATCGCTGCGCAGATCACAGCAGTCAGCGGTGAGAGATTTGAGCTGGAAACGCCGCAGGCGTTGAGCGGCGGCTGTATCAGTCAGGCATACCGACTCAGGGGGCGCCGGGGCGAGCATTATTTCGTCAAGTTGAACCAGGCGGATTCCCTGTCCATGTTCGAGGCCGAAGCCGAGGGCCTGCGCGAACTCATGCTGGCGGATGCGATCAAGGTTCCTGCGCCGGTATGCCATGGCGTGGCGGCCGGTCAGGCTTTTCTGGTGCTGGAAGATCTGTCACTGGGTGGTTCGGGATCGATGGCGGAGTTTGGCCGGCAACTGGCGCAGATGCACCGTTATACGCAGGCGCAGTTCGGCTGGCAGCGGGACAATACGATTGGCTCCACCCTGCAGATCAATGCGCCGGTTTCAGACTGGATTAGTTTCTGGCGCGAACGGCGGCTGGGGTTTCAATTACAGCTGGCGGCAAAAAATGGCGCCGGTCGCACCCTGATTGACAAGGGGGCAACGCTGCTGAACAGTTTTGATGGCCTGTTCAGTGACTATCAACCTGTGGCTTCCGTGTTACACGGTGATCTATGGTCAGGCAACTTTGCATTTATGCAGACAGGAGAGGCCGTGATTTTCGATCCGGCCGTGTATTACGGCGATCGGGAAGCGGACATTGCCATGACGGAACTGTTTGGTGGTTTCTCCGCAGCTTTTTACGATGCTTATGAAGAAGCCTGGCCGCTGGATAGCGGCTATGCTGTGCGCAAGACGCTTTATAACCTTTATCACATTCTCAACCACTTCAACATGTTTGGCGGCGGTTATGCCGCGCAGGCTGAAGGCATGATCGCGCGCCTGCTGGCCAGGGTTTGAGTATGGCCGAACCGCTCTGGGGTTTATGCAGGTGCGCCTTTAGGCGAAGGAGTGCGCTGAAGGCGCACCTACAGTGGCGGAGACAGAAGACATATTCAGGTTCGGCGTTTGTCCCAGAACTGTGTCGCCAGCATTTTCAGATCCTGCGCCTGACTGGCCATGGCGTTGCTGGCTTCCTCGCTGGTATGAATGCCATCGACACTGATTTCCGAGGTCTGCTGGATATTGACGATATTCTGGCTGACTTCATGGGCGACCGCATTCTGCTCTTCCACGGCGGCGGCAATCTGGGCGCTCATGTCGTTGATGGTGGCCACGGCATCGGTAATCGCGTTCAGGGAGGTGACTGCTTCCTTGCCGCGCTCTACGCTGTTGTCGGCCTGGGTGCGACTTTTGTCCATGACCTCAACGGCTCGGTTGGTGCCGCTTTGTAGATGGTCGATCATTTCCTGGATTTCGCGGGTGGAGTCGTGCGTGCGGTTGGCCAGGGTGCGCACTTCATCGGCGACCACGGCGAAGCCGCGGCCCTGTTCACCGGCGCGTGCGGCCTCGATGGCGGCGTTGAGCGCCAGCAGGTTGGTTTGCTCGGCGATATCGCTAATCACATTGACCACACTGCTGATTTTTTCGCTGTCGTCATTTAATTCCTGGATGACCTCACTGGCCTGCTCTACATCTTGCGCCAGCGTGTGAATGGCATCCATGGTGCGGTTGACCACCTGCTTGCTGTTGCTGGTCTCGGTATTGGCCTGGGTCGCGGATTCAGCGGTGAGCTGGGCATTGGCGGCCACTTCCTGAATGCTGGCGGACATTTCCGTGACGGCGGTGGCGACCTGTTCGGTTTCTGAATGCTGGTTATTGATGCTGGCCTTGTTCAGCTCGATGGAGCCCGTGAGTTTATCTGCATAACTGGAAATGTCGCTGGAGCTGTCCGCGATGCGCCCGACAATGCCGCCGGTTTCTGTTTCCAGATATTTCAGGGCCAGCATAACCTGCCCTGCTTCATCATGGCGGCCGGTGAAGACATGGCGTGCAATCGGGTTGTTAAAAATGTTCCTGGCCCGTTCAAAAATTTTGCACAGGGGACGAATCTCCCGGTAGAGAAAAATTGACGCGACGGCGAAACCGGGAAGCAGGCTCAGCAGCGCCATCAGTGGGTTGAGGCTGCCGCTGATGACAGGTATGCCCAGGGTAGCCAGTTGCAGCAGTAAAAAAGTGATGATCAATTTGTAGCGGAATTTCAGCGGCTGGCGTTTAAGCCAGCGGGGCAGTTTTCCGGCATTGAGGCTGGCATAGAGTTTTTCCGCACGCCTGATTTCTTCGACGCCGGCCTTGCTGCGAACTGACTGGTATTCACAGATTTCGCCGTCTTTCACAATCGGGCTGACATAGGCATTGACCCAGTAATAGTCACCGTTTTTGCAGCGGTTCTTGACCACGCCCATCCAGGATTCACCGGACTTGACGGTTTGCCAGAGATCCTTGAAAGCCGCCGGCGGCATGTCCGGATGACGCACCATATTGTGGTTTTTGCCGATCAGTTCATCCTTGTCAAAGCCGCTGATATCGACAAAGTCGGGGTTGACGTAGGTGATGCTGCCTTTCAGGTTGGTAGTGGAAAGGATGTTGGCGTCATCGGCAAAGGTTTTTTCGTTATTACTTACAGGCAGGTTTTTCTTCATGTCTCGACTCACTGATTGTCTGGGCCGTTCGTTTTTGAACGGATACTACTGAAGACTGAGGGTTTTAGGGTTTTCCCTGATATTTTATCGGTCGGTGAGTAAAAATACTTTAATTATGGATATAACCACACTGGCAGGAGGTTACTAAGCCCGGTGGGCGCGATTTTTGTGCCCATGCGGAAGATGGAACGATGGGATGGGTTGATGGGTTTCGCTTCGCTCTACCCATCCTACGAGCTACGAGTGGTTAAGAGTAGGATGGGTAGAGCGAAGCGAAGCCCATCGGTATGTTGTTTGCGTGGATGTCACTCTTCATGCTTCAGCCCGGTAGACCTCATGTATTAACTTGCAAACAAGCCTGGCCTATATGATTGTTTTGTTGGCAAGTAAATACATAATGTCTGAGGTATTAGTCACTAATTGTTCCAGAAAAAAAGCCTTCTGAAACAATTAGATGCAAGTTAATACATATCAGGGTGGGCACGATTTTTGTGCCCACGCGGAAGACGGGCCACGGGATTACTCGGCGCGCAGAGCCTCGATTGGGTCGAGGTGGGCGGCGCGGCGGGCGGGCAGGACGCCGGCGGCCAGGCCGATGAGTACGGCGCTGATTTCCGCCAGCAGCACATAGAGCCAGGACGTGTGGACGGGCAGGGCGGGCAGCAGCAGGCTCAGCAGCTGGGCTAAGCCCAGGCCGAAGATCAGTCCGCTGAAGCCGCCTATCGCGGCGAGAATAGTGGCCTCGCCAAGAAACAGGCCGAGTATTTGCCCACGACTGGCGCCCAGCGCGCGCAGCAGGCCGATTTCCCGGGTGCGTTCGTTGACTGCAATGGTCATGATGGTGACGATGCCAATCGCACCCACCAGCAGGGAGATGCCGCCGATCGCGGTGACGGCGAAGGTCAGCACGTTGAGTACCGAGCCGAGTACGTCCAGCATCTGTTGCTGGGTGGTGATAGTCACGTCATCCGCACCATGACGGGTTTCGAGTACGCGCCGGATGCCCGCTACTACCTTGTCCACCGGCGTGTTGTCATCGTATAACACATCGATTTCGAACAGGCTGTCGCGGTTGAACAGGGCCATGCCGCGGGCGGCGGGGATGTAAACCGTATCATCCAGATCAAAGCCCAGCACCGTGCCCTTGGATTCCATCACACCAATTACACGATAGCGGCTGCCGCCGATAGTAATGCGCTGCCCCAGGGGGTTCATATTCCTGAACAGTTCCTGGCGCAGTTTGCTGCCGAGTACGGCAAAGGCGCGCGGTGTGGTGGGATCATCGACGGGCAGGAAGCGTCCGGATTTAACCGTCATGCTGAAAGCTTCAGGCATGGCCGGACCGACGCCGTAAATTGTCGTACGTCGGCGTCGGTTGCCGGCTTCCACTTCGGCGTTGCCCTGCACAAAAGGCACCACGGCGCGGGCATAGGGCAGGTGTTCCAGCGCCACGGCATCCTCGATGCTCAGGGGCCGTTCGCTGCCGAATACACCCATGCTGGCGCCGCTGGTAGTGGCGCGGCCGGGATTGACGGCCACCAGGTTGGTGCCGAACTGGGTAAATTCAGCCAGCACAAAACGGTGGATGCCCTCGCCGATCGAGGTTAGCAGGACCACGGCGGCAATGCCGACACCGATGCCCAGTGCGGTGAGAAAACTGCGCAGGCGATGATCGCCGAGGGAGCGGTAGGTGAGGTTGAAATAGTCGCGTTTGAGCATGATTTCAGCGTCCCGACAGGGCCAGCACCGGATCCAGCCGGGCGGCGTGTCGTGCGGGTAGCAGGGAGAACAGCAGCCCGGCGCCCAGCGCCACGGCCAGCGCTGTGAATATCGCCCAGAGCGGGGCATAGGCAGGCAGGTTGGGAAATGCGTAACGAATGACGAAGTTGCCCAGCTCACCCAGCAGTAGCCCGGCGGCGGCGCCCAGCGCCGAGAGCAGGATGGCTTCTGAGAGAATCAGGATGATGATTTGCCGGGGTGCGGCGCCCAGCGCCTTGAGCAGGCCGATTTCGGCGGTGCGCTGGGAGACGGCGATCAGCATTACGTTCATGATCAGGATGCCGGCTACGGCCAGGCTGATGGCGGCGATGCCGGCCATGGCATAGGTGAGTGCGCTGAGGATGCGATCGAAGGTGGCCAGCACCGCATCCTGGGTGATGACGGTGACATCTCGCTTACCCTGATGGCGCGCCTTCAGGGTATCGATAGTGAACTGTTTGACCGGTTCAATGGCGGCCCGGCTGCGGGCTTCGATCAGGATGCGAAACAGCGAAGCGGTATTGAACAATTGTTGCGCCGAGGCGACCGGCACCAGGATGGTGTCCTGCACATCGACGCCGATGGAACGGCCTTCAGAGGCCAGCACGCCGATGACCCGGAAGCGGCGATCGCCGAGGCGCAACCACTCCCCGAGCGCTCGTCCGGGGCCGAACAGCTCATCACGAATTTTACTGCCGATGACGCAGACTGGCGTGGCGAGATCCAGCGCTGTCTGTGGCAGGAACTGTCCCTGGGCCATTTCCCAGTGACGTAATGCCAGTAAATCATGATTGCTGCCGATGACGACGGCTTCTCGGCTGCGGCCTTTAAAGATGGCATTGACCGAGCCTATATTTAGCGGCGCGATGCGTCGCACCTGGTGCGAGCGTAACAGGGACAGGGCATCGTCAAGGGTGAGATCGCGTGGCGTTTCTCCCATCAGGGTGGTGGGGTTGAGACCGGCGGTTTCCGAATAGCCGGGCAGAACGATAATCAGGTTGGTGCCCAGCGAGGCAAATTCATCGATGATATAACGGCGCGCGCCTTCCCCCAGGGCGGTCAGCATGATCACCGCCGCTACGCCAATGGCCATCGCCAGCAGCATCAGCAGCGTGCGTGCCGGATAACCTTTCAGCGCGCGCCAGGCAAAGTGGATAATATCGTCGACCAGGATTTGCATGCTGTCTCTGTTCCGTTGGCAGACCTTTAAGCCTGGGGAAACTATCATTATAAACGCGCACCATAGGGTGAGCACGGGTTGATGGGTTTCGCTTTGCTCTACCCAACAGAATATTGAACCGGGCTCTGTTGGGCTTCGTTTTACTCAGCCCAACCTACAATTAATACCCCGTCCGCTTGCTGCAGGGTAGTTTATTTAGCTATCGTCGATACGCCCGTCGAGCATGTGGATCTGACACCGGGCGCGTTGGCCGATGGCGGCATCGTGGGTGACGACGACAAGCGTAATACCGCGCTGGTTGAGTTGTTCGAGAACGTGGATTACGTCCTGACCGGATTTCTGATCCAGGTTGCCAGTGGGCTCATCGGCCAGTAGCAGGGTGGGTTTGGTGACGGTGGCGCGGGCAATGGCGACACGCTGGCGCTGGCCGCCGGAAAGCTGATCCGGTTTGTGCCGGCTGCGGTCGCTCAGGCCCAGTTCGGACAGCGCCTGTTCAACCCGGGTTCGGCGTTCTTCTACCGGAATGCCGGCCAGCATCAGGGGCAGTTCTACATTTTCCGCAGCCGTCAGTCTGGGCACCAGATGAAAGGCCTGAAACACGAAACCGACGTTACGGTTGCGAGTGATGGCCTGTTGGTCGTCGCTGAGGGCCGTGACATCCTCGCCGTTGAGAAGATACTGGCCGGAGCTGGCGCGGTCCAGCAGGCCCAGCAGGTTGAGCAGGGTGGACTTGCCGGAACCGGAAGGACCCATGATAGAAATATAATCGCCTGCGCTAATCTCGAGATTGATGTCATCGAGTGCATGCACGCTTTGATCGCCGACCTGAAAATTACGATGGATGTGGTGCAGTTCGATCATAATTTGCCCTGGACACGTTCACTTTCAATGTAATAAACGCAGAGTACGCGGAGACGCAGAGACGCAGAGACGCAGAGATTTACAAGTATTTTGATAATACGCTGTATCTTTGTATTCGCTGTCTTGTTTGTGTTCCTTTCTGACATAGTCTGTTTTCGGGATTCCTGGGGAAGTTCTGATTAATTTCGCCGCTGCTTGCAGCGAAGCAGCACTGTAGGTGCGCCTTCAGGCGCACATGTTCGCCTGAAGGCGAACCTACACTAATCCATCGTCTGCTTGCGGCGGGGTCATTTATTTCTGCCGTCATTCGGGTTTAACGCGGGTGCCGTCCTCCAGTCCTTCGCGTTCCACTGAAACAACGATGCGATCGCCCTGTCTGAGGCCGGACAGCACTTCGGTGTAGCTCCAGTTGTGCATGCCGGTTTCGATTTTGCGTTCCTCGATGGTGTCGCCATCGTGCAGGACAAATACCCGCCGGCCTTCCATCAGGGCTTCGGTGGGAATGCGCAGAACCTTTTCCCGGCGTTTGAGAATCACCTCTACATCGGCGCTGTAGCCGGGCAGCATGTTTTTCGTATCTTCCGGATTGAGGAAATCTACTTCGACTTCCACCGTGCGCGCCTGTTTTTCACGTTCGAGGACATAGGCGGCGACTCGGCGAATCTTGCCCTTGAACAGGCTTCCGGCGAAGGCGTCGAGTGAAATATTGGCGGCCATGTCGGGTCTGATTTGCGGGGCGTCGACTTCATCGATGGGCGCGGATACGTACAGGCAGCTATAGTCGATCAAATCAATTGCCGGGACAGTCGCAACGCCTACGGGTGAGGGAGTGAGGTATTCACCCAGTTCCCCGTTGACTTCGGCCACGGTGCCGTCGAAAGGGGCCAGCAGGCGGGTGCGTGCCAGCGCCGCATCGGCGACATCGACGCGGGCGCGGCTGACTTCTATTGACGTCCTGGCGGCATTACAGGCGGCCTTGCGGGCATCGGCTTCGCCATCGGCTTTGTCGACAGCTTCTTCGGAGGCCAGGTTGGTCTTGACTAAATGCCGCAGCCGTCTGGCTTCACGTTTGGCTACCTCGGCAATCACGCAGGCCTCGCGTGCGCGTGAGGCGGTTGCCCTGACTTCCCGGCGGGCGAGCTTTGCCTGTGCGGCGAGATCGTCGTTCCATATTTCGAGCAGCACGTCACCACTTTTGACCCGCTCGCCTTCGCTGACGGGAAGGCGTTTGATCTGACCACCTATCGACGGTGACAGCCGTGCGCGGCGGCAGGCTTTGAGTGTGCCGGCGCGGGTATTGGCAACGCTGGACAATACTTCGCCGGTTGTTACGTCCTGGATAATTACGGCCACTGCTTTGGGACGATTGAGATAGCCGATGAGGGCGATCAGTGCGCCGATTACAAGCAGGACAATAAGTATGAGGCGGTGGCGTTTGCGCATGTGATTTTTATAAAAGCATCCGGGTGATGGTGATATGCTACGTTAACAACTGATAAGCAAAAAGCACAGGGTATTTTATTTATATATGTCTTCCTTAAAGCTGTTCAACGCCCAAATGAGCTGGCGGGAAGCTTTTCGAGTGTATCTCCGGCCCCAGGTGCTGGCGATGCTGTTTCTGGGTTTTGCCGCCGGGCTGCCTTTTCTGCTGGTTTTCAGCACCCTCTCAGCCTGGCTGACCGAGAGCGGGCTGACACGCTCAGCTATCGGTTTTTTCAGCTGGATCGGTATCACTTATTCGATCAAGGTATTCTGGGCGCCAGTAGTGGACAGGCTGCCCCTGCCCTTGCTGGATCGCTGGCTGGGGCGGCGGCGCAGCTGGATGCTGCTGGCGCAGTGCGGGATCATTCTTGGCCTGGTCGGCATGGCCGGTACACAGCCTGCAGAAGCGGTGACCATGATCGCCCTGTTTGCCCTGCTGGTGGCGTTTTCTTCCGCCACGCAGGATGTGGCGCTGGATGCCTATCGGATTGAATCTATCGACAGGCAATATCAGGGTGCGATGGCGGCCATGTATATCGGCGGCTACCGCCTGGGCCTGCTGGTCTCCGGCGCGGGTGCGTTCTATCTCGCCGAGTTCTGGGACTGGCCGCTGGCCTACCTGAGCATGGCGGGCTGTATGCTGGTGGGCGTGGTCACGGTGTTGATTGTTCGTGAGCCGAAAGTCAGGGGGGATGTGCAGACCTATGCGCGGGAACAGCGGGTTATCAATTATCTGGAAAACTCAGCGCATTTGCCCGATGTCTGGCGTAAGTTCGCCGGCTGGTTTATCGGTGCTGTCATCTGCCCGTTTACCGATTTTTTTCAGCGCAATGGTGCAATGGCGCTGATCATTTTGCTGTTTATCAGTGTCTTTCGCATCAGCGACATTACCATGGGGGTGATGGCCAACCCTTTTTATCTGGACATGGGCTATAGCAAGATCGAAATCGCCAACGTCAGCAAGTTCTTTGGTTTCTTCATGACCATCGCCGGCGCAGCAATAGGCGGTATTTTCGTGGTGCGTTTTGGCATCATGCGCCCCCTGCTGCTGGGTGCGGTGATGGTGGCCTCCACCAACCTGCTGTTCGCCATGCTGGCGGGTATGGAACCTGAGCTGATCATGCTGGCGCTGGTGATCAGCGCCGACAACCTCAGCGGCGGTCTCGCCACTTCGGCCTTCATCGCCTATCTCTCCAGCCTCACCAACAGCGCCTATACCGCGACCCAGTACGCCCTGTTCAGTTCGTTGATGACGTTAGCGCCCAAGATCCTGGCGGGTTTTTCCGGCATGGTGGTGGACGCGCAGGGGTATGTGTTTTTCTTCACCTATGCCGCGGTGACCGGTATTCCGGCCATTTTGCTGGTGTTGTATCTTATGAAACAGGAACGAGGGACGTCCTGAGCGTGTAGGATGCTTCACTTAAATGATTGATTTTGAATCCGCTTATATTTCCGCCTTTCTCGTCGGCCTGTTGGGCGGTGTGCACTGTGTCTCCATGTGTGGCGGCATCGTTGGCGCGCTGAGTTTTGGCGCCAGGGGTGGGCGTGCGCCCTGGCCGTATTTGCTGGCCTACAATGTTGCGCGTATCAGCAGTTATACCCTGGCCGGTATATTGATGGGTGGCGTCAGCTGGCTGGGGGGGCAGTTATTTGAAGTACACCAGTGGCAGCAGGGACTGCAGTTTGTGGCCGGGCTGTTCATGCTGGCGCTGGGCCTGTATATCGCCGGCTGGTGGCGGGGTCTGGCGAAAGTGGAGCAGGCCGGAGGGCGGCTCTGGCGGCATATCGAACCGTTGGGCCGTCGCCTGCTGCCGGTGCGCTCGGTTTCCCACGCCTTTGTCCTGGGCCTGCTCTGGGGCTGGCTGCCCTGTGGTCTGGTTTACAGTGTGCTGATCTGGGCTATCGCCAGCGGCAGCCCGGTCGAGGGCGGCCTGTTGCTATTGAGTTTCGGACTGGGCACCCTGCCCAATCTGCTGGCCGTGGGTGTGTTTGCCCTGGCGTTGCAAACCCTGGTGCAGCGCGCGTGGCTGCGCCAGCTTGCCGGTAGCCTGATTATTGGTTTTGGTTTATTGAGTCTGTGGCGGGGGGCGGTGGGTAGCTAGTGGCTGGTGGCTAGTAGCTGGGGAAAACCGGTTATACTTTTGATTACCAGCTACCAGCTACCAGCTACCAGCTACCAGCTACCAGCTACCAGCTACCAGCTACCAGCTACCAGCTACCAGCTACCAGCTACCAGCTACCAGCTACCAGCTACCAGCTACCAGCTACCAGC
>Ga0316207_10003828_pt1 | contig 13627 bp, 10 predicted proteins | sample 6weekpyrite_MG_FD_204943 | JGI IMG/M metagenome (GOLD analysis project Ga0316207, IMG submission 204943) | Microbial mat bacterial communities from mineral coupon in-situ incubated in ocean water Damariscotta River, Maine, United States -... | ecosystem: Environmental > Aquatic > Marine >... | reverse complement strand
TGCCCATGCACACAAATAATACTTTAACCATTCTTAAACTCCAAATTTTCTTATAAAGCATTGTATAATAATCAACGCAAAAATTAACCGACTATTACTCACTCATACGAAAGGCAATATGCTAAAAATTTATAACACCTATACCAATCAAAAAGAAGAATTCAAACCTATCGAACCAAACAAGGTTCGTATGTATGTCTGCGGCATGACGGTTTATGACCTGTGTCATTTAGGTCATGCCAGAGTATTAGTTGTATTTGATATGGTGACCCGCTATCTCAGGTCGCAGGGTTATGATGTAACCTATGTACGTAACGTCACGGATATTGATGACAAAATTATTGCCCGTGCGAATGAAAATGGTGAAGATTTTAATGATTTAACCAGTCGCTTTATTAGCGCTATGCATGAAGATGCGCACGCCCTGGGTGTGCTGCCGCCGGATGAAGAACCACGAGCTACCTCATCGATGGATGACATCATTAAGATGATTGAGACATTGATAGAAAAAGGCTACGCCTATGCAGCTAGTAATGGTGATGTTTATTACGATGTAAGTAAGTTTGAAACATACGGAAAATTATCCGGCAAAAAAACTGAAGACCTACGTGCCGGTGAAAGAGTTGCTGTTGATGAGAATAAAGATGACCCATTAGATTTTGTTTTATGGAAAGCAGCAAAACCCGATGAGCCTTTCTGGGAATCACCCTGGGGCAAAGGTCGACCGGGCTGGCATATTGAATGTTCGGCCATGTCAACCTGCTGTTTGGGTAATACTTTTGATATTCATGGTGGTGGACAGGATTTACAGTTTCCACATCATGAAAACGAAATTGCACAAAGCGAGGCCGCTACCGGTGAAAAATTTGTAAACCTGTGGATGCATAATGGTTTTGTGCGCATAGATGATGAAAAGATGTCTAAATCACTGGGTAATTTTTTTACTATTCGTGAAATTTTAGAACGCTATCGCGCGGAAGATATTCGTTATTTTATTTTAGCCAGCCATTATCGCAGCCCACTCAATTATGCTGACACAATGTTGGATAGTGCGGGTGCCGCCTTAAGTCGTTTATATACCGCTTTACGTGATATAGAAATTACTGAGATGAATGAAGATTCGAAACCGTATGTTCAACATTTCGAAGATGCGATGAATGAAGATTTTAATACCGCTGAAGCGATGTCTGTTTTATTTGAGCTTGCGAATCAGATAAATAAACTACAGACATCTGATTCAACTAAAGCAGCGGCACTAGCAGCAACTTTAAAATACCTGGGTAATATTCTTGGCCTGTTGCAGGATGACCCGGAAAGTTATTTAAAGAGTGGAGGTAGCTCAGAGGGGCTGGGTGATGATGAAATAGATTCGCTAATCCAGCAACGAACCCAGGCTAAAGCAGATAAAAACTGGGGTGAGGCTGATCGTATTCGTGATGAATTAAAAGAGCAGGGTATTGAGCTGGAAGATAAAGGTGCTGAGACCAGTTGGCGTCGGGGCTGATGAAAAGCAACTAATTCATCATCTAAGCCGTTATCAAAACTAGACGTTTTTAACCCTGTACAGGCACATATCTATCGGGGAAAAGTAAATTGCATAGAACTGGCAGATGGCATCACCTTGTTGGAACAGAGTAGACCGCCGTTTTTTAGTGCTCTGTCTCCTTACTGGTATCATCTGGAGCCGATAGTGTAGTACCTTACTTCGTAAAGCTCTTGATGGCATCACAACAGGGGTCAGAGCCGTAAAAAGCCGGATCTGACCCCGGACAAAGGAAGCTGATAGGCGGGTAGTGATGTAGCCCGGAGGTAGCGGAGCGTAGTCCGGGAATGCATGCTTTTTATGCATTCTTATTCTTTTAGATTCCCATAATATTAATGTCCATATCTTTATTCCTGACAATAGATTATGGGAATTAGTGGGTTTTAGAATTCTGCTTTGCAGAATTCCCGTACTTCGCTTCGCTACCTACGGGCTACGCACTAGACGTTTTTAATCCTGTACAGGCACTTATCCAACGGGGATAGACCGCCATTTTTAGCCCGAAATCAGGCTTGTAGTAAAGTCCAATAACCCTTATAATCGCGCGCCTGAGTCTTAACCAGGCCCAGTTTTTTTAACTCCTTGCTCTACTGGCAGCGTTATGGGTATCTCCATAAGCTGTTTAAACAGAGGGCATTAACCGTAGGGAGCATACAATGCGTCATTACGAAATAGTGTTTTTGGTCCACCCTGACCAAAGCGAACAAGTGCCAGCGATGATCGAACGCTATAAAGGCATTATTGAATCAAAAGGCGGTAAAATCCACCGTTTAGAAGATTGGGGCCGTCGTCAGCTGGCTTATTCAATCAATAAAATCCATAAAGCCCACTATGTTCTTATGAATGTTGAGTGCGGTAACGAAGAAATGGCTGAGCTTGAATCTGGCTTCCGTTTCAACGATGCGGTTCTGCGTAATATGGTTATCAAATGCAAAGAAGCTATTACTGAGCAGTCTCCTTTGATGAAAGAAGAAGAGAATAAGAAGTCTGATAGCCGTAGTTCTGATAAGCGTGAAGACAAAGATGATGCCGATGAAAGCTATGAAGCGGTTGAGTCAGTTGAAACTGCGGAATCTGCTCCTGAAGCAGACGCTGCTGAATAATTGAGAGGATATTAAAGATGGCATATTTTCGTCGTAAAAAATTCTGTCGTTTCACTGCTGAAGGCATTACACAGTGTGACTACAAAGATCTAAACCTGCTGAAAAACTTCATTGGTGAAACAGGTAAAATTGTACCTGCTCGTATCACAGGTACTAAAGCAAAATACCAGCGTCAGGTAACAACTGCAATTAAGCGTGCGCGCTACCTTGCATTGCTGCCATACACTGACCAGCACTAACCCACACAAAGTTGTACAGAGGATTAAGTAATGGAAATTATTCTATTAGAAAAAGTTGATCGCCTGGGTAAGCTGGGTGATGTAGTTAATGTAAAGAACGGTTTCGCACGTAACTTTTTATTGCCATTTGGTAAAGCAAAAATTGCCAACGAAGCAAACGTTAAAGAGCTAGAAGAGCGTCGCGCTGAACTTGAAGCGAAAGAAGCTGAAACACTCGCTACTGCAACAGCACTTAAAGCTAAGCTCGATGAGATGTCAATTAGCATCACTTCAAAATCGGGTTCTGAAGGCAAGTTGTTTGGCTCTGTTGGCAATGCTGACATAGCGGAAGCGATTGTTGCTGCCGGTGTTGATATAGAAAAGAAAGCAGTTCGTCTTCCTACTGGCCCTATTCGAAGCGCGGGTGAGTATGAAATTGATCTACATTTACATACAGATGTTAATGCAAAGGTTAAGCTGACGATTATTGGTGAAGAATAAGTTTTAAGCTTATCATCAACAAGCGTTTCAACAGCCGGGCAATGCCCGGCTGTTGTCGTTTAGGGGGGGTAAAAACGGCATAAAAAACCGTGGATTTAATTGAAACATAGTCTGACTCTGGATATTTCATCAAACACCAATGAAAATTTATTCATTAGAAAATCAGCTGAGTAAGCGGCTCGTTATACTCGAGGCAGCTTCAGTATTACAACAAATGCAAGTACAGAGACTCTGATAGGCTTTAAAGGTGGTATTAAGCAGCATCTATCGGGTAATTGGCAGATGAATTACGCAATTAGATTTGATTATCATCTGGCAGACTGGGACGTTATAGACTCAGTGGGTAATGCCAGCATAAAAATTGATGATTACGTCCTCTATGGTGCGCTTATAGGTATAGAAAGAAAATTTTAGTAATTTTCAGGAAAACTTCAGATTTATTAACTATTATTAAATGGCAGAATAGACTCCTGCAAAGCTATTGGTCATAGCTTGAAGTGGCGCATAAGAGAATCTCTTATGCGCCTTTTTGATGTTAAATTAACTAAATTTATTTATAAGCTATAGTGTTATTGAGTGCTTTCTTGAGCCAGCATACAATAAATAATACTCCTTTGTGTTCTCGGCGTCTCTGTGGCATATCTTTTGATTTTAAAAATAATCAATTAGGCCTTTTCTAGAAACTAATATTTATAAGTGTATGAATATATTGAAATAAAATTATCAATCTATCAGGAGTTGTCACCATGCATTGCTTCATACATTGCAAGGTATTCAGTTTCCATGGAACTGAATTCATCTTGTAATTGAGCGTGAGTGACATCTTTTTTAATTATTTCTTCTTCTAATTCGCTAATTTTAGTTTTTAAGGTCGTAATATCTTCATCACCAGTGGATGCATCTTCAGGCTCAGCGGAATCATCCGTGGATGACTTAAGTCGATCGTTTTCCTCCTCAAGAATTGATATGCAACTCATCATTTCCTGGGAGGTGCGAGAAAAATCCTTTATGGTTTCCCTTAGTTTTTCAGCCTGTGATGCATCAATTTCCAGTGATTCAATGGTCTCGATTAGTTGTTTAATTTTGTTTTCCTGCTGTTCTACAACCTCTTTCATTTGCTCAAGGTCGATGGCTGGGGTATTCTCATCAGTGTTCTCGCTGTCATCCTCTTTAAATAGATGATCGTGACGGGCTTCCATTTTATCGACTTCTTCCTGAAGTCGGTTATTTTCCATTTCCAGCACTTCCATGCACATTTTTGAGTCATTAAGCTGTCTTTCAATGGCTTGTATCTGTTCGTTAAGTACTTTCAGGGATTCGGATTCATCGGGGAGTTCATCGCCAGCGTTTTTCATTGCCTTTTTCATGCTACTTAAGGCATTTTCCTGTTCAAAAATGATGTCTTTTAACTTGTTGACTTCACCATCAATTTTTTTGCCCTGGGTTTCAATGTAAAAAACTTTTTCTTTGCTTTCTGCTGCCGGATTGTCAGGCGTGGCTGGTTCTGATGATGCCACTTCTGTAGTTGAGAATTGCTCAAGCAGGTTTTTCATTCCATCGTAGATACTTTCCCAGAAATGTATTTCATGTTCAGATTTTTCTGCGGCAGATTTTTCCATAAGTAAAAACTGACTGCGTATTTGTAATAAATTACTTTGTGTTTCATCGGGTGCTGGAGATTCGTCTTCTTTTTTATCGTTGTCTTCAATCGTGTCTTCTGAATCGGCAATATCTTTTTCAATGTTTTGTTGCTGTTCAGTTTTGCTGGTGTTGCGTACTATAGCTTGCTCAAGAAAATCTATATAACTATTATCAAGGTCAATAGCATCAAGTTCATCTTCTGCCTGCTGAATTGTTTGCTCCTCTGTGGTTATTTTCGGCTTGCGTAAAAGAATAATGGCCAGTGTGACACTTATACCTAAAAAAATAAGTAGCGCTTCAGCAGTAATCAATATATATATTAATGGGATTTGCATTTTCTATTTTATTCTTTATCTTTTTTTTGAGGAGCGGGTTTTTTGTTTTTTAAATGTTTGTATAATAAAAAACCGTTCAAGCCCAGAAAAATTAATATTACATTTGCTATTCCGAAGTAGATTAAAACTTCTGATGTATTATCTTCTTTTAATTCATCAGGTACAGAAGGCGGATCTTCGCTGTCGGCCTCTGGTTCTATAGGAGCTGTTACAGGTTCAGGTTCAGGTTCAGGCTCTGTCGGCATGGTGTTTCTGAAGGAAAAAATTTGTTGGCGCTGAAAAGTGCTTGACTTAGCAATAATGGCAGCAGAATAAATGCCATCCATTTCAGGTTTAAATCGAGCTATGAACTCGCCCTGGTTATTAGCCGATTCTATCGGAAATGTCTCTATGATTTTATCGGGATGTTCTATTTCCAGAGTGACTTCCATGTGTTTTAAAAGTGCCTGGTTGGCCTCAGTTTCTTCGTTGTGTTCGAACCAGGATTTAATAATTATTTCAGGCTGGTAGCTGTCCTTATCAAATTCAAATTGAGTGCGTAGTTTTACATCGGTTACAATGTAGGCGCGGTTATCGTCATCACTAAATAGAATTTTCCATTCACCTTCATCTGGTTTTTTAATCGTTATCATGTCGAAGCTTGTAGAGGCAAACCATTTTATTTTTTCAGATTTGAATGCGGAGTTTATTTTTTCATTATTGGGTTTCTGTAAATATATTTGGCTTTTTTCTGACGCTTTGTTAGCAATGATGGTAATTTCATTAATACTGGGGTCGACAATGAATTTGTTTTCATTCAGTGGCAACATATCCGGTTGCTTGGTTTGTTCAAATATTTTGCTGAAAACTTTATGTAAAACTTCATCGCTCGCGGCTAAGGCATAACGGCCGTCTGTTGCCTCTGCAATTTCCTGTAGTAATTTCTGGTCAGATGCTTCGGTGAATGCAATGCTATATATTTTGATGTTGTGTTCTATAAGTTGCGGCAGTAAGTCTGCAAAGATTTTCTCTTTCAGTTGAGTAGATTTTTCCGCATGTCCCATATCCATTTGTCCATCTGACATTAAAATAATTATGGGGTCTCTATTGATCTGATCACTTTCTTTTAAAAACTCAATGCCTTTTGCAATAGCGGAGTGAATATTGGTATGCATGCCTTTATGGGAGATTTTATCTGTTGCTCGTAATGCTTGTTTGAGCTGTTTGTCATTCTCCAGTTTTGTGAGATAGGTTATTGGCCAGGCCTGGCTGCTAAAGCTGACAACACTGAGTCGATCCTGTTTGCCCAGGAGTGAAATAAATAATTTGGCTGCGGGTTTACGTAGCTGTTTTGGATCTGTTTGTTTCATGCTGCCTGAGCTGTCCATGACAACAACCGCATCCAGGGGTAATTTTTCCTGGTTTAGCTGGTCTTCAGCGCGTATGAGTGGGCTAGCCAGAACGGCTATCAGGCTGAAGAGAGTTAAAATTATTTTATTAAGTCTTATATCTGGCACAGATGATGCCCATTATTTAATGTTTGTATTATACAAAGGGGGTATCTTCTTAATGAAAAGTTAAGCTAATACACCTAAGCTCTTCATTTCATTGTAGTACACAAATAGAAAACTGTTTTAAGCTTATAGGTTTACACGGGGAAGGCATTACGGTGTAACTCTTAAACTGTGGGGAAGCTTGAGCATGTATTTAATTTAAATATTCAAGTATGGTTGATTTCAGGCTTTCCATTGACGAGTCATCCAGTAAAGGGTTGTGATTTTTATCGGTAATATAAAAACTGTCCATTGCCTTTTCTCCAGCGGTGGAAATTTTTGCGTGGTGGATATGAATTTCACATTTGGCAAATGCCCGCGCTATGCTTGCTAACAGGCCAGGGCGATCTCCGGTCACTATGTTTAATACTGTAATATCACTACCGACTAATTGATCAAAGCGAATTTTAGTAGCTACCGAAAAATTTTTCTGGGTACGGCTAAGAGGGCTATTTGACGGGCTCTTGTCATCAATATCATTGTCGTTTTGCAGTAGTCGGGCTTTCAGTTTCTCTGTAATCGCAGACATTCGGTATGCTTCTGTGGGGCTGCTACCGTCCGCTTCTAGCACTTTAAAGCTATTAATGGCGAAATTTTCATTAGTAATGTTAATTTTAGCATCTGCAATGTTTAAGCAGAGTTGCTCCAGAGTGGAGGCAATGTTGGCGAATAACTGCTCATTTTCTTCGCTATAAATGAATATTTCAGCTTCACCTCGTTGATTAATACGGGTGTTAATTTTAGGCAGGGTCTGTTCTGAATCGAGTAATGTCAGGCTATGCCAGTTGATTTCATCCGGTCTGTGGTTGATGAAATAATCATCGGGAAAATGTGCCCATAGCTCATTTAGCTCTTCAGAAACAACACCACGTTTTAACAGCATGCGTGAGGCAGAGGTGCGTGTTTCATGGGAAATGATCTCCCTTTGAATCGGGTTGTTCAACCCGGCTCTAATAGCGGAAGCGGCTTTATGGTAGAGCTCTGATAACAGGTTGTCTTTCCACGAGTTCCACTGTTTCGGGTTGGTGGCACGAATATCACACATGGTGAGCAGGTAGAGGTTATCAAGGTGGGCAAGGTTACCTACCTCGTTTGCAAAAGCAAAAATAACTTCCGGGTCACTGATGTCTTTACGCTGAGCAACCATTGACATTAGCAGGTGCTTTTTCACCAGCCAGCCAACAAATATACTGTCCTCAGCTGATCGACCATGATTTAGGCAGAATTCTTCCGCATCTACGGCCCCCAGGATAGCATGGTTGCCACCACGGCCTTTGGCAATGTCATGGAACAGGCCCGCAAGGTAGAGTAATTCAGGTTTTTCCAGGTGATGGAAGATACCACTGGCTAAGGGGTGTTCATGGGCAAAATTTGGCACCGATAAGCGACGCATATTTCTCACTACGAACAGGGTGTGTTGATCTACGGTATAGGCATGAAACAGGTCGTATTGCATGCGCCCAACAATTTTTTCAAAGGCCGGAATATAGGCTGCCAATATGCCGTAGCGGTTCATACGGCGTAGTTCATGGGTAACCCCACGGGTTTGGGTGATTATGTCCATAAACAGCTGTTTTGCGCTTTGAGAGGCACGAAACTTGTCATCGATAAGGTGGGTGTGTTCACGAACCAGGCGAATAGTGTGTGCCTGTACCCCACGAATCTCCGGGTGTAGTTCCATAATAAGAAAAATTTCGAATAATGAGCTGGGGTTTTCAATAAAAACATTTTCATGTCGAGCGGCAATATAGTCATTTACAATATGAAAACGGCGGTTGATTACAACCGGCTCTTCATGGGTGTCAGCATATATTATTTCCTGGCGAAACAATTGCAGGAGTAATTCGTTCAGGCGCTCTAGTTCCAGTACGGTGCGGTAGTACCTTTGCATGAACTGCTCAATGGCCAGGTTGTTCTCACCATCTTCATAACCGAAAGATTTAGCCAGTTGTCTTTGTAAATCAAACAACATGCGGTCTTCGTGTTTGCCCGTCAGGTAATGTAAATGCGTGCGGATTTCCCATAAAAAAGTTTTACACTCAATCAGTGCTTCCAGCTCAACACGTGTTAAAAAGTTATGCTCTGCCAACTCACGAAATATGCGTGTACCAAAGTGACGCTTGGCGACCCAGCCAATCATCTGCAGGTCACGTAGACCGCCAGGGTTTTCTTTTATATTGGGTTCCAGGTTATAAGCTGTGTCGCCAAATTTACGATGACGTCGGGTTTGTTCATCGAGTTTGGCTTTAAAAAAATCCTTGCTGTTCCAGATATGCTCCGGCCCTGTGGCTTCTACCATGTCTGCAAATAATGATTCATCACCGCTTAGCAGGCGTGATTCCATTAAATTGGTCACTATGGTGATGTCATTTGTTGCCTGCTCAATGCATTCATCAAGGGTGCGTACACTGTGGCCAATATCTAATTTGCTATCCCAGAGGAGCATTAGAAACTGCTCCAGCTTCTCTTTGGTATGGGGTGTTTCTTCTTCTTTTAGTAACACCAGGAAATCAATGTCCGAAGCCGGGTGAAGCTCCCCTCGGCCATAACCACCGACGGCGATTAAGGCCAGGTCCTGGTCGCTATCTGCAAAATAGACATTAAAAACATGGATTAATACCTGGTCAATGAAGCTGGCGCGGGTATTGACGATATCCAGGGTCGAGGCACCGGCCTCAAAAGCCTGTTTGATGGCTTCCTGTCCAGACTGAATAGTTTGTTTGAGCAGGCTGAGCAGTTGATCGGGGTGCGATTTCAGTTGGCTACTAAAGTCGTTTTCATTAAAAATATCGAAAGATTTAAGCGCTATATCAGCCATGGGGATCTCTGCATATCAGGTGGGCTCTTCTTGTTGCTCACTCATTAGGATTTCATTGTTAAATACATGGGCTATAAATGAGCCCAGCCAGGAATTAGATGGTTTCGCCTTCCCGTAATGTTAATACTTCATAGCCCGTCGGTGTAACCAGAATAGTGTGCTCCCACTGGGCAGAGAGGCTGTGATCCTTGGTAACCACGGTCCAGTCGTCCTTAAGTACTTTAACATGTCGTTTGCCAATATTGATCATCGGCTCAATGGTAAAGATCATGCCTTCCTGTAATGTGACGCCGGTGCCGGCTTTGCCATAGTGCATCACCTGGGGGTCTTCATGAAAGCCCCGGCCTATGCCGTGACCGCAATATTCACGCACCACGGAAAAGCCCCTTGATTCAGCGTATTTCTGTATAACTTCACCAATATCCCCAAGCTGAGCACCCGGTTGAACCAGTTTAATGCCTTCAACCAGGCATTCTCTGGATACATTTGAAATACGGGTGCCCTTGATGGTCGGCTCCCCTACATGGAACATTTTACTGGTATCACCGTGATAGTCGTCTTTAATAACCGTAATATCAATATTAATGATATCGCCTTTCTTCAGCTTCTTTTCGCTAGGGATGCCGTGACACACCTGAAAATTAAGGGATGTGCAGATAGATTTTGGAAAGCCATGGTAATTAAGTGGCGCAGGAATGGCTTTTTGTTTATTGACGATGTGGTCGTGGCAGATGCGATCGAGCTCATTTGTCGTAATGCCGGGCTTTACATGGGGTTCTATTATTTCTAAAACTTCCGCTGCTAAGCGACCCGCGATTCGCATTTTCTCAATTTCTTCCGGTGTTTTTATCAGTATGCTCATATGCTTAAAATGTTTCTGTTTTTTGTCCTGGAAAGGGATTAGGCCTGAATTATAGACGATTTTCAAGATTTCCTTATATTTCTAAGACTTAGCTGTTCTATTTTAGTGAGAAATACGCTTTTTATTGTGTAAATTTGGTGGATATGGTATAAAGCCGCCGCACTTAAGTGCAAACGATAATTTTTTTAAATACGCACACATATCATCACCGTGTAACTGGGTGCCTGGCAGGGAAATCTCTGTATCAGGTTGTTACAAGGGGTATGTGGAGGCCTAACCCTAACTGGAGTTAAATTATGGCTAAAGTGACCATGCGTCAAATGCTTGAAGCTGGTGTTCATTTCGGACACCAGACACGTTTCTGGAACCCTAAGATGGCTGAATACATCTTTGGTGACCGTAACAAGATTCACATCATCAACTTAGAAAAAACATTGCCAATGTTCAACGATGCGTTGAATGCGATCAGCAAAATTGCAGCAGCGAATGGCAAAATCTTATTTGTAGGCACTAAGCGTGCTGCTCGCGGCGCAATCGCTGAAGAAGCGGCACGTTGTGGCATGCCTTATGTTAACCACCGTTGGTTGGGTGGTATGCTGACTAACTTCAATACAGTACGTCAGTCTATCCGTCGTCTTAAAGAGTTAGAAACCATGTCGACAGATGGTTCTTTCGACAAGATGATCAAGAAAGAAGCTTTAAACAAAACCCGTGAAATGGAAAAGCTGGAAAAAACACTGGGCGGTATTAAGGATATGGGCGGCCTGCCTGATGCGGTTTTCGTTATCGACACAGGTAATGAGAAAATTGCAGTTCATGAATCAAAAGTTCTGGGTATACCAACCATTGGTGTTGTAGATACAAACAACTCACCTGATGATGTTGATTACATTGTTCCAGGGAATGATGATGCGATTCGCTCTATCAAGCTTTATATCGAAGCGGTTGCTGATGCAATTATTGAAGGTAAAGCGGCTTCATTAAATATTGGTGCAGCTGAAGCTGAAGACGAAGTTGCAGATAAAAAACCAGCACCTAAGAAAAAAGCTTCAGTAAAGAAAAAAGCTGCGCCTAAAGCTAAAGCTGAAGCACCTGCTGAAGATAAATAATCTACAGGGGCAGGCATTAAGCCTGTCCTTGCTCTCAACCTTTGAGATAAGACGAGACAGCAAATATATCGGGCAGGCTTAAAACCTGTCTCTACAATATAAATATTTAATGAGGTGAATACTATGCAGATCACTGCTGCAATGGTTAAAGAATTACGTGAGCGCACCGGCTCTGGCATGATGGAATGTAAAAAAGCCCTACAGGAAGTAGATGGCGATATGGAAACAGCAATTGAAAATATGCGTAAAGCGGGCCTGGCAAAAGCTGATAAGAAAGCAGGCCGTACCGCTGCTGAAGGTTTAGTTGCAATTGCATTGAGCGATGATAAAAAAGAAGCGGCAATTGTAGAAGTTAACTGTGAAACAGATTTCGTTTCCGGTGGTGACGAGTTCAAAGCATTCACAGCTGCAGTTGCACAATGTGTACTGACTAACTCTCCAGCTGATGTTGACGCTTTGAGTGCAATAGCGCTTGAAGATGGCAAGACGATAGAAGAAACTCGCCAGGCAATGGTTGCTAAAATTGGTGAAAATATTCAGGTACGTCGTTTTGAGCGTAAATCTACAGGCGGTGCTTTCGGTTCGTACAACCACGGCATTCGTATGGGTGTTCTGGTCGAGCTAAATAAAGATGACCAGGCGTTAATTAAGGATCTTGCAATGCACATTGCAGCAAGCAACCCTACCTGTGTGAATGAAGCTGAAGTTCCTGAAGAAATGCTGGCAAAAGAAAAAGATATTCTTGTGGCGCAGGCCAAAGAAAGTGGCAAGCCAGATGATATTATCGAAAAGATGATTGGTGGTCGAATTCGTAAGTATCTAGCTGAAATTACTTTAGTGGGTCAGCCATTTGTTAAAGACCCGGATCAGACAGTTGAGAAACTACTGAAATCAAAAGATGCTGAAGTTTTAAGCTTTAATCGCTTTGAAGTGGGTGAAGGTATCGAGAAGAAAGTTGAAAACTTCGCCGACGAAGTAATGGCCCAAATCAACGCAACCTAAAAAATAATGGCTCAGCTCACGCCTGTGTGCTCCCAGCTCTTCGTTGGAAAATGGACACTTACATTTGTAAGCTTACATTTTCCGCCTTGATCTGAGAGCACACAGGCGCAACCTGAGCCATTATTTACGATCTGGTTAGTTGATGGAATACGCATGGATGAACTTAAGGCCGGGAAATTTTCCCGGTTTTTTGTGTGTAAGGAAGATGAATATATAAGTGAATATTAATCTCAAGCTGAAACTGAAGCTTGGGATAGACAGCATATAAATCATAAATAGTGGACACAATAATAATGAGCAAATCTAAACCAGTTTATAAACGTGTTTTATTAAAATTAAGCGGTGAAGCTTTACAGGGGTCACAGGAATCGGGTATTGATCCTGATATTATCGCCCGTGTTGCAGCTGAAATAAAACAGATTGTAGATTTAGGTGTAGAAGTTGGTGTTGTTATTGGTGCAGGTAATATTTTCCGCGGTAAAGGTCTGGCTGATGCGGGCATGGACCGTGTGACCGGTGACCATATGGGAATGCTGGCAACCGTGATGAACTGTTTAGCGCTACAGGATGCAGTTGAGCGAGTAGGGCCTAGCTGTCGTGTTATGTCTGCTTTGAGTATCCACCAGGTTTGTGAAGATTATGTGCGGCGTCGTGCAATTCGACACCTGGAAAAAGGCCGGGTCGTTATTTTTGGTGCGGGTACCGGTAATCCCTTTTTTACCACGGATAGTGCAGGTGCATTACGTGCAATTGAAATTGAAGCAGATGTCTTAATGAAAGCCACCAAAGTTGATGGTGTGTATGACTCTGACCCAATGAAAAATCCAGATGCCAAGCGATTTGAAACATTAACTTATGATGAAGTGCTGGTTAAAAAACTGGCGGTAATGGATGCCACTGCAATTGTTTTATGTAAAGAACAAAATATGCCACTACGCATTTTTAATTTGAATGAAGCCGGTG
>Ga0316207_10003827_pt1 | contig 13629 bp, 15 predicted proteins | sample 6weekpyrite_MG_FD_204943 | JGI IMG/M metagenome (GOLD analysis project Ga0316207, IMG submission 204943) | Microbial mat bacterial communities from mineral coupon in-situ incubated in ocean water Damariscotta River, Maine, United States -... | ecosystem: Environmental > Aquatic > Marine >... | reverse complement strand
ACACAGTAAAAGATCTCTTTTGCTTTGCAATATACCTGATTCCATTCTGCTTCTTCGTATTCTATATGCCAGATTACTTAGGCCACCCAGACAACTACATTCCTGCCAACGCAATGAACACACCGCCGCACATTGTGCCTGAATGGTACTTTTTACCCTTCTACGCCATCTTGCGTAGTGTAACGTTCTCTATCGACCTTGGTGTGTTTGTTATTGATAGTAAGCTGCTTGGTGTTCTTGCTATGGGTCTTTCTATTGCAATCCTGTTTATATTGCCTTGGCTCGACACAAGTAAAGTACGTAGCGCACGCTTCCGTCCAATCTACAAAAAAGTATTCTGGATCTTTATTCTGAATGTATTTGTACTTGGCTGGATTGGTGCAAAACCACCAGAAGGCTGGTACACCATTATTGGTCAAATCTCAACTGTACTGTATTTCGCTTTCTTCGCACTGCTACCAGTTATTGGTAAGTATGAAAAAACAAAACCTGTACCAAAAAGCATTTAGAAAGGATAAACAGATGAAAAAAAATATAACTTCCTTTTTTGTTATCGCACTTACTGCCATAAGCACAAATGCTTTTGCAGGCGGCGCAACAGAATTTGAGAAACAAGACTGGGCATTTTCAGACTTTAGAGGACAGTGGGACAAAGCAACCCTAACGCGTGGTTTACAAGTTGCAACAGAAGTTTGTATGTCTTGCCATAGCTTAAAATTCACCCCTCCGCGTGCATTGCAAGATGTTGGTTTTAGCGAAACTGAAGTAAAAGGTATTGCAGCAGACCTCGGTATTAAAGTCACTGAAGTCATGCAGTCTGCAATGTCTGATGCTGATGCAAAAGAGTTTTATGGTAAAGAATTGCCAGATCTCAGCCTGATCAACCGTGCCCGCCTAGGCGGTGCCGATTATGTATATGCGATTCTCACAAAGTATGAAGATGAAGTGCCAGTAACAATGGATATGGATCTGCCTGAAGGTGCATACTTCAACCATGCGTTTGCAGGCCATGCCATTGCCATGCCACCTCCACTTTCAGACGGGCAGGTTAAATATGCCGATGGTACAGAGGCAACGACCGAGCAAATGGCTAAAGATGTTACTTACTTCTTAGAGTGGACTTCCAAACCTGAACTGAAGCGTAGCCAGCACCTTGGTGTATATGTTTTGCTTTACCTTGCTATTATGGCAGCGCTGCTTTACATGCTTAAACGCCGTATTTGGAAAAAGGTCCATTAATGGCTGGGCGTAAAATATACCAATCAGGGCTGCGTTACAAAATAGCGCAGCTCTGTTTACGTTTACTTTATGGTCGTAAATGGCATTATATCTCTCCTTGGAAACACGGCTCTGCCGCTGCATCTGTTGTACTTACTTATGAAGGAAAGGTTCTTTATGCGCGCAGGCGCGGTAATATTGAACATCCAGAAAAACTTTCCCTCTTCGGTGGCCACCTCGACTTTGAGCTCCCTGAAACAATGGAAGAGTGCGCCCATAGAGAAGTCAAAGAAGAAGCTGGTATTGATATCGACATTTCACGTATCAATCTTGATAGCCTACTTACCTTAAACCGTATTGTTGGCGAAGATATGTTAGATGCAGAAGATGTCAGCAAAATTGTCTGTTTTTACCATTACGAACTCTCTAAAGAAGAGCTTGATAACGTACAAGACTCAGATGAGTCTTACGGACATCAACTTTATACAGAAGAAGAAATTGATAGTCTCTTCGAGCAGGGCGAACTCGCCTTTAATGACCACTACGAAACAACTAAACTTACCTTCAAAAAATTAAAAAGCAGCTAATCTTTATCAAAAAAATGCTAAAGCGGTAACCCACTCTCATTAGGGATAAAAATTTATATTTTTAGGTGCGAAGTGTGCAAGTAGCACATGAGCAACGACGAAATGTAAAGTTTTGCCCTAAGAGGTTAGACGTTGAATTTGAAGTGCATGACATCGCCATCATGAACAATGTACTCTTTCCCTTCTTGGCGAAGTTTCCCTACATCTTTAGCACCATTCTCACCACCTGCAGCAATATAATCATCATAAGCCACAGTTTCTGCGCGAATAAAGCCCCGTTCAAAATCACCGTGAATCACCCCTGCTGCTTGCGGTGCAGTTGACCCACTACGCACTGTCCATGCACGTACTTCTTTCACACCAGCTGTAAAGTAAGTAATCAGGCCAAGAAGTTTATAACCCGCGCGAATGACACGATTCAAACCTGGCTCTTCTATCCCCATATCTTCAAGGAAAGCTGTTTTCTCTTCTGCATCTAAACCAACAAGTTCAGATTCGATCGCAGCGCTGACAATCACAGTTTCAGAACCTTCTTCTGCCGCAAATTTTGCAACTTGCTCAGAAAGTGCATTCCCCTCTGCTGCATCATCTTCAGATACATTACAAACGTACATCACAGGTTTTGTTGAAAGCAGTTGTAAACGTTTAAAGTAGATCGCCTCTTCATCTGTAAACTCAAGATTACGTGGTGCTTTACCTGCTTCTAAAAGTTCTTTAATACGGCTCAGCACACCTGCTTGAAGTTTTGCTTCTTTATCACCGCTTTTTACTTTTTTATCTGTACCTGCAAGCATTTTATCTACCGTAGAAAGGTCAGCCAGCATCAGCTCTGTTTCAATTGTTTCAATATCACTTACTGGGTCAATTTTACCTGAAACATGGGTGATATTTTCATCTTCAAAACAACGTACCACATGCGCAATAGCATCGACTTCACGAATATTTGCAAGGAACTGATTCCCCAAACCTTCACCTGTAGAAGCCCCTTTAACAAGGCCTGCAATATCGACAAATTCAATTTGCGTAGGCAGTATTTTATCTGGGCTTACAATTTTAGCTAAAGCATCTAAACGTGTATCAGGAACACCAACCAAACCAACGTTAGGTTCAATTGTGCAAAATGGGTAGTTTGCAGCTTCAGCACTTGCTGTTTCTGTCAGTGCATTAAAAAGTGTAGACTTCCCAATATTAGGTAAACCAACAATACCGCATTTAAATCCCATGAACTTTCCCTTTTTTATTTCATTAAAGCCAGTGCATTCAACGCACCTGCTTCATCGCCTTTTAATACTTGAGGCATAATTTCTGTCAGTTGTTCACATAAACGTTCAAAGTCTGGCAACTCTTCCTTACTAAAGTTATTCAAAACATAAGCACTGACACTTTGTTTTAAACCAAGCTTAGCAGGATGGCCAACACCAATACGCAAACGTATGTAATTTGGCGTACCCATTAAGGTGCTGATAGACCGTAAGCCATTATGCCCAGCATCACTACCACCTTGTTTAATGCGTACTTTTAAAATTTCTAAATCAATTTCATCATGGATCACAAGAATATGTTCAGGTTCTACTTTAAAAAAGGATGCCGCAGCCTGAACAGACTTACCAGAGAGGTTCATATAAGTTTGAGGTTTCAGTAAAACAACCTTTTCACCATCTATGCTACCACTCGTGTAGAGTCCTTGAAATTTTTCTTTCCAGTCAGAAAAATTATAGCGGCGGACAAAAGCGTCCACCGCCATAAAACCAATGTTATGCCTTGTTGTAAGATATTTATCTTCTGGATTCCCCAGACCAACAATGAGCCACATTTTTAAAGCCTAAGCTCTATGAATCGTCAGAAGAAGATTCTTCTGCGCCTTCAGCTGCATCGGCAGTACCTTCAGCACCATCTTCAGATGCTTCAGCCGCTGCTGCTGCATCAGCTTCTTCATCTTCAATCATCGCTGCTGTACGTGTTACAAGAACAGTTGCAACAGTGAAGTCACGGTCTGAAATTGTAGGTTCAACACCTTCTGGAAGTGTGATAGATGAGAAGTGAGCTGAATCACCAACATCTAGCTCAGAGATATCAACAACCAATTCATCAGGAATAGAGTCAGCACGGCAAAGAAGTTCGATCTCGTTACGTACGAGTGAAACAACACCACCTTTTTTCACACCAACAGATTCTTCAGCACCAGTTACAGATACTTTCACCATAACTTTAAGTTTACGTGAAGCATCAAAACGTAAGAAGTCAACGTGTGTTACGTTATCGTAAACAACATCACGCTGCATTTCACGTGGAAGTACTTTTTGTACTTTACCATCTACTTCTAAGTTTTGTGGGTTCGTGAAGAAACCTTTTTGTTTAAGAGCAAGCATCAGGCTATGGCCATCTACAGAAACCATATCTGCTTCTTTACCTGCACCATAAACCACCGCAGGTACAAAACCTTCACGACGTAGTTGACGGGCAGCCCCCTTGCTGCTTTTAATGCGAGATTTCGCAATAATATTCATGTCAGACATTATAAAATCTTTCAATTAAGTTAAATTAACACAGAACCAACCTCCAAGGGTGTCGAGAACTGTTCCGGCAAAGTAGTGAATATCTGAGCTTTTGTCAAGCAAACAGCTTGATTTTATTTAAAGAGTTTTTCCCTGAGTTGGGTTAGCACTTCTTCTTCTGCTCCTTGTTGGTATGGTTTAGCTTCTACAAAACCCCAAACAGGGTTTGGCCAAGCCGGATCATCTTTATAACGTGCAATCACATGTACATGCAGCTGAGGCACCATATTCCCAAGGGCCGCCACATTCAATTTATCTGGTCTCAGCATCGTTTTAAACACTTTACTCACCAGAGATATCTCAGACATCAACATCATCTGTTCTGTTTCTGTAAGGTCAATTGTTTCTTTAATATCAGAACGACGCGGCACTAAAATCAGCCAAGGGTATTGTGCATCATTCATCAGCAGCACACGGCAAAGGTCTAAGTCACCAACAAAAAAGGTATCTTGCTCTAAACGGTGGTGAAGTGAAAACATAAAACTCGCTTTAATTCATTATTAATACAGCAAAATTAAAACATATAAAAAACACGGCCGCAACAAAGAAGAAAAGCCCAGTAATTCTGGGCTTTTCTTTATCTTCATATCCTCTTACTAATATCCAACATAACAATACTCTGGTAAGTCAGGTCTTGTCATTCTCACAACGGTCTCAGAAAGTGACGTACCGTTTTCATCACCAATCTGACTATAGATACCACCCGTATAGTCAGCAATACAGCTGAGCGACTGGTTATCAGCCATATCAATCACATTCACAATCAAATTAGGCTGCTGCGTGCTCAGTCCAGCAGCTATCGCACAAGGGTCACCCGCACAAGTCTCTTCACCATCCGTCACAAGCACCATAAATGAAGCATCCATGTTCGAATCCATCGCAGCAGCAGCAATCGACATACTTTCCGCAATTGGTGTTTGCCCATAAGCAGTAATCGCATCAACATTCGCTTTTAGAAGCTCCCGATCTGCATTAATAAAGAAACCATCATTACGAATAGTTTCGCAACCAGAGAAGGAAACTAAACCAATATCCACATTATCAGGCGTTGTATCAATAGAGTTTTTCACAGCACTCTTCGCTTCCACAAGACGTGTCACATCTGGCAAATCAGCAATATCATTTAGAACAGTTTGGTAAGTCAAATCACATGTGAGATATGCTTCCACACGATTATTATAATCTTCCCAAAGTACGGGATCACGATAATCTAAGCACTCATTGTAAGTCTCAATATCTGCTTCATACTGGTCCCAAACTGGGCCTGTTTCACTCTCTACACAAGATCTATATTCATCATAAGCTACATTATAAGGATCCCAAAGCGCTGGGTCACGGTAATCTGAGCAAGCATGATAAGTATCATCTAATGTGCGGTATGCATCCCATTCAGGACCACTACGATCATCTCGACAAGTATGGTAATCAGCATCTAATACACGGTAGGTATCCCACTCAGGGCCGGTTTCGTCAGCCATACAAGTATCATACACATCCCACGCTGCATCAAAAACATCCTGTGCTGCATCATAACAAGCTGTCACGGCATCGCGCTCTTCTAAATACGCAAGGTATTCAGGGCTTGAGTCTTGTTCTGCTTGACAAGCAAGGAAGTCTTGAAACTCTTGTCTCGCCTGATAAGCAGCATCTTCTTCAGGAACCATACGTATCTCAGTAATATTCTCCCATTCATCGATAACAAACTCTTTTTCTACAAGCTGCCTTTCAGGGATCGGGCAATTTGCACGAGGATCTACAGGGGCTGGGCCACAACTTGCTACAAACTCAGGTTCTGCACCACAATTATTTACAGGCTCATCAGGGTGCGGCCCACAACTATTATAAGGGCGGCTAGGATGATCACCACATTCTGGTAGTGCCGGTTCTACTGGTGCCGTACAATCATTCACAGGCTGGGTAGGTCTATCACACACAGGTGGTAATGGTTCAGTTGGTTCATCACCACAAGTATTTACGGGTGTAGGATATACATAATTTTGCTCCATACTTCCTGAAGCATCAAAAATAAACACAACTTCACGACGTTCCATATCAGAAATGGCTGGCGGTGGTACACAGTCCCGCGCAATACCGCGACATTCATCCACTTGTCCTAAACGGTTATATCCCCAGAACAAACCAGGGCCACAGCCTGTCATACGTGCGTGGTCATCTTCAATTGCTACAATACGGTTTTCAGCATCATCAAGGGCAGCATTAAACTCATCGAGGAGCCTATCAAACTGCAAGAATGTGTATTTAAAAGAAGCTTTTTGTTGCAAACTACCGGCAACAGTTTCCATCGCAAAACCATCTGAAACAACTAAACTAGCTGCAGCTACAAGCCCTAAAAATAGTTTTTTCATTTTCAAATATTCCCCTTTTTACACATCTACCCTTTAAACAAACGCATCAAAAGCCCTTCAGGGGCTCAATTCATTATTCAGGATTACAAGTCTCACATGGATCAACAACAACATCACGGCAGTTCAAGTCCAAGTCGGTAAAACTTACAAAGCTATCCAGCAACTGATCATTTGCATTACAGTGTTTAAGAGCATCATTTTCTTGCTCTAATACCGCTAAGCGTGCAAGCAAGTCAGTGAGTCTTGCTGATTCACCTTGTAATAAAAGACGAAGGTCTGAAATTTCAGTGTCAAATGTCTCTGCATAAGCGCTATTTGAGCCCACTTTCCCTGAAACCACCTTCTCTTGTTGAGCTTGTGCGCTTGAAGCTGCAAAAGCCAAACATAAACTAAGTATAGTAATGCGTAAAACCATTGTTTTCATTCCATTCTATATTGTAAATAACCCTATAAGCAGCACCACACCGCTCTATTTCCTTATGAAGGACGGTACAATCATACAACAAAAAAAACTGACCACGGCAAGAATTCACAATAAAAAGAAGGGCTTTGTAGCATTTAAACCACTGTTTTTAGTATACAAATAGCAAAAAAGGGTAAAAAAATCGCCTCGCAGGATGCGAGACGTTGAAATCCTTGTAAATGGCTGGGGCGGCTGGATTCGAACCAACGATCACGGTACCAAAAACCGATGCCTTACCGCTTGGCTACGCCCCACCAAGAACGTGGCATAACTTAAAACGAACAGGCGCACATGTCAACGCTCTTCGTTAAAAAAATGCACTTTTTATTTTTGTGCCTTTGTTAGACCAGCAAGTTTGCGTTTTAAATCTTTTCTAAGTTGCACATCTTTGCCTGCAAGCTCAAGAGCTGCAGCCCACATTTCATGCGCATCTTCGGTACGCTCAAGTGCACTATAAATATCCCCTAAATGACTCAGAACTGTTGCATCATCTGGAATGTAGTCTAGTGCTTTTTCAATAAACTTTGCAGCACTGAGGTAATTTTTTTGTTTGTAGAGCAACCACCCCATGCTATCGAGTATAGCACCATCCTGCGGACGCAACACCAAAGCTCTTGTAATATACTCTGTCGCTTTATCCATTTTTTCATTTCTATCAAGCCACATGTAACCTAAGTAATTCAAAGCCACAGCATTATTAGGTTGAATCTTAATAGACTGCTCCAAATCAACTTCCGCTTGAGCAAAACGCTGTAACCGCTCGTAAGAAGCACCGCGTGCAAAATAAAGCCAAGCATGAGCAGGGTTATCTTTATCTTTCAACGCATCAATAAGAACCGTATAAAGCTTCACAGAGTCTTTATAGTTGCCAGCACTATAGTACATTTCAGCCAAAGCACGTGTAACAAGAAGCGTATCTTTATATTGTGCAGAAAGCTTTTTCATCAGAGAAATTGCTTCTTTTCTTTTCCCTAAAGCGAAGTTAATTTCAGCAATACGCATCTGCGATACAAGCCATGTTTGCTGACTTTCATCAACCTTTTTGTAATAAGAAAGCGCCTTGTGCAGCAACCCTTCTTGCTCAGCTAACACAGCATAATAGAAAGAACTAAAGTCGTAGTCAGGGTCAAGTTCCATTGCCATATTCAACAGCTGATAACTTGCCAGACCCTTATGTTGTGCAGCCATAACAGTAGAAAAACCAAAAAGAACTTCAGCAATATTCTGTTTTAAACTATTACGCAAGTAACCCGCTGGTTTACCTTCATCAAAGTTACGGATAATGCGGTCAAGCATCAAACTACTTGGGTTCATTTTCAAGAAACTATTGTAAACGGATCGCGCTTTTAAAGGCTCTTCACGTTGACGGTAAATCGCCCCCATACGCATTGTCGGGAAAACAGATACAGGGTCCAGCCCTTGAGAAGCAGCATAAGCACCAATCGCTTCATCAAAACGACCAGACATTTCTAAAATGCGCCCCATATGATAAAAACGCCTTGGTGTTAAACTCGCATGATGGGCAAAACCTTCAATCTCTTCTAATACCGTATCAACATCACGGCCTTCTTCTAAATCGATATAAGCAGAGATCAATTTAAAATGGAGTAATTTTGGAGAAGCTAGTGCAGCCTCTTCCATATATGCACGGGCTTTTTTAAGGTCTCCTACTTGAAAAGCCTGAACGCCTAAAGTCATCTGCATTAAAGGTACAAGAGGCGCACCATAACCTTCAAGAGAACGCGCTAAACGTACAGCCTCTTCCATATTCCCCATCCCCAACTGCAAAGAGAATGTTTTTTCTTTAAGGTAGACATTTTCAGGGTCAGCGACTTGTGCTTGAGCATAATAAACAGCCGCACCATCCACATCCCCTCTACTCTCAGAAATAATGGCAGCCAAATAATTAGAAACAAGTGGCGCAACATCAACAGGACGGTCAACACGTAGCTGAGCCAAAGCAGGTTTTACCACTGACGCGTTTAATGCAGTCTTACCCCCCTCAGCAACAGGAGCACCTTGCATAGAGGCGCAACCAGTAAGAGAAGACATTAAAATGATTGTATAAAGCTGTTTTATCATATTCATCTGTTCAGTTTGGGTTTTTACCTTATCTACTGTCAATATATTATTTTTATTTATGCTTTAAATAATACGGAGCCACGCACCGATATACTTATGAAACTCTTGAAGCATATAAGTTGCAGGCATTTTATCTGGGAAAACAGGGAGCGCTTCAACCGTAATATCAACCCCTGCCTGTTCAAACATTTTTAAACTTCTCGGCACATGGTAATGGCTGGTAATCAACCCTAAACGTTTAATACCGTTTTTCTTGACCCAATCTAAAGTCATACGCACATTATCTCTTGTTGTTTGTGCGCGATAATCAAGCTCGACATGCGGCCTGTTTTCAGGAGAAAGGTTACGCAGAACCCAAGCACGTTTGACACTCGGATGCACCCCAGAAATCAAAACACGACCTGAAAAACCTTTGTTCACCATATCACGTACAGTATCAATACGTTTCGTCCCTCCAGTAAACACAACCAAAGCATCAAACTTTTCATTTAAAGGTGTTGCCACAGGTGGTGCAACACGAGAAAGTTGTTGAGGTACAAGCGTTAAAAAGTAAACACCCAAACAGGCGTAAATCACAAAACCAACAATGCAAAATAAAAAGCCTAACTTATGCAAACTCATGGGCGCGCCTTACGGACAAAGTGATAAGAAGTCATCCAAGCAGAAACAGTGGCAATAAAGACCAAAACAAAAGGAACAACCACAACACTTGCCCAAACCACTTCTGAAATATAAGGTGTTGCAGCTTGCAGCCAGTGCTGTACAGCAAATACAGAAAGAAGGCTCAACACAGCAGCACCAAACCAACCTTTAACACTTTGTACCATCACCTGCCTTGTCACAAGCGATACAATAAAACGGTCTGTTGCGCCCACATATTGCAAAATAGCAAGGCTATGCATTTTACCACGCAACCCTGCCCTTACTGTCAACGAAACAAGGAGAGCCATCACCATAAACATCACCACAGCAAAACCAATTGTCACAATTTGTGCAAAACGCACCCCCCGACTCACAGCAACAAGCAACGAACGTGCATCATCAATTTCTGCCTCAGGAAAATCTCGGTGAATCAGACCGTCAAAACTTTCACGATCTAAAATACGATCAACCGTTACTTCCAAAACAATCGGTAGGGGAAAATTTTTCTCTCCTTCAAACCAAGGGGCCAGAAGTTCTTCTGTTTTTTCCGTCGCCAGCACACCAATATCTTCCACACCTAATAACGCACGTAAATCCCCCTTCATTTGAGAGATTTTTTCTGCATCACTATCCGCAAGTAAATAAACGCTAATTTTACTTTTCTGTTCAAGCTGCCACTGTTGGTATAAATTTTCCAAACCGCTTAAACCACCTGCACCAACACCTGTTACCCAACCGAGTAACGCAGTCATCACAACAAGCAACCTGAAGATAGAATCTTTCTTCAGTGAAAGTGCTTTTTTGGCAGATTGTGCAATCGTTTTAAACATAACTTCTCATTTATTTTATTTGTTTTTATACAGAAACAGTTTTTACGTATTTCCCTTTATCCAAGTGGATCACAGGATAGTTAAAAGAACGAATCAAAGATTGGTCGTGCGTTGCAAGAAGGACAGTTGTGCCGTGTTTATTCAGCTCTGTAAACAAATGCATAATACGCTGCCCCATTGCATCATCAACGTTACCGGTCGGTTCGTCAGCCACTAAAATTTTAGGGCGGTTCACCACCGCACGCGCAATACCCACACGCTGCTTTTCACCACCACTCAAACAATTAGGGTGCGCATTAAGTTTATCACCAAGGCCAACCCAATCTAAGATTTCATCCACACATTTCTCTTGGCTTTTTGTCATTTTCCCATGCAAAGAAAGAGGCAAAGAAACATTTTCACGTACATTCAAATGATCAAGCAGCCTAAAGTCTTGGAAAACAAGTCCCATACGACGGCGCGTATGGGCAATTTCCTCACGCGTAAGATTTGCAACATTACGGTCAAACAATGTCAATGTGCCAGAAACAGGTTTAAGATCCATATACATCAATTTAAACAACGTGGTTTTACCCGCACCAGAAGGGCCGTTTAAAAAGTGGAAAGAACCATCTTCAAGCGTAAAGTTTAAATCGGAAAGCGCAGCAGGTTCATGCGGGTTATATTGATAAGAAACCTGATGCAGCTGGATCATTATTATTTCCTTTTTTAAGAATGCTTTTTAAAGCTTATTTATTAACAGCGCATTGTAGCCACAATTGCACCATTTTAGCAAGGCATGATCAGCAAATATTCCCCCAAAAATACAATAAAAAAAAGCATCGTTGCAGCAAGAGCAGCATCTTAGTTGGATGGCACACCTCCTAAAGCATATTCTACAAATAAAGCTAAATTAATAGGCAACTTTTATTCAGTTGAACCTTGATGATTTATTCCTTTTCGCATACTCTTGCTAATTATAAATTTATAACGATCTAACCAAGAAACAGGACCACATATGCTCATTCGTTGCCCCGAATGTAATACTGGCTACAACCTTACCCCTGCCCAAATCGGGAAAGAGGGGCGTACCGTACGTTGTATCAAGTGTAAGCATTCTTGGTTCCAAGCACCAGTACAAGCAGATACCCCACCTATTGCGCCTGCAACAAAACCTACAGCTACACCCAAGAAGAAATCAAAATCTTCTGTAGAAAAATCTAAAAGCAATATGAAGAAGAACCTGATCATTTCTCTCTTCACAACTGTTGTTGGGTTACTCATTCTGTTTGCATTACTTATTCTTACACAAAACACTGTCGTTGAAAAAATGCCGGCTATGTCTGGCTTCTACAATGCAATTGGCCTTGGTGACAGCCAAGATAATGACATGATATCCCCAACAGGTTTAGTTATTCCGCCAGAAGCTATTGAACGTACTTTAAACGAAGGTACTGCTCAACCAACGCTTACTTTTAACGGTATAGTTAAAAACACAAACACTGAATCTGTCGAAGTGCCAGAAGTACGTATTACACTCCTTGATGAACGTGGTGTAGAAATTGATCACTGGCCTGCGATTGTTAAAAAGCGCATTCTCGCACCAGGTGAAGAAACAACATGGATCTGCCGTTTCTTTGATCCACCACTAGATCAAATTAGCGAACACCGCGTTTCTTTCGCTCAAAAATAAACTATTTAATATTGAACAGAATCTTCAACACGCTCTTCAGGCGCTTCTAATGCAACACGCTGACCACAAGCAGTTAAAGAAAGAGAAGTAAGGGCCAAAGCAACCACGGTAAAAAGTTTTACAAGCTGTTTTTTGTTGCGCATTGTTTGTGATTTCATTTGTCGTCCCTTATAATTTGAATATGATTTAAGAAAAACTATAACATGCTGCGAGAAAATGCAAAAAACCTTAATCTCTTTTAAACTTTTTTTCCTTTGTACATTCTGCTTAGCCAGCACGTCTCACGCTGAAGAGATGATCTTTTATCCTGCCCCTATCACTCCGCCAGCTTTTAGCTGGAAAGATGCAAAAGGAAGCGATGTAACCTTGGAAAACTTCAAGGGAAAAGTGATCCTCTTAAATTTTTGGGCAACGTACTGCACATTCTGCCGTATAGAAATGCCAGCATTTGATAAAATGCTCAGCCAATACCCCGCCGATGATTTTACAATCATCCCTATTTCACTTGCTGATCCACTCGATAAAATTGAAGATTTTTATAAACAGGTAAAACTAAAAAAACTCGGTATATTTTATGAAGATGAAGGGCAGATTAAAAGTACATTTGGTGTCAACATACTGCCATCTACTTTCCTGATTAACCGTAAAGGAAAGCTTGTTGCCTATAAAGAAGGTGCAGCTAACTGGCTCGGTGAAGAGGTTGCGAATGCCATTCAGACAGAAATAGCTAAAAAATAATTCAAATAAGACCTTATTTATAACGCGGATGCGGGAACACACCTTTAAGCTCAAAGCTCTGAGGGTTTACTTTAAAGAAGTAAGAACTCCCAGGCTGCAAACTACCATCAAAAAATCCCCGCACATCACCTGAAAGACGGTGCACCCACAAGTACTGATAATTCGCTTCTTTTAAAGAAAGATGGAATCTCGGGAAATTCCTTCTCTTTTGTAAAAATAAAGGCGTTACATCCGTTGCATCAGCAAAGTCACCGAGCCCGTAGCGCAGCATAGAAGCATGGTAATCACTCTGTTCTGGTATATCAAATACAGCAATTTTAGCGCCCTTAGGGAGGTAACTTTCTTTAAAGGCCGTTGCAACACGCAGTGTATGCTCAACAGAAGGCACAAAACGCTCTTGTAAACGATCTTTCTGAATTGCCTGCCAACTTATCAGGACAACAGCTAAAGAAAGACCAATACGCCAAGGCGCTTTA
>Ga0316207_10003826_pt1 | contig 13630 bp, 10 predicted proteins | sample 6weekpyrite_MG_FD_204943 | JGI IMG/M metagenome (GOLD analysis project Ga0316207, IMG submission 204943) | Microbial mat bacterial communities from mineral coupon in-situ incubated in ocean water Damariscotta River, Maine, United States -... | ecosystem: Environmental > Aquatic > Marine >... | reverse complement strand
AGTCAGATCAATATAATTTTTACCAGTATCACCATTACTTTCACGGCGCATAGCAAAGATCATCTGGATAAAATTTATATTGATCTGACTGCATGTGATCATGTTTTGTATTGTATATAAAAGAAAACACGAATGAACGCAAATGGCCGCAAATGAAAAATTTATTTTTGTGTGCCAAAGATACGCAAAAGAATAATTATCGCGGCCATTTGCGGTTTTCGCGTTCATTCGCGTTTTCTTTTTCTTTATAATCAATATGTCTCAGCCTTTAGATCAATTCGCAATTGTCAGATACCTGGGTGTCAAAGATTATGCTGATACGCTAAACGAAATGCAGCAATTCAATGCGCAGCGTGATGAAACCACAGCTGATGAAATCTGGTTATTAGAGCACCCCCCTGTTTTCACTCTGGGTACCAACAGCAAGCCTGAGCACCTACTCAATCCCGAGAATATTCCCGTAGTACAGTCCGATAGAGGTGGACAGGTAACTTATCATGCGCCGGGCCAGTTAATTGCTTATGTATTGATTGATGTTAAACGGAAAAATATGGGGGTGCGTAATCTGGTTACGGCGCTGGAAACGGCGGTAATAAAGTTTCTGGCTAAACTGGGTGTAGTTGCCAGTGCAGACCCAAGGGCACCAGGGGTATATGTCGCAGGTGAAAAAATAGCCGCGCTAGGATTAAGAATTAAAAAGGGTGGTTGTTATCATGGACTTAGTCTGAATGTGGATATGGATCTTGCTGATTTTGATAGAATAAACCCCTGTGGCTATGAGGGCCTTAAGGTAAGCAGTTTACATAAGCTGGATGTAAATATGGGTATGCAGCAGGTAACATGGAGATTGATGAAGGAATTATGCCTGCAACTTAATATTGTGAACATTAGTGAAAAGAAAGCAGGCGAAATATAACATGAGTAAGAACAAAGTTGTTGCGGGTGTAAAACAAACGGGTGCGGATAAAGTTGCACGCATTCCGGTAAAAATAGAAAAAACCGAAAAAATGCCCCGCAAACCAGAATGGATTCGCGCCCAAGCACCTACTCATCCCAATGTTAAACGCCTGAAAAATATTCTCCGAGAACAGAAATTATTTACGGTATGTGAAGAAGCCTCCTGTCCAAACCTGGGTGAATGTTTTGGGCATGGTACTGCAACATTTATGATCATGGGTGAAATTTGTACTCGACGATGTCCATTTTGTGATGTAGGCCATGGACGACCTTTACCGCTTGATAAGGATGAACCGCAAAATATGGCCGACACCATACAGGCTATGCAACTAAAATATGTGGTCATTACTTCTGTCGACCGTGATGATTTACGTGATGGTGGAGCCGCGCATTTTGTTGAGTGCATAGAAAAAACCCGCGCACAATCACCCAGTATAAAAGTTGAAACACTGGTACCAGACTTTCGTGGGCGTGTAGATGTAGCCATGGAAATTTTAAAACTAGCACCACCGGATGTGTTTAATCATAATTTAGAAACCGTACCTCGACTCTATAAAGAGTGCCGTCCTGGAGCAGATTATCAGGGGTCACTGGATTTACTTAAATCATTTGCACAAAGCTGTAAAAATGTACCGACTAAATCCGGTTTAATGTTGGGTTTAGGCGAAGAAAAAGAAGAAGTTCTAGGCGTATTAAAAGATTTACGTGAACATGGTGTAAGCATGTTAACCCTGGGGCAATATCTGCAGCCTACCTTGCATCACCTGCCCGTGAAAAAATTTGTTACCCCAGAGGAATTTGAGGAATATAAAATAATCGCAGAAAATATGGGATTTGAACAGGTTGCCAGTGCACCGATGGTAAGATCATCATACCACGCTGATTTACAGGCGGCAGGTGACTTCAAATAAAACCCAGTACATATCTCTGTCCCAGGTGGTGTGGCCCGGACTCCGCTTTATTTCCTCCAAGCTACACCAGATTAATTTTTAAATCATTCCAGGCGCAGGGAATGATTCTTTCTGTAGGATAAATCTGATACATGAACTACTGTGATGCACATCACGTTTTTAATAGTGGTTGCAAATATAATTATAGAAAATAATAAGGAGATTTTATGAGTGTTTTTAAGTGTTTTAGTTTGTCTGTTATTTGTGTGTCTTTAATTGCCTGTGGCTCATCAGGCTCAAGTGATCCAGCAATTATCGATGATAATACAAATGATAATGCTAATTATAATTCAAAATACTGTGTAAGTGATTTTGTTGTGACTGAGAGTGATGATGTTTTTGTTTCCTTTGATGCTTTTCTGGTTGCTCCTGATCTCCCCCCTAGCATTGATAATGCTGACTCACTTGATGCGGTTATAGGCTTATCCCTTTATAGTAGCTTACTTACTTCCATAGTGAATATAAATTCCACTATAGGTGTTGCGGTTATAGATAGAGCGCTTTGTGCTGCTGAAGAAGCAGCTGATAACCAATGCAATTTAATAGCCCCAGGAGAGAATGGCGGGACTCAATTTGTTGGTAGTGTTAGTGCTAGTGTATTAACCTTTGATACGTTTATAAAATCAGCTGGATCTACAGACTTTGACTTAAATGTATCCAGTTTTTCAGGAAATGTTGACCCGTATTGGCAAGGTACTTATACATTATTTGTGGATCCAGTTGATTCTACTTCTGTAGAAACGGAAATGACCTGGCGTAGGGATGCTTCCCAGGAAGTGTTTAGTGCTAGCTCTAGTAATGGTGATTTCATGAATGCTACAGAACTAAGTGATTGCTCAGGTGTGTTATCAACAAGAATCACAGATGAAGGTGGTACGGTTAGAACTGTAGATGGCTCGTGGCAAATTAATGGCACTACAACCACTGGGGAAGTTACACGGTGTGTAGATAGTGATTGTAATAATATTAGTTGGTGATGTTGTAAATAAAATTGTTGAAAGGGATTTAATCTTGAATTTATTATCGCTTGACATGGAAGTCGCAGTGTAGCTATGTGGCCAAAAAAAATTTTGATTTAAGCGTGTAATTAAAACTCAAACTTAACACCAATATGCGCATTGCCTTCAAATTCATAAAACTCTGCAGCATCATAAAAATCAAACAAAAAAACCTGACAATAGTTATTGTCTGTGGTTGATATATTAACACCTACAAATTTATAAAATCTTAAACGTTGGTGTGTAGTTAAAAATTCTAAAATCCACAAGGTTGCCTAAATTTAATTTTTGAGTCTTATTTGAGATTTGTGAAGGTGTGAGGTTTTAGAATTCCGCTTCGCTCCATTCCCGTACTACGCTTCGCTTCCTGCGGGCTACGTCAAAACCGTATTCAATTTGCTTTTATATGTAAATTATAGCTGTATGTTTTTTATACAGACTGATTATTAGGGATGTCAAAAAAACGCCTGAGCTAAAATTTAATGTTCAATAGTTATAGCGTAGAAAAATCCTTACAAAAAAACAGGAGTTTTTCCTGTGAACTTTTTCTATGAATAGACTAGCTCGACATGTATTATTCAAAAGCTTAAAAGCATTCATTATTAAAGTTGAATTTTTATAAAAATCACAGATAGAATAAATCAACAAAAAAATAAAAATAATTCCAAAGGGCCAAAAATGTCAAAGCTGCACATCACCACAGTTAAAAAACTGTTTATCTCTTTTGTCGCGTGTTTTTCTTTTATAACTATTTCTGTAGCGGAAGAAGTGGGTTCCATTCCAGGTAAATTTTCTGTATCTGCTGGTGGTGCTGCAACATATACCGTGTCTATTGATGTGCCGCCAGGCATAAATGGCCTGCAACCTGGTTTGGCGATCGCCTATAGTAGTAGAGGTGGAAATGGTGTGTTGGGCTCTGGGTGGGGTTTAAGCGGGTTGTCTGCAATATCACGCTGCTCAAAAACACTAGCTCAAGATGATGAAAAACATGGTGTCGATTTTACCCATGCAGATCGCCTTTGTATGGGAGGTAGCCGTTTACTGTTAGTGAACGGAAATAACGCAGATGATGCAGCCTATTGGTCGGCCTCGGCAGAGTATCGAACCGAAATAGAATCATTTTCAAAAGTTACCCGTATGGGACCTGGTTTTAAAGTTGAAACAAAAGGTGGCCGAATTGCCGAGTATGGTAACACTATAGATTCTGCACGAAATGTAAAAGTAATTAGTACTAATGCTGAGCCTGTTTTAAGTTGGGCTGTGAATGAAATTTCCGATTTATCTGGAAATAGTATCAGTTACGTTTACCAGGAAGATATCGAAAATGGAATGCAAAACATCCAATCGATTACTTATGGTAAAAATAATATCATGGGGACAACAGATATCTATTCCATCGTTTTTGATTATTCTCAACGTATCGATAAGCGTTATACCTATGTGGCAGAAGCCAAGGTTAATAACCTGCTTAAGTTAAATAAAATAACAATATCTATGGGTGCTGAGGTAATTAATTATTATGAATTTTCTTACTTACCCACTGCGAATGAAACCGAGGAATTACGTTTAGATGGTATCTCTAAGTGTGTGAGTGTTGGTCAGTGTTTACCAGTAATGTCATTTAACTGGAGTGAAAGTGGAGCCAATAGTTTTTCTCAGTCAATTCTGGATTTACCGGAATACGGGGATTTACAAGGCATAAATGGCAGCCTTTCTATCAATGATGATTGGGGGGCACAATATAACGGGGCAGATAAATTTCCAAGGATGATGGCAGATATTAATGGGGACAGTCTGCAAGATATTATTGGGTTTGGAAATAATGGCGTGTGGGTATCTATTGCAAATGGTAATGGTGGATTTGATGCGCCGGTCTTTACCCTTAATGATTTTGGCTATGAAACACCTGCCGGAACTGTTCGTGGTCTTTCTTCATCAAATTGGCGAACCACTGATCACCCTCGAATGATGTCTGATGTTAATGGTGATGGATTGCAGGATATTGTTGGTTTTGGTGAAGATGGGGTAATGGTTGCATTAGCAACAGGTACGGGAAGCTATTTTCAGGCTGCTGAATTATGGATTGCAAGTTACGGGAGGTATACAAATCATGGTGATGATGTATCTCAATATGGTGGGTATAATTATGCTGGTGGATGGGCTGCAGATAGTCCGCGCATGATGTCAGATGTAAATGGCGATGGCATGCAGGATATTATTGCATTTAGTTATTATAGTGTATGGGTTTCTTTATCAACCGGCACGCAGTTTGAGGCACCCGTATTATGGGCAGAGCAGTTTGGTGGTGATCAATTAGCTAACATTGATGGTGAACCATTAACATATCCGATGGCGAAATGGGACCAGAGTATCAATCCGCGCATGATGACTGATGTCAATGGGGATGGTATGCAGGACATTGTGGGGTTCGGCAATTACGGTGTTATTGTGTCGTTATCAACCGGAAGTGGTTTTTTAGCTCCTGAGACTTGGGTTTCAGCTTACGGACATATGATGTGGGAAGGGTTAAATAGTGAAAGCCAGCCCTGGAGTAATACAGGTTATTTTCAGCGGACTGTTGCCGATGTAAATGGTGATGGTATGCAAGATATCGTCGCGTTTGGCTCAAATGGTGTTTATGTTTCATTGTCGACAGGCACAGGATTTAAGGCGCAGGAATATTGGCTTCTTGGTGAATTTGGTAAACTCCAATTCTGGAATAGTGATAACTTCAAGCGTATGGTGCAAGACGTAAACGGTGATGGTTTAGACGATATCGTTGGTTTTGGAGAAAATGGTGTCACCGTTGCACTGTCAACCGGTTTAAATTTTTCAGCCCCTGAGTTATGGGTGAATAGTTTTGGAGCAATACAAAATGCAAGCCAGAGTTCTAATACAGTCTGGGATAGCAGGCACCCTCGACTTCTGAGTGACATCAATGGCGATGGAATAGCCGATATCGTTGGTATTGGAGAGGATGGTGTTTATACTTCTACATCAAATAAACGTAGTTCTAAAATAGATGCGATATCTAACAATGGCGTTGTTACAAATATTTATTATGACTACTTGACGAATGATTTTATTTATACAAAAGATGGCGTTTTAGCGGAATACCCTGTAATGAGTTATCAGGGACCTATTCAGGTTGTCTCAAATGTATTAGCAGATAATGGTGTAGGCTCTCATAATACGTTGAGTTACAAATATGGTGGTTTGAAAATTCACCGGCGTGGTCGAGGTTCACTTGGTTTTAACTGGATGGAAACAACTGACCAGCAAACTAATATAAAAACTAGAACAGATTTTTTTCAGGCCTTTCCTTATGTCGGTAGAACTAAAAATATAGACATAGAAAAGGGTGGTCGCACAATCACTTCAACTCATAACCTCTACACTTACAATGGGTCTACTTGTGTAAATTACCCTGTTACAAGTTGGTCACTTCCAACGTGTGCAGTAGGGCAATTACCAGGCATTGTTTTACCTTATTCTTTTGAAACCAGTTTCATGCAAAACGATTTAAATAATCATAGAATAAAAAATGTAACTACTAATCGTTTATATGGAAGCTTTAACGATAATTTTGTCGATGTAATCACAACTCACGTTACAACAGAAGGCTGGACTGGGCCTGTATTTGAAAAGGTAACAACCAATGTGTTTGGCAATAATTTTTCATCAGATTATTCTCAAAAAGGTCAACTAACACAAACACAAAGCCATGCAATTGATAATGGAATTTTTTCAACACCTATAACCAAAGAGTTTACTTATAATGTGAATGGTTTACTACAAACCGATACTTTAGAGCCCGGTACTAGTGCTGAATTAATAAAAACCTATGGTTATGATGGTTTTGGCAACAGAACTTCGGTTGAAGTTTCAGGTGCTGATATTACAACTCGCACCTCAACTACCGAGTTTGATGTAAATGGTCATTTTCCAGAGTTAATTACTAATGCACTTGGTCACACTGAAACACGTACCTATGATCCGAAGTTTGGTGTGTTAGCTAGTCAAACAGGTCCTAATGGCTTAACAACAACTTTTGAGTACGATAGTTTTGGTCGTAATACCGCTAGTGTGAGTTCAAATGGTAATCGAAGTGAAATTACTCGTGAGTGGTGTGATGTTAATTTAGGACATATCTGCATGGTTCCTGCAATTAACACCAGTTATCCGATACCAACTTTAAGTCAGACTGTTAGCTATATTATAACCTCGCGTACAAAAGGCAGTAATCTGTTTGAGTTTGTGCCGCCGGTTAAAACCTATTTCGATAAATTTAATCGAGAAATTCGTCGAGAGTCGACGGGCTTTGATGGTTCTAAAATATATATCGATACTAATTACGATTCACTGGGTCGTGTAGTGGCAAAAACACAGCCTTATTTTAGTACGGATATTCTGGATCAAAATGCAGATGGATTTGTATATGATGTATTGGGCCGGATAACCGATCAATATTCTGCATCAGGTACACATAACGAAATACTTTATGATGCGTTGATTGTTACCACTAATAAACACATTCAAAATCCCAACCGTACAGAAACGAAAGTTGATACCTATAACGCAATAGGTCAACTCGTTTCCACACTGGATAATAATTTTCTAGATGTCGAATTTGGTTATGATGCGAATGGAAACCGGACGACTACAACCGATCCACAGGGTAATGTTATTACCATTCAATACGATAAGTTAGGTCGTAAAGAATGGATCGATGATCCTGATATGGGGCGCTGGGATTACACTTATAATGTGTTAGGTGAACTAACAACACAAAAGGATGCGAAAGCCCAGGTAACGAGCATACAATATGATGTTCTGGGCCGCATGACAAAACGCGCTGACCACGATGGCTTAGTGAGCGAATGGTTTTATAATGATAATTTAAAAGCCGGTAATACTCCGCGTAATAAAGCCATAGGCAAACTCGATTATGAAACCAGTTCAAATGGTTACAGAAGAGATCTGTACTATGATAATTATGGGCGCCCGTCTTACAGTAACGTCAATATATCGGTTACGAATTATCGCACCGATACAACTTATGATGCTTATAGTCGATTAGATACGATTAAGTATCCAGACAGTATTGGTCGCTTTGAAGTAAAACATGCCTATCAAAATGGTTTTATGCATAAAGTCACTAGCCCGGATGGTGCATTAACTTATTGGCAAGCAGACTTCATGCGTGCCGATGGCCAGGTGCAATCAGACCATTATGGCAATAACATACAAATTATGCGCGATTTTGATTCAAGCGGACGTACTACATGGCTGAATATGGGTGATGCAAATACAATATATGAGGCTTATTACAGTTATGACAGTATAAGCAATGTGACCCAAAGAACAACTCAGCGTGATCAAGGTGCAGCTACTGTATTGATTGAAGACTATGGATATGATGGGTTAAACAGATTAACCAGCGTCAATATTAATGGTATGGGCAATGTCAATACTGACTATGATGGTTTAGGCAATATTACAAATAAAACCGGTGTTGGCGCTTATACCTATCATGCCAATAAACCACATGCCGTTGAAACAGTAGGGCTTAAGAGTTATGTGTATGATGCAAACGGTAGTGTTATTTCGGGTGATGGACGCACCGTTACCTGGTCGAGTTATAACAAGCCCACTCACATTGAAAATACAGAAGCACGTTCAGATTTTGACTATGGCCCAGGACGATCTCGATTCCGTCATACGGATCTCGATAAAACGGCGGGTTCAACACAGGTTACCCACTATGTGGGAGACTCGTTTGAGAAAGTTATTAAAGGTACGCTAACAGAATATAAACATTATATTCGTGCGGCTGGGCAAACGATTGCGGTACACACAAAACGAAGTAATAGTGTGACCAGCACAGAGTACTTATTGAGAGACACACAAGGTACCGTCGTTGCTGCAACAAATGAAACGGGCGAAGTTAAAGGGCATTTTGATTATGATGCCTTTGGTAGCAGGCGACCCATTCTTGGCCAAAGTTTTATCAGTGACTTTATAGACACTTTACCTCGAGGTTATACCGGCCATGAACACTTAGATAAACTTGGCCTTATTCATATGAATGGGCGAGTTTATGATCCACAAATAGCCCGGTTTTTAAGTGCTGATCCTATAGTGCAGGCTCCGAATAATTTGCAGAGTTTGAATCGGTATAGTTATGTTATGAATAATCCTATAGGATTTACTGATCCTAGTGGGTTTTATTCCTGGGATGAATTTAAAGAGGATGCTCAAGGTTTACGAGATGATATAACAGATGGGGCAACTAATTTATGGACTGAAATTGATGATGCATGGGCTAATACATGGGATGAAGTCGATGATTTTCTTACTCGCCTAGATGAATGGGGATATGAGCATCTACCAGAAGGTGGTGAAGTTGGATATAACTATGAAGGGAGATTTGATGGTGGTGGTGGCAATGGGCAGCCGATTATTGATATTTCAGGTAATGATCATTTTCCTAGTGTGCCTGATGTGGAGGTTGGTGTGCCGTATGCTGATCTAGATCAAACCGGGGGTAGTTTCTTGGGTAGGGTAGGAATTAGTGGGGGGCAACAATTTTTTGATAATTATTTGTATAACGATTCGATATCTGCGGTTGAGTATGTTTTAGCACAAGAAAGAATTGATGCGCTTACTATTTCTGTGTATGTCGATTATCCATCGCTTCCGCGTGATATAGATGTGGTTGCTGTACCAGATCATTATACTTTTCCGGGTAATAGGGTTTATGGAATGACCGTAGCAATTGACCGGGTAACTATTAGCTATAATAGAGATATGTCAGATGCATTCCAGCAGGCTACAATAGCTCATGAATTCTTACATGTGGATGAAATGAAAAATAGATCTATCCCTAGTACTTTTTTGTATGAAGTAAATGAGTTCTTTGAACATGGGGGGCATGACCCATGGATTAAAAATTTTGACAGACAATATGAAAACCATCTTAATACATTTGGGCGATTACCTAAACCAAGAGTTGAAGACGCAAAGTGGAGGTCAAATAAATTTTGAACCTAAATATTTTAAAAAAATTAACAATAACTATCATTGCATTTGGAATTGGTTTTTATGTAATGGTGCGGTTTAGTTATCAGCTTGCAGAATCTAAGTCATCGAGGAGTAGGGAAACCAATTGTATATTAATGGAAGCGTCCAAGGTTCTTTCTTTATATTATAAAAATGAACAAAGGTACCCTGTTGAAAACGAATGGGTGCCTTATGTAAAAGGAAATTCAAAACCTACAATTTGTGGGATAGAGGTATTTATTAAAGAAGGGCAAATAGTAGATTCACATGGGGATAATATTTGTTACGACTATAAAGCAAGTGATCATGTCTTATTGTATTCAGATATGATAACAACTGTAGACGGAAAAATGTTATCAGGGTTTGAACTTAAGAATGGAGAGATACTCAGTATAGATTTGAAATTAAAATGCAATAAATAATATTCACTAAATATTAAGTAGCCCGGAGGCAGCGAATGCGTAGTCCGGGGATGCATGCTGTTTATGCATCCTTAAACTTTGCACCGTCATAAATCCTAGAAAATGTATACTATCTAAAGGTTGATGGTTTAAGAACTTGTGAGTTTTTAGGTGCGTCAGTGACACATTATATTTTGGGAGCTTGTGGGTTTTAGGATGTGTAACAAGCGACACATCCCCGGACTACGCTTCGCTCCCTCCGGGCTACGCAAGATTGATTTTCAAATTATATCAGGAGCAGGGAATGGTTCTTTATCGGCGTAATCGGGTTGGGGGTGGTTGTTATTTTTTTACGGTTAATTTGCATGATCGTAAATCTGATTTTCTGCTTCGTTATGTTGATAGTTTACGTGAGTCTTTTTCAGATGCTCAACATAAATATTCTTTCACAATAGATGCAATTGTGATTTTGCCTGATCATTTGCATGCCATCTGGACTTTGCCGGAGGGTGATGATGATTTTTCATCTCGTTGGCGGTTGGTGAAGTCAAATTTTACTAAAAAATTAAAACATCAAAATGTATCGTTATTTGTAAATGATCGAGGTGAGTATAACCTCTGGCAGAAACGGTTCTGGGAGCATACGATTCAGGACGAAGAGGATTATTCACGGCATGTTGATTATATTCATTACAACCCAGTTAAACATGGTTATGCGAAGCAGGTTGTTGACTGGCCATATTCCTCGTTTCATAATTTTGTAGAGAAAGGAATGTTAAACCCAGACTGGTCTTCAAACAAACCCGAACCAGACGCAACAATGTTCGGAGAGTTGTAGCCCGGAGGCAGCGAATGCGCAGTCCGGGAATGCATGTTGTTTATGCATCCTTAAACTCTGCACCGTCATAATTCCCAAACAACGCATAACATTTATAAGTTAATAATATGGGGACTTGTGGTTTTAGGTGTATCAGTGACACATTAGATTTTGGGAACTTGTGGGTTTTAGGATGTGTAACAAGCGACACATCCCCGGACTCCGCTTTGCTCCCTCCGGGCTACGCCAAATTGATTTTCAAATTGTAACAGGAATACAGGTAGCCCGGAGGGAGCGAATGCGTAGTCCGGGGATGCATGCTGTTTATGCATCCTTAAACTCTGCACCGTCATAAACCCCAAAACATGCATATTATCTAAAGGTTAATGGTTTGGGCGTTTGTGGTTTTTTAGGTTCATCACTGACACATTAGATTTTGGGAATTTGTGGGTTTTAGGATGTGTAACAAGCGACACATCCCCGGACTCCGCTTCGCTCCCTCCGGGCTACGCCAAATTGATTTTTTATACGCACTCGTTAGTGTTTAAATGAAATCCAGTTAAAACTCAAACTTAACACCAATATGCGCACCATCATCTAATTCAAATTCTGCACCGCCCTCAAATTCATATTCAATATTTCTATACCCCACATAGGCACGAGCACTGGGGGTAACTTCAAGCTCTATGGTTAACCCGAATTCACTGTATCGGTCGGCGCCGCTGAAAGAGCTGATGCTGGGAGCATAGGCGCCACTTACAACAAAGGCGATGGGGGTTGCTGAGGGTATGATATAGCGAAGCTGTCCAGCTAAGGCTAAAGCACCTACTTCTTCATCAGAGTCATTAATGGCTAGCATCACTATTTTGCCGCCTACGCCAAACTGTAGGGCTTTGTTATTACCCGAAGGGTTGCCGGTAACCATAATGTTTGCGTTTACCTGGTAATCATCATCTTCAGTAAACAACACACCAAAACCAATATCTGCACCACCGTAGCCGAAGGTTGAGGATTCTGCCAGGTAGGTAATTTCAGCCATTTCATTTGCTAATTTTATATCGAATCCACGAGCATGACTCAGGTTGGAAATGGCTAGCAGGGTTATTGCAAAGGCTGTTTTTTTTAACATAGTTATTCCTGGATAAATAGGTGTTGTGCAGCTGTGGTGAACTTTGATCAGTTCCCCCTTAATGCCCAATGGGGTTGCACAGAAGCATCATACACAATCTACAGGCGAAAAAAAACACAGCTCACTTATGTTTACTGTGTTTTTTAAATTTAGCTGACCTGGTTCAAACTAGTCAGCTTACGCTAGTTAAGCCGACCAGTTATTACTGTTTTTATTAAACCGTCTGGTAGTAAATATTTTGTGGATGATTTGCCTGGGCAAAGAAGAACCAGCGTTCAGCAAGTAGCCCCACATATTGAATTATAAATGCAGCCACCAATACTTCAGTGCTGCCATTACCAATTGCAGCTGAAAGTAATAATAGTGGAACAGGGAATACCAGAACCATGAAGATGAACTTAATTGATTTTAGGAACATCGCTGTTTTACCATGAAAATATTCACGGGTATTAAACGAGCCGCCCATCGCGCCCTGTGCTTTCTGTTGGATTTTATTATGGCGAATACCAATTGCAGATTGCACAGTTGATTTATGTTTAATTCGACTATTTCTGTAAAGTGAGGCAGAGCGAGTTATGAAAACCACAATCGTTAATGCAATTGCCCAGCCACCGAGGAAAAGTGTTTGCTCTTGAAGGCCCAGAAAGCTAGCCAGTGCGGTCGCCAGCGTAAAGCCTGAAGCGGTGCCAAACAGGAAGTAGTTAATTACTGTTAGTGGGCTAGACCATTCCTGTAAAAACTTAATGCAGGCATAGATCATGGCGGTGCAGAGAAACAGTGCAAAGGTAGCAATTACTCCAAAGATACCTACGAACAGGCTGGTGCTTAAATTAATTTCACCCTGGCTAAAGGCAACACTGTCTAATTTCATCAGGTGGATAAGGCCGTAAACAAATACTGCCGCCATCATAGTGGGTAATGCAATAACTTCACGTGATAACCAGGAGGTTTTCCAGCGAGCAGCAGCACGCCAGGCTCGCTCAGGATGACCTAAGTGAAAGAATGATGAGATCAGGCCGCCGATTAACAGAGCTAAAGAAATAGCTGCACCGATGCCATAAAAATTAGTGTCACCAATGCCGGGTAGCAGATCAAATTCAGAATAAACCTGAGACGAAAAAAGTGCCAGGAATAAACCCTGTGCTGTACCGATTAATGTTGTTAAAAATATGACAGAAAATGCGGGATGCATAATTCTCTCCTTAGTAAATTTATATTGTTTGTTCAGGTCTAATGTATTAAAGCTGTAGGTGCGAATTTATTCGCACTTTGAGCCAGTAACACAGACCTTGGTGCGAACAAGTTCGCACCTACAT